>Ga0182012_10005019_pt1 | contig 13762 bp, 9 predicted proteins | sample 612S2SmetaG_FD_120486 | JGI IMG/M metagenome (GOLD analysis project Ga0182012, IMG submission 120486) | Permafrost microbial communities from Stordalen Mire, Sweden - 612S2S metaG | ecosystem: Environmental > Terrestrial > Soil > Wetlands > Permafrost | place: Sweden: Stordalen | collected... | reverse complement strand
GGTCGCGAATCCAGTCGATGATTTGCTTGGTGGCTTCGGGCGGTGGAGGCGGAATGGGTTTGGGAGGCATCTCCTGGGCGGTGAGGCGGTCCATGACGATAGACCAATGAGGGAATTCAGCGGCGACGGCGTGCAAGCTGGTGAAGGATTTGAGGTCGAATTGGGCGGCGGGGGCGGGACCGCTGTGGCAGGCGAAACAATATTTAGCGACGAAGGGACGGACGGTTTGGGTGAAGCGCTGGTCGAGCGAGGCAGTGGGAGAGGCGGAAAGGCGCAGGGCGGCTACTGCTACGAAAAGGAAAACGACGCGGAGCGGCATCAGAAGCATTATTTCATTGCGGTGGGAGCACCCCCAAAAAAAGGGGCAGCGCTTGTAGTGCGCTGCCCCATTTTTCTGGAGTTTAGACGGGTTAAGCTGAGAACATGTAGAGCGGTGTGGCGGGCATGGGGGTGGATTCCACATCGCCGGCCGCGACCGGTTGGCCTTCGAGATCGCCGGTTTGACGGCAGTAGATACCGTTGTCGCCAAGATAGACGGTTAGCTCCGCCGGACGAGGAAGCGAGCCTTGAATGAGCGCTTCAGAGAGCGGGTCTTCGATGTATTTCTGCAGCGCGCGGCGCAAGGGACGAGCGCCATAGCTCCGGTCGCCACAGGTTTTATCGAGAATGTACTTGGCGGCGTCGGGTTCGAGTTTGATCTTGATCTGCTTGGCTACCAGGTTGACGTTGACTTGATCCACCAGCAGTTCCATGATCTTCAACAGATCTTCGTCAACCAGCGAAGTGAAGAGAATGACTTCATCCAGGCGGTTGAGGAATTCAGGATTGAAGGCGCGTTTGACTTCACCCATGACCTGCTCTTCAATTTTCTGCGGGATACCGGTTTCGGCCATGCCGGAAAAGCCGATCTGGCCGCGTTTATCGAGGAAGCGTGCGCCCAGGTTGGACGTCATGATGATGATGGTGTTCTTGAAATCGACTGTGTTGCCGAGGCCATCGGTGAGTTGGCCGTCCTCAAATACCTGCAATAGGATGTTGTAGATATCGGGGTGCGCTTTTTCGATTTCGTCCAAAAGGATGATCGAATAAGGCGCGCGTTTCACGCGCTCCGTAAGTTGGCCGCCTTCTTCATAGCCGACATAGCCGGGAGGCGAACCGATGAGTTTGGAAATGGAATGCTTCTCCATGAACTCGGACATGTCGAAGCGGATGAGAGATTTTTCGCTGCCGAAAAGGAATTCGGCCAGGGCGCGCGCGACTTCGGTTTTGCCGACGCCAGTTGGGCCGAGGAACAGGAACGAACCAGATGGGCGCTTGGGCGATTTGAGGCCGGCGCGCGAACGGCGGATGGCGCGCGAAAGAGCGCCGATGGCTTTTTCCTGGCTGATGATGCGCTTGTGCAGTTCTTCTTCAATGCGCAGCAGCTTGTTAATTTCTTCTTCCTTGATGGAAGTCATGGGGACGCCGGTCCAACGGGCGACGACGTCTTCGATATCGTCTTTCGAAACTATGCCGGTGGAGGTATCGTCGAGGTTGTATTTTTCGCGCAAGGAACGTAAGTTTTCCCGTTCTTTGCGTTCCTCGTCGGAATAGAAGCGGGCTTTTTCGAATTCATGATTCGCGATGGCGTTTTCCATGCGATGAACGATGAATTTGATGCGCTTCTGAATGTCGGCGACTTCGCTTGGCAAGGTGGTTTGGCGCAGCTTGACGCGGGCACCTGCTTCGTCAATCAGATCGATGGCCTTGTCGGGCAGGAAACGGTCGGGAATGAAGCGCGTGGAGGTGTAGACGGCCGATTCGATGGCTTCGTCGGTATAGGCCACGGCGTGGAACTTTTCGTAGCGTTCCTTGATGCCGAAGAGGATGCGAATGGCATCGGTTTCGTTCGGCGGGGGAACCTTGACGGCTTGGAAGCGGCGCTCTAATGAGCGATCTTTCTCGATGGATTTGCGATATTCGGCGGGGGTGGTCGCGCCGATGCACTGGATTTCGCCGCGCGAAAGGGCGGGCTTCAGGATGTTAGCCGCGTCGAGCGAACCTTCGGCGGAGCCAGCCCCGACCAGGGTGTGCAACTCGTCGATAAAGATGATGGCGTTCTGGTTTTCCATCAATTCCTTCATGATGGTTTTCAGGCGCTCTTCGAACTGGCCCCGGTATTTGGTACCCGCGACGATTAAAGACAGATCCAGCGCGAGAATACGTTTGTCGGACAGGAAGGATGGTACGTCGCCATCGGCGATGCGCTGCGCCAAGCCTTCGACAATAGCGGTTTTACCGACACCGGGCTCGCCGATGAGCACCGGATTGTTTTTGGTGCGGCGGCAGAGAATCTGGACCACGCGATCGACTTCGCCATCGCGGCCGATGAGCGGATCGAGCATGCCATCCACGGCCGCTTGGGTTAGATCGCGACTGAACTCAGCAAGCAACGAGCTTTCCTTGGGGCGGCTGGCGGATGTTTTCTCGGAAGCCGAACGCGAGATCTCTTCGCGTACCGCCGAGAGCCGCAGACCGCGCTCATGCAGGATTTCGGCGGCGAAGCTTTTCTCTTCGCGCAGCAGGCCGAGGAGCAAATGCTCGGTGCCAATGTGCTTGTGGCTGAGGCGTTCGGCTTCCTCGGCGCCATAGGCGAGCACGCGCTTACACTCGTGGCTGAGAGGCAGATCGACCGAGGTCGAAACTTTCTCCCGCACGGTCGTGTGAGCTTCAATCTGTTTGCGAATCGATTCAATGGCCGCATGCGACCGCAAGAATCGGTTGGCGAGAGCTTTATCCTCGCGCAAGAGCCCTAACAGCAGGTGCTCGGTCTCGATATAAGGGCTGCCAAACTGGCTGGCCTCATACCGGGCGAAGAAGATAACGCGCCGCGCTTTCTCGGTATATCGTTCAAACATAAGTGCCACCGGGACGGGTTGCGTCCTGAATTACTCTGGCGTTTTGCAGTTCGGCACTCGAAACCGGCTGCAAGACACCTTTCTTTAACTCTAAAACTCGATCACAACGGGAAGCAAATGAAAGATTGTGGGTGACGAAAACAGACGTCAAATTATGGGATGAATGCAAATCACGGAGCAAGCCGATGACCATATCGGCGGTTTTATAGTCGAGGCTGCCGGTTGGTTCATCGGCTAAAAGGACACTGGGGCCGGCGGCTAGGGCGCGGGCTAGGGCCACGCGTTGCTGTTCGCCGCCGGATAATTCACCGGCGCGATGCAGGGCGCGGGGTTTCAAGCCGACTTCACGGAGACGATCTTCGGCCGAGCGGGCCGCCGCTTCGGGACGTTGGCCGCGAACGAGCAGCGGCATCATGACGTTTTCGAGCGCCGTGAAATCCGCCAGAAGCGAAGGATTCTGCCAAACGAAGGCGACTTGGCGATTGCGGAATTCGGCCAAGTCCTGATCGTTCATGCCGACAATATTTTGGTCATCATAAAGGATGGAGCCGCTAGTTGGCCGGTCCAGGCCGCCCAACAGATGTAGAAGGGTAGATTTACCCGCACCCGATTCACCGATAATGGCTAAACGCTCATCGCGCGCGACTTGGAGCGATAGATTCTTGAAAACAACTATTTCCGCTCCCCCTGAGCGATAAATTTTGGTCAGGGAGTCCGCACGAATCGCACTCTCAGTTTCCAATTTGCCGCCTTTACTTATTAGCTTAGAACACGTAATTCCAGGATACTCCCAATCGGATGGTTGGGGGCACGGAGGCCGAAATGAATTGGCAGGCGAGGGAGTGATGAGCGTGTCCTTCTAATACTTAGACGTGCCTGAGGAGCGGGCGGATTCTCTGAATCGAAACGGGGTTGAAACAGCCGTCTGTCACCTTATCGACAGGAAAGGATTGGAAGTGTACGAGAAGGGTGAAAAAGACAGGTATGCTGAGAAGATGCTGGATCTGATTGAGAACGCAGGGGACAGAGTGATTTTCCGGCCGGAACGCCTACGCAACCGCGACCAGGAGTTTGAACGGGTGCTGCGGCTTTATCCGGATATGCGGGTGGAGATGGATGAAGCGGGGAATATTTCGCTAATGGCGCCAGGAAGTTTGGAAAGCAGTCTGGGAAGCAGTGAAGTTTTTGTGCAGTTGGCGAATTGGGCCAAGCGCCACGGATTAGGCAAGGCGTACGACAGTTCCGCGATCTTCAATCTGCCAGCGAGCTCCAAGATGTCGCCGGACGCTTCGTGGGTTCCTAAGAGCGTGTTGGCGCAATTTGGGAAAGCGGCATTGAGCACGGTGACGGGGGTGGTGATTGCGCCCACATTTGTGATTGAGGTGCGTTCCCCCAGCGACCGACTACTGAAGGACCAGTTGAAGAAATGCCAGCGCTGGATTAAGGCCGGGGTTGAGGAGGCTTGGCTGGTTGATCCGTTGAAGCGCAATGTGCATATTTTCCAGCAGGGGCGCGAGGTGGAAGTTTTGGAAAATCCGCGAAAAGTGAAGAGCCGGGTGTTGAACGGGTTCACATTAGATTGCAAAGCGGTTTGGGAAGACTGATTCTATGCTGCAAGATGCGAAGTTGATGGCGTTTGTCGCTATTCAGGATGAGAAGAAGGCGACCGATTTTTATGCCGGGATTTTGGGGTTGAAAAAGGTCTCGGCGGATTCGTATGCGGTGGTGTTTGATTCGGCTGGGGTGACGCTGCGGGCGGCGTTGGTGCAGGAGTTAGCGGAGGCGAAGTATACGGTGCTGGGGTGGCAGGTGACGGGCATTGAGGATGTGGTGCGCGGGCTGGCGGCGAAGGGTGTGGTGTTTGAGCGGTATGGATTTTTGACGCAGGATGAGCTGGGGATTTGGAACGCGGGCACGGATAAGGTGGCTTGGTTTAAAGATCCGTTCGGGAATTTGTTATCGCTGTCGGAGCATGGGGGCAAATGAGATGAGCCGCCCGGCAAATCTCCAACGCAAGTAGATGAACGAGAAGAAGTACCGCCAAGCGTTTGAGGAGCTAATGCCAGAGTTCGCGGTTGCACGGGCAGTCATTGGATCGGGTTGGCGGGGCTAACTCTGTAGAAGCAGTTGACCAAGCGGATGCAGGCCAACTAGTTCGTTACTGCGCCGGGAAAGCGGACAAAGACGGCTTTCGACGCAGGGGCTGGAGCGGTCGGTAGCGGTGACGGGAACGCGGTTAAGGAATTGCGTCGAACGGGCCAATCTGCGCCCGCAGGAACGGCGCCAGCAAATCACTTTGCGATCCCAGATTTGCAGCGGCAAAAAGGTTTGCCCGGGTTCCCTTTAGGACAATGCCGAAGTACTTTACCCGAGGCGCTGTGGTTTCGACTATGCTTCGCCTCCGAATTCCCCAGGAGTGTTGTCTCCACAACCCATCACCGCTGAGAGCATAGCCAGTGGCGATCGCTGTCAGTCTGCTTCTGCGATCCAGCCAAAGTTTGGCAACGTTTTCATGGCAATTGCTCATTTCCATGTTCTTTGCGACGATCACGCCCGTCGTGAGTTCCCCGGCCTCGATTATAGCCTTAATGTCGGCATCTACAAAGGGAGGAGCAACCAATTCTAAGCCGCCCAGAGCTAAAAGTCTGTTTCTGAGCGCTAAAATCTCGGGCTGTTGTCTTATCGCTTCAGCCAACCTTCTCGCCAAGAACGAGCTTTGAGTTTCGTCCATATCAAAGGAGATTAGCAGACTCGCTATCTAAGTTTGTTAAGACTCTCGTCGAGCTTCTCGAGATCCGGCAGAATGTTTTTCCAGACTTCATCGGAAACTGACTTAGGGTCTATTGGCTGATGGGCTTTCACGGAAAGATGCGCTAGCTTGCCTCGGCTTTCTCCAAAAGAGTTCAGCGTTGCCAAGAGGGTTGCATTGAGGTTACAGTGGCGGAAGCCAATCGGGAGAAAGATACAAAGGATATTCTTCTCCTTGATGCCGTTGTTCCTTCCCAACTCGGATTGATAAAAATTTATTGCCTTTTGTACCGCGTCGTTGGACGGTAGACTTGGGCTCCAGCCGTCTGCTCTCGAGCGAGCTGAGTGATAGACGAGCAGTCGGGAAAGAAGCGCGCTACAAAGCCCCCTGGACTTCCAGCGCCTCCGTGCTCGGTCCGCTTTGGAAAGCGCCCGATCTTCCAGGTAGGATTCGATCTCGGCGTGTGCCAGAAGTATGAATGCTCGAGCGTGATCCAAGGACACTGGGTCGTACGCACCGGTGGGCGAAAAAGTGACGGGAAGAAAGTGTTGTCGCAAGACATCTAGCCTGTCTTCAAGCTCCAAGAAACGCTTCGACTTAGGCATGCTTTTACTTCTTGGATTTTAGCGGTGTCTTTATAGGCATTCTTAAAACCCTTCCAAGGGACTCGCCCCACAAAGTGAAGCGCGTTGCCGTCGCCTCTTTGCTCTTGGTAGTGGTCTCCATGGATCTCAGGAAGTCGTTATTTGACCGGCAAAGCTTTTCGAATGCGGATTTCACGGTTGTTCTCGCGTCTGATGCCTTTTCCCGAACGGGCTCTTCCGAGAAGTAATAGGTCATGATGTCGAAAACGGCACGGTTGAACCTTCTCTCATACGTTCGACCGTCCCACTTTCGAAATGAGTTATCGCCGAAGATATCAAAAGTCGTTTTTACGGCCGCTTCGAAGTCCTCGGCTTGATGTTCGATCCGCTCCTTGCCGTTGATCCATTCCTTGTTCAAATCCTTACATGTGTCGTCTAAGAATTGTTTTAGGTTGCCAGAATACGTCGAGATATAGTTCCGGAATGCAAAATACCGAACAAGGAGTTCAACGTCGCGCATTCTAAAATCAGGTCTGCTCAATCCCAGAACCTTCTTTACGGCTTCGCTGCTCTCCGAGTACTTTGCCACAAACTTTAGAAAAGGGCCCGGGTGTAACGCCTGCCGCAACTCTTGCGGCGAAAGTGGTACGCTGCCTGTATTTAGGCGATGAAATATGAGAAAGAGCACCTCTTCTTTTTGCCAGTTGCGCACAACAACTGTTCTTATCGACTGGTTCTCGAACGCTGCGAAGTAGTTATTGGTTCGGCTGTCGCTACACAATGATCTATAGTCTGCCCCGTTCAGCATTTCCAGCCCGTTAAGCTTGAGCGTTTCAATGCCGTCCTCCAGGTTGATTCCAGCGAATTGCTGCAGACTTAGTAGTCTCTGCTTGCCATCGATGACAATGAATTTGCCCTTCTGGTTTAAGCTTTCGGCCAGGACAAGCTGTGGGATTGGTAGTCCCAAATTATAGACTCAATAAACTTGCTTTTTCGCTGTGTGCTCCACGCATCCCGTCTTTGGAAGGAAGGGTCCAGAAAGATCGTGCCCTTTCTCAACTGTCCTATTATCGTCTCCGCGGTCCAGTCCGTGGCGAAAACAACAGCATCCTCGATTAGGGCAACGTCCAACTCCGCCAAATCGTCCTCGGACTCGCCGCCGATATCCGACATGAGGTCTGGTGGGGGGTCCGAATCCAGTACCATGGCCGGCGGAGGCTGTTGTTTTGTTCTTGCCATAAGCCTAGCCCCTTAGCATAACAAACAAAAACTCGGTTTGATTCCTGCTGCTACGAGTCTCACGGCCCCGAAGCAGATATCGTCGAAGCAGATATCGTCAACGTTAGTCCTTACGGATTTGGCACAACTGTCTCTTGATTTTACAAGCCTTATTTAACCACCACATTCACCAAACGATCCGGCACCGCAACCACCTTTACAATCTGCTTCCCTTCAATAAACTGCTTGACCTTCTCGTTCGCCAACGCGAGTCTCTCTAACTCCTCTTTCGATGTGCCATGCGGCGTTTTAATATGGCCGCGCAGCTTCCCGTTCACTTGAACCGGGATCTCCACCAGATCGTCTTTCGCTAACTCGGGATCGAACGCCGGCCAAGCGTGCCGGAACACCGGTCCTTCATTCCCCAATTCAGCCCATAAATCTTGCGCCGTATAAGGAGCGAACGGCGCGAGCAGCAGCGTGACACTCAGGCAGATTTCGCGCACCGCGCCATCCGATAACCCGGCTTCGAGCGAATACAACTCGTTCACCAGTTCCATGAGCGAAGCAATGGAAGTATTGAAGTGCCAGCGGCTATCGAAATCGCTGGTGATCTTGCCGATAGTTTGATGCAGCTTGCGCAGTGCGGCGCGGTCGGATTCCGTTTGTGCGCCGGAACCGTTGCGGTGCGCGTGTCTCGTGACGAAGCGATAGAGACGTCCGAGGAAGCGCTGAATGCCGGAGACGCCGTCTTCCTGCCAATCGAGGTCACGGTCGGGAGGCGCCGCGAACAAGGAATAAAGCCGCGCCGCGTCTGCGCCGAATTGCGCCACCATGTCATCCGGCGAAACCACGTTCCCCAGGCTCTTCGACATCTTTGCGCCATCCTTGATCACCATGCCCTGGGTGAAGAGCCGTTTCACCGGCTCGGCATTCTGGATCAAGCCGATGTCGCGCATTACTTTGGTCCAGAAGCGCGAATAAATGAGATGCAGAATGGCGTGTTCCACGCCCCCGACGTATTGATCGATGGGAAACCAGCGCGCGATGACGGCCGAGCTGAAAGGCGCTCGATCGTTATGCGCGTCGCAATAGCGATAGAAGTACCACGACGAATCGACGAATGTGTCCATCGTGTCGCTTTCGCGGCGCGCCGGTTCGCCGCATTGCGGACAGCTCACGTTGATGAACGAAGGAACGCTTTCGAGCGGCGAACGGCCTTTGCCGGTGATTTTCACATCCAGCGGTAGAATCACCGGCAGTTCTTTTTCCGCCACCGGCACGATGCCGCACTTGGCGCAATGCACCATGGGAATGGGCGTGCCCCAATAGCGCTGGCGCGAAATGCCCCAGTCTTTGATGCGGTATGTGATCGACTCGGTCCCGAAGCCTTTCGCCTGCGCGAACGCGGCCATTTTCTGGCGTGCATCGGCGCTGGTGAGGCCCGACCATTCGCCCGAATTCTCGACAATGCCGTAATCGCAAAACGGTTCCTTCATTGTGGCGCCGTCGCCCAGTGCGCCATCGACGGGCCGAATCACCGCTGTTACCGGAATGCCGTATTCGCGGCAGAATTCGAAATCGCGTTCATCGTGCGCGGGCACGGCCATAATTGCACCGGTGCCGTAACCCATCAGCACAAAGTTGCCGATCCAAATGGGCACCGGCGCGCCATTGAAAGGATGAATCGCATACTGGCCGGTAAATTGGCCGACCTTCTTCACGTTGCCCGGATCTTGCCGCGCCGTGAAATCGATCATTTCTTTCAGCTTCAAGCGCTCCGCTTCCCCGGTTACCAGTTGTTGAAGCAGCGGATGTTCGGGCGCGAGTATCAGACAAGTTGCGCCGTAGATGGTATCGATGCGCGTGGTAAACACGCGAATTTTCGCCGTTCCCCCCGCTAAGGGAAAATCAACTTCCGCGCCTTCCGATCGCCCAATCCAATTGCGCTGCATGGCGAGCACGCGCTCCGGCCAGCCGCCTTCCAGCTGCTTCATGTCATCCAGGAGTTCCGCGGCATAGGCGGTGGTCTTCAGGAACCATTGCTGCATGGCGCGCTGTTCCACCGGGGTGGTTTCATGCCGCCAGCAGCAACCATCGACAACCTGCTCGTTTGCCAGCACGGTGCCGCATTCTGGACACCAATTCAGCAGCGCCTCTTTACGATAGGCCAAACCGCGCTCAAACATCTTCAAGAAGAACCATTGGTTCCAGCGATAGTATTCCGGCTCGCAGGTGGCCAATTCGCGGTTCCAATCGATAGCGAAGCCCAGCCGCTGCATCTGCATCTTCATGTGCGCGATGTTGGCAAGCGTCCATTCGCGCGGATGGCGGTTCTGTTTAATAGCGGCGTTTTCTGCAGGCAGGCCAAAGGCGTCCCAACCCATGGGATGCAGCACGTTGTAGCCACGCATCCACATATAGCGCGCCAGCGCGTCGTCGATGGCATAGTTGCGCACGTGTCCCATATGCAGCTGGCCGCTGGGGTAGGGCAGCATCGACAACACGTAATACTTGGGTTTTTCGGGCGAATCGGCTAAGTAGAGCGATGCGTCTTGCGACCAGCGCTGGTGCCACTTCGGCTCGATTTCCTTGGGGTCGAAGACTTTTTCGGGGATACTAGCTCCTTGAGTGCCGCGATGTCGCGCGCGTGACCGCCCGGCTCATCGTCGGGCGTTTCCAGAATAAAAGCTTTACCGCACAAGTCAGGATGATTGAGGATGCGGCGAAAGCCTTCTAAACCAATATAACCAGCGCCGATGTTGGCGTGGCGGTCGAGATGTGAATTGCAGGGCGCTTTGGCGTCGTTGCTGTGGATAACGGGAACGTTTTCGAGGCCGATGGTTTCGCTCGCGGCTCCGAGAAACGCTTGGAAACCAGCTTCGGTGGCGAGATCGAAACCGTAGACGTGGCAATGGCAGGTGTCGAGGCAATAGGCGATGGGGATATCGAGATATTGCGACGCGAGTTGCTGAATGGTGGCGAGTTCGGCGAAGTCGCCGCCGAGTTGCGCGCCTGCGCCGGCGGTGTTTTCGAGCAGAACAGAAAGGTGGGGGTTTGTTTTGAGCGTATCGTCAACGGCGCGCCAGGCGAGGGCCATGGCTTCGGCGACATAAAGCAATCCCTGTTCGAGAGTGGAGTCTTTGTAGTTGCCGGGATGGACAACAAGATATTCCGCGCCGATGACGAGCGCGCGCTCGATTTCTGCGCGGAAAGCGTGAATGGAGTTTTGCCGGACATCCGAAGGCGGCGCCGCCAGGTTGATGAGATAGTTGCAATGAATGACCAGCGGGGTGAGATCGTGTTGGGCTCGTTCTTTCGCTAATAGTTGAACTTGCAGCTTGTCCGGATTTTTGGCGCGCCACATGCGCGGGCTGGCGGAAAAGATTTGGAGCGTGTTGCCGCCGATTTCGCGGGCATGGACGGCGGCCCGTTCAAGCGAACCCGCCGTACTCGAATGAATGCCGATCCGCACGGTGTTACTGGCGGCCAATCGAGAGAATTTGCACTGGCCCTATGAGACCAGACCGCTGCAAAGGCGAATTGGCTTTGTAGGGTTTTACATCCGCAAAGGTAATCCTGTTCGGAATGCCTGGCTGCTCGTCGCCGATCAGCCGGTTCACCCAAGCATTCGTAACCTTAATGACGATTTCGTTTGGGCCTGGCTTCAAAGCGCCTTGCATGTCGACTCTGTAAGGAGCATGCCAAACCACGCCGAGGGACTTGCCGTTCACGACGACTTCGGCGAGATTCTTAACATCGCCGAGGTCGAGCCATTGCTGACGGCCTACGTTGAACCATTGCGTGGGAGCTTCTATGGTTTTGGTATAGGTTCCTTTCCCGGAGAAATACTTCACACCTGCATCTTGGTTGTCAGTCCAGGAGGTCAACTCACCGAGAGTGACTGACGAAGGCGCGCCTCGATTGGGTTGGAAACTCACCGTCCACGGGCCGTTGAGAGTTGTCAATAGAGTTTCACTGGTATTCGGCAGCTTATGAGAGATTTCTTTTGCTTCCTCGCGGAAAACTACGAAGACAGTCCCCCAGGGTTCGAGATGCAGCGGTAGCGTAGTATGGCCACTGGCTATCTCATATGACACCTTGTTAGACTGGCCCGTTTCGGCGTACCAGAGCTCCGGCATCTTGCCCGTGACGCGGAAGGTGGCGTCAACGCTCTCAGATCGGTCGCTGCGATTGTCAACGAAGTACAGGTCGCCATCGGCGAGCTTACGGTGAACGAAGAGAAGGCGTGTGTCCTTGTCGGGCTTAGTGTAGTCAAAATCAGGGGTAATATTCAGCGCTTGTAAAACATCGTTCAGGTTCTGACCTGCGAAGACTCTACCCTTTCCTACTGGATGAATGCCCGTGCCATCACCAAAGAGGTCTGCAGACATCTTTTGAAACTCGGACTGATCGTCCGCGAGGCTTGGGTCGTCGTTGGGCTTGGGTCCCGCGACAATTGCGCCGTTTTCTACGAGCTTGTGGATCGCCCGGAGGACGGGCAATGACATATGTTGACTGTACGGATCAAGCGCGAGCACCCGATAGCTCATGCCGCTCTTCGTTGTGATGCGGTCACCACTAGCATGCAACTCGTGAATCAGGGCGTCGGCGTTGATGTAATCGAAACCGTAACCGGCCGGTACGTCCGGAGCTTTGGCCGAGAAAATCGCCGTGAGGTTCGAGTCTTCCCCATAAAAATAAACCACGTCGGCGCCGAATTGTCCTTGCTGCAGCAAATAGCTGCTGCGCGCCAGATAGTTCACCCACGCGCCCGCTTGCTCGGCCCACGTCTCGTTGCGGTTGAACCACTGGCCAAAGGGCCCCAGCGTAAGCCCAGGGGCTTTATCAACCAACGGCTGGTGCGCCGATTCGTGAATTACAAAACGATTGATGCCGTTGAGCAATTCCTGGTCGGCGGTTGGCTTTAAGGTGGCGGGCGACCAAGCCCAAGGCGCGGCGCCGGCTGTCATGGATTCGGCCGCCACCAGGTTCTGCCCGTAAATGTGCGCTACCGATGCCGATTCCCGGTCATCCGCGTTATAACCAAACTGCTCGTTGTTCACTCCCGGCGCCTGGGTCCACATGGCGCTCATGGGAATGTCATCGAGCTTTTTCACCTCCATGCCATCGCCTACAAAAGCGCGTCCGGTTTCGTGCGACTCACCGTAATGCCCAATACCCCGCTCTTTCAGCGACGCTTCCACCTGTCCATAGTGCTCGTCGGCGATCAGATCGCCAATGGTTTTGCGGAAGTCCCATAGAAAGCGATCACTCGCTTCGGAGCTTTGGACCACCTGGCCGGTAAGAACGGGCAGCCAGGGGATGGGGTCGTAGCCGCGGCGCTTTTTGAATTGGGCGATCAAGTCGTCCGTCCAATTTTGTGAACCTGCTTCCCAGCTATCGGTCACCACGTAGCGGATGCCACGCTTGCCCATCCAGTCCGCCCCGACAGCCTCTTTGTAACTGTCCAAATAGCCATCCATATATTTCTTGACGTAGCTGCCGTTGAGCTTATCCACCTCCAGGCCGGTGGCCTCTTTGGTGGCTGGATGATTGGTAATTCCGAGGAGTGAGTAGCCAAAGCGGAGGATCACCCAATGGCCGGGAGGCGGCGTCCACTCCAGCGTTCCATCGGAGTGCATCTGGGAGGTGAGATCGATGACGTCGGAGGTAGCCACGGCCGACCCGGGATCGAAAGGAGGTGTGGCAAATGGATAGAGGTCGGGCATGGGTGTAAAGGCGGCCTTCTCTTCAAATCTGTTGACACGCGCGCCGCTGTGGAGGGCCAGTTCGGCGATTTTGTATTCGGTGGGAGGCGGGCCGAGTTTAATACCCATGGATGCGAGGTCGATGCCATTCATCCAATCTGGCCTGGGAGGAGGAGGCGCGCGTTTGAACACCACTCGGAAAAACTTTGCGCGAACGGGAGCGAAAGAGATGGTATGTTCGGGAGCGCCGCCGTCGGCAAGTTTTACGATCTCGCGGAAGGTTTGGCCGTCGTCGCTGGCCTCGACTGACTTCTGCGGATTCACGATGCCGGTGATCATAGCCATGAGTCCTTCTACGTCTGCCGTCACGATAGTGAGCGAACGTATGGTTTGCGCTTCGGCAAATTCATATTGAATCCAGGCGTTTTCGCTAATTTGCGGAATCGGAAGGCCGGTGGTGTTGATCAAGTCGCCATCGTTGAGCAGGGTGAAGTCCGGCGAACCGGCGCTGGCGCTCATTTTTGGATGCAACTGGTCGATGGGGATATCGTCGGCGGCGCGGCGGTAGGCAATAACGGCAGAGTCGGCGTAGAATTCGGGGGC
>Ga0182012_10005018_pt1 | contig 13762 bp, 11 predicted proteins | sample 612S2SmetaG_FD_120486 | JGI IMG/M metagenome (GOLD analysis project Ga0182012, IMG submission 120486) | Permafrost microbial communities from Stordalen Mire, Sweden - 612S2S metaG | ecosystem: Environmental > Terrestrial > Soil > Wetlands > Permafrost | place: Sweden: Stordalen | collected... | reverse complement strand
TGCGGCCGGCCCGGGCATGGCGGGCCCCCAGGCGGGGATCAGCTCATGGCCGAGGGCCTCGCGGGCGACGGCGCCGAGGGCTCCGCTGAGCCCGTCACCGAGAGTCCTGCCGCTGCGCAGCCCGGCGCGAACGCCACGCTCGACCGCGCCCCAGTTGCGGGCCGCCCTGAGCGCGGCCCGCTCGGCCGGCTCGCCGTGCTGGGCGGCCCGGAGCCCCTTGACGAGCTTGCCGGTGTCGATCCCGACGGGGCAGCTGAGCGCGCAGGTGCCGTCGGCCGCGCAGGTCTGCAGGGCGTCGTAGTCGTACTGCTCGAGCAGCGCCGCGAGCACCGGCGAGCCGGGGGGCTGGCGGACCATCTCGCGCCGCAGGACGATCCGTTGCCGGGGTGTCGTCGTGAGCTCGCGGCTCGGGCAGACGGGCTCGCAGAAGCCGCACTCGATGCACTGGTTGACCTCGGGCTCGATCTGGGGGGTCGACTTGAGGTTGCGCAGGTGGGCGCCCGGGTCCTCCGTCAGCAGCACACCGGGGCCGAGGATGGCGTCGGGGTCCGCGAGGCGCTTGATCCGGCGCATCATCGCGGTGGCCTTGGCGCCCCACTCGCGTTCGACGTAGTGGGCCATGTTGACGCCGGTCCCGTGCTCGGCCTTCAACGAGCCGTCGTAGCGCTCGATGATCAGCTCGACGAGCTCGCCCATGAACGCCTCGTAGCGCTCGATGTCCTCTGGCTCACCGAAGTTGGGTGTCAACAGGAAGTGGAGGTTGCCGGCCGAGGCATGCCCGGCGACGCCGGGCAGGAAGCCGTGGCGGGCGAGCAGCTCCTGCAGGTCCTTGGCCGCCTCCGCGACCCGGGTCGGCGGGACGCAGACGTCCTCGATGATCATCGAGACTCCCGGCCCGCGGATCGCGGCCAGCAGGCCATGGAGGCCCTCGCGGACGTGCCAGAGCATCGCCACCTCAGCCGGCTCGCGGGTGAAGCGGGGCGCGTCGATGGGGCTGCGGGCGCGCAGGAGCTCGAGCGCTCGCGCCTCGAGGCCGTCGAGCGCGTCCGCCGTTTCGGCTCTGAACTCGACGAGCACGGCGGCCGCGCCGGGGGGCAGCTCCTTCCAGCGCTCGGGCGTCCCGGGCATGTTCCAGGCGGCCGCGATCAGCGTCGCCGCGACCATCAGCTCGGTGGCGCTGGCGCCTGCGGCGACGAGCTCGGGGACGGCGGCGACGGCGGCGTCGATGTCCTCGAAGAGAATCAGCGAGAGCGTCGTGTGGCGGCCGAGCGGGACCGTCTCGAAGACCGCCTCGCCGATGAACGCGAGCGTGCCCTCCGAGCCGATCAGCAGGCGCCGGAAGATCTCAAGCGGCGTGTCGGCGTCGAGGAACGCGCAGAGCCGGTAGCCGGTGGTGTTCTTGATCTCGAACTTCCGGGCGATCCGGGCGGCCAGCTCGGGGTCGGCGCGCAGCTCGTCGCGGATCTCGGCGAGGCCCGCCGCCAGCTCGGGGGCGCCGGCGGCGAAACGCTCCTCGGCGTCCGGCGCGGCGGTGTCGATGATTGTCCCGTTGGCCAGCGCGAAGGTCAGCGAGCGGACGGTGCTGTAGGAGTCAGCGCTGACGCCGCAGCGCATGCCGCCCGAGTTGTTCGCGAGGACCCCGCCGACGCAGGCGATCTCGGTGCTCGCCGGGTCGGGCCCGAGCCGCCGGCCGTGGCGGGCCAGGGCGCGGTTGACGTGTCCCAGGACGACGCCGGGGCCGACGCGTACGCGCTCGCCCCCCTGTTCGATCCGCAGCGTTTTGAAGTGCCGGCGGCAGTCGAGCAGGATCCCGTCGGTCTGGGCCTGCCCGCTGAGGCTGGTCCCGCCGGCGCGGAAGACGAGCGGGGTCGCCGTGCGCCCGGCCAGGGCGAGCACCGCGGCGACCTGGCCGATGTCGCTGGGGATCGCGATCGCGCGGGGGATCGAGCGGTAGGGGCTCGCGTCGGAGGCGTAGCGAATCAGGTCGAGCGCCCTGGTCGCGGTGCCGGCCGGGCCGAGGGTCTCGACCAGTTCCCGGGCCAGCGGTTCGGGGGTTCCCGCCGCGACCCACTCGCCGGCCGCGTCGGGGTAGCGCTCCGCGCCCGGGGCGGGGGCCTGTGGCGCGATCCGCCGGGCCCTGGCCGGGAGCGTGGCCACCGTCAGTCGAGCCACATGCCGCTGGCGACGGGCACCTGAACGAGGCGCGGGCCGTCCTGTGCGGCGATCGCGCCGCGCAGCGACTCGGTCAGCTCTTCGCGTCCATGGACCTCCTCGGCGGGGACGTTGTAGGCGTTTGCGATCGCCGCGACGTCGATGCCGGTCAGGTCGAGTCCGGGGATCCCGGTGGCGCCCTCGAATTCGGCGAACCACTTGAGGATCATGTACTCCTCGTTGCGCAGCACGAGGAAGGTGACGGGGACCCGGTAGGCGGCGGCGGTCCAGAGGGCCGTGATGCCGTACTGGGCCGAGCCCTCGCCGAGCACGCAGACGACCGGCCGCGAGGGCTGGGCGAGCTGGACGCCGACCGCGGCCGCGATCCCGAAGCCGAGTCCGCCGCTGGCACTGAAGTAGTAGCTGCCCGACCGCGAGAGGCGCAGCCGGTTGCGCAGGGCGACGGTGCTCGAGGGCGTCTCGACGACGGCGATCCCGTCCTCGGGCCAGACATCGGCGAGCGCGGCCATCGCGCTCGAGCCGCTCAGCGGGTCGGCCTCGGCCGGCGGCCCCGGCTCGGGGCGTCGCGCGGGGGCGCTGCGCTCGGAGGGGCCGAGCAGCTCGAGCAGCCCGCCGAGGGCGAGGGCGACGTCACCGACGATCGCCTGCCCCATCGGCGCGCGGGCGGCCTCGCCGGGGTCGCAGGTGATCTGCACGAGGCTCGCGCCCTCGGGCAGCAGCGGCCCGGGGATGTAGGGGTAGTAGGGGAAGACCGAGGAGCCGACGACCAGGATCAGGTCATGGCCGGCGAGCGTTTCGGCGGCCGGGCCGATCGCGGGCGGCAGGACGCCGATGAAGTTGGCGTGGTTCTCGGGGAAGCCGAGCCTGCCGCCGCCGGGCGCCGGGGTGGCCCAGACGGGCAGGCGCTGGCGCTCGGCCAGGGCGACCGCCTCGTCCCAGCCGCCCGAGGCGTCGATGTCGGGCCCGGCGATCAGGACGGGGTTGGCGGCCGCCTCGAGCCGGCCGGCGAGCTCGGCCAGGGCCGCGGGGTCCGGGGTGGCGCGTCCGCTGACCCTGCGGGCGAGGGTGTGGGCGGCCGTCTGTGCGTCCGCCTCCTCGGTCCAGTCGTCCATCGGTATCGAGACGAAGGCGGGGCCGCGGGGAGGCAGGGAGGCATGGTGGATGGCGCGGGCGATCGCCGCGGGGACGTCCTGGGGGCGAGACGGTTCGTGGCTCCACTTGACATAGGGCTCGGGACCCCTGACGGCTTCGCGGTTGGTCAGGTTGGCCTCCATCGTGATGTGCGGGCGGACCTGCTGGCCGGCGGTGACGAGCAGCGGCGAGCGGTTGGCCTGGGCGTTGAAGATGCCGCCGACGGCGTTGCCGACCCCGGGCGCGGTGTGCAGGTTGACGTGGGTCGTGCGCCCCGAGGCCTGGGCGAAGCCGTCGGCCATCCCGACGACGGCGAGCTCCTGCAGGCCGAGGATGTAGGTGAAGTCGGCGGGCAGATCCGCGAGCATCGGCAGCTCGGTCGAGCCGGGGTTGCCGAAGATCGTCGTCATCTCGTGCGCGCGGAGCAGATCGAGCGTGACTTCGCGGACGGTGGCCATCGGGCGGGGATCCTTTCAGTCTCAGGCGGGCTCGGGCACGGCGACGGCGAAGACGATGTGACGGCGGGCGAGGCTGAGGTAGGGGTGCAGTTCGACCGGGCCGCCCTCGAGCGGCGCGACCGTCACCTCGGTGAGCGTGATGAAGTCGCGCTCGGCGGCGTTGAGGACGTCCGAGACGCGGCTCCGGTAGCCGTCCCTGGCGAGCGTCAGGACGCCCTCGATGCGGTGGCGCTCGGTCTCGATCCGGACCCGCTCCTGGCGGTGTTCGGTCGTGGCCGGCCCCTTCGGCTCCTCGCTCATCGGCCCATTATCGACGCTGGCGCGCTAGCGGGTCACGAGATAGCTGACCCGGACGGTCGTGCGCCGGCCCGTCTGGCCCTCGGCGAGGACCGTCACCTGCGCCGTCAGCCCCCGCCGGCGTCCGAGCTCGCGGCGCAGGATCGCGAGGCCGCGTCTGCCGAGGCGCAGCCGGACGTGCCCGCTGACTCCGGCGGGCAGGGCACGCGCGACCGCCTCGAGGCTGACACCGGAGTGCCGGGTACGGGTGCTGAGGGTCGCTTCGACGAGGATCTTGCAGGCTCGCCGGCAGGAGACGGTGAGCGCGAGGCCGCGACGGGCGAGGATCCCCGCCGAGCGCGCCAGGCTGAGCTGCAGGACGGGAGCGACGTCGAGCGGCGGCGGCCAGACGGCGGCGGAAAGGCAGCCGCGCGGCGAGGGCGCCGCAAGGTTGAAGCGCTCGATCCGGTTGTTGTTCGTATCGGCGACATAGACCGCGCCTTCGCATCCGACGGCGATCGCTCCCGGCTGGGAGAACTGGCCGAGGCCCGTGCCGCGCTCGCCCCAGGCCCCCTCGAAGCGGCCTTCGGGGCCGAAGACCTGGACGCGGTTGTTACCGGCGTCGAGCACGTAGACGTTGCCCGCCCCGTCGAGTGCGATCCCGTCGGGTCCGTTGAAGCGTCCTTCGCCGCTGCCGTAGCCGCCCCACTCCGCGAGGGGCGCCCCGGAGGGCGCGAGCTCCTGGATCCGGTTGTTGGCCGTGTCGGCGACGTAGATGTCTCCGGCCTGGTCGACGGCCACTGCCTCGGGGTGGGCGAAGGAGCCGGGCGCGCTGCCGGCGGCGCCGGAGCCTCCGTCGGCGCCGAGGCTGGCGCGCAGCGTGCCTTCGGGGCCGTAGACGAGGACCCGATTGTGTCCCGTGTCGGCGACGTAGATCTGATCGCCGGCTGCGGGCCCGGAGACCGCGACGCCGCCGGCGCCGCTCAGCTGCGCGCCGCCGAGCGCGGCGGGCCCGCCGATTTCCGAGAGGTAGGTGCCGTCCCCCCAGAAGCGCGCGAGGCGCCCGTCGGCGGTGTCGGCCACGTAGACGGCGCCGAGTTCCGAGACGGCGATCCCCGCGGGTTCGCTGAAGCCACCGAAGCTGCTCCCCGCGGTCGAGGTCCACTGGCCCGCGAAGGCGTCGCTGCCGGGCGCGAACAGCTCGACGCGGTTGCCGGCGGTGTCCGCGGCCTCGAGGCCCCCGGTGGGGTCGACGGCCAGCCCCCTGGGAGCGCTCAGCTCGCCGGGTTCGCGGGCCGAGATGCCGATCGTCCGCAGGTAGTTGCCTTCGGGGTCGAAGACCTCGATGCGGTCGTTGGCGGTGTCGGCCACGTGGGTGTCGCCGGCCGGGTCGGCGGCGAGCGCACGGGGGAAGGCGAGCTGGCCGGGTTTGGAGCCGAAACCGCCCCAGGCGCCGGCGAAGGCGAGCTGGGGGGAGAGCTTGACGACGCGGTGGTTGCTGTCGTCGGCCACGAAGATCTCGCCGGCGGCGTCGAGGGCGACGCCGTAGGGAAAGCCGAACTGGCCCGGCCCCTTGCCGGCGCTGCCGGTGGCCCCGACGTATGCGCCTTCGGGTGTGAACTGCTCGATGCGATGGTTGTCGTCGTCGCTGACGATCACCTCGGATGCGTTGGCGGCGAGGGCGCGCGGGTAGTCGAGCTGCCCGGGCGCCGATCCCTTGCTGGCGAAGGCCAGCGGTTCGCCGCCCTGCAGGTTGAAGCGCTCGATGCGGTCGTTGCCGCTGTCGGCGACGTAGACGAAGCTCCCTGCGACCGCGATGCCGCCGCCGGGCGGATCGGTGAAGTTCTCCGAGGAGCCGAAGTCGAACTGGCCCGGTTCGTGGCCGGAGTGCCCCCAGGCGCTGATGAAGGCGCCCTGGGCGGTGAACTTCTCGATCCGGTTGTGGCTCGAGTCGACGACGTAGACGTTGCCTTCGGCGTCGGTCGCGAGCCCGCCGACGGGGCCGAACTGCCCGTGGCCGCCGCCGAAGGAGCCCCACTCGGTGACGAATGTGCCGAGCGGGGTGAACTCCTGGACGACATAGCCGAGCTGGTCGGCGACGTAGATGTTCCCCTGCGGCCCGACGGCGACCGCCTCGGGGAAGCGGAGCACCCCTTCGGCGCGCTGGCCGATGACGGTCGCGCTGCTCCACGGGCAGGGCCTCGTGCCGGCGCCGAAGCAGGCTTCCGCGCGGGCGCCGGGCGGACCCGCCCAGAGGCCGAGCAGGCCGAGCAGGCCCAGCGCGAGCCCGAGCAGGAACGGCCGCGGACGGGCCGCGCAGCTGGCGATGGGGGGAGCCACCGGGGTATCCAAACACGCCCCCGGCCCGGGGGTCGCGGTTACTCGCGTGGCGGGCGGGTCAGACGATGCGCTCGGGCTGGCGTGCCGGCAGGCCGGCGCGGGCCGGGGGCACGATCGTCGTGCGGCCCGAGGAGGAGGGGTGGTTGATCTCCTCGCGGACGATGTAGAGCGGACGGTGCTTGACCTCGTCGTAAATCCGCCCGACGTACTCGCCGATAACGCCGAGGGCGATCAGCTGGACGCCCCCGAGCAGCAGGATGGCGATCGTGATCGAGCCGAAGCCGGGCAGGTAGGAACCGGCGATCCGCAGCCCGATGACGACGGGGATCGCGACGAAGGCGAGGCCCGCAGAGAGGATCCCGACGTAGGTCGCCAGCTGCAGCGGCAGGTGCGAGAAGGATGCGATCGCGTCGAGCGAGAAGCGCAGCATCTTGCGCAGCGTGTACTTCGTCTCGCCCGCGTGGCGGGCGTCGCGCTGGTAGGGGACGGCCGTCTGGGTGAAGCCGATCCAGACGGTCATGCCGCGCAGGAAGCGCGAGCGCTCGGTCATCGCCAGCAGCGCGTTCAGGGCGCGCCGGTCGAGCACCCGGAAGTCACCCGAGTTGGGCTCGAGGTCGACCTGGGCGAGCTTGTCGAACAGCTTGTAGAACCAGGAGGCGGTGGCGAGCTTGAAGGCCGTCTCGCCGTCGCGCTGCTTGCGCACGGCATAGACGACGTCGGCTCCCTGGCTCCACTGGGCGATCATCTCGGGGATCAGCTCCGGCGGGTCCTGCAGGTCGGCGTCGATCATCGCGACGACATCGCCGACGGCGTGCTCGAGCCCGGCCGTCAGGGCGGCCTGGTGGCCGAAGTTGCGCGACAGGTGGATCACGCGGACGCGCGGGTCGGCGGCGGCGAGGCCGTCGAGCAGCCCCGGCGTGCCGTCTTTGGACCCGTCGTCGACCAGGACGAGCTCGAAGTCGTAGTCGGCGACCGCGGCGGTGGCCCGCGCGACGAACTGCTCGACGAGCTGCTCCTCGTCATAGACGGGGGCTACGACGCTCAGCAGGGTCGGGGTGCGGAGGGGTTCGTGCGACATCTGGGTGGGTTTGGCGGGCCTCTCGGGAGAAAGGCCCTGGTCCATCTTCGACGGGAGTCCTAAGCCGCAGCTCAACCGATCGTTCATCCTTTCGATGAATGAACTCCGCGCAGACCCCGTCGCAGGGACCTCCCACCAGGGTAGCGGGACTGGCGGTCCGCTTGCGTGCCCCGGTCGTGATCCAGTTCATCAAGTTCGGCATCGTCGGCGTCTCCAACACGCTCCTGACCTTCATCGTCTACACGTTGCTGCTGAAGGTCTTCGGCGTCTGGTACCTGGCGGCCTCGGCGATCGGCTTCGTCGTCGGCGCCACGAACGGCTTCCTGCTGAACCGGCGCTGGACCTTCGCCGAGCACGTCGGGGACTCGATGACGCCCGTCCGCTGGGCGATCGTCCAGGGGGGCGGGCTCGGGATCGACGAGGTGCTGCTGTTCCTGCTCGTCCACGACGCGAAGCTCGACAAGCTCGTGGCGCAGGCGCTCGCGACCGTCGTCGTGACGGTCAGCACGTTCTTCGCCAACCGGGCCTGGACGTTCCGCAGCCCCGCGTCCGCCTCGCCATGATCCGGGAGACAAGCTCGCGCGCGCCGGGCCGCTGGCGTGCGGTGGCCGGTCTCACCGCGCCGCGGTTCCGCCTCGGCTAACGGAAGACGGCCAGCAGGGAGAGCCCGGCGGGGATCCGTCCGCCGTGGCCGATCAGCGCGGCCTCGAGCGCGAGTGGCCGCTCGAGCAGCCAGTTGACCGGTTCGGGCGGGACCCACAGGTCGAGGCTCGACTCGGTCGTCTTGGTGCTGATCCGGTCGAGGATCCGCAGCAGGATCGCGACCGGCAGCAGCAGTGAGTTGAAGTAGGTCGTCCTGACCTGTGTCCAGCCGGCCTGCTCGGCGACGGCTCGCAAGGAGCGGCGCGTGTAGCGGCGGTGGTGGTGGTTGATCTCGTCGTGCCCGCTCCACAGCCACTGGTAGGCGGGGACCGTCAGGAGCAGGGCGCCGCCGGGGGCGACGGTACGACGCAGCTCGCGCAGGGCGCGGCCGTCGTCGTCGAGGTGCTCGATCACGTCGAGGCTGACGGCGAGGTCGAAGCTGTCGTCGGCGAACGGCATCTCGAGCACCGAGCCCCCGATGACCTCGCCGACGCCGCGCGCGCGTGCCGCCTCGATGCTCGGCTCCGAGAGCTCGATCCCGGTGACGCTGCCGCGGCGCGAGAGCTCGATCATGTTGCGCCCGCTGCCGCAGCCGGCGTCGAGGATCCGCGCGGGGGCCGGCAGATCGAGGTCGTCCATGACCCGCTCGATCACCGTCCGTCGTCCGCGGTACCACCAGTGGCGGTCCTCGGCCTGGTGGGTCTGAAGCTCGTAGTCACGGTCCATCCGCGACCCATCCTTTCCTATCGCGGGCCCTCCGCGTCTTGCGGGCGCTGCCGCGGGCCTCAGCCACCGGGGGTCTGGGCGCGCGCCGACCAGCGGACCGCCCCGCCTTCGCCGAGCCATGCGGCGAGCACGAGGCCGCTGTCGGGGTCCACCGCGAGGCTCGCCCCGGAGACGGGCCCTGGGGGCGCGACGAGCTCGGCGGGACCGAAGCTCGCGACACCCGGCGCCTGCTCGCCGCCGCGGGCCGCGAGCAGGCGCTGGCGGCCGAGCGCGGGCCGCCCCGCGGCCGTGATCGTAGGCTCGCGCCAGAGGATCACCGCCTCGCCGCCCGGACCCGGCGCGAGCGAGCTCAGCAGGGCATCCCCGCCGGGGTTGGCGATCGTCGTCACGCGCAGCAGGCCGCGCTGGTCGATCGGCGCGGCGCGCAGCACCCAGTGCCCGGCGGCGACGCCGGCCCAGGCCGCCATGACCCCCTCGGAGCTGAGGCGCACGAGCTGGGGCGAGCCCGCCGGCGGGGCGAGCCCGTCGGGGTCCTCGAAGCTCTCGAGCAGCCGCGGCCGGCCGAAGCGCAGGCCGGTCGCGGAGTAGTCGAGATAGACCCTCGTCGCGGAGCTCGAATCGTCGACCCACAGGACGATCCCGCGGTTGTCGTCGCTCAGCAGCGCGGCGACCCGCGGGTCCGGCCCCGCCGGGCCCAGCCGCTGGGCGTGCCCGGGCGCGCCGGAGGCCGGCGCGTCGGCGGCGTAGAGCTGGCCCTTCTCCTCCCAGACCGCGAGCGCGTCGCTGCGGTAGTCCAGTGCGAGCGCCTCGGGGATCGCCGCCGCCCCGCGGATCAGCGTCCGTGTGGCGGCCCGGGCGCCGTAGTGGCGCTCGACGCTGACCGCCAGCCCCCTGGTGCGGGTCTCGGCGAGTGGCGCGAGGATGCCGAGGTCGCCGAGATACGCCGTGCTGAGGGTGGGAGCGCCCGCCTCCCCGCCGGTGAGCGGGGCGAAGGGCCCGCTCGCCGGGCCCTGGATGATGACGAGGCTCCGCGCGCGGCGCCGGGGATCGGCGCCGGCGATCGCGATCTGCCCGCGGGGAGCGGCGGCGACCGCCACCGTCCCAAGTGGCCTCGGCCCCCCTCCGCGCGGCGCGAGCGGCGGCCCGGGTGTCCCGTCGCGGCCGAGCTCGTCGATCTCAGCGCCGGCTCCGGTCGGGCACCCGCGGGCGGCCGACCAGACGAGGGCCCCGGGGCCGGTCGGCTGTTCGGGGCCGTCGCTCGGGAAGACGATGCGCGGAGCCCCCACGGCCGGGCAGGAGCTGAGCCCGGCCGGCGCCGACCAGCGGGCGCCGACGGACAGCCCGGGGGCTCCTGCCCACCCGGGGGTCGAGGCGGCGGCCGCGGCGAGGGTCGCCGCGAGCAGCCTGACGGCTCCGGCCCGCGGTGTCAGGACAGGGCCGCGCGCAGGAACTCGACGGTCCGCTCCCAGGAGAGCCGGGCGGCGTCGGGATCGTAGGTTCCGAGCCGATCGGTGTCGTTGAAGAACGCGTGGCCGGCGTCCTCGTAGAACTCGGCACGAACCTTGACCCCGGCGTGCTCGAGCTCGCCGGTCAGCTGCTCTGCGTCCGCGACGGGGACGAAGTCGTCGGCCGTCCCGAAGTGCATCAGGGCGGGCCCCCCGATGCCGTTGAAGTCGGGCTTGCCGTGCGGCATCACGTAGTAGTAGCTGACGACCGCGGCGATGTTCGGGCAGTTGGCGGCGGCCCAGATCGACAGGCCGCCGCCGAGGCAGAAGCCGACCGAGCCGACTCCCGGCCCGCTGACGCCCTCCAGCCCGCGCAGGTACTCGGCGGCGCCGCACATATCCTGCTCGGCCTGATCCATCGAGAGGGCCATCATCTTCTGTTCGGCCTCGCTCGGCTGGCTCGCGGTCTCGCCGCGATAGAGGTCGGGGGCGAGGGCGAAGAAACCCTCGGCGGCGAAGCGGTCACAGACCGAGCGGATGTGCTCGTCGAGGCCCCACCACTCCTGCAGGACGATCGTCGCGGGGCCCTTCTCGCCATCGGGCTTGGCCAGGTAGCCGGGAGCGCTGCCGGCGCCGGTGGGGAACTCGATGTCGGGCATTTCCAGTCTCCTTGATCCATGTTCGTTGCGCGCGTATGGGGACGGCGCCGGTGGGCGGGGCGAATCCTCTCATGAGCGGCTCTCGCGTTGCATGACGACGTGGATCCGCCATCCGGCGGCTCAGTGGCGGTGGACGAGGCCGAGCACGGGCTCCTCGGCGCGGGCCGCCGTATTTCCCGGGGCGAGCTGTTCGAGCATCCGGGTCTCGCGCGGCGCGAGCCCGGCCGCGAACGCGACGAGGGCGAGGCAGGCACCGGCGAGCATCACCTCGACCGGGCCGAGCGCGCCGGCCAGCGGGCCGGCGAGGGCGTAGCCGAGCGGCAGGAGACCGCCGGAGATCATCCAGTCATAGGAGCTCACGCGCGAGAGGCTCGCCGGCGGGATCCGCTCCGCCAGCGCGGTCGTCCAGAGGACGTCGAAGATGGCGATCCCGGTGCCCGCGACGAGCGTTACGGGCAGGACGACGAACAGCGTGACGCCCGCCGCGTAGAGGATCGCGGCGACGGGCCAGGCGGTGATCGCGAGCATCGCGACCCGCAGCGGGAAGCGCGGTCGCCAGCCGATCCCGATGACGGCGCCGAGGATCGTGCCCAGTCCGATCGTGGCCTCGAGGATGCCGTAGACGGAGAGGTGCCCATACTGGCTGCGGGCGATCAGCGGGCCGAGCACGAGCCAGGGAGCCAGGCCGAAGAAGAGGGCTGCGCAGAACGAGAACAGCGTCGCCCACACCCACGTCCGGCCCCTCACCTCCCGCGAACCGGCCCGGATCTCGCCCCACAGGCCCAGTGTCTCACCAGCCTGCTCCGGCGCCCGGGCCGCGGCGCCACGCCGGCGGGGGCGGACCTGGGTCAGCAGGCCGGCGCTCGCCAGGAACGTCAACGCGTCGAGCGCGAAGGCCCAGCCGGCGCCGGCGCCGAGGACCAGCGCGGTGGCCAGCGCGGGACCGGCGAATTCGGCGATGTTGTTCGACATCGCCGTCAGCGCACGGGCCTGCTGGATGTCCTCCTCGGGGACCGTCTGCGGCAGCAGGCCGTCGGCCGCGGGCCGGAAGAACGCCTCGGCGCTGCCGAAGGCGACCTCGATCAGGACGATCTGCCAGAGCGGGACGGTGCCGGCGAAGATCAGGACGGCCAGCAGCCCGTGCAGCGTGAAGCAGACGAGGTCGGTGGCGATCATCACCCGGTGGCGCGGCATCCGGTCGGCCCAGACGCCGCCGATCAGCAGGAAGACGATCAGGGGCAGCGCCTTCGCCGCCAGGACGAACCCGAGGTCGGTCGCGCTGCCGGTCCGCGCGATCACGAACAGCGCCAGGGCGACCGTCACGAGGTAGTCGCCGATCACGCTCGACGAGGAGGCCAGCCAGAGGAAGCGAAAGTCGCGGTGGCGCAGCACGCGATGGATCTCCGACAGGCGCCCCATGGACGTGAGCTTGACGGACGGGTCCGGGGGGCTGCTCGGAGGGCCTCGCCGCGGCTACACTGCGCGCGTGATCGAGCCCGCAGACAGCGACAGGCTCCTGATCGTCAACCTCGCCGACGCTCCCGCCGGTGCCCACCCGCGCCGCGCGACCGTCATCGACTTCGAGCCCGAGGACGCGCCGTGGCCGGACACCGGCCTCAACGTCCAGGTGATGCAGCCGGGGCAGCCCAACTGCCGCTACCACTCGGAGGCCGTGCAGGAGGACTTCCTCGTGCTGCACGGCGAATGCATCGCGATCATCGAGGACGAGGAGCACCGTTTGAAGCAATGGGACTTCTTCCACTGCCCGGCCGGCGTCGCCCACGTGTTCGTGGGTGCCGGTGACGGGCCGTGCGCCGTCCTGATGGTCGGCTCGCGCCGCGTCGACGAGTGCCGCTACCCCGTCAGCGAGCTCGCGGCCTCCTACGACGCGTCGGTGACCAGCGAGACGACCGTTCCCGAGGAGGCCTACGCCGACTGGGCGACGGAGCCCTGGGCGCCCGTCGCCAGTCCCTGGCCGCTGCAGTAGACCCGCGCGCGGATCAGTCGGCGAACTCGGCGCGGCGCTTCTCGAGGAAGGCCGAGATCGCCTCCGGCGGGGCCGTGCCGAACGTCGCCATGATCTGCTGGCGGTCCTCGTACTCGGCCGCGGTCTGCTCGCTGGGGATCTCGAGCGCGCTCCACATGCCCTGCTTGGTCAGCTGGACGCCCCATGGTGCGAGCGCGGCGATCTGCTCGGCCGCCTCGAGCGCCCGCCCCGCGAGCTCGTCCTGTGCGAGGACGTCGGCGACGAGGCCGATCCGCAGCGCCTCGTCGGCGTCGAAGCGCCGGCCGGTCAGCATCAGCTCGTGCGAGCGCGAGGCGCCGATCAGCCGCGGCAGCAGCCAGCTGGTGGCCATGTCGCAGTTGGAGACGCCGATGTTGATGAAAGCCGCCCGGAAGACCGCCTCGCGGGCGGCGTAGCGGATGTCACAGCCCAGCGCCAGCGCGAGACCGAAGCCGGCCGACGGCCCGTTGACGGCCGCGATCACCGGCTGGGGCAGCGCCCGCAGCGCGAGGATCAGGCTGGACATGTGGCGCTGGTTGGCGAGACGGTCGCGCGACTCGTCGCTGCCGCTGTTCCCGGGCGCCGCGCCATAGCCATGGAGGTCGAGGCCGGCGCAGAAGCCGCGGCCGGCGCCGGTCAGGATGACCGCCCGGCAGTAGCGCGCGTAGGCGAGCTCGCGCAGCTGCTCGTGCAGCGCCTCGCAGAGCTCCGAGGTCATCGTGTTGAGCTGCTCGGGCCGGTTGAGCGTCAGCCGCGTCACATGCGGAGCGGGCTCGTCTATCAGCAGGACCTCGGCCACCCGCCAATCCTATGGCGTCCTCTCCGCCGGC
>Ga0182012_10005017_pt1 | contig 13763 bp, 10 predicted proteins | sample 612S2SmetaG_FD_120486 | JGI IMG/M metagenome (GOLD analysis project Ga0182012, IMG submission 120486) | Permafrost microbial communities from Stordalen Mire, Sweden - 612S2S metaG | ecosystem: Environmental > Terrestrial > Soil > Wetlands > Permafrost | place: Sweden: Stordalen | collected... | reverse complement strand
TAGTTGCGACGCTCGAGCTCTTCGAGCATCATTTTGCGAAGATGGGTCACAGTAGGTACCTCCTGTGCCCACCCTAAACCGGCCACAAAACCACTCGGCAGCCACTACCGCAGCGACCGCGGCTTCGTTCTTACCGGCTATCCGGAAATGTCTCTTTGATTAACGCTTCGAGACACCTTAGTCCTGCCGCCCGCGAAACGGGTCGCAGCGCCGGCAATCACTCCGCCGGTTTCGGCATTTGGCCCCATGCTATGCCGTACACCTGCTGGGTAATGTGGTAATGGAGCTTCTGGCCCCAGGCGATGGCTGCATCTTCAAGCGGGACGCTGCCGCAGTTGAGAAAGTACTCGGCCATGCCCTGATTGGGGAAGTGCTGGAGCGCGGCGACAAGATCGGTCTCGGTTCCAGGCGTGCCGAGGGCCACATAGAACTGATACGCGCCGGCGATGATTGCGACATCGTGAGTGCCGATGGCAGCTACCAGCGCATCGTGGGGCCTGGTGTCTTTAGTTGATTTCATTGCCAGGCCGCTGAGCGCCTCGGCCGCGAGCCGGCGCGTGTTCTCGTTGGAATCGTGCAGCAGGGGGATGAGCGGCTCGATCGAGGCAGAGCCAAGCTGGGCGAGTTGCCGGGGCACAAGATCCCTGCCCACCGGCCCGCTCTTCATGTAGTCGATGAGCGGCGCCACGGCGCGGGGGTCGCCGAGCTGGCCAAGGGCGTCGAGCAGGGCTGTATAGGTCATGGGTCGCAACGGGCCGGGATCGTCGGCGGTCTGCGTGATTGCCGCGCCATAAGGCTGCGGAGTTCCTTTATAAGGTGTTTGAAGTAGAACGATCAACGGCGGAACTGCGCGCGGATCTTTTGTATTGGCTAGAGCGCCGATGGCTACGTTCTGGAGTCCGGGCTGATTCAGCAACCCGATCAGGGCTTCCGTTGCCGGCGAGCCGATTTTTCCCAGAGAAATCATGGCGTCGCTGGCGACGGCGGGGACGTTGGCCCTGGCCGCCGCGGCCAGAGCGGGGACGGCGCGCGGGTCGTGCAAATCGCCGAGCTGCTCGGCTGCGGTGACTGCCATCTGCGTGTCGGTGCTAGGGAGCGATTCGACCAGGAGCGCGAAAGCTCGAGGGTCCTGCACCCTGCCTAGCAGCGCCATTGCCTGATGCGGATCGACTTTCGGATTCTTGCCTTGCGCAAAGCTGAGCATGGCGTCGATGGCCTTGGGATCGCGCGATGATGCCAACGTTTGTACGGCGCTCCAACTCACGCTGGAGTCGCGGTCTTGCGCAAGCGCGATGAGCGCCTGTGCGACTTGCGGATCGCTGACCTGGGCGGGCGAGAGATAAACGGCGGCTGCATTTCTGACGCTGGGGTCGGGGTCTTGCAGGGCGGCGATTGCAATGGGAATGCTTTCAGTTGGCGGCAGGTCGCCACTTGCGCGCAGGGCCATGGCGCGCGTTGCGGGATCGGGGTCTTTGAGAGCGGCCCGCAGAGCGTCGAGAAAATTGGGGGCCTGCGCAGTCTGGAGGGCGAGGAGCGCAAGTTGCCGCACTGCCACGTCAGGGTCGTTGAGAGCCGCGGTGAGGACCGGGAAGACGCGCGGATCGTGTGTGAGCATCAACGCCTCAATCGCGCTGCTGCGCACGGCTGGGTCGTCGCTTTTGGCGGCTGCAAGCAGCGGCTCAACCACGGCCGGGCCGAAATCAAGCAGGGGCATGGACGAGGCGGGAACCATGGATAGCCTGGCGACCAGGGGCGCAATGGCGCGGGGGGCGTGGATTTTGCCGAGAGCCATTGCCGCCGACGTGCTGACGCCCTCGTCGGGATCGTTGAGCAAAGCGATGAGCGGTTCGACTGCGTGGCTGGACTTGAGAGCTCCAAGCCCCGCGGCTGCGTAGGCTCGCGTCTGGGAATCGGGATCGCCCAACGCCGCGATCAGCGCTTCGGTTGCGCGGGGATCGGCGAACTTGGCGAGTGCGTCTGCGGCGTAGCGGCGAAGTTCGGCGTTCGGGCTCTTTAGCCGGGCTATTTGAAGGGTGACATTGTCCGTGGGCGATTGCGCGTAGGCCGCAACGGAAAATGCAATCCCTAAAAGAACCGTAAGGGAGTAATAAAACCCGGTGTGCGCCACGTTTCGGAAGCGGATGAAACGCAAGGGGTTCATACAAGGGGAGATTACCACTGGTTACTCGCGGAAAGTGCGAATTTTCCGGTTTTTATGGCCCGTCGTTCAAGCAAGAGTATGCTGATTTCACTAGACCGGACCAGAAAAATGCGTGAGTAATTCAAAGGCGTGCAAGAGTTCAGTTTGCTTCCACCCCAGCAAGTAAAAATCACTTGCCGTGGGCGCTGGAAGATGAAAACGGAACCTGGCAGCATTGACTCGCGCTGGGCGATTTCCTGATCCGGTATATCCGCTACAAGGGAGAGCGGTCTGTATGGACTTAATGAGTCTTGCCATGAAGTATGGCTGGATACTGGTGGTTTTTATCCTCGTCATCCTTCTACATAAGGTGCTGCTGCGGTATCTGTTCGGGACGGTAATTGTTTCGAAAGATCAGATCGGCATTGTGAACAAGAAGTGGGTGATCTTTGGGCGCAATCGCACGCTGCCCGACGGCGCGATCGTGGCGTTGAACGGAGAGGCCGGCCTGCAGGCCGATACTCTTGCCCCCGGAATCCACTTTGGACTGTGGGCGTGGCAGTACGCAGTATCGCTGGCGCCGTTTACCACTATCGACAAAAGCCAGATCGGCATTGTGGAGGCGCGCGACGGAAAGCCGCTCTCGAGCGGGCGCGTGCTGGCCAAGGCGGTGGGCTGCAACTCGTTCCAGGACACGCGGCAGTTTATTACAAGCGGCGGCGAGCGCGGGCCGCAGATCTGTGTGATTCCGCCGGGAACTTACCGCATCAACACGGCCATGTTTACGGTGCTGCCGGCCGAAGTGCTGGAGATTCCCGACAACTCGGTGGGCATTGTGACCACCAAGGACGGAACTCCGTTGCCGACCGGCGAGATTGCCGGCAAGGAGACCGCCGGGCACAACATGTTTCAGGATGGCGAAGTTTTTATCAAGAACGGCGGGTACAAGGGATTGCAGGAGCAGGTGATCCTGGCGGGGCGGTACTTTATCAATCCGCGGTTTGCGACGGTTGAGATTAAGCCGATGACCGAGGTGCCGATTGCCAACGTAGGCGTGGTGATTGCGTATGTGGGCGAAGTGGGAGTGGACCAGAGCGGCGACGCGTTCAAGCATGGCAACCTGGTGAAGAAGGGCCAGAAGGGTGTGTGGGTTGAGCCGCTCGATCCGGGCAAATACGCCATCAACTCTTACACGCATAAGGTTGAGGTAGTGCCTACTGCGAACATTGTTCTGAACTGGGCCACGGGTAAGAGCGAGGCGCACAAACTGGATGAGCGGCTGTCGACGATCACGGTGCGCTCGAGCGATGGTTTCACGTTCAACCTGGACGTGAGCCAGATAATCCATATACCGCGGAACGACGCGCCCAAGGTGATTGCGCGCTTTGGCACTATGGCCAACCTGGTGACGCAGGTGCTGGAGCCGACTATCGGCAACTACTTCCGCAACGCGGCGCAGACCTCGGACGTGATCGAGTTTCTGAAGAAGCGCAGCGAGCGCCAGGCCGAGGCCAAGCTGGCAATTTCAGCAGCGCTGGTGGAGTACAACGTGAATGCTATCGATACGCTGATTGGCGACATTACTCCGCCTGAAGCGCTGATGAAGACGCTCACCGACCGCAAGATCGCCGAGCAGGAACAGGTGACCTACAAGACGCAGCAGCTTGCCGAAGAGACGCGCAAGGATCTGCAACAGGCCAAGGCGATGGCCGATACGCAGGCTCGCGTGGTAGATGCGGAGCGGAGTGTTTCGATCGCCGATTTCGCCGCGCAGTCTGTGGTGAAGCAGGCGCAGGGCGCAGGGCAGTCGAAGACGATTACCGCCGAGGCTGACGCACGCGTGAAGACGATTAACGCGGATGCCGATGCGCGCGTGAAGACCGTGAACGCCGATGCGGACGCCAAAGTGGTGATCATGGTGGGCAACGCCGACGCTGAGAAGGCGCGCGCCGTTGGTACCGCAGAGGCTGACGTAATCAAGATGAAGATTGCGTCGATGGAGTCGGGCAACTACGCGGCGGTGCAGATAGCACAGGCACTGGCGACCAACCACATCAAGCTGGTTCCGGATATCCAGGCCGGCGGGAGTGGCGCGGATTCGGGGAGCCTGATTAACGTGTTGATCGCCAAGATGCTGCAGGCGCCCAACGGGAACGGCGCTGTGAACGGGAATGGAACGGCCACGCATACCAACGGCGAGCAGAAATAGCTAAAAAGAAGCTGGACGGGATTTGCCGATGATTGGCCTTTGTGGTCTCCCACCCATCGAGCAAAAGACGCTCGATGGGTGGAGCACGGTTTCATCTGTTGTGGGTCAGCTTCGCCGGTGGCGGGCTAATTAGAAACAAAACCGACTGCCGGCATATTGAAGTTCGAGGTATCCCACCCTAGCGACAAAAACAAGAACGTCGCGAGGGTGGGGCACCCGGATTCTCCGCCTTCAATCTTCACTGGCTCGGATTTTTCACGAGCCGCCGATTGCCGCGGCGCGGATATCTTTCACTTCGAGAATGCGCGTCTTGTAGCCGTGGCGCGCTACGTTCAGCATGGCCTGGCCGACTTGGCGCGTGGTCAAGAACTGGTTGGGCATGGCGAGACGAAATAGCGGGACCAGCGGCCGGAGCAGCGTGTATAGCGTGTTGTAGAAAGCCGTGCGCGAGCGAATGCCGTCGAGCGGCTGAATGAAGCCGGGGCGGAATATGCAGGCTTGGAGCGGCAAGCGCAACAATGCATTTTCAGTGCGGCCCTTAACGCGTGCCCACATGGTGCGGCCCTGCTCGCTTGAATCGGTTCCCATGCCGGAGACATATATAAATGTCGTGCCCGGATTGATGCGCGCGAGTGTTTCGCCGGCGGCCAGCGTAAGGCCGTAGGTGATGCGCGCGTAGTCGGCTTCCGACATTCCCACTGACGAAACGCCGAGCGTGAAGAAACACGCGTCGTAGGCGCGAAGCTGATCTTCGATGGCGGTTAGGTCGCTCAGGTCCTGGTGGACAACCTCGACCAGCTTCGGGTGGCGCTGCCCGCTGCCGCTGCGGCCGACGGCTGCGACGGCCTCGACATCAGCGGCCAGCAGACACTCGCGCAGAACTCCCTGGCCCACCATGCCGGTTGCGCCAAAGACGATGATCTTCATTTCGGCTGCCTCCGCAGTAACAACAGAATAGATGGTGGCGGCCCGCGATTGATTCGCTTTAGAAGCCTGCGGCAGCACGGTTATCCGCGAATCTCATGCAATCCTCATCGACTCTCGCCTATGGTATTGTCAAAACTATCCCGCTGACGGCCCTGGGATTTCTCCTGCACGCATCGGCCTTCAAAATTCTGTTGGAAGGCGCAGATTTTGATTGATTCGCATTTGCCCGGGCCGGAGCGGCGCATACCTGTCAACTTAATCAACCCATATTTCTCGAAGTGAACCGCAAAGCTCTTCTACCGAAAGCCAAAGGTGATGCGATGAATCCGCCCCAAGATGCAAGCGACCAGAATCTGGTTTTGACTGTAGAAGAGATCGGCAGCCTGGCCGAAGAGGAGGGCAAACCGGCGGAAGTGCTGATGAAGATTGTGGCGCTGATCGCCGCGCGGTTTAATACCGACGTGTGTTCGGCCTATTTGCTTGAGCCGGATCGCTCGAACCTGGTGCTGGCTGCAACGGTGGGACTTCATCCTAAGAGCATAGGCGCGCTTCGCATGCCAATTAACGAGGGGCTGACGGGGCTGGTTGCCGAGCAGCTGCTCCCGGTCTATGTAGCCGACGCGCGCGTTCATCCGCGGTACAAGTACTTTGCAAAATCGGGCGAGGAGGACTATCGGTCGTTTCTGGGCGTGCCGCTGATCGACCGCGGAGTTCTGCAGGGTGTGCTGGTGGTTCAATCCAAAGGCACGCGCGACTTTCGCGAAGACGAGATTCGCATGCTGGTTGAAACGGCCGGGCAGGTGGCGCCGATTGTGAGCGAGGCGCGGACGCTCGACCGCTTTATCGCACCGGCGCAGGAGAAGCTGTGGGAGCTGGCGCGCAATGTGTGGTGGTGTTGGGACCAGGACTGCGTTGGGCTGTTCCGCGATCTCAACCCGACGCGCTGGCGGCAGCTGAATCAGAATCCCATTTCGCTGCTTAACGAGATGCCGCTGGGCGAGATTGAGCGCCGGGCCAGCGAACTGGTGCTGCATAGCCGCATCAACTATGTTTATCGCCGGCAGCAGGAGTATCTGAACGCCGACCGCACCTGGGGCGCAAACCATGCCGGAGTTTTGCGCACGCGGCCGGTTGCGTATTTCTCGGCGGAGTTCGGGTTGCATGAATCGCTGCCGATTTATTCCGGCGGTTTGGGCGTGCTGGCCGGCGACCACATCAAGAGCGCATCGGATCTCGACATTCCTCTCTACGGCATCGGGCTTTTCTACGGGCAGGGCTACTTTTTGCAGCGGCTCGACAACACGGGATGGCAGCGCGAGGAGTATCTCCAAACCGACGTGAACCAGCTGGCCATGCAGCCGGCTATCGGCGTTAACGGCGAGCCTGTAACGATTGAAATTGCGACGCGAGGCATGCCGATCCGCGCCAAAGTGTGGCGCGTGAAAGTGGGCCGCATTGACTTGCTGCTGCTGGACTCGAATGTTGAAGGCAACGCGCCTGAAGATCGCGACACAACCTCGCGGCTTTACGGCGGCGACTCGCGTACCCGCATCCGGCAGGAGCTGCTGCTGGGCGTGGGCGGACATCGGGCGCTCAAGGCCATGGGCATTAATCCCGGCGTGCTGCACTTGAATGAGGGCCACAGCGGGTTTGCGGTTTTTGAAGCTATCCGCTCGCGCATGGAAGAGGAGGGCCTGGGCTTTTACGCGGCGGCCAGCATGATTCCGCGTGAAGTTATTTTTACCACTCACACGCCGGTGCCCGCGGGTCACGACCGGTTCACCGCCGAATTAATTGAAGAACATCTTGGCCCGCTGCGCGAAGAGCTGGGCATCACGCACGAGAACCTGATGGGGTTTGGCCGCGAGCAGCCCACCGATTACGGCGAGCTGTTTTGCATGACCGTGCTGGGGCTCAAGCTGGCGCGGCGCGTGAATGCGGTTTCGTCGCTGCATGGCGAGGTGTCGCGCGCCATGTGGAGAGGGCTCTATCCGGGCCATCCCGAAGATGCGGTGCCCATTGGCCACATTACCAACGGCGTGCACGTGCCCTCGTGGCTTGCGCCGCAAATGGCCAAGCTCTACGACCGACACCTGGGCGTGAACTGGCACAAGCAGAGCGGCGCAGACCACACCTGGGCGGCGATTGAAGACGTTGACGACGGCGAGCTGTGGGAGACGCATTTGAGCCTGAAGGCGCAGCTGCTGGAGTTTGTGCGGCGCCGAGCGCGCGAACAGGCCGAGCGCCGCAACGAGCCGGCCGAGGAGCTGAAGCGGCTTGATAAGGTGCTGTCGCCCGACGCGTTGACCATCGGATTTGCGCGGCGCTTTGCCACTTACAAGCGAGCGAATCTGCTGCTGAAAGATCTGGAGCAGCTTGCGGCCATGGTGAACGACGCCAAGCGGCCGGTGCAGTTTGTGTTTGCGGGCAAGGCACATCCCCACGACGAGCCCGGCAAGCGCGTGCTGCAGCAGATTGCGCAGATGATGCGCAATGCCGAATTCGGCGACAAGTTTGTGTTTGTTGAGGATTACGACATTAACGTAGGGCGGCACCTTGTGCAGGGCGTGGATGTGTGGCTCAACAATCCGCGGCGTCCGTTGGAGGCTTCGGGCACCAGCGGACAGAAAGTGGTGTTGAACGGCGGATTGAATCTTTCAGTGCTCGACGGATGGTGGGCCGAGGCTTATGACGGGCTGAACGGATTCGCCATCGGGCGCGGGCGCACCCACTCCAACATGGACGTGCACGACCGGCGCGACGGCGACGATTTGTACAAGGCGCTGCTTGACGAGGTGATTCCGCTCTACTATGAGCGCGACCGCGACGGGCTGCCACGCGGCTGGATCAAGCGGATGAAGCGGACGATACGCACGCTGGGCTGGCGGTTCAACGCCGACCGCATGGTGATGGACTACACGACCAAGTGCTACATTCCCGCAGCGGGCGGAGTATCGAATGAGATGAAGTCGCTGGGGTGAGGGAAGATAGCGGAGTTAGGGCGATAGTTGTTGCTGAAAGATCATGATTACTAATACACATCTGTGGGGTACAATCTCGCCATGCTACTGACCGCAACCATTGAAAAACTGCATGAGGAGACTGCGGTTGTAACCTTCTCAAGCCCGTTAACGCTGGGGTCAGGGCTGCAGATGGCCGATGCGCAAGTGCAGGCCGCTATCGCGAATGGCGTAACGAGAATGGTGTTCGACCTTTCAAGCGTGGACTACGCAGACAGTGCCGGCCTGGGAATGCTAGTATACGTCTGCGGCATTCTCGGCCAGAAAAACGGAACAATCCGTTTGTGTGGAGTAGGTCCACGTGTCGCATCGCTGCTTAAATTGACAAAGACGGATGCTTTGTTCGCGATCGACGACTGCCGGAAAGACAGCGTTGCCGCGCTGCTCGATAGCTTGCCTTCGGCTGAGGCTTGACGGTGGGTCTGGAGAGGCTGCGGAAAAACTCGCCGAACGGAACAGTATTGCCACAGCCGACTCAGCAGGGGCTGGAGCCCGCACTCATTTCAGGAATCATTGGCTGTCAGGGCTAAAGCCCTGACCTACCAGCCGTGCCCTTGTTACAAAACCTCGTTGGACTGTGCCCGGGGGAGTTTTTCCGCAGCTACTGGAGCTCGGCGGTACGATTTCCTGTCTCCTGTGAGAAATGCACGCTCAATCTGTTGCCGGGCGCTCCGAGCCTACTGTTCGGGAATCACAATCAACGGCGATGCCTGGCCGAGGCCCGGCAACACAATCTCCCACTGCGGGCCTTGCAGCTCAGGCATTGGCTTAGCCTCGAACAGCTTCTTGCACTGGTGCGCTGTCCACCTGGCCCACGCCTTCGACTTTTTGCGCCGCGCGCTGTCAGTGGAGATTCCCGTGCCCGCGTACATCTGGCGGTAGAGCTTAGACAGAAAGATGAAGGCAATGCGCGATTTCAGATTCGGTGTGCAACTTGACCGCTCCCAGATCGCGCTCCAGTTGTAGAACCTGTCCCAAACCTTCTGCGTCCGCTCCCGTATCTCGTCGGAACTCATGGTGGGATGCGGGGTGAACATCTTGGGCCGGACTTCAGTGGGAATCATCCAATAGCGCGTAATGGGCACATCGCCCACTAATGTCGGATGTGTCGATTGCTCCTTCTCCCACTTGTTAAAGTCCACGGTGCCGGGAAATGGGGTCATCATCACAAATTGCGCAAAGGTGACGCCGGCCTTCATGGCCATTGCCACCGTGGCGTCAAAGGTTGCCGGACGGTCAGTTGGCAGTCCGAAGATGAACGACCCAAGAACATGCACGCCATGTTTTTTGAATGTCTGCAACTGCACCGCGAGCGCCTCGCCGGAGTAATTCCAATCTTTGTAAACGGCCTTCAGCCCCTCAGGAGTTACTGCTTCAACACCTACCAGCGCGCCCTTGATGTTTGCCTTGCGCATGGCGTCAAGATAGGCTCCATCTTCTCCAGCCTCCATGGTCATTTGCGTAAAGAACACCATGTCTTTGGGGAGCTTGGCTAGCTCCTCCATAAGCTGCATGCGCTCATTGCGAATTGCTGTCAGCTCTTCAAGCCGGGCCGTATTGCCCTGCTCCCGCGCCAAACGGAGATCGGTAAATGTCACTGGATAGAAGTTATCGTCGGCCAACGCGACGAATCTGAATCCCAGGCGGCGCAGCTCCACGATCTCATCGATCACGCTCTGAAATTTTCTCTGCCGCGGCTTTTGCCCGTCCGTCCGCCATACGCTGCAAAACGAGCAGTGCTTGGGGCATCCGCGAATGGTTTGCACGGAGGCCCACATATACTTCGCCGGATCCATGAGGTCCCAGCGCGCGGCGAGAAACTGGCTGCCTTCAATGCGGCCGCCCTCGTAGACTTGTTGCGGCGCGCCTTTCAGGCAATCCATTACAACCTTGCCCCAGGCAATATCGCCGTCGCCTTTGACCACCGCGTGCCCCTGGCCGCGCTCCAGCGCTTCATCGGGAAACAGCGTGGCATGGATGCCGCCATAGACCACCCATGCGCCCCGCGCGCGCGCCATTTTGCCCACGGCGTACCCGCGCAGCGCGTTGCCGGTGTGCACGCTGATGCCGACAATATCGCCGGCCTCGATTGTTTCCGCCACAATCGGTTCCAGCGACTCATCAACCAGGATGGGTTCACCCGCCTGGCGCGGAGTGGCCGCGGCGAGCACAAAAAGCCAGCGCGGCGTGATGACCGCGGTGCCGAATGAATTGTCGCTTGGATTGACCAGATGAACTCTCATCGGATCCAACCTTTCCTCGTGCGAGTACGGTGGCTTCAGAGAGTGTTTTTGCGTTCAGACGTGCCGGCCGCGGGTGGCCATCTTCAATCAATTGCCCGGTGGGCTGTCTTCACGCCAGAAAAAAATCCCCTGGACAGTCGTGCTGATCTTACAGGACTCTATCCGCCCAGTATGGTCAATATTGACCACTTTTGCCGCGCAGGGGTCTTCGATTGGATAAATAATCGAATAAAACCGCGTGGAGCGGGGCGCGCGGCGTGTTGCGAATATTTTTTCCTCGAAGATATTCTTGTAATTCGCGGTTCGAGAAACGTCGAATTCGGTCACGGCAAACGGAGAACAACATGAGCGATAAGTGGTACTCGAGGCCTGTGCTGTTTGTAGCGGATATCGACAGGTCGGTCGATTTTTACGTCAAGCAACTCGGATTCACGCAATCATGGCGTTACGAGGAAGATGGAAAAGCGTATGTGGCGCAAGTGGACCGGCTGGGTTGCGAGCTTATCCTCTCTTCTCAATGGCCCGATAAAGTGGGCACGGGGCTGATGTTCATCTCGCTCGATGCCGGCGTGCTGGATGCATTGCGCGCGGAGCTCGAAGGGCGCGGCGTGGATGTAAAAGACGGGGAATGGGGCTATCGGCTGATGGTGGTTGCAGACCCGGATGGCAACCAGCTGTACTTCCCGTATCCGAAATCGCCTGCCGCCTGATCTTCCAGCACGTCGAGCCCTGAGGATTGATACCCCTCGAATCTCCGGCGGAAATCGCCGTTCTAGGTCATCATGGCGATGAGCGCCAACGGAATTGCCGTGCCGAGTAAGAGCATTCCCCACACCAGCGTTCGGCTTCGGTTGAATTTGAACGCCATATAAATGCCGAGCAGTGTGGATGAGATGAGCCCAACCGCCATGGCCAGAAAAAACCATTTCAATGCAAGCGTGAACTTGTTCGTTCCCGATTCGTCTTTCGGGCGAGCGGCTTCAGGCTTTGCGGGCTTGGACGGCGCATCAGTCATCGGCGGCGCCTCTTGCTGTGCCGCGGCCGGCGCTGGCTTGTGTTTCTTCTCGAGTATCTGGTCCTTGTGAATCGACGCCAGCTTTTGAATCCATGCCGGGGCCTGATAGGAATCGCCGGGATGGCTCTCGTGGAGGCTGAACAACTGGAGAGAGCCTGTGAATGCGAAGAAGATGATGGAGGGGGCAAACAACGTGCCAAGGTAGAGATGCCACTGCCGGGCGAGTTTAAGACGGGTCGCGCTGTTGGATGATCCTTGTTTTTTTGTTCCCTGGCTTGAAGTTGTTGCTGCGCTCATTAGGCGGGGCTCCCTCTCGCATTTGTTATTCGATTACGGACATTAGACGATGGTTTGGAGCGTGGGTCTCGGGCTGGGGCGACGATTGATTCGTGCCGACCCTCTGGGGCGGCGGTGATGTTGGTGCGTGGATGAGACGGGATGGTCCGGGTTCGTGCTTTCCCCGGTCCCCAAGGGCGAGGGACCGGGGGCACCCAGTTTTGTGATGACTTGCCGACTTGCTGACTTGCTAATTCATCAGCACGGCTTCGCGGTCGTGCAGCGTGGCGCGAATCGCCGCGATTCCGGCTTCGAGATCGGGCAGCGCTGTCAGGATGTTTTGAGCGTCAACGCCGGTGACCGACTTGCGCATCAGCTCGCACTGGCCCACCAGCAGCGTATCGAAGTGGATCAGGTTGGCGAGCGTTGGCGCTTCTAACCGGTAGCGTTGCGTCATGCGATCGTTCTCAGGCGCAGGCAATTGATGCAGGAATTGCTCGAGTGCGATCAGTCCGCGATGCAGCCGCTCAAGCTTTTGCGCCGAGGCAACTGCCTCGGCGTCGGGAAACGGCTTGGCGCGCGTGGGTGCGGGCAGAAACTCGCGCCGGTAGTCGCTTTCGGCCGCGCTCACCGCGGTTGCGCCTTCGCCCAAAAGCCATGAGGCTTTTGCGCGAATCATCTGGTCGTCGGCGCGCAGTTGGTTTTCAACTTTATAGAAGTTGTATCCCCAGCCGTAGAACAGGTTGATAGCGATCTGCTCGATGGGATCGGCTGCGTAAAACATTTCGCCCGCCATTATTTACCTCCGGCTGGTCCCTGCAATCCCGCTTCGGCGCCCACCGGATAGAAGCCGGTTTGCGGGCCGCCAATGTTGAACGGAACGCCGGCGGCTGCGTTGGGAGCGGAAACCAAGCCCTTGTCAGCCATTTTAAGCGCGAGATAGTAGCGCACGGCTTCGACGGGCGTGAGTCCGATGGCCTGCAGCGAGATGAGCTCGCGCATGCGCTCGTCTTTGGGCATGATGAGCACTTTTAGGTCGTTGAGCGTGATGCCGTAGGTCTTCAGGAAATCGGCAAGATGGTTTTTAACGAGCTCGCGCACTTCCTGGATGTGCTCGTTGATGTCTTCCATCTTGGTGACCTGAACGATCTGGTTGATGGACTGCTCAATGGCCGGGCCGGCGTAGTCGGCTACTTCCTTGGTATCGATGATGTGGCCGTTGAAAGGCAGGTGGGTGATGAGGTCAAGCGCGGCTTCCTTGGTGTCGACGTGGACGTAATAGTCCACCTGGTAGGCCATCTCGGCCATCTCTTCGCTGGTGGCGATGCCCTCGCTACGCACCAGCAGTTTTGAGCGGTTGATGTAGATGACCTCGTAGACCCAGGGCGAGTTGCCGCCGAAGAATCCCTGCGCGATTGAGCCGATGAGCGGCTTGTCGGGAGTGGTGAGCGCATACTGGCCGGTCTCGTAGACGTTAAGGACCGCGCCGCGCGATTTAAGTACGCAGAAATGATTGCTTTCGACGGTGAGCAGCGAACCGGAGACGATGCTTTCGTCGGCGATTTTGACGGCCAGAATTTTGGTGCCGAGAATGTCGGTGCCGTCGCTGGTGAGCGAGGTGATAACTTGCCGCGTAAGTGCCATGTGTCTTCCCTCCTGCATTAAATGCGTTCGCTGCCAAGGATAGTCTTCGCCGCTCGCTGCGCCAAGAACAAAAGAGCGCATGGTGAGGAATTGCTGGCGCGGGGTGAGAGGAATCACGGCGTTTGTGAATGGTGTGTGAATTAGAGCATCTCTCCTATTGCTGTAGAGCGAACCCACCCTGATATGGAGTGACCTGTCAACTCCTGCATATTGGTGGGGTTGATTTTGTTGTTGGTGTTGTTTTTGTTGTTGTTCGAAGACAGGGCCAGCAGCAGCGGGGGCAGGTTTA
>Ga0182012_10005016_pt1 | contig 13767 bp, 15 predicted proteins | sample 612S2SmetaG_FD_120486 | JGI IMG/M metagenome (GOLD analysis project Ga0182012, IMG submission 120486) | Permafrost microbial communities from Stordalen Mire, Sweden - 612S2S metaG | ecosystem: Environmental > Terrestrial > Soil > Wetlands > Permafrost | place: Sweden: Stordalen | collected... | reverse complement strand
GGATTTGGCGTGGGATTTGGCGTGGGATTTGGCGTGGGATTTGGCGTGGGATCGGGAATGGGATTCGCGGCACGGATGCCGCCGGGACCGGTGTCACGCTGGCCGAGGCCGATGGGCTCAACAATGGCGGGGGCCACGGCAGACGGGTCGATCTCGCAAGAGGGGCCGGTCTCGGTGGGATCGCGGTGCATCCGGCGTGTGCTCCTGGCAGGGAACTCCTGACTTGGTCCAGATCGGATGCAGCACAATGACGGTGGGACGGCAGTTCGGGGACAGCGACGCCATCCCCGCCTGGCCCAGCGCGAGCAGTATCAGCGCGAGTAGTATTCGACGACGAGGTTCGGCTCCATCTGGACCGGATACGGCACGTCGGACAGTTTCGGCGCCCGCGAGAACCGCCCCTTCATGGCGCGGTGGTCGACCTCCAGGTACTCCGGCACGTCGCGTTCCCCGCTCTGCGCCGCATCCAGCACCATGGCGAGCTGCTTCGACTTGTCCTTCACCTCGATCGTATCGCCATCCCGCACCAGATAGGACGGGATGTTCACCCGCTTGCCGTTGACCAGCAAATGGCCGTGCGAGATGAACTGCCGCGCGGCGAACGGGGTGATGGCGAATTTCAGGCGATAGCAGACGGCGTCGAGCCGGCGTTCCAGCAGTTCGATCAGGTTCTGCGAGGTGTCGCCCTTCCGGCGCACCGCTTCCTCGTAATACTTGCGGAACTGCTTTTCGCTGATGTTGCCGTAGTAGCCCTTCAGCTTCTGCTTGGCCATAAGCTGCACGCCGAAGTCGGACGGCTTCTTGCGCCGCTGCCCGTGCTGGCCAGGGCCGTATTCACGCTTGTTGATCGGTGACTTCGGCCGGCCCCAGAGGTTTACCCCAAGCCGGCGGTTGATCTTGTACTTGCTTTCGGCGCGCTTGGTCATGATCCGCGCGATACCCTTCATCACGGGTTGTTGTTGCACCGGTAGGCCCTGTGGATAGACCACAGGACGGGGCGGACCCGCCAAGGTTTCCCTTGGGGTCCGTCCACGTTCCCGGCAGTGAGCGCGCGGCTATAGGGGAGGAGACGCCAGGCTGTCAAACGTCAGGCGGTGCGGCAGGTCTTGATACCCAGCAAGGTGTACGCCGGACAGAAGCGGAGTACGGCCGAGCCGATCAGCGGCAGGCCGATCCAACCCCAGGGCGTGTGCGGGCCGACGAACACCAGGGAAATCAATCCCAGGCCGACGAGGATGCGCAGCGTGCGGTCGAGCGAACCGACATTGGGTGTCATCGAGACGTTCCTTCAGGTTGTTGCGGGTGTCAGGCGGACGCGGCAGGGGCGTGGAACTCGTCGAACGCCTCGACCGCCTTGGCGGCGTACATCACGCTCGGGCCGGCACCCATGTACACGGCCATGCCCATGGCCTCCATGATTTCCTGGCGCGAGGCGCCGTGCTTCACCGCGCTCTGCGCGTGGAACGCAATGCACGGGTCACACCGCGTCGCCACGGCGATCGCCAGTGCGATCAGCTCCTTGGTCTTGGCATCGAGCGCGCTGGGCTTCAGCGCCGCCTGGGCGAGTGACGCAAACCCTTTCATCATGTCCGGCGCGCCACCCCGCAGCTCCTTGAGCTTGCCCGAAAATGCCGCCGTCATTGCCGTCCAATCGCCGTCCATGCCAAGCCCCCATCGGTTCGAGACGGCTTGATTTTAGCGATCTTTCCTATATTAGTAAAGTCTCAGGCAGGACAAGACGGGAAGCGAAATCATGGCTCCGGACGGCTCGGTCGGCTTGCAATCCGATGAACTCGAGGCCCGGGCGGGCGAGGCGGAGGCATTCCTCCGGTCGCTCGCCAGCCGGCACCGGCTGATGATCCTGTGCTCGCTGCTCCAGGGCGAGCTGCCGGTCGGCGCGCTTGGCCGGCGACTGGCGCTGACCCCGTCGAACCTGTCGCGCCACCTCGCTTCGCTTCGCGCGCAGGGGCTGGTTGCGACGCGGCGCCAGGGGCCGGTGGTTTTCTATCGGATCGCCTCTGCGCGGGTGCGGCCGGTCCTGGCGGAATTGTGCCGTTTGTTCTCGGCCGGCGACGTGGCAGAGGTGGCCCGATGATTGGCGAAGCGGCGCTTGGCGGCGCTCTGATCGGCGCGGCGGTCGTCCTGCTGTGGATTGGTATCGGGCATATCGCCGGAATCTCGGGGATTCTGGCACGCGTGCCGGCAGGGTGTTCGCGCGGGCGCGGCTGGCGGCTCGCCTTCCTGGGTGGGTTGATCGCGGCGCCGCTGCTGTACGGGCTCGCGGGCGGTACGGTGCCGGCGCCGGCGGTGACCCACGATCCCTGGCTGCTGGTCTGCGGCGGGCTGCTGGTTGGCTTCGGCAGTCAGCTCGGCAACGGCTGCACCAGCGGCCATGGCGTGTGCGGCGTGGCCAGGTTGTCCCGCCGCTCCCTCACCGCCACGGCGACGTTCATGCTGGCGGCGGTCGCCACCGTGTTCGTGTCGCGCCATCTGCTGGGAGGCTGAGTGCCATGGCGGCAAAACTCGTTGCGCTGACTGCGGGATTGGTGTTCGGCCTCGGGCTGACGCTGTCCGGCATGATCGATCCGGCCCGGATTCTCGGCTTTCTGGATGTCGCGGGGGTGTGGAATCCGATCCTCGGCGTGGTGATGGCGTCGGCGGTCGCCGTGGCCGCTGTGGGGTTCGCAGTGGCGCGTCGCCTCCCCCACCCGCTGGTGGGGTCCGCGTTCCATCCGCCGGGGCGGACGGCCATCGATGTGCGGCTGGTCGGCGGGGCGGCGCTGTTCGGCATCGGCTGGGGGCTGGTCGGGTACTGCCCGGGGCCGGCGCTGGCCAGCCTCGGGCTGGGCTTGCGTCCGACCTGGCTGTTCGTCGGGGCGATGATGGCGGGCATGGTTGTCGCCGGGGTGGCCGGCGCAGCCCAGCGACGGTGGTGCCCGGGCTGACCGGGCCAGGCTTGCATTCTGCTGCAGCATTTTGCATCAACGTTTCGTGTTCAGCGGTTAGCATGTGCTCAGGTCCGAAAACATTGCCTAATGTAAATCCTCATCCGCCGACTAAAGTGGTCTGTCGCTTTGAGGAACGATATGACAGTCGAACTTTGGGGAACATTCTCGGTTCGGGATCATCTTCTTGAACGGGCTTTCGTCGCCGAAGTCCTCCTTTATGACCGGTTGGTTATCCCAACTCTGCCCAAAGATACCAAAGAGGACGCTTGGCCTACCTCCTGGGATCTGGCCAGACAGCGACGGGCTATGGCCGATCTCGAGGAATTCGCGATCGGCATTCCCTGGACCGACGAGCGGCGGGCGCAGTGGCAGGCGCGCTTTGATGACGTCATGCCGAAGGTTCGGAGTCGGGCGCGAGCCGAAGCAACGCAATTCGTCGAGCAAGATGTCAGGACGGCTCGAGACGCTGGGCCTGATCAGGTGCACCTTGGCGTTACCAGAATTCTGCTCCGAGACTGTGTAAACGATGATGCCGACGACGCGCTTTTTCGCAGCTTACGAGCAACGGAAAAACTCCGCCATGGTTCGACCCTGGAGGCGTCCCCACGCCTGAGGGTGGCCGCGATCTTCCACGAGTCACGAGCTGTGTTTGGGTGGAAGCCGCCGCCGGCCACGCCATAGGGCAGAGGCATTGCAGCGGAGGTGAGCCACATGCGCGGCGCTTCCGACCACTTTGGCGGATCGGACTGATGCAGTGGGCGGGATTGTGTCGGGCTCCCGGGGGCCCTACCACTGCGGCATGGTAAGTCGTAACGATATTGTTTGGCTGGGGGTCTTTGCCGGCGTCTCCGGCTGCCTGCTTGGCGGGATGATGCTGGGGATCGGGATGGACCTGATCGTCAACGGCCAGCCCCTGGGGTGGCTGCTGATGCTTCCCGGCGCGCCGGTCTCGGCTATCCCGGGCTGGGTGATGGCGAGGCGCCTGGCGCGGCAGCTTTAGTCGATCCGGCCATCGGTGATGGCCGACCATCGGCAGCCTCGGCGCACTATGTCGGACGCAACCAAGGGAGAGAGATAGATGCTCGCTCTGATCGTCGGCGCCAACCGCGGCATCGGGCTTGGCCTTGTGCAGGAGCTGTCGGGGCGAGGCTGGGACGTCATCGCGACCGCGCGGCGACCGGAGCAGGCGTCAGCGCTGCACGAGCTGGCGGCAGCGCATCCGGCGCGGCTTTCGATCGAACCGCTCGACATCGACGATCCGGCGCAGGTCGATCGCTTCACCGCCCGGCTTGGCGGCCGGTTGCTGGATGTGGCGCTGATCAACGCCGGCGTGTCCGGCCCCGGGCATCGTAGCGCCCAGCAGGCGACGCGCGAAGAGATCGGTGCTCTGATGCTGACCAACGCGATCGCGCCGATCCGGCTGGGGCGGCGGCTGCTGGATCATATCCGCGACAAGACCGGCATCCTGGCTTTTACCAGTTCGGGGTTGGGCAGCATCGCGGACAACAACACGGGCGGGCACGAGTTGTATCGCGCCAGCAAGGCGGCGCTGAATTCGTTGACCCGCAGCCTGTCGGCCTCGCTGGGCCCGAAGCGGATCACCGTACTGACGCTACATCCCGGCTGGGTGCGCACCGACATGGGCGGCCCGGACGCGCCGGTCTCGGTGCAGGACAGCGTGCGCGGCCTGGCTGACGTGCTGGAGCGCGAACGGGGAAGCGGAGCCCACCGGTTCCTGGACTATAACGGCGACGAAATCGCCTGGTAGCCCGTCGCCGACGCGCCCAAGCAAGACGCCGTCCACCGCGGCGGTGTCGGCCTCAGAGCGTAGAGGCCACTCCCGGGCGAGCCGGGAGCGGCCACCTTGCCTGGATTTAAACCTCGGCTTCCTGCTCCCGGTCGGACCCGTCGCCGTCCTCGTCCGGCTTGGGCAGGGCCGGGACCTGGGCCTCGATGATCTCGAAGTCCAGCTTGCCGTCCTTCATCGTGACCTTGATCGAGCCACCCTTCACCAGCTTGCCGAACAGCAACTCCTCGGCGAGCGGCTTCTTGATGTACTCCTGGATCACGCGGGCCAGCGGCCGTGCGCCATACAGACGGTCGTAGCCGCGCTCGGCCAGCCACTCCTTGGCTGCCGACGACAGCTCGATCGTCACGTTGCGGTCGGCGAGCTGCGCCTCAAGCTGCATGACGAACTTTTCGACCACGCGCCCGACGATCTCCGGCGTCAGGCCAGCGAAGGCGATCACCGCATCCAGCCGGTTGCGGAACTCCGGCGTGAACAGCCGCTTGATGGCGTCGGCGTCTTCCCCCTCCCGGCCCTCGCGGTTGAAGCCGATCGCCTCCTTGGCCATGTCGGACGCGCCGGCGTTCGTCGTCATGATCAGGATGACGTTGCGGAAATCGACCGTCTTGCCGTTGTGGTCGGTCAGCTTCCCGTGGTCCATCACCTGCAGCATGATGTTGAACAGGTCAGGATGGGCCTTCTCGATCTCGTCCAGCAGCAGCACGGCGTGGGGATGCTGGTCGATCGCGTCGGTCAGCAGACCGCCCTGGTCGAAGCCCACGTAGCCGGGCGGGGCGCCGATCAGGCGGGACACGGAGTGGCGCTCCATGTACTCCGACATGTCGAAACGGATCAGTTCGATGCCCAACGTGGCGGCGAGCTGGCGCGCCACCTCGGTCTTGCCGACGCCGGTCGGACCCGAGAACAGGTAGTTGCCGATCGGCTTCTCGGCGTCCCGCAGCCCGGCGCGCGACAGCTTGATGGCGGCGGACAGGGCGTCGATCGCCTTGTCCTGGCCGAACACCATCCCTTTGAGGTCGCGCTCCAGGTTCCGCAGCGTCTCCTTGTCGTCGGAGGAGACGGACTTCGGGGGAATGCGGGCGATCTTCGCCACGATCTCCTCGACGTCCTTCAGCGTCACCGTCTTGCGGCGCTTGTGCTCGGGTTGCAGCATCCGGCTGGCGCCGACCTCGTCGATCACGTCGATCGCCTTGTCGGGCAGCTTGCGGTCGTGGATGTACTTGGCCGACAGCTCCACCGCAGCGCGGATCGCCTCGTCCGTGTAGCGCACCTTGTGGTGCTTTTCGTAGTTCGCCTTGAGCCCGCGCAGGATCTTCACCGAGTCTTCGAGGTTGGGCTCGTTGACGTCGATCTTCTGGAACCGGCGCACCAGCGCGCGGTCCTTCTCGAAGTAGTTGCGGAACTCCTTGTAGGTGGTGCTGCCGATGCAGCGCAGGTTGCCGGAGGCGAGCGCCGGCTTCAGCAGGTTCGAGGCGTCCATCGCCCCGCCGCTGGTCGCGCCGGCGCCGATCACGGTGTGGATCTCGTCGATGAACAGGATTGCGCCGGGCTGGTTCTCCAGCTCGGTGACCACGGCCTTCAGCCGCTCCTCGAAGTCGCCGCGATAGCGGGTGCCGGCGAGCAGGGCTCCCATATCGAGCGCATAGATCGTCGAGCGCGCCAGTACCTCCGGCACGTCGCCTTCGACGATGCGTTTGGCGAGGCCCTCTGCGATCGCCGTCTTGCCGACGCCCGGATCACCGACATAGAGCGGGTTGTTCTTGGTGCGGCGACACAGGATCTGGATGGTGCGCTCGATTTCCGAGTCGCGGCCGATCAGCGGGTCGATCTTGCCCGCCATCGCCTTCTTGTTCAGGTTGACGCAGTAGTTGGACAGCGCGTCCTGGTTGCGGCGACCCGGTTTTTCCTCGCGCTCCTGCTCATGGCCGCCCTCGGACGGAGGGTTCGCCCCCGCGACCGGGCGCTGCGTCGAGCGGCCAGGCGCCTTGGCGATGCCGTGGCTGATGAAGTTGACGGCATCCAGCCTGGTCATGTCCTGGAGCTGCAGGAAATAGACGGCGTGGCTCTCGCGCTCCGAGAACAGCGCGACCAGCACGTTGGCGCCGGTCACCTCGTCGCGGCCGGAGGATTGCACGTGGATCGCGGCGCGCTGTACGACGCGTTGGAACCCGGCGGTCGGCTTCGGATCGCCCGGCCGGTCGGTGGCGAGCCCGGCCAGGTCCTTGTCGAGAAATTCGCCAAGGTCGGCCCGAAGCTTGTCGAGATCGACGCCGCACGCGCGCAGTACAGTGGCGGCATCGCTGTCGTCGGCGAGGCCCAACAACAGGTGCTCCAGAGTGGCGTATTCGTGCCGGCGCTCGCTGGCGAGGGACAGAGCGCGATGCAGCGTCTGTTCTAGATTACGTGACAGCATGGTCTACGACGCTCCTGCGCGCTGGAATCGGCTGGCAGATTCCATGGTGCCCCCGGCCGCCCGGGATGGTCCACCCCGCCACGTGGCGGGGAACGACGGTGACACCCCGCCTCTCAAAACATGTATCTGGTGGCACGGCGCGCGTACACAATCATTCCTTCTCGATTGTGCACTGTAGCGGGTGCTGGTTCTGCCGCGCGAGGTCCATGACCTGCGTCACCTTGGTCTCGGCCACTTCGTACGTATACACCCCGCACACCCCGACGCCACGGCGATGCACATGCAGCATGATTCGCGTCGCCTCCTCCCGCGTCTTCTGGAAGAACCGCTCCAGCACATGGACGACGAACTCCATCGGCGTGTAATCGTCGTTCAGCATCAGCACCTTGTACATGGCCGGCTTGCGGGTCTTCGGCCGTGCCTTGACGACCACGCCCGTGTTTGGGCCTTCCCCGCCATTGCCGCCACCGCGCTTGTCGCTGTCGCTCATTCGTTGTTCCGCGCTCATCATCCGCGCCAGGGATCGGTCCCGGTGGCGACCGCGGCCCGGCGCCGCCGTCCTCTGAAGCGCCAACCATATCGGAAGCTGGCATGCGGTTAAAAGGGCATTGCGCGGCAATCCGTCATTGAGGGGAAAAAGACCGGGCCTTTCAAAGGATGTTGCGAACGCGCGAGCGCGCAGCGGCGAACGGGCCAACAGACGAACGGCCGAACAGACAAAGGCCCGGGACGGGGGTCCCGGGCCTTTGCCATGGGCGCACCGGACAGACGGCCCTTGGGGGAGGATGGCCAGCCGCCCGGTGCGGGCGAAGACGGCTAGGCTGTCTTCGCAAACTTCTCGACCGCCAGCGTGACGCGCGCGGTGATCGGTGCCAGCGCCTGCTCGGTCAGCTTGAACGAGGCATCGGTCAGCTTGCCGGACTCGGCCAGCGCCTTCTCGAGCGTGCTGCGGGTGAGGCTCGCCTGCAGATCGATGGCGTCCTTCAGCGACTTGACGCCTGCCAGCGCCTTGAAGGTGGCGATCGCCTCGTCCAGCGAAGCCTGTGCCGTCGCGGCAAACTGCTTGCTGATGTCCTGCACGCCGACGGCCCAGATCTGGCCGGACTTCACGACGGCCTCGAAATTGCCCTGGCCGAAGGCAACGAAATCTTCCGCGGTCTGCACGGCCTTCTCCACATTCTCTTTGACCTTCGCCTGGGTCTCCTGGAACCCGGCGGTGGCCTTGTCGATGTTCTCCTTCAGGGTCGACACCGTTGCATCGATTCCCTTGGCGACTGCTGCAGGGAACTCCTCAGCGGCCGATTCGAACGTCTTGGTTTTAGATGCGCTCATGTTCGCTGCTCTCCTGTTCGGCGCGGCTCCCCGCAACCTTGGATTGTTTGCTGCAGTGCAGCACGAAAGTTTTCTATCCCAGGGCCGGCTGCTGAATCAAGCAAAATTGGTGCAGTGCACAAAAGTGTGATCCACCCGCATCTTTCCCCGGTTCCATCACAACTGGGTCCGTTAACCCTTTCGATTCTTTCTGTTTTCCCGCCGTTTGGACTGGACAGGCAGTGACCGCGCCGGCATAAACTGCCGCTGGCCGCTTTCCAGGAGGGCAGGGATGGCAGCGTCGCACCGTCAGGCAGGCATGGGTGTCATGCGTTTGGTGCTGCTGCTGGCAGTGCCGGCGGCGGCTCTGATGGCGCTGCCCGGCCTGGCCCGGGCCCAAATCGGCTCGGACCGCTACAGTTCCATCGTGATCGAGGCCGGCAGCGGCCAGGTGATGGAGGCCGCGAACGCCGACGCGCCGCGCCATCCGGCCAGCCTCACCAAAGTGATGACACTCTATATGGTGTTCGAGGCGCTGCGCGACCGGCGGATCGGGCTGGAAGCGCCGGTGCCGGTCTCCGGCCATGCCGCCTCGATGGCGCCGACCAAGCTGGGGCTGGTTCCCGCCAGTCGGCTGTGCGTCGAGCAGGCCATCCTCGGCCTGATCACCAAGTCGGCCAACGACGCGGCCGCCGCGCTGGCCGAACTGCTCGGCGGCACCGAGGACCGGTTTGCCCAAATGATGACGTTGCGCGCTCGCGCGCTGGGCATGAGCAACACCACCTTCACCAACGCCTCCGGCCTGCCCGACCCGGACCAATGGACCACCGCGCGCGACCTGGCCCTGCTGGCACGCCGCATGGTGGCCGATTTCCCCGATTACTATCGCTATTTCAGCGTCCCGAGCTTCACCTATGGGCGGCAGGTGATCCCGAACCACGACCACCTGTTGCAGTCATATCCGGGCGCTGACGGGCTGAAGACCGGGTACACGGAGGCCTCCGGCCATAATCTCATCACCAGCGCGGTGCGCGGCGGGGTGCGGCTGATCGGCGTGGTGCTCGGAGCCCAGTCCAATTACGAACGCGATCTCCACATGATCGCGCTGCTCAACCAAGGCTATGGACAGCTCGATATCCCGGTGGAGCGGGCGCCGGTGCAGGTCGCAGGACGCATGCCGTTGGTCGCGGCCGCCCATGCGGCCGAGCCCGCCGCCCGTCCCGCGCCGCATGCGCACCTTGTCGCCGTGCCGGGTGCCCCCTGGAGCATCCAGGTCGGCACCTTCGCCACCCAGCAGGCCGCGCGACTCGCGGCGCAATCGGCCCTACGCGCGGCCTATGGCGGCGAGGTCCGGGTCGAACCGGTGACGCTGAACCGGCACACGGCGTGGCGGGCGCAGGTCATTGGGCTGACACCGGCGGAGGCGCAGTCCGCCTGCCTATCGCTGCGCCGCAAGGCAAGCTGCATGGTGCTGCGGCCGGAGCCGCGGGTCGTCGCCAGCCGCTGAGCCGGCGGCGCGTCCAGCGCGCAACCACCGGCTGGGGCGGGGAGAGGCGAAAAGCGCGTCTGGCAGCCTGGCGGAGTTAAGAACCAAGCTAGAACATTTTGGCTGGTTGCGGTCGAGTCGAGCGCCTCGCAGGAATGATGATGTTCCAGCCAAGTTTGAAGGATTATTCCGCAAACGGCTCAACTCCGACAGGCTACTAGCTCCGCTCGATTCGGCGCACCCCGGCGGCGCCGGCGACCAGGGCCAGATTGGCCATGCCGATGAACAGCCCGCTTTCGACCACCCCCACCACGCGGCTGATCGCCAGCTCCAGCGTCGCCGGTTCGGCGATCGGGTGGAAAGCGCAATCCAGGATCAGGTTGCCGCCGTCGGTCCGGAATGGCGTCCCATCCGCCGCCTCGCGCAGCATCGGCCGGGCGCCAAGCTGGGTCAGCCGGGAAGCGGTGCTTTGCCAGCCGAACGCCACCACCTCCACCGGCACTGGCGCCTTGCTGCCGAGCCGCGGCACCAGCTTGCTGTCGTCCGCCACGATTACCAGCCGGCGGCTCGACGCGGCGACGATCTTCTCGCGCAGCAGGGCCCCGCCCAGGCCCTTCACCAGGTCGAGCCCGGGCGAGATCTCGTCGGCGCCGTCGATTGTCAGGTCCACCTCCGCGTACTCCGCGTAGTCGGTCAGCCGGATGCCGCCCGCTTTCGCCTGAGCGGCGCTCCGTTCTGAGGTGGGAATGGCGACGATATCGAGTCCCGCGGCCACCCGGCGGATCAGCGCGTCGATGGCGTAGGCCGCCGTCGAGCCGGTCCCGAGGCCGACCACCATGCCCGGCTCGACCAGCGCCACCGCGGCTTCGGCCGCCACCCGCTTCTGCTCCTCGGCGCTCATGCCGGAATGACCTGTGCCCGGATGACCCGTGTCTGGCTGCTCATGCTGTCCGTCTCCTGCTTCGGCGGCACAGGTTTCGCCTCGCCGCCACGGTCAAGCGGCCTTGCCCGTCCCATGCCTATGCTCTCATTGGGTAGCAGCCTACCGGCTCTACCGCCGGCTGCAAGGAAAACGCATCCTTCCAAACCCGGAACCGTGGGGCGGAACGGTCGCAGCTAGTGCCTGCCGTTCGCCCGTTATGACAGAGCGATGAACTCGGCCTTGCGCCGCGCCCTCCTGTTGCGCATTTTGGGCCGCAGGCAGGTCTGCCAAGAAGGCACGGAGCGAGAGACATGGACGGCGGCGCCGACGCGAGACGAATCACGATCCACGCGCCGGAGGATTTTGTCGGAATGCGCGCCGCCGGCCGGCTGGCCGCCGAGACGCTCGACATGATCACGCCCCATGTGAAGCCGGGCGTCACCACCCTGACGCTGGACACGCTCTGCCACGAGTTCATCGCGGCGCACGGCGCGGTGGCGGCGCCGCTGAACTATCGGGGCTTTCCGAAGTCGATCTGCACCTCGATCAACCACGTCGTCTGCCACGGCATCCCCGGCGAGCGGAAGCTCGAAGCCGGGGATATCGTCAACATCGACGTCACGGTGATCCTGGACGGGTGGCATGGCGATACGTCCCGGATGTACGTGGCCGGCGAGCCCTCCACCAAGGCGCGCAACCTGATCGAGGTGACCTACGACGCGATGATGCGCGGCGTGCAGGCGGTGAAGCCGGGCGCGACCTTCGGCGATGTCGGCCACGCCATCCAGGGCCTGGTGGAGAGCCACCGCTATAGCGTGGTGCGCGACTTCTGCGGTCACGGCATCGGCCGGCGGTTCCACGAGCCGCCGAACGTGCTGCATTTCGGCAAGCGGCGGTCGGGGCCGGTGCTTCAGGCAGGCATGTTCTTCACCATCGAGCCGATGGTGAACGCCGGGCGGCCCGAGGTGAAGGTGCTGGACGACGGCTGGACCGCGGTGACGCGCGACCGCTCGCTGTCGGCGCAGTTCGAGCACATGGTGGGCGTGACCGAAGACGGGTGTGAGATATTCACGCTTTCCCCGGTTGGGTTCGACAAGCCGCCTTACGCTGCGGTTTAGGAAAGGTTGGGGCTCTCCCCCAAGCCCCGCTAAGGGGCGACGCCCTTTAGAACCCATCCGCTTAAGTGATGGGGGTCTGGGGCCCCAGCGGGGTCCAGGGGCAGAGCCCCTGGCCTTACGGCTCGTTAACGCCACTTTGGCAGGCTCCGGCGCGATGCCGAAGCCGCCGCGTCGCCCTCCAGGACTGGCCGAGAACGCCGATCTGCTGTCGCCGCTCACGCTGGCGCAGGGCGGGTCGGAGGCTGCGTCCGTGCCGGGTGCGGAAGGCCACCGCGGGCGACTGCGCTTGCGGCTGCTCACCGCCGGCCCCGAGTCGCTGGCGGACCATGAGATGCTGGAGATGGTGCTGTTCCTCGCTCTGCCCCGGCGCGATACTAAGCCGATTGCGCGGATGCTGATGGCGCGCTTCGGCAGCTACGCCGGCGCGATCGCCGCCCCGGTGGCCGACCTGCGCGGCATCGAGGGCCTGGGCGAGGCCGGTGCCGCGGCGCTGAAGCTGGTGCAGGCCGCGGCGCTGCGCCTGGCGCGCGCCGAGGTGCTGCACCAGCCGGTGTTGACCAACTGGGACGCGCTGATCCGCTACCTGACCGCCACCCTGGCGCGCGAGCCCGTCGAGCAGGTCCGCGTGCTGTTCCTGGACAACCGCAACCGGCTGGTGGCCGACGAGGCGCACGGCCGCGGCACCGTCAACCACACGCCGGTGTATCCGCGCGAAGTGGTGCGGCGCGCGCTGGAACTGCAAGCCATGGGCCTGATCCTGGTGCACAACCACCCAAGCGGCGATCCCACGCCCTCGGCCGACGACCTCGCGATGACGCGCGAGGTGCGCGAGGCCGCGGCGGCGCTGCGCATCGTGCTGCATGACCACGTGATCATCGGCCGCGGACGGTGGCTGAGCTTCCGGCGGGAGGGGCTGTTGTGAGGGCGGGGGGATGGTCGGTTCGAGTACCGGAGGGTTTTAAGCACGCGAAGGCAAGACGCTGCAGCCCTACTTAAGCAGCCCCGCCCCGGAAAACCCGCCAAACACCCCCAGCGCGCACGTCGCCGCGGACACGCCCAGCACCACCCACAGATACAACCCGCGCAGCCGGTGCGCCCGCGGCAGCGCCTTCACCGCCAGCGCGATCAGGAACCCCAGCACCAGCGGCAGCATCAGCGCGTTCATCACCTGCACGCCGACATTCAGCGCCACCAGGTTGGGCCATACCGCCACCAGCACCGCGCCGCCCACCACGCAGACCGTGTAGACGCCGTAGAACCACCCCGCATCCAGCGGCCTGAGTTCCAGCGAGCGGCGGTAGCCGCTGATCTCGCCCAACCCCCAGGCCAGCGCCAGCGAGGCCACGATCGACGCCACCATCCCCGCGCCCAGCACGCCCAGCCCGAACACCAGCCGCCCGGTCGCGGCGCCCAGGAACGGGGTCAGCGCCTGGCTCATCTCGCCCACGGTTGTCAGCGACGCGTCCGGCCGCTCCCGCCCCAGCGTCGCCGCGCAGGCGATCAGCACCGAGGCCATGACAAGCTGGGTGACCACCGCGCCCACCGCCGTGTCCCAGCGCGCCGCCGAGTAATGCTCCGGCCGGAGCTTCTTATCGGCGATCGCCGACTGCTGGTAGAAGATCATCCACGGCATGATCACCGCGCCGATATTGGCCGCGGCGAGATACACATAGTCCTTGTCCCCGAAGGGAATGTCCAAAGCGCCGGACAGCAGCAAGCCGCCATCCGGGTGCGCCCGCCAAGCCACGAAGAAGAACGCCAG
>Ga0182012_10005013_pt1 | contig 13770 bp, 16 predicted proteins | sample 612S2SmetaG_FD_120486 | JGI IMG/M metagenome (GOLD analysis project Ga0182012, IMG submission 120486) | Permafrost microbial communities from Stordalen Mire, Sweden - 612S2S metaG | ecosystem: Environmental > Terrestrial > Soil > Wetlands > Permafrost | place: Sweden: Stordalen | collected... | reverse complement strand
TGCGACGATGGGCGATGCGACGCCGATTGCCTGGATTTCGGCCGATGAACGTTATGTTGAAAAGTTAGCTACGCCCGATGTGACCATTGCCGACATGATTGGCGATATCGATCCTATTAAAGCAGCGCGCACGGGTCAGGATATTTCGAACGAGCTGACAATTCACTACGGTTTGGTGCCGCGCGCGAATCGCGGGCTATTCGTCATTAATGAATTGCCAGATCTGGCCGGCAAGGTGCAGGTTGGCTTGTTCAACATCATGCAGGAAGGCGACATCCAGATCAAAGGGTATCCGGTGCGATTGCCGCTGGATGTGATGTTGGTCTTTACGGCGAATCCCGAGGATTACACGGCGCGCGGCAAGATTATTACGCCGTTAAAGGATCGCATTGGCAGCGAAATTCGCACGCACTATCCGCTACAGGTTTCGCAAGGCATTGCGATTACGAAGCAGGAGGCGTGGACGAAGCGACGGTCGCCGGTTGAGATAGAGGTGCCGCCCTATATCCATGAGGTGGTGGAGCATATTGCGTTTTTGGCGCGCGATGACAAGAGGGTGGATAAGCGGTCGGGCGTATCGCAGCGGTTGCCGATTTCAGTTTTAGAGAACGTGGTTTCGAATGCGGAACGGCGCGCGCTGAAATCAAAGGATACGGGGGCAGTCCCGCGCATTATGGATCTGTATGCGGCGCTGCCTTCGATGACGGGCAAACTGGAACTCGAGTATGAAGGCGAGTTGAAAGGCGGCGATGCAGTGGCGCGGGAGATTATTCGCCACGCGGTGGGCAAAGTCTTCACATCCTACTTCGATGGCGTCAATCTTCGTCAAGTGGTGCAGTGGTTTGAATTGGGCGGCAGTCTGAAGCTGGACGAAGATTTGCCGGCACGGGACATGATCAGCGAGTTGGGCAAGATTCAAGACTTGTTGCACTTCACAGGGAAACTCGGATTGGGCGAAAACGAAAGCGATGCTTTGCGGGCCTCGGCAGGCGAATTCATTCTGGAAGGTTTGTACGCGCACAAACGGATCAGCCGTAATGAAGAGTTGGAGTTTGTAGTGGCGGAACGCGGGAATCGAGAGGAGCGCGGCCGGGAAGAGCCGGACCTGCGGCGAAGTCAATTTGAAGGACGCAAGGGCGGCCCGGGTGGTGGCGGCAGGCGAAATCTAAACTAAGGCAGCGAGACCAATGCGGCGCATCTCTTATTCCAAATTTTCCGAAGAAGACCTCGGCATCGAGATGGAAGACTTGCTGCGCGCGCTTTCGGATTACCTGCTCGGCAGCGGGTACCAAGACCCATACATGCAGTTTTCCGAGATGAACCAGCATACGCTGGAGGAACTGCGGCAAGCCATCGAAGCGGCGCTACAAGGCGACAATTTGTTCAGCCCTGAGCGATTGGATGAGATGCGGCAGAAGCTGGCGGAGATGTCGGCTGAACAGCGCGAACAGTTGGTCCAACGTTTGATGGAGAAACTGGAAGAGGGCGGCTATATCAACACGGAAGATCCGTCCGATCCGGAGAATGCGCCTGGAGGCCAAGGCGGCGCCGAGAACCAAATGAAGTTCGAGGTGACCGATAAGGCGGTTGATTTTCTTGGATTCAAGACGTTGAAGGATTTGCTGGGATCGTTGGGAAAGTCGAGTTTCGGCGCGCATGATACGCGCGACCTTTCGACGGGTATCGATGCGAGCGGCGGGGCGAAGCCGTATGAATTTGGCGATGTGCTGAATCTGGATGTGAGTGCGACGTTGTTTTCCGCGATGCAGCGCGAGGGCGTGAAGTTGCCGTTGAATCTGGAGTATTCGGATTTGCACGTTCATCAATCGGAATACCAGAGTTCTTGCGCAACGGTGCTGATGCTGGATTGCAGCCACAGCATGATTCTGTATGGCGAAGATAGATTTACACCGGCGAAGAAAGTAGCGCTGGCGTTATCGCATTTGATTCGCACGCAGTATCCGGGTGATTCGCTGCGGTGTGTGCTATTTCACGACACTGCAGAAGAGATGCGGATTTCGGATTTGGCCCGCGTGCAGGTGGGCCCCTATTACACGAATACGCGCGATGGACTGATTCTGGCGCAGCGGTTGCTGGCGCAAGAGAAGAAGGACATGAAGCAGATCATTATGATCACCGATGGCAAGCCTTCGGCGTTGACGCTGGAGGATGGACGCATTTATAAGAATGCGTTCGGGCTGGATCCGTTGGTGATTAGCCAGACGCTGGAAGAAGTGGCACGTTGCAAGAAGCGCGGCATTTTGATCAATACGTTCATGCTGGCGAGCGACTACGGTTTAGTGCAGTTTGTTCAAAAAGTGACGGAGATGTGTAAGGGGAAGGCTTACTTTACTACGCCTTACACTTTGGGGAATTACCTGCTGATGGACTACATGAACCGGAAGACACGGACAATTCACTAACTAATATTTTTTTCTTGAAGCTGTAGTGAAAAATCAGAATCAGCGGTCTTTGTGGGTATGGACCTGCATGTTCTGTTTGTAGTGACCGCTCATCTCCCACCTGACGACCCTACTGGGGAGTGCGTCGAAAGCAAGCGTGACATAGATTACGAAGATGACGTCAAACAGGCACAATTGACGTTGGCTAAACAGTATTGGAGCGCGTTATGGGCGTGGTCCTAACGCGCTCCCTGGGGTTCTGTTAGAAGCTAATTCCTAAGAGCACGTCGCCTTGGTCTAGGTTGGTGCGGAAGCCCGGAGCCGCAAACGACTGATTCGCCCAACGCGTGTAGCGCGCTTCGGGGCTCAATTCAAACACTCCGAACTTAAATGTGATTCCTATGCCCGCGACACCGCCGTACGAGTTGCGGTTATGCAGGTCCGGAGAGTTGTTGTAAATAGTTGGATAAATCGCGCCCGGCATGTACCCTGTCGTTTGGAACGACGAGACGTGGCGCAAGGACGCCCCGAAATCGATAAAGGGTCGAACGTGGCCTAACGTAATGTTTGTTTTCAGCAGCGCCGGAATTTCCCAAACATTCATTTTCGTATTGTAGTCACCCGAGCCTCCGAAGATATCGCCCGTGTTGGAGGCCGCGTAACCGGCGCGTTTGTAGAGGCCGTCCACTTCCAGGCGCAGATGTTTGGGCATTTTAAATTCGCCGCTTAAACCGAACGTGTAACGCGGCACGGACGAATAGTAATTGGAATCAGCTAAGTTGCCGTTGAACAGAGAAGTGTTGCGCGAGGCGAACATATCCGTAACGGGAACACCCACTTTGAAGCCGAAAGTGAATGGCTTATCCGACTCGTAACCTTGCGCGAAGAGCGTGCTTGCCCCGAGCGCAAACACAGCGAGAGATAGTAACTTCATGTCCACAAGATGAGGGTTCTGCGCGAGTGGTTTCTTTCGGAAATCACGAGCTAGTTCCTTTGCTTGGCAGGTAACGCTGGGGTGATGGGAGCGATCTACTCTGTATGAGCAAGATCAACGAAGAAAAAAGAGATGAACTGAGCAGCGAGGATTATGCTTTCCCGAAGGAGCGCAAAGAGCCGTTGCATGATGCGGCGCATGTTCGGAATGCGATCGCTCGCTTTGACCAAGTGGAAGGAGTGAGCGATGAAGAGCGCGACGAAGCTTGGAAGCGTATCAAGCGTGCCGCCGACAAGTTTAAGGTTGAGGTGAGCGAAGGGAGCTGGCGGGAACTGGCGCATCGTGGGAAACGGAAGTGAAGGCGGACACAAGGGTTGTGAGTTCGTCGACCTTGATGTCGTCGTGGGACAGATGGCCGATTACGGTCCCGTGCTGGAAGAGGATGGCCTGCGGTGATTCGTGGTGAACGCCAATTTGTTCGGCGATGTGGCGGGAAAGAACGCGGTGCTTTAGGACACACAGCAGAGAAACCGGGACATCGGGGCAAATGCGGACGAATGCGTGCATTTGTCGGTGGGCAGCAAGGCTGACAGGGCACGTGCGGCTATGTTTGAAGAGGATGACAGGGGTTTCGTGGGAGAGAAGCTGATCGAAATCGGCGGCGGTCTGGATTTCGGCAAAGGTGGGAGATTCTTGTTGAGTCATGAAGCGATTGATCACGTTCTGAAGCCACTGAAGCATAGGGTGATTTTCTATGATCGCAGGTCAGCCTGTGAGAGAGCGCGGGTTTTTGGTCTATCGGAGGGAGAGGCTATAGAGGACATACACGACAGGCAGGGCGAAGAGGCTGCTATCGACTCGGTCGAGGATGCCACCGTGGCCGGGGAGGAGATTGCCGCTGTCTTTGACGCCGGCGCCGCGCTTGAGGGCAGATTCGGCGAGGTCGCCGAGTTGTCCGGCGGTGTTGGCAATGGCGGCCATCACAATCACCTGCCACCACGGGATTTGCGGCAAGAAGTGGCCGAGGTAGATAAGGCCGAACAACACCGCACCTAGAACCGAAGCAATGGCGCCTTCCCAACTCTTTCCAGGACTAACACGCGGCGCTAGTTTGTGTTTGCCGAATTGGCGGCCTATATAGTAGGCGGCGCTATCACCAACCCAATTGAGAGCCAGCGCGAAGAACAGCAAGTGCACGCTCACTTCTCGTAGATCTGCCGCAAATCGCCAAGGGGCAAAGGCGTAGAATGCGCCCATGAAGCAACACGCAACTTGAAGCAGAACATCGCGGAGACTGTTCAAACGCAACGCGACGACAAAGGAGCACAGCAGGAAAATGCTGGCGCCCGGCAAGATGTACTGGGGAAATAAAACAATCAGCAGTCCCGTGAGCCACCCGAAGACGCCAGGCCGGGGGATAGACTGGGCGACAACAAGTCCAGAGTACTCCCAATAACAAAGCAAGCCGAAGACCAGGGCGCCAGCAAGGAAAACGGGTGTGGGCGCCCAGAAAACCAAGTATGCGGCAACCCCGATGAGGCCAATCGCCGTGAGCAGGCGATTCATAAAGAGTAGTCGTGCGCGGAAAAATTCATTATGCTTTTAGCCCAACTGGGCCAAAGGCAATTCTAATCCTTCGTCGTCTAAAAGCAATTCATGCGATTCCACAACCGGCGCTGGCGAACGAGTCAGTCCGCCGAAACGACGGTCACGGCTTTGGTATTCGCAGATGGCTTCGAGCAGATCGCGGCGGCAAAAATCGGGCCAAAGCGTTTCGGTGACGTAGAGTTCGGCGTAAGCAATTTGCCAGAGGAGGAAGTTGCTAACGCGCATCTCGCCGGAGGTACGAATGAGCAGATCAGGATCTTTTTGGCCAGCGGTGTAAAGATGTTCGGCTATAGATTCTTCCGTAATTTCGAGCGCTTCGAGATTGCCTTCGGCGCGGGCGTTTTCGAGCATGGCATTGACAGCATCGACAAGTTCGGTTCGGCCACCGTAATTGATGGCTAGGTTGAGGCGCATACCGCGATTATTAGATGTCTTCTCTATGACAGTTTGCAGTTCCGCCTGGACAACTTCGGGCAAAGATTCGATACGACCGATAGCAGCGAACTGAATACCGTTGCGCATCATCTTCGGTAGTTCTTTCCGAAGGTAAAAACGCAGCAAACGCCAAAGACCTTCGACTTCGAGGCGAGGCCGTTTCCAGTTTTCGACCGAGAATGCGTAGAGGGTTAAGGCCTCCAAGCCTAATTGGGCACAGGTCTCCACGATGTTACCCACCACGGTGACACCGGCACGGTGGCCCATGATCCGGGGATAGTTCCGTTGTTTGGCCCAACGCCCGTTGCCATCCATAATGATGGCCACATGAGCAGGGAGCCGAAGCGGGTCAATCTGGTTCGCGATGCGCCAATCAGCATCCCCTGGAGCGAGGGCGTGGAGCAGTTCCTTCATATCGTAAAGTTCTATGGTACACCAAGGAGAATTGTGTTTGCCACAAAAGTAACGTCGAAAAATGCTTAAAATTTCATGAAAAGAGGCGCGAGGGCGGCGGCTCCGCAATAAAAGCTGCCGAGCGGCAATTCGTACTCGCGGGCCTTTTTCTTCATAATGAAAATGTATATACCGCCTATTGCTACACCGAGTAAGCTGCCAAGTAAAAGAGTTTGAATCCCCACTTCAACGCCTAGGAATAGGCCCATGCACGGGAGGAGTTTGACATCGCCTAAGCCCAACACATCGCGTTTGGTCAATTTGCCCCAAATCAGGCCGATGGCGGCGAGAGGGAGCGTGAGTATGAACGCACCGGCCAGCGCTTCGAACAAGGATTGACCGCGCGCGCTCACTGTCGGTAAAAGCAGCTCGCCCAGATCACCGGGCACTTTTGTGAAGAAGGCAAACAAGAGGCCAAGCGCGCTGCCACCGAGCGTAAATTCGTCGGGCAAGAGACGCTCTTCCAAATCGATCCAGAAGAGGACGATCATGATTGCTTGGAATAAACACCACTTGAAGCCGTTGAGATTCCAGCCGAAATGAAGGATAGTGCCGACGAAAAAAAAAGCCGTGGTGATTTCGACAAGCGGATAGCGAATGCCAATCGGCTTTCCGCAATGGCGGCAGCGACCTTTGAGACGCGCATAGCTAAGAAGAGGAATGTTGTCGTACCAAGCGACAGGTTTGCCACATTCCGGGCAGAAGGAGCGGGGACTGACGACCGAGAGGTCTCGCGGGACGCGGTAGATGCAGACGTTCAGGAAGCTGCCGATGAGCAAGCCAGCGAGCGCGCTATAGGCGAGATGCAAAATAGTTTCAAACGGCAAGGGCTCTCCTGTAGGAGGCCAAGGTATGGTCTAGCATGCGCTGCGCTGTGAAGTGTTCGGCCACGCGAATCTTTCCCCGTTCTATAAGAGTTTGGGCCAGTGCAGAATCGTCTCGCAAAAGTTTGATAGCGGCGGCGATTTTTGATGCGTCGTTCGGCGTGAGGAAACCCGCGTCCCCATAGCCCAGCACTTCCGGAAGACCACCCACATCGCTGGCGATGACGGGAACGCCCATGGCCATGGCAAGTAACGCCGCGGAGCCAAGGCCTTCGGAGCGAGTGATGTAGATGAAAACAGACGCGGCGGTGAGATCTCTGCTCAAATCGTCCGAAAACGAGATGCGAATACCAGCGATCCGCGCAGCTTCTTCTACCAGATCACGGCCCTTAGCAGGATCGCGCGATGCTAAAGCGACAGCAGGATTTTGGGCACACCACTCGGTTTGGATGTTCGTTTCAACACCATCGTAGACAACATCAATCTTGTCTTGGGTAATGCCGGAGCGTCCCAATTCAGCGGCCACAAATTGGGAAACGGCTAAGTAACGTTTGGCCTGGCGGTATTTCCATTGTGACAACAAACCGCGTTTCAAAGGAAACGCGACGCGACGGGAAACGACAAACGGTACACGCGCAGCGATGGCGGCCTGGGTGTGGGCGCGGGCATCGTGTGCGTGAATGAGATCGGCTTTTTCCGAATGTTTGCGTAACGATTGCAGGCCAACGGGATAGACCGGAAATCCGGCTTTGCCGGCGGTCTGAAACAGAGGTGAACCGGCGCGTGCCAGCAAAGTGCAATCTTCGCCAGCCGCACGCAAACTTTGCAGTAGCAATAAAACCTGCCGTTGACCGCCGCGCAGTTCGCGCCCGGTATCGACGTGGACGATGCGCAACGCTACACCTTCCGGCCTGGACTCATGGAGCGAGCCTTGGCGTATTTGACGAAGTTGTAGAGTCCGGCCATGTAGGCAATGGTGAGACCTTCGATGCCATCGAGAAAGCCGCGTTTCAAAACGTACGTGCGGAAAAACGTCCAAGGGGGATCGAGCAGCAAGCGGGCAAAGCTGAGAGACTTGCCACGGGTGACCAGCTCCTGCGCGGCTAGGGTTGTATAAGTATCCATCGTGCGCAGGTGTTCACTGAGCGAGTTGCAGGTGAAGTGCAGTAGATTTGATTCGAGATGGCCGACAGGGCCATCGACTTTTACCGATTCGTGAACGAACTCACCGATCCAGCGCGCTTTGCGGCGATCAAAGAAGCGAATTTTGCGATCGGGGTACCAACCGCTATGCAAGATCCAACGGCCGAGATACTGGGCGAGACGGGGCATGGTGTAGCCGGCGTATTCAGGGCCGAATTTCTTGATATGCCAGATTTCGGCTTCAAGAGCTTCGCTGACGCTTTCGTCGGCATCGAGGGAGAGAATCCAATCGTGCGTGGCGAGCTCGGCGGCGATGTTCTTTTGCGCGGCATAACCGTGCCACGAGGCTTCTTCCACGCGCGCGCCTAACTTGCGGGCGATTTCAACTGTGCGATCGTTCGAACCGCTATCGAGCACTAAAATCTCGTCGCAGCAACGCAGGCTTTCGATAACCCTGGCAATATTGCGTTCTTCATTGAACGTGATGATCGCAGCGGAAATTTTCATACACTAAATGCGTGTGGGCACCAGCGATGCGGAAAGGATAAAGATGAGGAGCGTGGCAGCGGCGATCCAGCGGCGAGTGGCATTGAGCGGATTGTTGTCGTAGACGAGCGGATGACTGCGGCCCAAAAAAAACATAGCCACCGCCCAGAGCCACCAAGGGAAATAGAACTTGCCCATCACCACCAAGAGACCGACCATACAGGTGGAGATCACTTTATGCGTGCGCTCACCGAAGACAGCGTACACCACGTGGCCGCCGTCGAGTTGACCGAGAGGCAGCAGGTTTAGTGCCGTTAAAAGCATGCCTGCGAGCGCCGAAATGGCCATGGGGTGAAGAAGGATGTGTTCGGGTCCGGTGACACCGAAGCGAAACCACTCGATCGCGCGCAAGCCTAGCGGAGTGCCAATGAGGATAGCTTGTCCGTCACCGCCTACCAGGGGATGCGAGAGCCAAAGGCCAACAAATAAGAAAGGCAGGAGCATCACGAAACCGGCAATGGGTCCGGCACTGCCGATGTCGAAGAGATCGCTGCGAGTGTAGATAGGCGTTTTGATGCGGATGAATGCGCCCAACGTGCCGAATAGTGTTGGCGACGGCATGAAAAACGGAAGTGTGGCGTCGACACCGCGCTTCATGCAGGCCACGTAATGGCCCATTTCATGAGCCATGAGAATCAATAGCAATGGGACGGAGAAGAGAAGGCCGCGGATGAGGGTGCGGTCGCCGTGCAGAAACTGAAAAAAGCTCACTACGAGATCGCGCTGATCAAACGAACGTCCTTGCGCAAAACTATGAACCAGAGCGGCACCAAAAACGGTTGTGGTGACAGTGGTTAGAAAAAGAAGTAAGAGGTTGAGCCACCAGCGGGCCGGCAACTTCCAGCGGACCGGCTGGGGATATTCGTAAGCCCAAGGGTTTGGCAATTCGGGCGGCCTGCTATCGAGCGGACCCAGCAGTCCTGGCGGCTGTGACACATCCGTAATTACTGCAGAGCCTGCAGTTCCTTACCCGGTTTGAAACGGACAGCCTTGCCCGGAGGAATGGCCACTTCGGCGCCGGTGCGGGGATTGCGGCCTATGCCGGTTTTGCGGGGCCGGACGTTGAAGATGCCAAAGCCACGCAGTTCTATGCGATCACCATCGCTCAACGCTTTCTTCATGGTGTCGAAAACCGTTTCGACGGCCATCTCCGCTTTGGTCTTGGTGATCCCGGTTCGATTGACGACTTCGTTAATAATGTCTAACTTGATCAAACAGCCTCCAGGCGTTGCGGAGCTTGTCGCGAATTGTGCCCCAATGTATAGCTAACAAAGAGTTTAACGCACTGGCAATCGATTCAGGCGACTTTCGGTGCCGAGGGACGATAGTTAAGCAATTTTTTCTGCTACTAGCAATTTCTTACCACATAGCGATGCAGTAAAGTATATGCAAGTGGTTGAGCGATAACGGCTTTTCGATTCGGTTTGGTTGGTTACGCGCGTGCACTCAGCTACAGGACGGTTCGTTGCATATGTACGCTGGTAAAGTCCACATTTTTCTCGTCGAAGACAGTCCCAGTGACGTTTGGCTAATACGCGAGGCCTTGCGCCTTGCACAAGTCCCGGTTCTGCTCACAATTGCACAGGATGGCGCGGAAGCAAACAAGTACCTTCGCGAGCTAGAAACAGCTAGTGGAGATTGTCCTCATCTGATTCTGCTGGATCTGAACCTGCCGAGACGTAACGGTCGTGAGGTTCTGGCAGACATTAAAGGATCCCGCAGGCTTCGGGAAATTCCAGTAGTGGTGCTGAGCAGTTCACAAGCAGACGAAGACCGGCGACAGGCGTATCTGCTGCAAGCGGATGGTTTCTTTACGAAGCCGAGCAGTCTTCCAGCCTACGTGGAGATGGTACGAGGCCTGGACAGATTCTGGCTGGGCGGGTTCGAACTGCGGCGCACGGCGTAGCACAAATGTCTTTGTGCTAATACTACAGAAGACACCTTTATGAAGAACCTACTCGCGATGTTTATTTTGTTGATCGGTGCAACGCTTCTCGTTCCCTTCAGCGCAGCGAAAACCGCACAGACGACACCTTCGGTGGCAGGCAAATGGCACTTTGTTCTGAGTACCGAGGGTGGCGACCGGATCTTTGAACCGGTGTTCCAGCAAGAGGGCGATAAAGTAACCGGCAAGTGGGGAGCCGATGGCAACGTAAAGGGAACGTTTAGCGAAGGCAAGTTGGCGCTCGAATTTCCAGTGACCTCCGAAGAAGCGGGTCCTGGCACTTTGAAGATTAACGGCACGCTGGCGGATGATGGTCTTACCGGCGAGTGGGCATTCAACGACTACGCAGGGTCGTTCAAGGCGACGCGGATCAAGGAGTAGATAGACGTGCATACGGCTACTTGGCTTTTTCTCAGTCGAATGTTCGGAACACGCGATGCGGCCCGCGCCGGGCGTTGATGTGTGGCTTGATCACGGCAGTTTTGGGAAGCGTACTGTGAATGATGCACCAGGAGATGGTCCGACCTCCAGGTTTCCATCGAGTTGTTCCGTGAGTGCGCGTACGAGCTTCATACCGAGCGATTTGGACTCCGAAGCGTTGAAGTCCAACGGCAAGCCGACGCCCTGATCGGAGACGCTTAAACAGACGTGATCGTCGTGCGAAGAAAGACGGATCAGAATTTCGCCCTTACCGTCCGGATAGGCGTATTTCAGAGCGTTGGTGACTAATTCGTTCAATATTAGGCCACAAGGAACGGCTTGCTCGATTGGCAAGGTGGTGGAGGCGGCTTGGATGTTATAAGTGACCGACTCGCCCTGTGGATAAAACGCAAAGAGTTGTGCAACCAAGTCTGCGCCGTATTCGGCAAAATCAAGGGAACTCATGCTTTCGTTACTGTAGAGGCTTTCGTGAATCATCGCCATGGACATTACGCGGCGCTCGCTGATTTGCAGCTTGGCAGTAGTCTCTGCATTCTCGACACAACTAGCCTGCATGGCCAATAGAGATGCGATGACTTGGAGATTGTTCTTGACGCGGTGGTGGACCTCCTGCAGGAGAGCGACTTTGTCGTTGAGCGAACGTTTCAGTTCTTCTTCGGCTTGCTTGCGCTCGGAGATGTCTCGATTGACCTCTAATTTTCCCATCGGGGCACCGTTGGCGTCACGCAAGAGGACCTGACGACTATCGATGATGAGGGTATGCCCGTCGCGGCGTTTGTGAGCGAGTTCGCCATCCCAGCGGCCGTCCTTATGCAATGCCTCATTGACGTTGGGAGCGGGACTTGAGGCGATGGCAAGGACGGAAGGATTGATTCTGCCTACCGCTTCGGCTTCCGTCAAGCCATACATTTCCGTAGCGCCAGCGTTCCAACCGGTAATCGCGCCGTTGGGACCCGTAGTGATGATGGCATCATGCGACAAGTTGATGAGATGAACCTGCAAGGCGAGAGCGTCGCGCTGCAGACGCAATTCCGAATAGGCGGCGCGGAGTTGGGATTCGATGCGCTCTTTTTCCCGGCGGATATCGGCTTCCGCCAGTTCGCGCTTCACAGCTAGAGGTAGGCGAGAGAGGCGACTTTTGTCGATGAGATCGTGAACGCCCGCCTTCATTGCAGACACGGCAGCCTCTTCGCCAATTTTGCCGGAAACAATGATAAACGGGAAATCGAGGCCACTTTCGCGATAGATGGAAAACGCTTCCAAGGCTGTGAACGAAGGCAATTTGTGGTCGGCCAGGATCAGTTCCCAGCGGCCACCGGAAAGTGCCTGCCGCATTGTCTCTGCACTTTCGACGCGCTGCCAGTGAGGATTGAAGCCACCTTTCCGCAGGTTATCGACAATCAACAAGGCATCGTCTTCCGAATCCTCGACAATCAGGACCTGCAGTTCACCCTTCTGCGGCAGTTCTTTGGCAGGACTGCTGCTTTCTAAGTCTGCTGCGAATCCCTCAACAGATACGTTTTGTGAATTTTGGGTTAGATGGTTGCTTTTCAGCTTGCGCAATTGAGCAGGCCCTTCCCAGCCTTAGTCACTTGGTCTGAAACATGAAGCCGCCAGCTTTCCAATCAAGAACCACGTACGAGGGAAAACGTTTATGGGCCGAGCCAGCGTTAGTTAGAGCCACGTCTAAAGCGAGTCATGAAAGAGAAAGACGGAAGTGCCAGAACGGGCACAAGTCCAAATTCTTTCCAAAGCACGGCGATCCGGTCCCCAAACATTCAAAGCTTACTGATCCAAGGGCACCTATCCTTTCCCATTATAGACCGCGCGTTTTCAGCGCGATTTTGGGGAGTGGTTCAGCTGTAGCCAATAAAAGCCCACTTGCGCAATGTTTTCGCTGAGTTGTTTGAAATCGACCGGCTTGACTATGTAACTATTGGCGCCCAGTTCGTAAGCGTGGCCCACGTCGCGTTCCTCGTCTGAGGAAGTCAGAACGACAACGGGTATGTTACGTGTACGGGGATCGGATTTGATGCGGCGTAACACTTCGGTACCGTCGATTTTGGGTAGCTTCAGATCGAGAAGAACGACTTTGGGGACCGTTGAGCGGTGATCCGCACGGGCGTAGATACCTTCGCCGAAGAGAAAATCGAGCGCCTCCGCTCCATCGCGGACCAATTTCAGTTTGTTGCCGAAGTTAGCTTTGCGGAGGGCGTACATTGTGAGCTCAGCATCACTGGAGTTATCGTCCACCAGCAAAATGTCGATCGCGCTTTCAGTCATGATGACCCAACGTAAAGCAGAAAGTAGCGCCTTTCTCAGGTGCGGCGGTAGCCCAAACCACTCCTCCATGGCGTTGAATGATACGTTGCACAATGGCCAAGCCGATGCCAGTTCCTTCGTATTCGCTGAGAGAGTGAAGACGCTGAAAGATTCCAAAAAGGTTGTCGGTATATTGCATATCGAAGCCGACGCCGTTATCGGCAACGCAGTAGACGACTGCGGCAGGGTCGACACCTTCTTTGCGCAGATCTGCCGGCAGATCCGCGGACTTGACTGAAGCCAGGTTGATGCGGGTGAGACTTCGACCGCGTGTGAACTTTAGAGCGTTTGATAGAAGGTTGAAAAAGACGAGTTGGAGTAACTCCGGATCGCCAAAGCACGAGGGAAGGTTGCCGGTGGTCAGTTCGACATCTCGATCTTTCTGTTCAGGCGCTAGCTGGACAAGCGCCTGGCTGATCAATTCGGCCGGCCGAACGATTTCTTGAGTCATGGGCTGGTGAGAAAGCCGATGGAACTTGAGCAGATCTTCGATGAGGCGAGCCATCTGGCCAGCGTTCCGCCGAACGCGGCGGAGAAGCTGTTGAGCCTCCTCGGGAAGATCCGGTTGATAACTCTCCAGGAGGATATCGGAAAATCCGGCGATAGCGCGTAGCGGCGCACGCAGGTCATGCGAAATGGTGTGGGAGAACGCCTCTAACTCGCGATGGAGGGACTCAATTTCTTCCGCGCGCAGTTGCAGGAGAGCTTCGAGTTGCT
>Ga0182012_10005012_pt1 | contig 13772 bp, 13 predicted proteins | sample 612S2SmetaG_FD_120486 | JGI IMG/M metagenome (GOLD analysis project Ga0182012, IMG submission 120486) | Permafrost microbial communities from Stordalen Mire, Sweden - 612S2S metaG | ecosystem: Environmental > Terrestrial > Soil > Wetlands > Permafrost | place: Sweden: Stordalen | collected... | reverse complement strand
CGAAACTCAACCGAGCTGGCGCCGCAGCAGCTTGCCCGAGGCCGTCCGCGGCAGTGGTCGGTCGCTCGCCATGATCTCCCGCGGCACCTTATAGGCGGCCAGTGAGCGGCGGCAGTGCGCGAGCAGCTCGGCCGCGTCGATCTGCGCCCCGGGGCGTGCCACGACGAGGGCGCTGACCCGCTCACCCCAGCGCTCGTCGGGACGGCCGATGACGGCCGCCTCGAGCACCGCCGGGTGGGCCTCGAGCACGGCCTCGACCTCGGCCGGCGCGACGTTCTCGCCGCCGCTGATGATCGTGTCGGCCTTGCGCCCGGTCACCCACAGGCGCCCCTGCTCGTCCAGGCGGCCGAGGTCGCCCGTCGCCAGGCGCCCCCCGGTCAGCTCTGCCGAGGGCGAGACGGTCGGCCCGGAGACGAGGATCTCGCCGTCGTGGGCCAGCTCGACGCGCGTGCAGAACAGCGGCGGCCCGGCGCTCGCGGGCGCCGCGCCCAGCTCGGCCGTGGGCGTCGTCGTCACCTGCGAGCAGGTCTCCGTCAGCCCGTAGGTCAGGCTGACGGGCACACCGGCGCCGTGCGCCCTGGCGACCAGCGCCGCGGGCACCGGACCGCCTCCCGTCAGCGCACAGCGCAGCTCCGGCGGGCGCTCGAGACCGCCGTCGAGCAGCCGGGCCAGGGTCGTCGCGACGAGGCTGAGGAGCGTCACCCCGCCGGTCAGCGCCTCCAGGACCCGCTCCGTCTCGAAGCGCTCATGGACGACGGCCGTCGTCGCATAGATCGCCGAGCGCAGCAGGATCGACAGGCCCCCGACGTGGGAGAGGGGCAGGGCGCAGAGCCAGCGATCGCGTGGATCGACGCCCAGCGCGACCCCCGAGCCTAGGGCGCTCCAGAGCAGGTTCCCGTAGGTCAGGGTGACGGGGCGGGGCGCCGAGGTCGTGCCCGAGGTGTGGACGATCAGCGCGGGCGCGTCGAGCTCGTGCCGGGCCGCCGGCCACGTCCGGTCGCCGTCGCTCCCCAGCGGCTCGGAGAGGACGAGCGCCGCACCGGACGCGATCCGCTCCTGCTCGCCGGGCGCCAGCCGCAGGTCGACGGGCACCGCCACGGCGCCCAGCAGCAGGCAGGCGTGCAGCGCCTGGACGAAGCCCCCGCCGGGCGCGAGTGCGATCGCGACCCGCTCGCCGGGCCTCACCCCACGCTCGGCGAGGCGCCGCGCCCCGAGCCGCGCGAGCGCCAAAAGCTCGGCGTAGGTCAGGCTCAGCTCGGCCGTCTCGAGGGCGCACCGGCCCGGGGCCTTCGCAGCCGCGCGGTCGAGCCATCCCTCGATCAGCATGGCCCACAGGCTAGCCTTCGCGCGATGAGCACAGACTGGATCGCCTCCGGGCCGCAGGGCGCCGAGGCCTACACCGATATCCACTACGACAAGTCGGCCGGCCCCGACGCGGGGATCGCGCGGATCACGATCGCCCGACCCGAGGTCCGCAACGCGTTCCGGCCGCGGACGGTCATCGAGATCTCGCGGGCGCTCGAGGACGCCCGCGAGGACCCCGCGATCGGCGTCATCATCCTGACCGGCGAGGGCAGCGAGGCGTTCTGCTCGGGCGGTGACCAGCGCGTCCGCGGCGACTCTGGCTATCTGAACGACGACGAGGCCGGGCGCGCCGGCGTGGGGCGCTTCCACGTGACCGACCTGCACATCCAGATCCGCCGTCTGCCGAAGCCGGTCGTGGCGATGGTCGCGGGCTATGCGATCGGCGGCGGGCACGTGCTGCACGTCGTCTGCGACCTGACGATCGCGGCCGATAACGCGCGCTTCGGGCAGGTCGGCCCGAAGGTCGGCTCGTTCGACGGCGGCTTCGGCGCCGGCCTTCTGGCCAACCTGGTCGGCCCGAAGAAGGCCAAGGAGATCTGGTTCCTCTGCCGCCAGTACTCGGCCGAGGAGGCGCTCGCGATGGGGCTCGTCAACACGGTCGTGGCGCTCGAGCGCCTGGAGGAGGAGACCGTCGCCTGGTGCCGCGAGATGCTGGCCCTCTCGCCCTTCTCGCTGCGCCTGTTGAAGGCCAGTTTCAACGCGGCCGAGGACGGGCTGTCGGGCATCCAGCAGCTGGCGCACGACGCGAACCTCCTGTTCTACGAAAGCAAGGAGGCCCAGGAGGGCCGCGACGCATTCCGTGAGAAGCGCAGGCCCGACTTCTCGCGCTTTCCCAAGCGGGCCTAGTGGGAGCCGTCCGGATCTGGGTGATGGCGGCGCGCCTGCGCACGCTGCCGGCGGCCGTCGCGCCGGTGCTCGTCGGCACCTCCCTGGCGCTCGGCAACGACCAGTTCCACCCGCTGGCGTTCGTCGCGGCGCTGTTCGGCGCGATCTTCATCCAGGTCGGCACGAACCTGTCAAACGACTACTCCGATGCCCGGCGCGGGGCCGACACCGAGGACCGTCTCGGCCCCGTCCGGGTGACCGCGGGCGGCCTCGTCCCCCCCAGCCAGGTTCTGCTCGCGACCTACGTCACGTTCGGCCTGGCGGTCGCCTGCGGCGCCTACCTCGTCGCGGTCGCCGGGCCCGAGCTGCTGGCGGTCGGCGCGGCCTCGATCCTGGCGGGCGTCCTTTACACCGGCGGCCCGAGGCCCTACGGCTACGAGGGGCTGGGCGAGCTGTTCGTGTTCCTGTTCTTCGGCATCGTGGCCGTCACCGGCTCCTACTTCGTCCAGGTCCAATCGCTGCCCTGGCAGGCCTTCGTCTGCGCCGTCCCCGTCGGCCTGCTGGCGAGCGCGATCCTGGTCGTCAACAACGTCCGCGACCTCGAGACCGATCGGCGGGCCGGCAAGCGCACGCTGGCCGTCAGGCTCGGCCGCGAGCGCACGCGGAGCCTCTATCTGGCGATGCTGGCCGGCGCCTTCCTGACCGCGCCGCTGCCCTGGCCGCTGGGCTCGATGAGCGCCTGGCTGGTGCTTCCCTGGCTTGCCGCGCCGCTCGCCGTCAAACTCGCCGGCGTCGTGCGCAGCCGGGTCGACGGGCCGGCGCTGAACGGCGCGCTGGCGGGCACCGGCGCGCTGCAGCTCGGCTTCTGCGTCCTCTACGCCGCCGGCATCCTGGCGAGCGGCGGGATCAGCCCTTGAAGCTCGAGCTCGAGCGGCGGACGCTGCGGCTGCGCAGCCCGCTTGAGACCTCCTACGGCACCGTCACCGAACGCGAGCTGGCGATCGTCGCGCTGAGCGACAGCGACGGCATCACCGGCTACGGCGAGGCGGCGCCACTCGAGGCCTATGACGGCGTCGCGACCGAGACGGTGCTGGCGGCGTTGCGGGCCTACGCGCCGGTGATCGAGCGCGCCGAGCGGCTCGGTGGCGCGCAGCTGATCGACGCCTGCCGGCGCGTCGCCGACGTGCCCGCGGCGCTCGCGGCGCTCGACCTCGCGCTGTGGGACCGCGCCGGGCGCCAGGCCGGCAAGCCGGTGGCGGCGCTGCTGTGCGGGGACCCCGTCGAGCGGGTGGCGGTCAACGCGACGATCACCGCGACCGACCGGGCCGGCGCTGCCGAGCAGGCCGCGCGGGCCGTCCGCGACGGCTTCGGCTGCCTGAAGCTGAAGGTCGGCCTCGCCGACGACGCTGGGCGGGTCGCCGCCGTCAGAGCCGCGGCGGGCCCCGCGGCGGCGCTGCGCCTCGACGCCAACGGCGCCTGGGAGGTCGAGCAGGCGGTCAGGACGATCGAGGCGCTCGCGCCGGCGGGCCTCGAGCTGGTCGAGGAGCCGACCCATGGGCTGCATGGCATCCGCGAGGTCCGCGAGCGGGTCGCCGTCCGGGTCTCGATCGACGAGACGGCCGCCGAGCACGGAGCCCTCGGCGCGGGCGTCGCGGACGCGGTCTGCCTGAAGATCTCACGCTGTGGCGGGATCGGCGGGCTCCTCGCCGCCGCCTCGCTGGTCCGCGCATCCGGCGCCGAGGTCTACCTCGCCTCGAGCTATGACGGCCCGCTGGGCGTCGCCGCCGCGCTGCACGCGGCCGCGGCGCTCGCCTCGCGCGGCCCGATGCCCCCCTGCGGACTCGCGACGCTCGGCCTGTTCGAGGGCATCGGGGGCACGCTCGAGGCCCGTGGGGGCGCGATCGAGCTGCCCGCCGGCCCGGGCCTCGGGATCGACCCCTGCTAGATCGTCAGGGTCTCGACGGGGTAGCGGGCGAGCGCGGGATCCGCGGTCAGGATCGGAACGGCCAAGCGGCGTCGGGCTGCTCGAGCCCCTCGAGGACGCGGGCGAGCCCCGCCGGTTCCTCGAGCACCAGGCCGTGGCCGCCCGGCAGGATGACCAGCCGGGCACCGGCGAGCGACCCGGCGAGACGACGCCCGAGCGCGATGTACTTCTCGTCGCGTTCCCCGGCGACGAACGTCAGCGGCAGCGCGAGGCCCGCGAGGGGCTCCCACAGCGGCTCCATCTCCCCGGCGCCGAGGCCCCGCAGTGCCTGCGCCAGCGCCCTGGGACGGTTGCGCCGCTGGTCGGCCCGGGCCAGCTCGGCGACGGACGGGGGCTCATCGGCGAACAGCGGCTGGCTGCGCCAGCGCTCGATGAACTGCTCGAAGGGGATCCGTTCGAGCTCGTCCGCCAGGCGGCGGTCCGACGCGCGGCGCGCCGCACGCTCGGCGGGGTCCTCGATCCCCGGGCTGGCCGAGATCAGGACGAGCCGCGAGATCCGCTCGGGGGCGGCGAGGGCGACGTGCATCGCGACCCGCCCCCCCAGCGAGTAGCCGCCCAGCACGAAGCGCGGGGGCGCGGCCGCCAGGACCCGCTCGACGCAGCCGGCGAACGTGATCGGTCCGGGGTTCGCGGCGTCCTCGCCGTGGCCGGGCAGGTCGAGTGCCAGCGCCGTATAGCGTTCGCTGTCGAGGCGCTCGCGGACCCCGTCCCAGGCGCGGCGGGTACCGCCGAAGCCATGCAGTAGAACGATCGTCTCCAACGCCCGCGGATCCTATGACCCAGACCACCGACACCTACATGCTGCTGCGGGCCTTCGCCCAGGAGCTGGCCCGCTGCGGGATGCGTGGCGCCTGCACCTCGCCGGGCTCGCGCAGCGCCCCGCTCGTGCTGAGCCTCGCCCGTGAGCCGGGGCTGCGCTGCTACTCACACGTCGATGAGCGCTGCGCGGGCTTCTTCGCGCTCGGCCTGGCCAAGGCCTCGGGTCTGCCGGTGGCGGTCACCTGCACGTCGGGCACCGCCGCCGCGCAGCTGCTGGCGCCGGCGATCGAGGCCCGCGAGGCGCGTGTGCCGCTGCTGCTCCTGACGGCCGACCGACCGGCGGAGCTGCGCGAGAACGGCGCCGGGCAGGCGATCGACCAGCTCAAGCTCTACGGCGCGGCGGTCAAGTGGTTCGTCGAGGTCGAGCTGCCCGATGCAAGCGAGCCCTCGCTGCGCTGGATCCGTACGCTCGCCTGCCGCGCCTACGCCGCGACCCTGGAGGGCAGCCCGGGTGCGGTCCACCTCAACTTCCCGCTGCGCGAGCCGCTCGTCAGCGACCGCGAGCTGGCGCGCGAGGACACGGCCCGCCCCGGCGGCGCGCCCTATCTGGTGCGCCGTCCCGCGCGCGGGGCGCCGCCGCGGGGGATGGACTTCGGGGTCGAGTTCGCGCGGCTGTCCGAGCGGCTCGGGGGGGCGCGGCGCGGGGTGATCGTCGCGGGCCGCCACGAGCGCGGCGACGGGCTCGCCGAGGCGGCCGGCGAGCTGGCGGCGCGCGCGGGCTGGCCGCTGCTCGCCGACCCCCTCTCCGGGGCGCGGCGCGGGGCCGGCGCGATCGCCCACTACGACGCGTTCCTGCGCGACGGTCCTCTGGCGGCCCGGCTGCGGCCGGACGTCGTGCTGCGGGTCGGCGAGCTGCCGGTGTCAAAGCCGCTGCGTGAATGGCTCGCGGGCATGGCGGGGGTGCCCCAGCTGGCGATCGACCCGGAGGGCGCCTGGCAGGACCCCGCCTCGGTGCTCTGCGAGAGCGTCGCGCTGGAGCCCGCGGAAGCGCTCCGGCGGCTGATCGCGGAGGGCGTCCTGAGCAGCGAGGAGGAGTGGCTCGCGGGCTGGCGCAGCCTCGATGAGCAGAGCGCGGAGGCGATCGGCGGGGTGCTCGCGGGCGCGGGCCTGTGCGAGCCGGCTGTCGCGAGCGAGCTCGGCGTGCTGCTCCCCGAGCGGGCGACCCTGTTCGTCGCCTCCTCGATGCCGGTGCGCGACATCGAGACCTTCTGGCCGGCCCGCGGGGACCCCCCGCGGGTGCTCTGCAACCGCGGCGCCAACGGCATCGACGGGACCGTCTCGAGCGCGTTCGGCGCCGCCGCCGCGGGCGAAGGACCGGTCGTCCTGTTGATCGGCGACGTCGCGCTGGCCCACGACATCGGCGGGCTGCTCGCCGCCGGGCGCCTAGGCCTGAAGCTAACGATCGTGCTGCTCGAGAACGGCGGCGGCGGGATCTTCGATTTCCTCCCCGTCGCGCGCGCGCAGATGGCGCGCCTCGGCGAGGCGGCGGAGAGCACCCGGGGCGTGCCCCACGGCGAGGGCGAGGACATCTTCACGCGCCACCTCACGACCCCTACCGGGCTCGACTTCGCGCGCGCCGCCGCCCTCTACGGCCTCGAGCACCGCCTCGCGGGCGAGCTGCGGGGCTTCCGCGAGGCGCTCGAGCAGGCGCTGGCCTCCGAGCGCTCTCAGATCATCGAGGTCAGGACCGACAGGGCCGAGAACGTCGCCCTGCACCGTCGCGTCTGGGATGCGGTGGCCGTCGCGCTCAGCTCGCCAGCAGGGGCAGCAGGGCCGCCAGCTTGACCTCGGTCTCGGCCAGCTCGCGGGCCGGGTCGGAGTCGCGGACGATGCCGTTGCCGGCGAAGCAGCGCGCGACGGCGCCGTCGAGCAGGGCGCAGCGCAGCGCGACGCAGAACTCGCCGTCGCCGGCAGTGTCGGTCCAGCCGACGGGCCCCGAGTACCAGCCGCGGTCGAGCACCTCGAGCGCGGGGATCAGCGGCGCGGCGACGCTCAGGGGCTCCCCGCCGACGGCCGGCGTGGGATGCATCAGGGCGGCCAGTTCGAGCGCCTCGACGGGCGCGGCGAGCTGGGCGCGGATCGGCGTCGCGAGGTGCTGGATGTTGGCGATCCGCACCAGCTCCGGCTCGGGGGCGGCGGCCACCCAGACCGAGTGGGGGCGCAGCGTCCGCTCGATCCGCCGGGCGACAATCGCGTGCTCCTCGCGGTAGCTTGGGTCGCGCAGCAGCTGCTCGCCGAGGTGCGCGTCGACGGCGGGGTCGGCGCTGCGGCGCGACGAGCCCGCCAGCGCCAGCGTCGAGACACGCTGGCCCTCGCGGCGGACGAGCAGCTCGGGACTGGCGGCGACGAGCGCCGCGCTGCCCCGCCCGGCGCAGAAGACGAAGCAGGACGGAAACTCCTCCCGCAGCACCGCAAAGATCGCGGCGGGGTCGTACTCGCGGGGCGCGTGGACCTGGACTTCGCGGGCCAGCACGATCTTCTGCAGGCGCCCGCCAGCGATCAGCTCGACCGCCCGGGCGACGGCCTGCTCGTAGTGCTCGGGCGCCAGCGCGCTCGTCACCTGGAAGCGTCCCGTCGGGGCGGGGTCGAGCAGCCCCAGCGGCGCCGAGCGAAGCTCCGCGGCGCGGGCGAGGAGCGCCGCGTGGCGCTCGCCGGGATCGTCATCGGGGGCGATCAGAGCCGCCAGCGTCAGCGCGAGCAGCCGCTCGCCACCGGCCTCGCGGCGGACGATCGCGACCTCGGGGACGCTCAGGCGGGCCGGCGCGAACTCGCGCCAGTGCGGCGAGCTTCCACCGCCGGGGGCGAACGCGAAACCGCCGATCGCCAGCGGTCCCTGGGGCAGACCGCGCGGGGCCAGGGCACGCGGGCCGGCGGCCTCCTCGCCGACGGCGCTCGCGCTGAGGGCCCGCCAGCGCTCCCGCAGCTCGGCAAAGCGCCCCGGCCCGGATGCGCTCAGCTCGACCGCCTCGCCGATCGCCCCCAGCGCGCGCCGGCCGCGGTCGGGCTGCTCGAACAGGAACCAGGGCTCGCCCGCCCGCCGCGAGGCGCAGGCCACGGCCGAGGGGTCCACCTCGCCGGCGAGGGACACCGTGAGGCTTGCCAGCACCGGCGTCCCGCTCGAGCGGGCACGGCGCAGCGCCAGGCCGATCCGCTCCCCGAGGCGCTCCCGCTCGACCCCCTCGAGGGCGAACGGCGCGCCGGCAGCGCCCCGGGTTCCTGCGCTGGACGGCAATCCGCTAGGTCTCGCTGCGTCCCCGCGAGATCGCGATCTCGCCCGTGCGCATCATCTCGATCAGCCCGAACGGCCTGACCATCGTCTCGAACGCCTCGATCTTCTCGGTTGTGCCGGTGACCTCGATGATGATCGCCCGCTTGGTCACGTCGACGACCTTGCCGCGGAAGATCTCGGCGATCTGCAGCAGCTCGCCCCGCTGGGACCCGTCGGCGGTGACCTTGAACAGGGCCAGCTCGCGGGCGACCGTGTCGGTCGGCTCGAGGTCGCGGATCTTCAGGACGTTGACGAGCTTGTGCAGCTGCTTGGTGACCTGGTCGATCGGATGCAGGGCGCCGTCGACGGTCAGCGTCACCCGCGAGACCTGCTCGTCCTCGGTCGGCCCGACCGTGAGCGTGTCGATGTTGAACCCCCGCCTGGCGAACAGCCCGGCGATCCGCGTGAGGACGCCCGACTTGTTTTCGACCAGGATCGAGAGGACGTGCTTGCGGCCGGTGCGCAGGTTGGTGGCGGCCTCGAGCTCCTCGAGGCTGAGCGGCTCCTTGGTCCCTGGTTCGCCCATCAGCCCACCATCTCTCGCGCGGCGTTGCCGGCCGGGATCATCGGGTAGGTGTTCTCCTCGCGGGTGACCCGCACGTCGACGAAGACGGGGCCCTCGATCGCGATCGCCCGGCGCATGTCCTCGACCAGCGTCGTCTTGTCGGTCAGGCGTATCCCGGTGACGCCGTATGCCTCGGCGAGCTTGACGAAGTCGGGGAACTCGCCCATGTCGACATGGCTGTATTTGCCGTCCCAGAACAGCTCCTGCCACTGGCGGACCATGCCGAGGTAGCCGTTGTTCATCACGAAGACCTTGATCGGGATCTCGTTCTGGGCGCAGGTCGCGAGCTCCTGGGCGTTCATCTGGACCGAGCCGTCGCCGGCGATGCAGCAGACGAGCTGATCGGGGCGCCCGACGGCCGCCCCCATCGCCGCGGGCAGCCCGAAGCCCATCGTGCCGAGCCCGCCCGAGTTGATCCAGCGCCGCGGCTCGGGGAAGTCGTAGTACTGGGCCGCCCACATCTGGTGCTGGCCGACGTCGCTCGTGACGATCGCCTGTCCGTTCGTCGCCTCGTAGAGCGCGCGGACCATGAACTGGGGCTTGATCTCGGTGTCGCTCGATTCCTCCCAGCCGAGCGGATACTTCGAGCGCCATCCTTCGATCCTGCTCCACCACGCCTCGAGCCGGCCCGGGTCGGGGCCGATCGCGCGGTACTCCACGAGCAGCTTGGCGAGGACGTGCTTGGCGTCGCCGACGATCGGGATGTGCGCCGGGACGTTCTTGGAGATCTCCGCCGGGTCGACGTCGATGTGGATGAACTTGGCCCGCGGCGCGAACTCCGAGAGCTTGCCCGTGATGCGGTCGTCGAAGCGGGCGCCGACGGCGCAGATCAGGTCGGCCTCGTCCATCGCGTAGTTCGCCGAGCGGGTGCCGTGCATCCCCAGCATCCCCAGCCACTGCGGATGGGGGGCCGGGAAGGCGCCGAGGCCCATCAGCGTGCAGGTGACGGGGAAGCGGTCGGCGAGCGCGAACTCGCGCAGCTCCGCCGCGGCGTCGGCGTTGACGACGCCGCCGCCCGCATAGATCACGGGGCGCTGCGCCGCCGCGAGCGCCTTGGCGGCCTGGCGGATCTGCTTCTGGTTGCCCTCGACCCGCGGCTGGTAGCCGGGCAGGCGCACGTCGGAGACCGGCTCGTAGTCGATCTCCGCCCGGGAGAGGTCCATCGGGATGTCGACCAGGACGGGGCCGGGGCGCCCGGTGCGGGCGATGTGGAAGGCCTCGTGGATCGCCCGGGGCAGCTCCTGGGGGTTCTGGATCATGAACGAGTGCTTGACGACCGGCATCGTGATGCCGATCGTGTCGGCCTCCTGGAAGCCGTCGGTGCCGAGCAGCTCGGTGCGGACCTGGCCGGTGATGAAGACCACCGGCACGGAGTCCATCATCGCGTCGCACATCGGCGTGATCAGGTTCGTCGCCCCGGGGCCGCTGGTGGCGAAGGCGACGCCCACTTTGCCCGTCGCCTTGGCGTAGCCCTCGGCGGCGTGACCGCCGCCGGCCTCGTGGCGGACGAGGATGTGACGGATCCCGCCGGTCACGAAGGCGTCGTAGGTCGGCAGGTTGGCACCGCCGGGAAGGCCGAAGACGACGTCGACGCCCTCCGCCTTCAGACATTCCATCAAGGCATCGACTGCCCGCATCTCACCGACCTCCCTTCATGGTCTCGCGCCGTTAACGAAGATTGGCGGGGACCCTCATCCCCGCGTCAGGAATGCCAAGTCTACCAGCGGTTTTTCGCGGATCAGGAGACGCCGAGCGCGACGCCGATCGAGAGCGTGATCGCCCCGCCGACGGTGACGATCAGCAGCGAGGAGCGCATCGAGACGCCGAGGAAGCGTTTGCGCACCCAGGCGATCGCGAACAGCTCGACGGCGACGACGCAGCCGGCGACGACGAGCGCCTTGTGGACGTCGGAGATGATGAACGGCAGCGTGTGGAAGATCCCGCCGAGCGTCGTCATCCCGCCGGTGATCGAGCCGCGAACCAGCGCCGAGCCGCGGCCCGTCTCCTCGCCTGTATCGGAGAGCGCCTCCGACCAGCCCATGCTGACGCCGGCTCCGAGCGCGACGGCGAGGCCGACGAGCAGCGCCGTGTGGGAGCTCGAGGCGAGCGCCGCCGCGAAGATCGGCGCCAGCGAGGAGACGGTCCCGTCGATCATGCCGACGAGCGCCGGCTGCACGACCCGCAGCACGAAGTCGGCCTCGTCCGCGAAGCCCCAGCGGTGGATCAGGCGGGCAATGAAGGATTCCTCGGCGGGTCCGATTGTCTTTGCCTCCGTGCTCATCGCAGGCCACAGCGTAGGCGACGCACCGGCTTAGGCAGGCCGAATGGCCCTTAGGGCGCCCGAAGTCCGCGCGCTCAGTTCGGCGCGGCCGGCGTGCGCTCCCAGGATTCGGGGGCGATCGCGACCTCGGGGAAGTCCAGCTCGGCACCGCAGCGGGTGCAGAGGGCGTCGTAGATCTTCGTCACCCTGCCGCACTGCGGGCATTGCTTGCGCAGCTCGTCGCGTTCGATGCGGAAGGCGAGCGCGGCGATCAACCCGAGCACGGGGATCACCCCGGAGATCAGGAACCAGAGCCAGAACGAGCCCCCCTTGAGCTTGCCGATCATGGCGCCCGAGAGGCCGAAGCAGAGGGCGATGACGACGTATGCCATCGCGACCCCTAGAGCAGGGTCTTCAGCGCCCAGAGCACCGCGACGACGGCGACCACCAGGAGGGCGGTGCTGAACAGGAACGAGAGGATCCCGATCACGAAGTGCAGCAGCACGTAGGCCGCGATCAGGAAGATCAGGACCGCCAGAGCCGTGCGGCCGAATGATCGTGAGGATGATGCCTGCTCGTTCATCGCATCTAGAGCTTAACCGCAATCTGGACGCTTAACGGTAATGCGGCCGGACAGGGAGGGAGTTCCCCGTCCGGCCGCACACCTCGACGCCTGCCGAGGGAAGCGGGCGCCGCCGCCGTGGAGGGGGTTAGCTCATACGCCCCAGCAAGCTCAGATCGCGGGTCGTCCTTGCCGTCGCGATATCCGCGCCACTGAGACCTGCTCGCCGGCGACCCGCCCCCAAGCCGACGCTTGTGAGCTGAAACCGGCGGATCCGGGGACCGTGCCGTTCCCCGTCCGCCACGACCTCGGGCAGAAGGATGAACCGCCGAGGAGATGAGACGTTGGGATTTTCTGCTGAACGGTTCATGCGAGCATATTTGCGCGCCGGCCGACCCGGGGCATTGGCCTGAAGTCCAAAATGTCGCGCTCCCCGTGTGACGGATGGAGTCGGCGCCCGCCGATCGGACCGGCCGGCCGCCTCAGCCGGCGAGCTGCTCGTTGATCAGCCGCGAGACCTCGGTGCCGTCGGCCCTGCCTTTGGTCTCGCGCATGACCTGCCCGACGATCGGGCCGATCGCCTTGGCGTTGCCGTCGCGGACCCGCTGGGCCGCGTCGGGGTTGGCCGCCAGCGCGGCGGCGACGATCGCCGTCAGCTCCTCGCCCGAGCCGAGCGCCGCGAGACCCTCGGCCGCGACGATCGCGGCCGGCTCGCCGCCGTCGGCGAGCAGCCGCTCGAGCACCTGGCGCCCGGCGCCGACGTTGACCTGCCTTGCCGAGACGAGCCCGACCAGCGCGGCCAGGGCCGGCGCCGTCAGGCGGCTCTCGGCGGGGTCGTCGAGGTCGCCCAGGCGGCCGAGCAGCTCGCCGGTGATCCAGTTGGCCAGCGCCTGGGGCTCGGGCGCGGGGTCGGCGCCGGCGAGCAGAGCGGCCTCGTAGAAGTCGCCGAGCTCGCCGCGGAAGGCGAGCAGACGGGCGCTCTCGCCGCTGAGCCCCGTCCGCTCGAGGCGTTCGGCCCGGGCCGCCGGGAGCTCGGACATCGCGGCGCGGGCGGCCGCGAGCATCTGCTCGTCGATCGCCACGGGGAGGAGATCGGGCTCGGGGAAGTAGCGGTAGTCGTGTGCCTCCTCCTTCGAGCGAAGCGACGTGATCGCGCCCGAGGCCGGGTCGAAGTGGAGCGTCTCCTGGGAGACCTCGCCGCCGCCCGCGAGCAGCTTCTGCTGACGGGCGATCTCGGCCTTGATCCCGCGTTCGATGAAGCGGAAGGAGTTCATGTTCTTGAGCTCGGTCTTGACGCCCAGCTGCTGCGAGCCGGCGGGTCGCAGCGAGATGTTCGCGTCGCAGCGCAGCGAGCCCTCCTCCATGTTGACGTCCGAGACGCCGAGGCTGCGCATGGTGCTGCGCAGCAGCTTCAGCCACTCCCCCGCCTGCTCGGCCGAGCGCAGGTCGGGCTCGGTGACGATCTCCGCCAGCGGCGTCCCCCCGCGGTTGAAGTCGACGATGCTCGTGTCCGAGTCGTGGATCCGGCCGCTGGCGCCGACGTGGGTCAGCTTGGCCGCGTCCTCCTCCAGGTGAACGCGATGGATGCGCACCTCGCCGAGCATCCCGCCGCGGCAGAGCGGCTCGTCGTACTGGGAGATCTGGTAGCCCTTGGGCAGGTCGGGATAGAAGTAGTTCTTGCGGTGGAAGATCGAGCGGGGGGCCAGCTCCGAGCCGAGCGCCAGGCCGATCATCAGCCCGAAGTGGACGGCGCGCGCGTTGGCGGCGGGCAGCGAGCCCGGCAGGCCGAGACAGACCGGGCAGGTGTTGGTGTTGGGCGGCTCGCCGAAGGACAGGGCACAGCCGCAGAACATCTTCGTCGCGGTCGCCAGCTGGATGTGGATCTCCAGGCCGATGACGGCCTCGTAGGCGGTGCTCTCAGACACGCGCGGGGCTCCCGTCGAACTCGAGCGCCAGCTCGAGCGCGTGGGCGGCGTCGAGCAGGCGATTCTCGGTGAACGCCGGGCCGGCGAGCTGCAACCCCACCGGCAGCCCGCCGACGAGACCACAGGGGATCGAGATCGCCGGGATCCCCGCCAGCGACATCGGCACGGTGCAGAAGTCGTTCAGATACATCGCCAGCGG
>Ga0182012_10005001_pt1 | contig 13777 bp, 12 predicted proteins | sample 612S2SmetaG_FD_120486 | JGI IMG/M metagenome (GOLD analysis project Ga0182012, IMG submission 120486) | Permafrost microbial communities from Stordalen Mire, Sweden - 612S2S metaG | ecosystem: Environmental > Terrestrial > Soil > Wetlands > Permafrost | place: Sweden: Stordalen | collected... | reverse complement strand
TCGTTTTGCGCGACGGCATTCCTGTCGAAAAGCCCGTCCTGTTAACTAAGAGGCCGTAAGCAAATTGGGATTCGCCGTTTGGATTGATTCCGAAGAACGCGTGGTGTGGGCGCAAGGCACCCATGAATACCGTCCCATGGGAACAGCCGTGATCGCCATTTCCGATCAGTTCCGCCCTCGCGATTTCGTGCCTGCCCGCGAATCTCCCACGCATTTACGCACCTGTTTCGCCGGCTTCTTCGGCTCGCTCGAAACCGTCAACGAGTTCCTGAATTCCACCGAAACTCGCAAACTGCGCCGCACGCCGCCTCACTTGCTTTGAACAAAGCGCAGCGCGGCCGAGTTCAAACAGTAGCGTAAACCCGTCGGCTGCGGACCGTCATCAAACACGTGTCCCAGATGCGCATCGCACTTCCGGCACAGCACCTCGGTGCGTTCAATGCCAAGACTCATGTCCTTTTCAGTCAAGATATTCTCCGGCGCAATCGGCGCATAGAAACTTGGCCAACCGGTATCCGAATCAAACTTCTGCCGCGAGCTAAACACCGCATTGCCGCAACACACGCATCGATAAATGCCGCTCGCATGATTGTTCCAGTAGAGATTGTGGAACGGATACTCAGTCGATTTCTGCCGAGCTACCGCGTATTGCTCACCCGTCAACTGCCGCCGCCAAGCCGCATCCGATTGAACCACTTTGCCCAACGCAACGGTCTGCAGCCTCTCGCCTTGATCGGAGAAAAGAACTAATGTGACCAACGGCCCTGTTCCCGCTTGCGCAACCGCCGGCAGTGTTGGTGAACGCATCAACCAGAACAGCGCGCCACCTCCCAACAAAGCGGTGGCGCAAATGAACAACAGCCAGCGCATGGGTCAGATCCGTACGAACAATCGCCGCTTGTATAAAACCCACGCAAGCAAATACATCACCAACACAAAGCTCAATCCCCAAGCGAGCGACGCGTTCATCGGCGCCATAAACGGCGCAAAGAACCGGTTGTAGAGCGATCCGTGAAACCCGTAAGCATCCAGAAACTCCGCCAGAAACTCCGAAGCCAGATAAACCGTGATGGCGTTCATGCCTGTAATCACAAACGGCTTCACCCATTTGCTAAAGCCCTTCTCATCCACCACCCAGATAAAGATCGCCAGCACCGCGAAATCCAGCCCGGCCATCAACGTCGCAAACGAATCGGTCCAGAGCTTCTTATTGATCGGCAGCACAAGATTCCAAATCTCACCCAGCGCTACCAGGAACACACCTATCAAAAGCAAACGATGTCGCCGCACCGCCAACGGCAGCGGCAACCGCAAAATATGCCCTGCCATCAAACCCAACAAAGCACTTCCGATCGCCGGCAGCGTACTCACGATGCCTTCCGGATCCCAAGTCTTGGTGTTCACGTAATTGTGAGCGCCCAGTACAATGCGGTCAACGTAATGCGCGAAATTGCCTTCAACGCTCAGGTTGCCTGGCCCGTAGCCCGGCACATTCACAAACGCCATCATCAGCCAGTAAGCGCCAAACAGCGAAACAATCCAGATGATCTGCGCGCGCACGCTCGTGTAGAGATAAATCAACGAAGCCGACAAATAACAAATCGCGATGCGCTGCAGCACTCCCAGCAGCCGTTGATGCGCCAGGCTGAAATGCGGGAATGCATACACCAGCAAGCCTAGAAAATAGAGAATCGCCGCGCGCCGAAACACAATCTTCAATAGCGCTCCGCGCGCCACGCCAGCTTCCAATCGCCGTCCAAGCGCCAACGTAATCGCCACGCCCACAATCCAAACAAAAGATGGGAACACCGTGTCCGTCAGCGTCCAGCCATTCCAATCCGAGTGGCACAACTGCGCGTATGAAAGTGGCCCGCCGCCGTTATTCACCAACACCATCAACAGCATCGTAAGGCCGCGAAACGCGTCAAGCGAAAGGAGTCGAGCCGGAGCGGCTGGTTCGGTTTGGTCTAAATTTGTGATAATGCGCGGCGCGGTCTCTTGGCTGGCCATAAAGCTATCTTGTCAAATGCGATTACCAGCACGTCCGTCCGCCATCGACCGACAGCACTGCCCCCGTCATATACGACGAAGCATCCGAACACAAAAACAGGATGGCGCCTTGGTATTCGTCAGCGCGCGCCAACCGCCCCATCGGAATGAGATTCGTCAATCGCGTGATGAACTCCTCCGGCTGTCCATTGCCCACACTGCCGGGACAAAGCGCGTTCACCCGCACGCCGCGCGTCGCCCAATACGTGGCCAAATATTTGGTCAACGCGATCAATGCCGAGCGAGTCACAGAGTGGGTCACCGGCTTTACCGGTTGCAGATTGTCCGGCAAATTTGCTGAACGATAAATGCGTTGGTCGGGTGCTACCAATCCAAGATCAGACGAAACGTTCAAAATCACGCCCGCACCACGGCGCGCCATCTCCGTGCCAAACACCTGGCAGCAGATAAACGGACCATTGATGCCCACCGCCAGATCTGCACTCCATTGATCGAACGAGAAACTCTCAAAGCGCGAAAAGCTCGCTGGCTCCGAGCCCTCAATTTTCGAATCATTGGCGGAATCGTTGATCAATACATCCACCCGCCCGTGACGCTGCAACACTTCAGCCAGTACGCGCTTCACTTCATTCGGTTTGGTCACATCGGCCGCAAAGCCCGACACATTCAAATTGAATTCATCACTCAGCTTGGTGGCCAGATCGGTAACGCGCATGCCGGCCGTATCAACAAGAACCGGAATACCGCGCGAAGCAATAATCGCGCGGGCATGCTGTTCCCCCAATAAACCACTGCCGCCTGTAACAACAGCGATCTTGCCAGAAAGATCAAACGCTGGATGAGGCATTGTGAGTGGTTTAGCGCCAGTTAATACGATATCGTTCAAACCAGTTACCACCCGCAGGCGTGCCGCCTTCAGCATCAAGACTCGCCTTTTCCCAAGCCTCACGCGACACCGGAGTAATCGGCGCCATCTTTTTTGCAGCCAGCGCCTTGTTCGCCGGCGTCAGATCTTTAGAGATGAAGGAATCGAACTCGTCCACCACATCCTGTCGCTCATGCGAAAGTGAATCGATGCGAGTCAAATAGTAATCCGCCGGTCGGCCTTCATAAAAGACCACAGCACCATAAAGCTGCGATGTTTTCTCGCGAATCCGTTCTTCTCCCGTGATGGCGCCGCCTTCTTTGGTTGCCACAATCTTCTTGCGGATGACATCCGCTTTGTCGGAGAGCGCTATCAGTTGCTTAGCTAAAGGATCTTGTCCCAGAGCCGCTGCGCGAGTGGCTAATTCCTGGCGCACACCGTTGATGCGATCTACATCGAACGTTAAATCACCCAGCAGCTTGAACACCCGCATGCCGGCCGCAAACTGCTGTTTGCGATCTTCCACCGTAAACTTGGCCCGTGCATCGAGCGTCGCGACTACTTGAGTCGTATACATTTCCGTTCCGCGTGTGAGTTTGATCGTGTAAGTCCCTGGCACAATTCTTGGACCCACCGTCGCCTCGCCTGCAATCACCGCGGCCGGCGGCACTTTCGGAGGTTTCAGACGCATAGACCAAACCACCCGCGTAATCCCGCGGCGGCTGCTGGCCGGAAGCGTGTCCACCAGTTGGCCCTTGGCATCAAACACCTCCAACTTCATTCGGCCATACACATGACGGCGTTTTTGGTAATAGGTGATCAACGCACCGTCTGGTGGATTGTCGCCCACAAAGTTGCCGTCTCCTTCCGCCCACCCGCCATTGGCCATCAAGCGCTGCTCAACCGGCTTGGTTTCCAGGAACGCAGCGTCCTTCGCAAGAACTTCGGGAGTCAGTTGGCGGAGCGGTGAGATGTCATCCACAATCCAAATGCCACGACCATGTGTGGCAATCACCAGATCGGAGGTGCGCGGATGAATCACCATATCGCGCACCGGCACCGAAGGGAAATCGTGTCCCTTATATTGCGCCCAATGACTGCCGCTATCCAATGAAACCCACAGACCAAACTCCGTACCCAGGAAAAGCAAGTTGGGGGAAACCGTGTCTTCCCTAACAACGTGAGCGAAGCCGCGGACGGCTGCACCCGCTGGTGTCAGAGCGCTCCAAGTCTGGCCGAAGTCCGTTGTCTTGAAAACATAAGGCTGCATGTCTCCGAACGTGTGTCGGTCGAACACCGCGAACGCCGTACCTTCAGCAAAGCGCGAAGCCTCCACCCACGATACCCAGGAAGCTTTGGCCAAGCCGGGAACATTCGACACAACATTCGTCCACGTCTTGCCCCCGTCCCGAGTCACTTGAAGATTGCCATCGTCCGTTCCGGCCCAAATCACTTGGGAGTTGCGGGGTGACTCGCTAATGGAATAGATAGTGGTGTGCGTTTCCGCTGCTGAGTTATCGACTGTCACACCACCCGACTCTTCCTGTTTCTGTTTTTCCGGATCGTTGGTTGTGAGATCAGGAGAAATGCGATCCCATGATTGTCCGTGATTGCGCGACCGGAATAGAAATTGTGAACCAATATAAACGGTGCCATCGCCCGATGGACTCAGTGCAATGGGCGTGTTCCAATTGAAGCGCAGTTTTCCTTCACCATAATTAGGCTGCGGCTGAATGCCGCGCGATTCAAGCGTTTTCCTGTTCACGCGCGAAATCGTTCCACCCTGCGCCTCTACGTAAACGTAATCAGAATCTGTCGGATCAGGCAGCGCGAAGAATCCATCACCGCCGTAGAGATTCTCCCAACGATGGTTGGTAATGCCGCCCGGGTAAGCCGAGTCTGCCACCCACACACTGTTATCTTGCAGGCCGCCGAAGATATGGTACGGGTCAGCCATATCGACACTCACGTGATAAAACTGCCCCACCGGAAGATCGAATGCCTTGAGCCATGTCTCACCGGAATCACGCGACAACCAAGTGCCACCGTCATCGCAAGTGATAATTTCTTCGCTGTTTTGCGGGTCAATCCAGACGTCGTGAAAATCTCCGTGTGCGCCGCCTTGAATGAAACTGAAACTCTTGCCGCCATCGTTGCTCAGTATGAGTGAGCCGCCCGCTTTGTAGACCTTGTTCTCGTCCTTCGGGTCAACCACAAGATTGGCAAAATAAAACGGCCGCCACACCATCATTTGACTTTGATCGCCAGCCTGCCAGGTTTTGCCACCATCGGCGGAGCGATAAAGCGCACTATGAGTCGATTCGATCATGGCGTAAACCACATCCGGATTGGAAGGAGCAGTGGCAACGGCAACGCGTCCCCAGGGTTTCGCCGGAAGACCTTGCGTCGATTTCTGATCGAGATCTTTCCAAGTCGCGCCCCCGTCGGTGGTCTTATAAAAAGCGCTAGCGCTGGGCGCCGTGCTATTTTCGCCACCCGAACGAAACGTCCAACCTTTGCGGCGAAAATCCCAATTCGCGGCAAACAGGGTATTCGGGTCGCGCGCACTCATCGACAGCGAAGAACAGCCGGTGGACGGGTTTCCGCCTGCGAGAATTTTATTCCAACTCTTGCCGCCGTCCGTGGTTTTGTACAGGCCCCGATCGTCGCTATCGCTCCAGAGCTTGCCGGGCACGCAAGCGTAAACGGTGTTTGAATCTTTGGGATGAACCAGAATCTTGGCGATCCGTTCCGATGTCTTGAGACCCATGTTGGTCCAGTTCTCACCGCCATCGGTAGAGCGGTAAATGCCATCGCCAATGGATACGCTGTTCCGCGTCCAGGCCTCACCGGTGCCCGCCCAAATCGTCTTCGGATTGGACGGATCAATCGCAAGCGCACCGATGGACTGCACCGGTTGTTTATCAAAAACCGGTTTGAACGTCACCCCATTGTTGACAGATTTCCAAACACCGCCGCCAGCGGAACCCACGTACACCGTGAGGCGTCCGTTTTCTCGAACCGCAGTGATGGTGGAAACGCGGCCGCTGATTACACCTGCGCCAATGTTACGTGCACCTAAGCCGGATATCGCATCGGAATCGAATGTGGGCGTTTGTGCGCGCAGAAGAAACGGCAATAGCAGGAATGTGACTCGCGCAAAACAGGATTTAGTCATTACTTGTTCCCTCCCACTGGGGGCATAGCGAAACGCGAATCAGCGAGGGTAGGGTTGACCAAGATCTTTTCCACAGTCATCTTCGCTCTGTCGGACTGGCCCTTGGCCCCACTCTCCATCGCGAAGGGAAAGTACAATCCGTCTACCTTCTCGTAGTCGCCGTAATACGTTTCCGTGTAGCGCACCGTGCCGCGGATGTTTAACTCGTTTTCAACCTTTAATTCCAGGAACGTGTCCGCATCAATGAAATGATATTGCACATCGCCGGTTGCTAGAGTCAGCTTAATTTTGTAGCAGTCGGTGCCTTCTACCGAATCATGACCCACATATTCGGCGCGGTGGTCTTTGTTTTTGTAATCGACAAGTTGCCCTTCGATGTCCGCATCTTCAATCAGGCCTTTGCGGTCGTCGGCTGAAAGCAGATCGGGATCTTTACGCCCCTCCCAAGGAACAATGTGCCACGCCGTCTTGCCGTCGTAGGCGTCAATGCCTACCATGCCCTGCAAGATTTGTTCTTCGCGCACTTTGAACGGCCGTTTATTTTCCTCCACAAAGGCCGCGCGAAACCCGCCCATCGAAATTTTGCCCGAAATTCTTAGCGATTGCAGGCCTTTGATCTTGTCTAGGCCGCCTCGCGCTTGAATGTTCTTGGCAATAATTTCATCTACGGTTTGGGCCTGTGTGCATGCGGCCGTGAAGACAAGTAATAGAAGAAAACGATTGGGGAATGGCATTTTTTGAGCAATTGTTCAAAAGCAGATATAGAACTCAGAATACAGGAGCCGAAACCACAAAGGAGGCATGGACGATTCATTGATATCGTGGTTACTTCGTTAGGACGATGAAACTTCTCGCGCGCTTCAACCTGATCTTCATCTCGCTCTTTGCGGTTGGCATTGGGTTGGCCATCTGGCTGGCATCAATATTCCTGCAAAACGATACTCAAGCGCAAGTTTTGGCTCAAGCAGAGCTGATGATGTTGACGACCTCTGCCACCCGTAGTTATACATCGCAGCAGGTGCAGCCTTTGCTCGACAAATTACAGAAGCGTGACTCGACTTTCCTCCCGCAGACCGTTCCGAACTATGCAGCTACCCAGGTATTCAATTACTTGCATTCGAATAAGCCCGCGTACACGTACAAAGAAGCTACGTTGAACCCCACTAACCCAGTAGACCGCGCCACCGATTGGGAGGCCGATATAGTTAATGCTTTTCGTAATGATGACTCACTGAAGGATAAGTCCGGCGAACGCGATGCGGCTACCGGGCGTTCTTTGTATTATGCTCGCCCCATCCGGGTGACCGAACAAGACTGCCTGGAGTGCCACAGTGCGCCAAACAAAGCGCCGGTTTCGATGATCCGGCAGTACGGGCGCGCCAATGGGTTTGGCTGGCACTTGAACGAGGTTGTGGGGGCGCAGATTGTGTCGGTTCCCGAATCACTTCCGGCCGAAATCGCCGCGCGCCAATTGAAATCGTTAGTTATCTATCTGGTGATCATTGCTTTGGTCGCGTTGCTCGTCTTGGATGCGGTGCTGATTGTTACGGTGATTCGTCCTGTTGCCAGACTTTCGCAAGCGGCCGAAGATCTTAGTCAGGGCAGAACTAGCGCCGAAGACCTTCCCGTCAAAGGAAGAGACGAGATCTCCGCACTCGCGGCCTCCTTCAACCGCATGCAGCGTAGTTTGGTTAAAGCGTTGAAGCTTCTAGAAAAAGACGGCTCAATGTGAGTTTCGTTTAGCGAGAAAGTTCCTACGCTCCGGGCCGGACGGCACTTCTTCGGCCAGTGCATCGTACAACTGATGCCAGCTATGCGACCCTTTGGCGGCGCGGTTCACAAGTACGCGAGCTACCGGGCCGACGAAAACCGCCAGTTCGCGTGCGAGTCGATCTAAACTCTCCGCGTCGAACTGGATCACAGCACAGTTAGCAGCGGCCGCGTGCGCTTTGGCTTGCTGAGGCAGACCAGCGCGATGATTGACCGCTGCCTCAATGTCCGCGCAAACACTATCAAACGATTCGCCTTCGTTCCATAGGCTGTATTGGAACGGGTTCAGGTAGGCCGCCAAGTCGTAGGGCAGCGTTTCTGTGTAAGCTACGCGTATAGGCAAAACGGAAAGCTTTTTCTCTGCAGAAAGCTGGTGAGCCAGCGCCACTTCCTGGCGGAGCATGTCGCTGCGGATTGCTTGTTCAGAAAGCAGCACCACAAATACTTCGGCTGATTTGAGTTCGCGTTCGATCTCGTCCACCCAGCGAGTTCCTACTTCCAGTTTGGTGTCAAGAAAGACCAAGTGACCGTTTCTCGCGAGCGCGGCCCCAACCGCATGCGCTAACTCCTGATCAGGAGACACATGCCGGTAACTGATAAAACAACGACTCATGGCTTCTCGTTATGGTCCGGCGGAACGTCCTTTATCTGATTGTCGGGCAAGGGCGCTGGTGTGTCAAAGTCAACCTTCGAATCCGCAGAAAACTTCCGATAGTTGCGGAATTCCACTTCATTTTTCGTGGCCACACTCTTAGTGTCGCTCCAATCCACTGCTTTTAATGGCAAAAGAAAGTTATGGTCGCCCACAGTTTGCATACGGTAGTCCAATTCGACGCCGGACTTCTGGATTGGAAATTTCTTGGCAATGTCTTCGGCACTTATTTTTAGTTTGATTACCTGGTGCAGTTTGGGTTCGATGAAAACAAGACCCTTGATGCCAGTTACGATTTCCTGCGTTTCATAGCCAATGTGCCATTGAGAATGTTCGGTTTCAACGATGAAACTGAACACCATTAACGGCTGGCCATTGATGGAGCCCCAATGATCCCAAGTAAATTTCGCGTCACTGCTGGCCTGGAACAAAATGCCCAGAATACTGCCAAAGTCGCCATAGTTGGTTGAACCGCCCAGTGATTCGTAGCTCTCTTTTGTTTTCATTCCGTTCACAAGAAGTAATTTGTACTGCTCCTTCTGGCCGGAATAGCTGAGCTGAATGGTGAGCGTGTCGCGCAGTTTCCAGTTTTCGTCTTGGGTGATGCGTATGGTCTTGCCAGGCAATCGCGAGCGCGGTTCGGCCAGCACTGTATTCGATGGAGCGCGCCCCTGATCTACCCAGCGCCGCGTTATTTGCGTACAGATAAAATCGGGCAGCTTGTCGGTGAAGGTGAGCGCTGAGTTCCTTGTCGCTTCAATTACCGCGGCTTGTTCTTCAGGTGACGGTGGTGGGGCGCTTGCACTTACCAGCGCCATGCCGATGATGAAATAGCTGGCCCACATGGCTCAATCGCGCGCTACCGCACTTGATAGCTCTGCTTTGCGTACTACGTAAATCTTTTCTACCTGGCGGCAGATCTCGCGTGCCACGCGCTCTGGCGTTTCTTCTTCGTCCAGTTCCACTTCTACTTTTATGTACAGATCAACTCGCTTCATACCGTTGATCCGATAATACCTATAGCGAATGTCAGAACCAATCTTGTGTAAACGATGCGGCCAGCGCCGCGCGCGCCGCGCCTGTCCGGCGCTGCACGCAGATATTTGCGCCATTTGTTGCGGTACCGAGCGGGAAGTTTCCATTTCGTGTCCGTTGGAATGCGAATATTTGCGAGAAGCGCACTTGCGCGAGAAATCTTTGCCGGTTGATCCGAAGCATGTGCCGCATAAAGAAGTGGAGGTAACAGAAGAGTTCTTGCGCGAACATGAAGAACTGCTGCTGTTTTGCATCTATTCGCTGTTGCAAGCAGCGTTGCGCACGCCGGCCGCGGTGGATACCGATGCGCTGGAGGCGCTGGAAGCTTTGATCAAGACATATAAGACGGCAGCGTCCGGATTGATTTATGAGTCGCGGGCAGACAATATGGTGGCGGCGGCGGTGCAGCGGGGGTTCTCCGATTCGCTGGCCGATTATCAGAAGATTCGCGCGGAAAAGGAAGGCGGTTTGACGCCGTTGCGCGACAAAGAGATTCTGGGAATGCTGGTATTTCTAAGCCGCTTTGGCCAGCAAAATCTCAATGGCCGGCCGAAAGGGCGATTGTTTCTGGATGTTTTGAGCCGTATGACACCACAGCAAAGAATCGACGAACGCGCGCCCAGCATCATTATTTAGAAGAGGAGATTTTTTGCAGGCCCGCCTTGTCAGTTCGCTCGATCTTGCGCCCGATGTGCGTCATTTTGAATTTGAGATTGCCGATGGGAATGCGTTTCCGTTTACGCCCGGGCAGTTTGTTTCCGTAAAGGAGCAAGTTGCTGGAAAAGAAGTGACGCGCGCGTATTCCATTGCGTCACCGCCGAACGGGAATCGCTTTGCCCTTTGTTTGAATCGCGTCGCGGAAGGCTTGGTATCACCGCGCATGTTTGCGTTGAAGCCTGGTGAGCATGTGGAAGTGAATGAGCCGCTGGGCTACTTCACGCTACGGCAGTCGGAGAAGCCGGCGGTGTTTATTGGGACGGGTACAGGCATTGCGCCGTTTCGATCTATCTTGCTGAACGCGTTGCCGCAAAGTGGGCCCATCACGTTACTCTTTGGTGCTCGCCATCCGCATGGAGTTCTTTACCGCGAGGAATTCGAGGAGTTGGCGCAGCGTCATCCGCATTTCCGTTTCATTCCCACAATCACGCGGCCGGATGATGCATGGTCCGGAGGCATTGGTCGTGTGCAAGCTCATCTCGATGCAGCGCTTGCCCATCACGAAACCACTCCCGACGTCTACATCTGCGGCATGAAAGAAATGGTGGATGACGTGCGCGCTTTGCTGAAGCAAAAGGGTTTTGAGCGAAAACAGATTATCTACGAGAAGTACGATTAAGATCAACCATCGTGAAACATTTCATCGCCGTCCTTACTGGCTTGCTCATGGCAGGCAGCGCCTTCGCGCAAGATATCGACACCGCTGTTTTGGGTTCGCTGCAATGGCGCCTGATCGGTTCGTTCCGAGCAGGCCGAGTCACTGCGGTGGCGGGCGTTCCTGATAATCCGAACGTTTACTACTTCGGCACGCCGGGCGGCGGTATTTGGAAAACTACCGACGCCGGTCACGTTTGGCAGCCGATTTTCGATAAAGAACGCGTGGCATCGATCGGCGCTCTCTCGGTTGCTACTTCTGACTCTAAGACCATCTATGCGGGCACGGGCGAGCAAACTGCGGGCAACGGTCTCTATAAATCAACGGATGAAGGCAACACCTGGACGCATGCTGGTCTTGCGGACACTCGGTTCATTCAAGCGGTAGTTGTTGATCCGCGCAATCCGAACGTTCTTGTAGTGGGCGCCAATTCAATGGGGCAGAGCATCCTATGGCGGCCAGTGCCGCTGCGAACTTTCTCCACACCGCGTGGAATCTTTAAATCGCTGGATGGCGGCAAGACCTGGAAGCAGACGCTACGGAATGACGAGAGCGCCGGGGTTTTTGATCTCACGGTTGCGTCGGATGATGCGCGGGTTCTGTACGCTTCGGTCTTCATTCCTGCAGCGGGTGCTAAGAAAGCCGACTCACTGATTTATAAGAGTCTGGACGAAGGGGCCACTTGGAAGTTGCTTGTTTCGAAAGGTCTGCCGGATAAAGATCGCGGGCGACTGGGAATCAGCATTGCTCCGGGCACGAAAGGGCGACGTCTTTATGCGGTGATGAGTCAGGGCTTCTATCGGTCTGATGATGCGGGCGCAACGTGGACGCAATCGACGAAAGACCCTCGTATTGAGGGCAGTGGTTACTTCAGCCGCATTTTTGTGGACACAAAGAACCCAGACATTCTGTATGTGGCACAGACTTCGCTCTATCGTTCTGTGGACGGAGGACATACGTTTGAAGCGTATGTGGGCGCGCCTTCGGGGGATGATTTCCATGTGCTGTGGATTGATCCGAAGAATCCGAATCGTCTGCTGCTAGGCGTAGATCAAGGCGCGGTTCTGAGCGTGGATGCAGGTAAGACTTGGAGTTCCTGGTACAACCAGCCAACGGGCCAGTTCTATCACGTGATTACGGATCATGCATTCCCGTACAGAACCTACGCCGCGCAGCAGGACAGCGGAACACAGTCTGTGCCGAGCCGCAGTGATAACGGAGAGATTACGCAGCAGGACGTTATGTCGGTGGGCGGATTCGAGTTTTGCTTTATCGCGCCTGATCCGCTGCATCCGGACTGGATCTATTCGGGAGGGTGGTTTGGCACGGTGGTCCGCTATGATCGCAAATCCGGCCAGACGGCGACCGTTTTTGAGAAGGGAGACAAGTACCGAGTAGTGCAGATGCCGCCGCTGCTTTTTTCTCCGCATGATCCAAAGACCCTATATTTCGGCACACAGTTTGTTCTGCGTACGAGCGACGAGGGAAAGACTTGGCAAGCGATCAGTCCCGATTTGACTGAGTGGAATAACGTGGATGAATCGGAAGCGAATCCTGATAAGCCGCGTCCGCCGGCGATTCGTGCGCTCGCGGTTTCTCCGATCAATGCGAATGAGATGTGGGCTGCCACCTCGAATCTAGTTGTTCAGATGACTCGCGATGGAGGATCGCATTGGCAGAAAGTGACTCCACCCGGACTTGGTTTGCCTTCCGAGATTTTCTATATTGAACCTTCGCATCATACGGCCGGCACAGCGTATTTGACAGTGGGATCAAGCCGTCAGGCACTGCCTCCGCAGATACTCAAAACCCAGGATTTTGGGGTAACTTGGCAGCCCATCATCAACGGCCTCCCGACGGGAGAGAGCGTGCGGGTGATGAGGGAAGACCCAGTGCGCAAGGGGCTTCTTTTTGCGGGTACCGACTCGACCAGCTTTGTCTCTTTCGATGATGGTGCTCATTGGCATCCACTGACTCTGAACCTCCCGGCGACACCGGTGACTGACATGGAGATCCATGGGGATGACCTCGTGATTTCGACCTATGGCCGCGGACTCTATATTCTCGATAACATCACGCCCCTTCGCCAACTAAATCCTGAACTACTGACTCAATCCGGCGTCCACCTGTTTGAGCCGTCGACGGCGCTGCGAGTTCGCTGGGATACCTATCAAGACACGCCTCTGCCGATTGAGACGCCCAGTGCGAAGAACCCTGTTGACGGGATCAGGTTCGATTACTTTCTGAGCAGGTCTGTCAGCGAGGAACCTTCGATCACTATTCGCGACGGCGCTGGTCATGTTGTCCGGACGTTTACCGGAACCCCCCGTGAGCCGAAGCTGCCGCTGCCGAACGTGCCTGAGTATTGGTTTGCCAAGCCGCAGTCCATGGATAAGACCAGTGGTTTGCACCACTTTATTTGGGATCTGCGCTACGAGTCGCCCAAGACGCTGCCTGCTTCCTATAACGGTCCAATCATCGAATACACCGAATACACGCTGGCGGATCACGCGATTCCTCACGAAACGCCGCGCCAGCAACTACAGGGCCCGTATGTGGTGCCGGGAAATTACACCGTCGAGTTTACGGCGGCAGGGGAGAAAGTTCAGCAGCCGCTGACGGTGAAATTAGATCCGCGCGTGAACGCCACGCAACAAGATCTGGACTTGCAACTTGCGTTAGCGCAGCGGCTGTTGCGCGGACTTGATCTCTCTTACGGTGAATTTCAGAAATTGAAAATTCTGAAAGCAACGCTGGAAGAAATCAAAAAATCGCATCCGCAGGAAGTTTCAGAAGCAGAGAAAAAAGTAAAAGAAATCGAGGACGGAACGCGAACTGCGCCCGGTTTTGGTCCGGTGAACCGGGATCTTGCAAGGCTTCTGAACAGCGTCGAAG
>Ga0182012_10005000_pt1 | contig 13780 bp, 9 predicted proteins | sample 612S2SmetaG_FD_120486 | JGI IMG/M metagenome (GOLD analysis project Ga0182012, IMG submission 120486) | Permafrost microbial communities from Stordalen Mire, Sweden - 612S2S metaG | ecosystem: Environmental > Terrestrial > Soil > Wetlands > Permafrost | place: Sweden: Stordalen | collected... | reverse complement strand
CTGCGGTCCACGACGAAACCCGATACGTACGCTCAGTGTCACTGGCCGACCCCGAGGGGACCGCCCTACCGGAATGGCTTCCCGGCCAGTCGATCACGCTACGCCTATTTCCCGATCTGAGCGGTCCCCCTCTGATTCGCAACTACTCGCTCTCTAACCGGCCCGGCTCCGATGAATACCGGATCAGCGTCAAACGCGAACCACACGGGGAAGCCAGCGGACACATCCACACCCACGTCCAACTCGGTGATCTCCTCGACGTCGCCGCACCACGCGGCACCTTCTTCCTGGCGGACGGAGACGCGCCCGCGATCCTGCTTTCTGCCGGAATCGGAGCCACCCCTGTACTGTCCATGCTGCACGCGCTCGTCAGGTCAGGCTCGGCCCGTCAGGTGTGGTGGCTACACGGCGCGCGCGACAACTCCGAGCATCCCTTCGGTGCAGAGAGCCGCTCCCTGCTCAACCAGTTGTCCCACAGTCAATCCCACATCTTCTACAGCCGCCCGACTTCGGCTGACCGGCAGGGTGTCGACTACACCGAGTACGGCCGCCTCTCGATCGAATCGCTCAGTGAACTCGAGTTGCCCCGCGACGGGGACGCCTACCTGTGCGGGCCTGCCGCGTTCATGGCTGAACTCAGCAGTGGCCTCGTCACCTACGGACTTGATCCCGCCCGCGTCCACACCGAACTCTTCGGGGCGGCAGCGGCACTCACACCCGGGATTGCACCAGTGTCCATCCCTCCGCACCAGCCCACTGCGCCCACCGGTCCAGGACCTGCCATTCAATTCGCCCGCAGCGCCATCTCCGCTCCGTGGGGTCCTCCGAGCGCCAGTCTGCTCGAGTTCGCCGAAGCGTGCGATGTCCCAACGCGCTGGTCCTGCCGCGTAGGCGTATGTCACAACTGCGAGACCGCACTGCTGTCCGGGAATGTCCGCTACGACCCCGAACCTCTAGAACGACCCGCCGAAGGAAACATCCTGATCTGTTGCTCACAACCCGCAGATGCCATCGTGCTCGACCTGTGACAGCCACCCCGTCGCCGCAGATGGGTCGGCCCTATTGGCATGCTCGCCGCACCCGACGGAGGGAATCAGGTCACTCACCGAGTAGGCGTCGTTTCTGCCTGGTGAATTCTGCGTCTGTAAGAATTCCAGAGTCGCGGAGTTCGGCGAGTTTGCCTAGCTCGTCAGCGATTCCGGTCAGTGGGCCGCCCGGTAATGTCTGCGGAAGCGGCGCGCCTGCGGACGCCACAACGCCTGGCCGGCGCCCTGGGCTGACGGTGCCGCCGGCCGTACGACCGGCCATCGCCGTACTCGCCAGGGCTAGCTCACTGAACAGGCTCCCCGGCCGAGTTGCCAACACGTCGGTGGTTGCATCGAGGCTGCCAGCCGGCAAGGCGAAGGCGACGGTGCGCATCGCCGGGACGCCCGCCGCCCAGATCGGGGGCACTGACAACCCCCCGACGAAGCCCGCCCTGCCCATATTCGCCGACACCATCGCCGGCCCCGCACCGACTCCAAGACTTGCTGAGCCCCCCGACTTCCATAATGGTCCCAACTGGTCGAATCGGCCCAGTATTTCGTCTTCCGTGCCCATAATTTGATACCCGACGCTCAAAATCGCGTTCCTGGCCTGCGATGACGACGTCTCCGCCGCATAAGAGTTGTTCAGGCTAGTCGTCCCCGCAACCGTGTTCGCAGGCCCTAGTAGGTTGAAAGGGTTTGTCAGACCGAGGCTCTGTGCGATGCCGGCGATTTCTGACAGGAACGTGGTCGGCGTGGACGGCAACAGCGATGTGATGCCTTGCAGCGTGGCGGGGACTGTGGCGGTTAGGTGGGACAGCATCGTCTGGGTGTTCGTCGCGGCCCACGTATCGGCGGCTTGGGCGACTGGCGCTGCTTGGTGAGCCAGCTCTGCTGGGTTGGTCCCCGGCGCGGGCGGGATGAACGGCGTCAACGCCGCCGCGCTGGCTGAGGCGGCGCGGTAGGCGTCCATCGCGGTGGCGTCTTGGGCCCACATTTGGGCATACTGGGCTTCTGTGGCCGCGATTGCCGGCGTGTTTTGCCCCAGAACGTTGGTCGCAACCAGCACCATTAGCAGGCTGCGGTTGGCTGCTATCACCGGCGGGGGCACCGTCATTGAAAACGCGGCCTCAAAAGCGCCCGCCGCCGACTTGGCCTGTGTGGCGGTCTGCGCAGCCTGCGCGGCGGTGGAGTTCAGCCACGCGATATGTTCTGTCACCGTGTCGGCCATCGACGCTGAAGCCGCCCCCAGCCACGGGCCATTAGTTAAGTTCGCGATTTCAGACTCGTAGGAGGCGGCCGCCGAATGTAAATCATCCGATAGGCCGCCCCAAGCCGCTGCGGCGGCCCACATCGAGCCCGAGCCGGGACCGGAATACATCCGCCCGGAGTTGATCTCCGGGGGTAGCGCCGCGAAATCCATTGCCTACTCCGACTTCAGCGACCCGACTTGGGCACGACTACCTCGCTGGCCGCATCCGAACCGACCCGGTTAGCGCCACTATCCCGGCGTTGTTGATCGGGATATCTAGGGACGCTGGCGCCGACGCTGTCCCAGTTCTGACTGGTGGGGCTGAGGACGTCGTTTTGGGGGGCGATGATAACCGCCGCAGTGTCGTTGTTGTTGTTGTATTTCATCGGTGGGCGGTTCCTGCCGTCGAAGGGTGCGAATTTCGAAGAACTCGGCGAATCATGCTTAGAGGAATGCATGGAGGTCGGCGTTGATGGTGTCGGCGTGGGTGGTGGGCATGCCATGGGGGAAGTCTTGGTAACTGATGAACGTCGAGTTCTGCAGCAGTTCGGTGGATTTGGGGCCGGCGGTGACGTACGGGACGATCTGGTCGTCTTCGCTGTGCATCACCAGGGTGGGGATGGTGATCTTCTTCAGATCGTCACGGAAGTCGGTTTGGGAGAATGCCACGATCCCGTCGTAATGGGCCTTGGCGCCCCCGGTCATGCCCTGCCGCCACCAGTTCCCGATGATGGCCTCCGAAGACTGCACTCCCGGTCGGTTGAATCCGTAGAATGGACCCGAAGGCAACGCGCGGTAGAACTCCGCCCGGTTCGAGGCGAGATGCGCCTGCAGATCGTCGAACACCGCCTTGGGCAGGCCTTCGGGGTTGGTGTCGGTCTGCACCATCAGCGGCGGCACCGCGGAGATCAACGCGGCTTTGGCGGCGCGGGCTTCGCCGTGGCGGGCCAGGTAGCGCACTACCTCGCCGCCGCCGGTGGAATGCCCGACGTGGATGGCGTCGTGCAGGTCGAGGTGCTCGACGACCGCCGCCAGATCATCGGCGTAGTGGTCCATGTCGTGGCCGTCGCCGGTCTGGGTGGAACGACCGTGCCCACGCCGGTCGGCGGCGATGACCCGGTAGCCCCGAGATAGGAAGAACAGCATCTGGTTGTCCCAGTCATCGGCAGACAGCGGCCAGCCGTGGCTGAACACGATCGGCTGACCCGAACCCCAGTCCTTGTAGAAGATCTCGATGCCGTCGTTGGTGGTGACGGTGGGCATGTGGTGCCTTTCGCAGTGCTGGTGTGCAGGGGCGCATGGAGCTAAATCTGGACTTCTCCGCCGTCGATGAAGAGTTCGGCGCCGGTCATGTAGCTGCTTTGGTCGGAGGCGAGAAACACCACGGCGGAGGCGATCTCGTCGGGGCGGCCGAGTCGGCGCATTGGGATGGCCGACGCGATGTCGTCGAGCAGCGCCTGCTCTTCGCCAGCAGGTGCTAGGCCAGCCAGGCCCGGGGTCTGTACGGGTCCGGGGACCAGGGTGTTGACGCGGATGTCGCGGCTGACGAGTTCGGCGGCCCAGGTTCGCCCGAAGGATCGGATGGCCGCCTTGGATGCGGCGTACACGCCGAATGAGGGGGTGCCGTTGGACGCGGATGTGGATCCAGACAGCACGATTGAGGCGCCGGGATTGAGTATGGGAAGCACCTTCTGAATGGTGAACAATGTGCCGCCGACGTTGCGCGTGAAGGTGTCGAGGAAATGTTGGGGCGTGACGTCGGCCAGCGCGGCGAACTCACCACCGCCGGCATTGGCGAAGACGACGTCCAAGCCGTGACCGTGAGCGGTGATCGCATCGACGAGCGCGTCGAGGTCGTCGAAGTCGGTGATGTCACTGCGGATCCCGGTTGCGCTGAATCCGATCGAGGCGACCGCCGCGTCGATGTTTGCTTGGGTGCGGCCGGTGAGGAAGACGTGAGCGCCTTCGGCAGCGATGCGTTGGGCGGCAGCCAGCCCAATCCCGGCTGTTCCGCCGGTCACCAAGGCGGTTTTGCCTTGCAGCAGCAGGGTCAAGATCGCATCTCCGTTCGCTGTCAGTCCGGCTCGCTCAAGCCGCCGGGTGTCGTTGCAGACTTCTATCGGGTGAGGCGCTTTGGGTCAATCAGGTGGTGAATGTGGGCAGGGGGCGGGCCGGGTCGACAATGTAGGTGGATGGCATCGGTCGGGTGTCCGGGCTGACGGTGAGGGCGTTGTCTTCAGCTGCTGTCATGTCAGGTCTCCTCGTGGTGCTGACGCCGTCGGGATGAGAAGGTCGGGAGGATCGCTCAGGAAATGGGGTGGGCTGGTTGCGCGTGCAGCGCTTCTCTCAGCTGCCATAGGGGGTTCTCCAGAAGCTCACCGAAACTGGGGAAGGGGTGCACGATGTCGGTGAGCAGCGCGACCGGGGTTGCGGCGCGGATCGCCTGGGCGACCAAGGCGATCCATTCCTCGGCGTTGTGCCCCATGCCGGTCGCGCCGACCAGGCAGTGTGTTATCGGGTCGGCCAGCAACATGATCCAGCCTTCGGGTTGCCCATCGGTGCTGGATCGAACAGCCGCAGTGCGCATCTCGGCGCTGGCGGTGATCGGTTCGATACCGGCGCGGCGCGCCGACGCCGTGGTGTATCCGACAGCGGCCAGTGTCGGTTCGACGTAGACCGCGCGGGGAATCGACGCGTAGTCGGCCTGTACCGGGTTCCCGCGAAGGTTGGCGGCCACCACGCGGCCCTGGTAGTGCGAGGTGTGGGTGAACGCCGATTTGCCGGTCACATCGCCGATCGCCCATAGGTGCTCAGCACCCACGACACGGCAATACTGGTCGATCGGGATGGCTGCGCCTGCCTCCAGGGTGAGGCCGACATTCGATAGTCCCAGGCCGTTGATCTGGGGGGTGCGGCCGCTGGCCAGGACGAGTTGCTCGACGGTTACGCTCTGCCCGTTGCTCAGCTGAGCCTGGGTGCACTCACTGACCGGTGCCACCGCGGTCACGGTCGCACCTGTGTGGACGACGACGCCGAGTTTGGTGAGGATCTTTTCGACGTCTGTGCTGGCGCGGGGTTCTTCGCCGGGCAGCAGGTGAGGTGCGCGCTGAACCACGGTGACCGCACTTCCGAAGGTGGCGAACAGAAATGCGAGCTCGCAGCCGACGGCGCCGCCACCGACGATGAGCATGCTGGTCGGCAGAGTGGTGGTGCTCAGGGCGTCGTCGCTGGTCCAGATCGACACTGAGTCCAGTCCGGGGATGTCGGGTCGGATCGGTGTGGAACCGGTGTTGATCACCAAGTCTCGGTAGTGCAGCGGGCGTCCGTCGACGTCGAGCACGCCGGGCTCGGTCAGCCGGCCGTGGCCGCGTACAAGGACCGCACCGCTGTGTTGCAGCGCCTCGGCGTTGAGGGTGTCGTCGCGGTAATGCACGATGGAGTCGCGTCGTTCGCAGGCCATCCGGTATGCGTGCGCGGCAGAGACTCGGCCGGTGAACAGTGCCGACTGTTGAGGGTCGGCGCCCTGCTGCCAGACCCGGGCGGTGTGCAACATCGCCTTGCTGGGCACGCACGCCACGAACGGGCACGCCCCGCCTACGCGTAACCGTTCGACGACGGCGACGGAGCGTTGCCCGACCGCGCCCCAGATCAGTTTGGCGCCGGCGCCGCCGCCCAGGATGACGACTTCGTATTCCTCCACGCTGCCCGCCCTGCTCGGCGAACCTTGTCGCTTGACGCGGCCTGGTCAGTTCGCCGTCGTGGTCACCGGTGCGGTGGCCAGTGCGCGCGGCAGGAAGTCACGGATGTATCCGCTGATCTCCTCGCCGTGGGTTTCCAGCGCGAAGTGCCCGGCGTCAAGCATGTGGAACTCCCCGTTGGGGAAATCGCGGTGAAAGGCGTCGGCGCCAGGGGCGCCGAAGATCTCATCGTTTTTGCCCCAGGTGACCAGCAGTGGTGGCTGGTGGGTGCGGAAGTATTCCTGAAACGCCGGGTAGCCGTCGAGGTTGAACTGATAGTCCCAGAACAGTTGTAGCTGGATGGCGTCATTGTCTTTGCGGTCCAGTCCGAGCTGGTCGAGCTGCCATGCGTCTGGCGCGATCCGATCCAGGCGGTCCGCGGGGACACCGTGCGTGTATTGCCAGCGGGTCGTTTTCTCGGTGAACTTCTCACGGACTTCTTCTTCGTTGGCTGCACGGTCCTTGGCATGAGCGAACAAAACGTCCCAGAACGGGGTGAAGCCTTCCACGTAGGCGTTGCCGCTCTGGGTGATCAGGGCCGTTATGCGTTCGGGCCGCCGGCTGGCGATTCGCAGCCCGATCGGTGCGCCGTAATCGTGGATGTAGAGCGCGAAGCGGTTAAGCCCGAGCTGCTCTATCAGTCCCTCGGTGATCTCAGTGAGGCGGTCGAAGCTATACGTGAACTGGGTCGTCGTCGGCATCGCCGAGCGGCCGAAACCGATGTGATCCGGTGCGACCAGGTGGTATTCGTCTGCGAGTGAGTTGATCAGGTTGCGGAACATATGCGAGCTGGACGGGAACCCATGCAGCAGTAGCAGTGTCGGCTTGGACGGATCGCCGGCTTCTCGGTAGAAGACGTCGAGGCCGTCGACGGTCGTTGTGTGGTAACGCGTCGCGAATGAATTCATGTGTCGCTCCTTTGGGCCATCGTCTTCCAACACCGAGTCCCACGATCGTTTGGTTTCGGTTGTCGAATTTGCGAACTCGCATTGGAGTGTGCTCGGCCCTTGGCACTGACGGCATCTGTCAAACGACTCGATCGCGGGCGGTGGGCCTACTCCATACGCACAGTGCGAATCGGTCGTCCGCGGTCAGGTTGCCGATGCTCATGTGCTGGAGGTTGCCCCTAAAACAGGCTGCGTCGCGGTGGCTTCACAGAAGGCGCCGCCACCGAAGCGATTCTGAAACGTCGCGGACGGTATCGGTGAACGCGATCTTCCCCGTTGTGCTTGCTCATTGAGCGATCACCGGCGCAGCCCCCGCTCTTCCGAGGGCTCAAGCCGATCATCCGCGGCGCGGGCGCGCGTGTCATCGGGCATTTGACTCGCTACGTGGTACGGCGCCGATATCGAATTGGGCAATCGACAATCGTCGGATGGGTCGCGGTGCAGCCATCCGTTCAGCGCCGCTGCTGAGCCGCGAGAGCGTCGTAAAGCGCAGCGCGGGAGGAGATCCCGAGAATGAGATAGATCCGCCCCAGGCGTGCCCCGACCGTCCGGTGGGATAGATGGACTCGCTCCGCGATCTGTTTGTTGCTCAGACCAGACGCAGCCAGCGTCGCGATCTCGAGGTCTTGCGCCGTCATCGCGGGTCGGCCGGCGCCGGCGCGCACGGGTGTCGGCACACCGGCGCCCCGTAGTTCCCGGGTTGCTCGTGCCGCCCACGGCGAGGCACCCAAATTTTCAAAAGCGTCCAACGCTCGGATGCACTGGGTCGAGGCTTTCGCGGTCAGATTCCTGCGGCGTAGGTGCTCGCCGTACGCGAGCTGAACGCGGGCGAAGTCGAAGGGCCACCGTGCCGCGCCGCGGACGGCGAGGGCGTCCTCGAAAAGTGGCGTCGCCCGATCCGCGGGCGCGGTCATCGCAGCGCAGCCGCGGTAGACCAGGGCCAGCCGTGGGGAGATCTTCGCGATACCCGCCTCCCGCATAGCGGTGACATGTGCGGTCGCTTCGGTGTGGCGACCGGTGCGGATCGCGGCCTCGACGAGGTCGAATAGGACCCACAGGGCGTGCGGGGTAAAAGGAGCCAGTGTTCCGGCGGGGCTGATCTGTGTCACCTCGTGGTAGGCGCGCTCGAAGTTACCGGCGGCGTTCGCCGTGATCGCCCGTAGGTGATGGGCGAATACGGCGGCGATGCCGGATCCCGTTGTCGCTGCCCAGTTGGTCAAGTCCTCGGCGGCGGACTCGCTGATCCTGTCGTTCCCGCGTGCCGCCGATACCAGGGCGCGGATGTAGCCGCCGAGGATGAAGGAGTATCGACGGTAGCCGTGCTTTTCGCTCAGAGAGATTCCTTCAGCGGCTGATTCGTCAGCCTCATCCCACTTGCCGCTCCACCAGTGATCGACGCAGCTGGAGACGAGTGCGTTGATGGCGAGTGCGACAGCACCCCCGTTGCGTCCGTCGCGAACGACTCGTCGCAGGGGTTCGCGGCACTCGACGAGTCTGTCCGCGTAGACGCAGCCGATTGCGATGCGGGTGATGGTGACGGGGTTGTGTTCGTGCTGAAGCCTGGTAAGGACGGGGCCGAACTGCTCTAGCACATTGCTGGCGTCGTGGGCGGGATCACCGAATGTACTGCGGCTAAGCGTGAGCAGGGTCGGCGGTAGGGGCCGCAATCGCGCGATGGCGGCGTCGAGGGGCGCCCACATCTGGGCGCGGCCACTCATCCAGCACACCATCAGCAGTGCAAACAGCGCGTCGGTGAGGGTTTCGTCGGTCGGGTTGCGTCGGTGCGGGTATTTATCGATGGCGGCGACCAGCAGTCGGTGTGCATCGTCAACTTCGCATTCGGCGTTGATGAGAACGTGGGCCGCAGTGATCGTCGCCGCCAACGAATCAGTCACTGCCGGTTCATCCTGCAACGCTATTCGCAACATGTGTGATGCGGCGCCCAGTTCCCCGGTAACTTCAGCGCGCAGTGACGCTGCTTCGAGCATCCTGCGGGTGCGGTCGGCGCGCTGCGGGCTCAGCTCGCTGGACCGGACGAGCGCATCAGCAGCGGCAACGGCGTAGCCTTTGCGCAGGTTGACCCGCGCGGCGCTTTCCACGAGCGCCGCCACCTGTTCGTCGGGTTCGACACTGGCTTCGGCCAGATGCCACGCGTGTCGTTCAGGCTGACCGACCAACGCCGCGGCCAGGCTGTAGTGCGCTCGGCGCCGCTCGATGTCGCGGGCGAGTTCGACGACGGTTGCCCGCACCAACGGATGACGAAATGCGAAGCTGCGGCCGTCCTCATGGACGACGAGCAGACCGTCGCGTTCAGCAGGTGACAGAGTGGTCAGCGCAGTCCCGGCGGCGACTCCGTCGAGAACCGCGATGTCACCGCCACTATCGAGGGCCGCCAGCAGCATCAGCTCCCGGGTTGCAGCGGGAAGGCGCTGGATGCGGGGGGCGTACAGCGACCGCAGCCGCCGATTGAGGGGCAGCACCTCAGGTAGCGCCTCGGATACGGGCGGATGTTCCAGTTCGGCGGCGACGGTGCCCAGCTCGAGCAGCGCCAGCGGATTGCCTTGGGCCTCGGCGAGGAGCCGTTGATGTGTTCGTCCGGTGATCGTCGGAAATCGATTGCCGATAAGTTCGGCGGCGCCCTGCTCGGTCAGTGGGTGGATATGGTGTTGCGGGAGGCCTGCCCGCTCGCAGAAGACCGACCGCAGCCGGGAGGCTCCCAGGAAACGCACGGTGCCGGTGCTGGCACGACGCGCTACGAATGCCAGCGCGACCGCGCTGGCACGGTCGATCCACTGCAGATCGTCGACGGTCAATACGACCGGCTGGTATGAAGCGATGTGTTCGAGTGCAGCCAGAGCCGCATTGGCGACGAGCAATGCGGTGGGGGCTGCGCCCTGGCCTAGCCCCAGAACCACCTCCAGCGCGCAGCGGTGGGCGTCGCTGATGCCGTCGAAGGCGGCGCGTCGCCCGAGGAACAGTTCGCTGAGCCCGGAGAAGCTGACGTCGGCGTCGAGCTCGGCTCCCGTGGCTCTGATTACCTGGAAGCCAAGCTGGTCAGCCCGCGCAGCAGCGTAGTCAAGGAGAGCGGTTTTCCCGACGCCCGGGTCTCCCGAAAAGAGAATCGGGCCAACCCCGGGTGTGGCGCTAAGGGCCGAGTGGACAACGGCGAGCTCGGCCGCACGTCCCACCAAGTTCGGCGCCGCGCTCACGGGGAATCCCCGTCGAGGGCCGGATCGGTCGCGGCTAACGCCTCGCGCAGCGCGGCCCGGGAATTGATCGCCAGTTTGGGGAAAATCTGCTCGAGGTGCGCACCCACGGTGCGATGGGTGATCCCCAGCCGTTCAGCGATCTGCTTGTTGGTCATTCCCGACGCGGCCCGCAGAGCCACCTGGTATTCCTGCGGTGTCAGTGCGGCGGCTGCGGCACCGTCGCGCTGCGGTGCGAGCCCTGCCGCGTGCAGCTCGGCCATGGCCCGCGCCACGAACGGTGCGGCTCCGAGATCCTCGAATATCTGCAGGGCAACGCTGAGATGCTGGCGCGCGGCGGAGATCGCCCGGGTGCGGCGCAGTCGCTCGCCATAGAGCAGTTCGACGCGTGCTCGCTCGAAGGGCCAGTCTTCGACCCCGGACACGGCGAGGGCTTTCTCGAACAGGGGCTCGAAGTGTTGATCGGGTGCGACCATCGCGGTCGAGGCCGCCACGATCAGCGCCAGCCGCGGAGAAATATTGGCCACGCCGGCGTCACGCAGCGCAGCGGCGTGGGTTTGGGCCTGGGAGTGACGATGTGCGCGAAATGCGGCTTCAACCAAGTCGAAGGCGGCCCACAGCGCGTGGCCGACGTTCGGTGCGAGGACACCGGGCGTGTTGATCGCGCAGGCCTGAGCGTAGGCCTCCTCGTAGTCACCGCGTCCGAGCGCCGATATCGCCAACGCGTGGTGGGCGAAATTGTGCAGACCGTGGGCACCGGTCTGATCGGCCCACCGGCTCATCGCGCCCGTCACCTGGTGGGTGGTGGAGTGGTCGCCGCGACCTGCGGACAGCAAGGCCATCGCCAGCTGTAGGGGCCAACTGAGCAACTGATAGCCGTGCGCTTTACACAGCGCGATCCCCTCAACGGTCAAGGTATGCGACTCATCCCACCGCCCGGTGCGCATGTCATCGACACACACGATCATCAGCGCGTTGATGGCCGCGGTGATCGCGCCGCCGGTGCGTGCATTCTCGATGACCCGCATCAGCGCCGGCCGACAGTACCGCACCCGGTCCACATAGATCGCCGCTGTCGCGATGCGCTCTATTCTCGTCGGGTCCCGTTCCCCTGGTAGAGCGTGGATGGCCTGGTCGAGGTCGGCCAAAGCCTGGCTGGCGGTGCGTGCGGGATCGACCATCGTCAGTGTCCACAGCCGCAGTATCGGAGCTTCGTCGTAACCGCGACGGCCAATGATGTCGAAGAACGACGTCCACAGGTCGGGCCTGGCCCCGTAGAGACACACCTTTAGGAGGTTGTGGAGCGCCTCGATGATCGGTGCGTCCTCTGCGTCCTCGTCGCCGCGATCGAGGGCGTCGGTGATCGCCGCGGTTAATACGCGGTGGGCAAAATCAATGTTGCCGTCCCCGTTGAACGCAACAAAGGCCGAAGCGATGGCGGACTGAAGCGAGGCGAGGCTGCCTGCGTCGGGTTGTCGGGCGTGGGCCAGCCTGCGCATCGCCTGCTGCAAGTCGCCGGTGACATCGGCCTCGAGGTAGGCAGCCAGGGCACTGCGGCGGGTGCGTTCCCCGACGGCGGGGCTCAGATCAGCCGAACGCGCCAGCGCGGAGGCGGCCGCCACCGGATCGCCGCGGCGGCGTGAGCGGTTCGCCGTCTCTTCAAGTTGCGCTGCGATCGACTCGTCGGGTTCGGCAGCGGCATGGGCGAGGTGCCACACCCGACGGTCGGGATCGACGCCGAGGGCCGAAGCCAGCGCGCGATGAGCGGCGCGGCGTTCAGCACCGGTCGAGATCGCCACGACGGCCGAGCGAATCAGGGGATGCCGGAAGGCTATTCGTCGCTGATTCGCCTCATGGGTTATGAGTCGGGCGTTGATCGCCGCGGCCAGTTCCGCATTGACGTTGCAGTCGGGAGCGGCCGCTTGCAGGGTGGGCACCGCGCTGTTGCCATCGAGCGCAGCCAGCAGCAGCAGGGTGCGTGTGGTCTCGGGTAACGCGCTGATGGTCGAGGCGTAGAGCATCTTGAGGCGCTGCGTCAACGGGAGGACGTCGGGACAAGTCGCCGGGCCGGCAAGCCGATCGCCGCTGAGCGTGGTGGGCAGTTCGATCAGCGCCAGCGGGTTGCCGCGGGCTTCCTCGAGGACGCGTTGAAGGATGGGTGCCGATAGGTTTGGAAAATGTGCTGAAACCAAGGCATTCGACTCGGTGTCGGGCAGCGGTTGCAGTTCATGACGGCGAAATCCTTGGCGATCGAAGGCAAAGTCGACACCGAGTCGATAGGCCGCAAGCAGCCCGATTGGACTACCCGCGGCGTGTCGGGCCAGGAACTCCACGACGGCGGTGCTGGCCGGATCAAGCCATTGCAGATCATCGACGATCACCAGGATCTGGCACGATGTCGAGGCGGTACGCAACACGGCCTGCGCCGCTTCGGCAACGGTATCCCTGTCAGGCCGGGGCCCGTCGTCGATGCCCAGCGCCACCGCCAGCGGCACCGCTAATCCCGCATCCAGCTCGCTGATGCTGTTCTTTAACGGCAGCAGAAGCTGGTTGAGCCCTGAAAAGCTGATTTCGGTCTCGTATTGCACCCCACTTGCGCGCAGCACCAGGGTGTTCTCCGTGGCCGCGTCGGCGGCCGCGTCCAGGATCGCAGTCTTGCCGACGCCTGGGTCTCCACATAGGACCAAATGGCCGCCGCGTTGTGCTGACTCCCGAATGAAGGACCGCACGAGGGTCAGTTCGTACTCGCGTCCGATGAGTGCATCAGCTTCGTCGGGGACAGGCACGGCCGACATGAAAGCCACCCGCTCTGGTGAGGGACTGAAGTGACAGTCACGGATACGAAATTAAGACCGGAGAATACGCTGCAAGTTTGCTGCTGGGAAGGGTTACTGACTCCAAGATCAGTTCTGGCGCCCGAGGGTGAACAGGTGCGGACCAGGGTCGCCGGGCATCGCTTCCAGCCGCACGATGTCCGTCCACTATCTCGCCCCCAGACTCGATGGCGCGGCGCCATCCAGCGACCGCCCTGTCCGTCCGCCACCGCGCCACCGCAGATATCGAGTCGAATGCCCGATGCCGGGGCCTCGTGCATAGATCATGCTGCGCGTACGGCGTAGAGATTTGGCAGTGGCCGACGTCAAAGTGGAGGTGCCGCGTTGTTCGCAACACCGTGTGGCCTTCCATCCAAGGTCCGACAGTGAACTACGACCTTGCCGACACCGCGGTCGTCGTCATCGACCCACAGAACGACGTCCTCAGCCCCACGGGCAGGAACTGGGACAGCCTCCGAGCCAGCGTGACCGAGAACAGAACATTAGAGCACCTTGTCGAAATTTTCACTGCCGCCAAAGCGCGCGGCTATGCCGTGTTCATCTCTCCGCACTACTTCTATCCGACTGACCACCGTTGGCTGTTCAATGGCCCGCTCGAATCAGACGAACTACGTACCAACACGTTCGCTCGTGCTGGCGCTCTGAAGCTAGACGGCTTCACCCGTTCTGGTGCTGACTGGATCGACGAGCTCAAGCCATTTATCGAGGACTCAGCGACCATCGTCGCCAGCCCGCACAAGGTGTGGGGTCCGCAGACCAACGACCTGGTTCTGCAGCTG
>Ga0182012_10004999_pt1 | contig 13781 bp, 12 predicted proteins | sample 612S2SmetaG_FD_120486 | JGI IMG/M metagenome (GOLD analysis project Ga0182012, IMG submission 120486) | Permafrost microbial communities from Stordalen Mire, Sweden - 612S2S metaG | ecosystem: Environmental > Terrestrial > Soil > Wetlands > Permafrost | place: Sweden: Stordalen | collected... | reverse complement strand
CCCCTCGGTATCCATTACTGGATTGCCAAACCAGCGACGGTTTCGCGTTCCATGCCGATTGAATTATCCTATCCTCGCCGACGCATCGTGCACACAGAGATTGACCTGCCCACACAGTTCAAACTCACCTCGCTTACTAACACTATTTCCGGCCCAGCAGCTGAGCTGCGCATTCAGCGAACAGTTCAGCCACAAAAAGTTTTGCTGGATTATGATTTTAGCACACTCACAAACAATGTGCCGGTTTCACTAGTTCCCGATCATTTGAAGAGCCTTGATGAGATGGAAAACGCCATTAACTATTCGCTGTATTGGCAAAACTTGGAACTGGTACGAGCCCGCTGGTTCAATTGGCCGATTTTCCTCACAGCATTGCTTTTTACAGCCACTTTTATCGTCGCTTTAGTTATACTTTATCGCTGGCAGTATCGATTGGCCGAGACACCCTCGGGACCCCCACCAGTTCCTGTGGATTCGCATCTCAAAGGATTGGGAGGATGGTTGATTATGGTGATGCTGGTCCTTATCCTAGGCCTTTATCACAATGTAGCAAATGTGCTTCAAACTTCGAAATGCTTTTCATGGTACACCTGGCAGGCGCTCACCACTCCGGAGGGTTTGAGATACAACCCAGCATGGGAGCCGATACTCATTTTTGAGCTCTTAGGAAATCTTGCCATTATTGTAATGATAGTCTTCAACTCAGTGCTTTTTATCCAGAAGCGTCGGGGCTTCCCTCAATGGTTCATTATTATGCTGGCTGGAAGTGCGACTATTGTTATTGTCGATCATATTGCTGTACAATCATTTCTGGACATCCCGTTTTCTCGGACCGAGTCCGTCAAACATACCCAGCAAGTTTTTAATGTTATCGTCGGCTGCTGTGTTTGGATTCCATATATGTGTGTTTCTCGTCGTGTAAAAGCCACTTTCGTCGATTAGTCTGAAAGCGAATTCGCCATGAAATTCTAAATCCGGAATTTCTTTAGAATTTCTCCAACTAAGCAGTACAGCTCTTATACACCCTGCAGATTCGTTCTAGAAATGAGGTTTTGAACTATTACCATTTCTGTGAGTTGTAGAGTGTATAGCGGCGTTTCTATTGACCGAGTTCAACTTCGTTTTATCATCCTTGTAATGACAATTAATCGTCTTCTTTTGCTGCCGGGGCTTATTCTGTTGGCCACTAACTCAATTGCCCAGAGCCCAACAAGGGAGGAAATTGAATGGTGCGACATCTGGATCACCCATGCCAATGATCACAATCTGCCTCGTGTGTTGCTTCTTGGAGATTCAATAAGCCGTCAATATTTTCCAGAGGTGGAGAAAATCTTAGCTGGTAAAGCCTATGTTAACCGACTGTCAACCTCAGCTTTTTCAACAGACCCCGCCCTTTTGGGCCAAATCGCTACAGTGCTAGATAACACGCACTTTGATGTCATCTATTTCAACAATGGCATGCATGGCTGGCAGCACAATGAGAAGGAGTACCAAGAAGGCCTCGCCTCGATGATCGACACAATCCGCAAGCATGCGCCCTCTGCAAAATTAATGTGGGCAAATACAACGGCAGTAAGGAAGGATTCATCCTCAGGGACTAGTGGTCCTTCCGACATTAGAATCAAGGAACGCAATTCCATAGCACTAAAACTTATGGAGGGTAATCAAATTCCTGTTGTTGACCTTTATAGTGTAACCTCTGGGCATCCGGAACTTCACAGTGATGATGTCCATTTTAATGATAATGGCATTGCTCTCCTAGGGGGCTGTGTCGTCTCAAATGTGCAGAAGCTGCTGCCTTGAAGTGATCACTCGGAATCCCCTTGTTTACCGATCATTGCGAACTTGATAGTCTTTTTGCATGTACCAACTCATTTACATGAGCATCCCGTGCCAACCGTTCTCGCCAGATGAAATTCAGAAGCTTTTGCAACAGACGGTACCGAATAACAAAGAAAAAGGGATTACGGGCATTCTCCTCTACAAAAAATCCAACTTTATGCAGGTTCTTGAAGGAGAAGAATCTGTCGTGAAAGCCTTATATGCAAAGATCACTGCGGATTCACGCCATCGCCATGTAACCACGCTTACAAGTGAGCATATTAAGGAAAGGGAATTTCCCGATTGGTCAATGGCGTTTCGTGATTTAAGCCACGAAGGGCAAGAAATCAAAAAGCAGTTCAGTGATTTACTCATTCCGGAGTCCAGAAATGTCGACCCGAGTCTATATTCTCAAAGAGTAAGGTCCTTTTTGAAAATATTCATGGATTAGCGAACTCAGCTATTGGAACTGGAGGATTGGTAGCCTCGGCCAAAATACAGTTCTAATTCAATCCCGTGATTGAATGCCAATGCGTCATCGCCTTCTTTGGTAGCGAAAGATATCAGTTCCATAAGAATGTAGACTCACCTTCAACGGGCGCCTGATCCTGGCACGAAGGTTGCTTGTTCAAAAGTGGACACCAATAAAAATATGAAACAATTAGGCAACAAAAAACCCCGCTCTCCTAAAGATTTCCAAGAGGAATAGGGGATTCTGGGTACCCTCAACGTTTCCTTCCTAAGGACTGTACCTCAAGAGGGAAGCATAGATCTCGTGAGTAATTCCCGAGGTTCAAAGTTTCGTAGTCACCCGAAAGTCCAGTTCTACCCCTACTGGATTCGAGTTTCACATCCCTACAAGGACTTGGATCCAAGAGCCTGTTAAAATCGGCATTTTAGAAGGGGGTAGAAATCAACTTGGGGTTAAATTTACCCCTTCTATAGGCTGCATGTCGTCTATTTGTAGGGTGATACCCTGCTGAGCTGCCCCCGATGACAACAAAGCATTTTCTTCATCACGAACTATACCCAAACAATGTCTCAATAGACCATAGTTCTCTAAAAATGTAGGGGGAATTCGTGTTTTGCGGCAAAGTACCTCTTAAGGCATGATATCTACCCCAATTTATAACTCGGTAGACATCATGAATGGGCGCTGTGTCCCCTGTGGAAGCTGATTTGGGAAAATTACCATGATAAATATCTCGGATCTCGGAAGAGGGCTTCTTTGTGCCTCACTGATTACACTTATTCTGGATTCAACGGGTTGTTCTCCCTCTCCAAAAAATGGCAGCAATACCTCCGAAAAGTCACCTAAGCCTTCTGTGATCTGGACATGTTCGATGCATCCCCAAGTGCAACAAGACCACCCGGGAACTTGCCCCATTTGCGGGATGGCATTGGTTCCTCTTCATTCACACGAAGATGCGACTGTGAACACTCAGGGCAATTTCCCGATATCTACCTCTTCCCCTCTCATAAATAGGCCTGTGCAAGCGGTCATTCACTTGGACGAAGCGAGAAGTTCCGTGTCAAGTATCCAGACCACATCGGTTGAGACCCGCGCCGTTCAAAGCAAGATCGATCTGTTTGGTGAAATTGCATTTATTCCAGATCATCATATTGCCTTCAGCTGGTACTACAGTGGGCGGATCGAGAAAGTCCTTATTGATTTCAATTCAAACGAGGTGGAGGAGGGGAAACCTGTCCTGGCTGTGTATAGCGCGGAGGCAGTAGCCGACCAGCGTGCCTATCTGGAAATACTCAGAGAGCGCTGGCAAAGCTCTAACTACCTGAGAAAAATTTATGACACTGAGCTCTCGTCCATTGCTGATCGGCTTTACCGCATCGGAATGACAGCTGGGGACCTTAGTGATCTAGAAAAAAATGGACGGTTGCAGGCTGAATTCATAATTAGGGCTCCCCATTCGGGTAGTATCATTGGTCCCCTCCCGAGTGTTGGTGAAAGTTTTACTGCGGACAAAGAACTCTTCCACCTTGCAGCGCTTGATCAGGTCTGGTTTGTAGCAGATGTCTACGAACAGGATATCGGAGTGCTTAAACTTGGTCAGGAGATTGTGATAAAGTGTCCTGCTCATCCTGATCAGACATTCCAAGGCAAGCTGGTTTATATCGACCGACAGGTCGATCCTCAAAAACGTACAGTCATGGCGCGGTTCCTTGTGCCAAATCCAAAGAATCTGCTAATTCCCCAACTTTCGGCTACCGGAGTTTTGCAAGTTGGCAATCAGAAATCCCTTCTTGCCGTTCCTGCCGCCGCAGTGATCGACACAGGTAGAAGGCAACTCGTTTATGTAGAGACCACGCCGAATACCTATGAGCTTCGCCCGGTGACGATTGGTTCTGAGGGCGAAATTCCCAATGAGGGTAGCACACGTTGGGTGCCGGTGATTAAAGGGTTAAAAGAGGGAGAAAAAGTTGTCACCTCTGGGGCGTTCCTCATTGATGCTGAAGCTCAAATGCAAGGACTTCCGGCATCCGGAGGAGAAGCGCCAGGCCAAGCACCCAGCGATCACACCCCATGATCGAAAGGCTTGTGCGATGGTGTTTGGAGAATCGAACCTTAGTTCTCTTGTCCGCTATACTCCTCGCCATTGCCGGGGTTCAGGCCATTTATCATACGCCCGTTGACGCCATTCCCGATCTCAGTGAAAATCAAGTCATAGTTATTGCCGACTGGGCGGGGCGATCTGCTCAGGAAGTGGAGGATCAAATCACATATCCTCTTTCCACCTCGCTGGAGGGCCTGCCAGGCGTCCGCGAGGTGAGGGCTCAGTCGGCATTCGGATTCTCGATGCTAACTGTGATATTTCAGGATGGTGTCGATGTCTACTTCGCCCGAACTCGAGTGCTGGAAAGGCTCAACTCCCTTCCTTTCAAGCTTCCTGATGGTGTAGTTGCGAAACTGGGTCCTGACGCGACGAGTATCGGCTGGATTTATGAATACTATCTCGATGATTCTGCAGCGCGGACTCAGGGCAAGGGATATGATCTGGGAGAACTACGTTCGTTTCAGGACTGGTTCGTAAGGCCTCAGCTCAATTCGGTGCAAGGGGTGTCCGAAGTGGCGAGTGTTGGGGGATTTATCCGGCAGTATCAGGTGGATGTGAACCCCAACGGACTTCGTGCCTACGGACTCTCTCTTTCTAGTGTGGTCGAGAAAGTTAAGGGATCTAGTCGAAATGTCGGAGGAGGTAATATTGAGGTGGCTGGACGTGACATCACCATTAGAGGTCTTGCCTTGGTACATTCCGCCGAGGATCTAAAATCAATTCCCGTGGGATATTTTCAAGGACGACCTGTACTCTTAGAACAGGTTGCAATTGTCAGTATGGGGCCTGAGCCTAGAAGTGGGGTTCTTGATGCCGGTGGCAGTGAAGTCGTTGGAGGTATCGTCGTGATGCGATACGGCGAGAGTACAAAGGAAGTGATCCAACGACTAAAAGCAAAGATTTCGGAAATCAGCAAGGGACTGCCTCCAGGAGTTGCCATCAAGTCCTTTTACGATCGCAGTGAATTAATTGACCGCGCTGTAGGAACCCTTCGACTGACACTTATAGAGGAGATGATTCTCGTCACACTGGCTCATATTATCTTTCTGGGTCATCTCCGGAGTGTCGTGATCGTCACCCTGCCACTCCCACTCTCCATCCTGATCGCCTTCATCATGATGAAGCTAACGGGTGTTACATCCAATATAATGTCCTTGAGCGGCCTTGCCATCGCCATTGGAGTCCTTGTTGATGCAGGGGTTGTCGTGACTGAAGCAGTCATCAGAGAGGCACATTTCGTCCAAGAGGGGAAGGTTCCCGGTCTCTCATATCCAAGAGATATGGCTCAAATCGTGTTGAGGGCAACGCATCTTGTTATACGTCCGATTTTCTTTGCGATGCTCATCATACTTCTCGCATTCATCCCTGTCTTTGCCCTTGGAGGAGAAGCAGGTAAGCTTTTCCATCCTTTGGCCTTCACCAAGACCTTTGCCATGGCTGGGGCCACGGCATTGGCCCTGACACTGGTTCCGGTACTGGCCTCTCTCTTCGTGAGAGGAAAGCTCCACGATGAGAGGGAGAATCCCATCATGCGTGCGCTCCTTGCCCTCTACTGTCCGGTTCTTAACTGGTCACTGGGACATCGTAAAAAAGTACTCTTTTTAGCAGTAGTGATACTGCTCGGGGCGCTTGTGCTGGCACGGGGAATCGGTTGGGATTTTATGCCTGCTTTAAACGAACGCGCATTACTTTTTATGCCGACGACGCTTCCCAGCGGTTCCCTTCCTGAGATCAATCGAGTAATGTCCGCACAGGATAAGATACTCTCGTCATTCCCTGAGGTGGAGAGCGTTGTTGGTAAGTTGGGCCGGGCTGACACGGCAACGGATCCAGCTCCCGTTTCCATGATCGAAACCACGATTATGTTGAAGCCCACCTCTGAGTGGCGTGTCGGTATGACACCAGAAAAACTGCGAAACGAGATGCTTGAAAAGATGCAGCAATTCCCAGGCTTTGTACCTGCATTCCTTCAACCCATTGAGAATCGAATCCTGATGCTCAATACCGGCATCCGTGGGCAGGTGGCTGTCAAGATTTTCGGCTCTGACTTACCCCAACTAGAAAAACTTGCGATCGACGTGGAGCAAATCCTCAAAAGTGTTCCCGGAGCCACTGACGTCTATGCAGAGAGAGTTGTGGGAACACCCTATTTGGAAATTTCAGTCCGACGCGATGATGCAGCGCGTTACGGCGTTCCGATTTCGGAAATCACGGGTGCCATCGAAACGGCAATGGGAGGAGCTACTCTAGATACGACCATTGATGGAAGAGAACGCATTCCGATTCGAGTCCGCTATCCTCGTGAGTTGCGCGGCGATCTCCCTTCTCTCGAAGATGTGCTGGTGACATCCATGTCGGGTGAAAATATCCCTCTTTCCAAGGTAGCTGATTTTCATCTCACTACTGGTCCCGCGATGATATCGAGTGAAAATGGGATGATGCGTGTCTTTGTGCAGGCAAATGTTCAAGGGCGCCCACTTGCCTCATTTGTTAAGGATGCACAGATGAGAGTTTCAGAGCAGCTTCACCTTCCGCCTGGAGACTTTATCTCCTGGGGCGGCCAGTATGAAAAGCTCCTCGCTGCTTCCCGCACCCTGATGATGATTTGCCCGGTAGTCATCCTAATCATCTTCATACTGCTTTTCCTAACTTATCGAAGTTGGAAAGAAGCGGCCCAAGTGCTTCTTGCCGTTCCATTCGCCCTATCAGGCGGTCTCTATCTCCAATGGCTACTAGGCTACCATTTCAGCGTGGCAGTGGCCGTTGGCTACATCGCCCTTTTCGGAACTGCGGTACAGACCGGTGTCATCATGGTGATCTATCTTAACGATGCTCTGAAAACAAAAATGAGCGAGAAGGGCGACTCTCTCACGATGGCTGATTTACGAATTGCAGTGGTGCAAGGAGCGCTGCTGCGACTCAGACCCAAGGTCATGACGGTCTCAACCATTGTCGCAAGTCTTCTTGTCATCCTGCTACCCGCCTTCTCGGGAGAACGCACAGGTATTGAAATCATGCGCCCTATTGCTGTTCCGGTAATCGGAGGAATGATCAGTAGCCTTATACTCATTCTGATTGTTACGCCCGTTGTCTTTCTCTCCATGAGAGAGCATGAATGGAAAAAATCACGGGTCGGTGCTGCGCCCAAGGCAACGCCATCTTTTGGCCATTGAGCTTACTCACTTGATTTCGGCCGCTTCAGGGCTTCCAGAAGTCGATTCACCCATGCGACGTTTTGCGCAAAGGGTTGCTTGAGACTTCTTTCGCTCCGAACTCGCCAACTCGGAACGACCTGTTTTAATCCGCGGGAGTTTCCCTTTCTCGGACATCGTGAACATCAATTGTTCCAGGCACCGTAGGATTGAAGGCCCTGATAAATGCGTTTTTAAAGACATTTCCAATTGTTGCCAGGAGGGCCTCTTGAGGATCTGCAAAGCTCCCTGAAATCGGAATCTTGGTCGCGAAGCGATCTTTGGATTGATTGCGAAGGAGGCGCCCCGCGGATTCTAATACGCCTTCCCAGACAAGTTTAAGAGGATTTGTCATATCTCTCTGTAAGGAGAAAATTTGCATGTGATCAAAGGCAGGTATGATATACCCCGTGAATTTTCCATCCGAAGCGCTCAACTGCATTGCCGCTGCAAAGCTCCCTTTCTGGAAATCAAAATAGGCATAGGCTTCCGTCAACTCGTTGAGCTTGATCAAGGGGATATCCCCAACTTCTGCCTTAAGAGCGAAAGTGGGGTATTTTTCATAGGGATCGAAGGTTACATCAGCTTTTAACGTTCCAGCCTGAACAGGCTTGCCTTCCGCATGGAGCGTAGCCATTCCACCGTGAGACAATTGCTTGCTTGTGGTGAGATTGGAAGCCGTGACATAAAGCTCTGTAATTTTCACATCAACCTTAGGTTGGCTGTAAAAATCGCGATAATGCAGAGTGCCATTTTCCACATGAAAGCGATTTATCTTCAGGGGAAAAAGCGCTTTGATCTTCTCTGCCCAAGGTGTGTTTACGCCCGTCTGTGATTGCTCCTGCGTAGGGCCGCTAACAAGATTAAGTGTCGGCTCTTTAAACATAATATTACCGACAAAATCCCCGTGGAACAGGGCTTTCCATTCTACCGCCAGATCAATGGCCGGTGCGGAAAAGAAAGGGACAGGTATTTTGCCTGAGTTTTTGTAAATAGTTATATTCCGGATCACATACGCCCCCCTCCACAAGTGGAGGTCAATGTTTTCAATTGATCCGGAGTAATCCTTTGTCTCATTGATCTTTCGATTTACATAATCGAGCACCCAAATGGAGAGATAAAAACGCAAGCACAAGCACACAATAACGACTACTCCAAGAGCGAGCCATTTCGCTTTAGTTAATGCAAAAAGACCTGTTAGGAGTTTATGAGTGCTATGCATTAGGTCATTGAATCCAGTTTCTTTCTTGAGCGATCTCTTCGCAAGCGCTGCTTACCCTTTGTGAAGGAGCTATGAATCCCTGCATTTTTTATTTTATCGGTGCAATATCAGCCTCGGTCCTCCCTAGAGTTCTAAAGCACAAGGGTAGGGAGAGGATTTTTTTATAGGAGATTCATCCGTGCATTCCTTCGCTACAATCCCGGAATTTCTTCTCCTTTGAAGCATCACTGGGATCAGCGGTGTGAGTAACTCCTCTCGATCCTCCTGACTTGCCCCAAAGGCTAGTAGGGCGAGAAAACGACAAGAAATGGGAATTTGCATGGTGGAGAGTCTACGGCGCCCAAAAAAGTGCTCCTATAGGGTGTAACCCTTACTTCTCATTGGAACAGGAGCCTTGATTTCAGGGAGTTCCACTTGGCATTGCTCGTTGAGCCAACCATCTACTGCAAAGAGAGTCGGTGTAAGTCGTCGACGCTAAGAACCCGAGCTTCAGCAAGTAAAGTAGGGATAGACCCCATTGCAGAAAGAGCTCTCGTCTGTATCCTTGGAGACTTTTATATGGTACTCTGAATTTGTAAATCATGATAATGTTACAGAATGAGGCTATAAACCCTCTTAATAACGAACCGCCTCCAACAATAACGGTTCGCGTTGGGTGTCGACTCACTTATCAGACGATTCACCCTGCCACCATTGTGCTCCTTGTCCGGCCGATGGTAGGTAGCGATCAAATCATCCTCCGGGAACAGCTTTTCTTCCCAGAAAAGCTGGGAGCCTCGGAATTTCAGGACACACACGGGAACACATCCTACCGGTGGGTTTTGCAGCCAGGCGAAACCATTATAAACCATGAGGCAATGGTTGAGGTCTCCTCGCAACCTGACGACTTTAATCAAAAAAGCTTTTCGGTTCCGATTGAAAATATTCCCTCCGACGTACTTCGTTACACGCTGCCAAGCCGCTACTGCGACTCTGATAAGATGCTCCTCTTTGCAATCAACAAATTTGGATTTCTGGCAAACGGAAGGGATCGGGTCATTGCAATCTGCAACTGGGTGCAGGGTAATATCCGCTACGTCACCTGTTCGGGTCGCCCTGATCTTTCGGCATCCGAAGTCATGGCGCGAGGTTATGGCGTATGCCGCGACTTTGCCCACGTTGCCATAGCCTTGTGCCGTGCGCTGAATCTGCCAACACGATATGTAACAGGCCATTTGCCAGATATCGGCTGCTTTGATCCAGGAAGCGCGATGGATTTTCATGCCTATTTTGAGGTGTATCTGGAACACCAATGGTGCACCTTTGATGCTCGCTTCAATACGCCAAGGATCGGACGTGTTAAAATCGCCCATGGCCTCGATGCCGTTGACACAGCCTTATCAACGACCTACGGGGAAGCCCAGCTCACTTCCTTCTATGTGTGGGCCTACCAGGTCAATCCGAATGTTGTTTCCCTAGGTGACCCGATCGATTTATCTAAACGACTCGATGGCACTCCAACTATTCGCTATTTTTAAAATGTGATCGCCTGTGGAAATCCACATTCACCATAGAACCAGCTATCATTACGAAGAGAGGGTTTCATTCGGCCAACATCATCTCATGATGCGTCCTCGTGAGAGTCATGGACTTCGTCTAGAAGGATGCTTTTTTGACATATCGCCTTCCTTCCGAATGCGATGGATTCGTGATCGCTATGAAAATAATATTGCCTTAGTTGAATTTTCCGAAGGGGCCATGGAACTCATTGTTGATTGTAAGTTTATTATACAATTAACGGAGAGGAACCCGTTTGATTTCGTTCTTGCGCCTGAAGTGACAGAATATCCGTTTTATTATGAACATGAGCTTTTCTCAGAGATTCAGCCTCTGATTCGAAACATCTATGAACGGGATACAGATCGTTTGCGCCACTGGGTCGACAGATTCTGGTCTCCAGGCAAAACAGTCGACACTCTGGCACTGCTGCAGGATTTAAATTTATCTATCTACCGCACTTTTAAATATCAGCGGAGGGAAAGTAAGGGGGTCCAATCACCTGCAGAAACGTTGAGGTCCAGAAGTGGTTCCTGCCGGGATTTCGCCACTCTTTTTATAGAGGCATGTAGATCGCTAGGGCTGGCAGCACGCTTTGTGAGTGGGTATTTATACTCTTCGTCAATTACGGGCAGGATGTCGATGCACGGTTGGACAGAAGTATATCTTCCTGGGGCTGGCTGGCTTGGGTTTGATCCCAGTTGGGGGGTCTTGGCAGATTCACATTATATTCCAGTGGCTGTTTCGAGACACTCCGAACATGCCGCCCCTATTTCAGGTTCCTATTTTGGCAGTTCGAAGACTTTTTTGAAATCGCAGGTCGACCTTTTTGTGACTCGATCCGAAGATCTTGCTGTTCTACCTCTTACGTCTGAAGGCTAGGGCGTCTTATCACAATATTGCAGCTGGATTTGCTGGGATCGGGCTCCCAAGCAAGGCGCATATGAGTCAAATATGATCACTCGAGCTAAGTTTATTTTTTTCTAAACGCCCAAAAATCAGCTCAATCAGTGTAATAGCGCGCCGATCACTTCTGGTCTCCTCCTCCAATGAGGAAAAAATAAGAGGCATAGCTATGGCTTTCCCTTTAAATCCATCGAGAAAAAGATCTCAAAGCACGAATCCAGCGATCCGCTCTTGGCTGTGAGGTGAACGCAACTATGGGGTGAACACCTGATAGCTATTATAAGGCCAAAAACAATAGTTTGATAAGATATGAAAACCTTACGGCCTCAATATCAAAAGCCAACCTCCTATAAAGCTTCGGGTTTATCATCCAGACTTCGCCGCCTGCTCCCGGTCATTATTGCTGCTGCTGCCATTGAGTCCCAGTACTGTTCAGCACAAGATATCGGCTCTGCTGACTCTTTTGCAGCCTTGGCCAACCAGGCGATCACATTTGCAGGTGCCGGTAATTTTGTTAATGGCAACCTAGCGGTGACTCCAGGAACTTCCATTACCGGGTCATTCACTCAGAATGGCACGATTTATACCGGACAAGACGCTCCAGCAGTCAATGCTATGGATGACGCCACCACTGCTTACAACGATATTGTTGCAGAGACTCCGACAACGAATATGAGCAGTGAGGAGCTGGGAGGTCTTACTCTGACCAACGGAATCTACTCATTCAACGAGTTTGCGGGTGGAGCCGCTGATGTATCAGGCACTCTTACATTGAGCGGACCTGGCAATTTTGTCTTTCAGATGGATACCACGTTCACATCAGGCGCCAACGCGAATATTGTGCTGGAAAATGGCGCACAGGCTACTGATGTGTTTTGGCAAATCGGCTCATCCGCAACCTTTGGCGCAGACTCGTCGTTGCAAGGCAGCTTTCTCGCTTACACAAGTATTACAGCGGGTGCTGGCTCAGAGGATAGCGGAAGCCTGGTAGCTTTGGGGGCTGCACTTAGCTTCGATGGCGGCAACATCATCACCGCTGTACCCGAGCCATCCTCCTATATGCTATTCAGCATCGGTGCGCTGGTGATCGGGGTCGCTGCTAGGCGCGGGGTATTTTTTAGAAATACTCCTCATTGCATATAGCGACATTCTTTCTCGGAAGATGGAAGGTTTAGTTTCTGACATTCTAAGAAAAAAATGATTTCTCAACGCTTCGTAGAGTTACAAGCCGGGCACCCAGTAGATTTCGATTTAACGAAAATAACAATGCCTGCTTCGCTTTGTCGTGGGTCTTATTCAAAAACAGTAGGGTAACACCCTATGGAAAGCTAACGATGTGTCACCTAGATTGCAGCTCATGAAATATATAATTAGAAAATCGCTGGCAGCATTTCTGCTTACTGCAACTCTAGGGTCATTCATAGCCGCTAATACTACCAGAGCGCAAAATGTTGAAACAACAAGTGTTGTCACATCTGCGGGCACTATCAGCCAGTTTGGGCCTGAGGATTTTGTTGTCAAATCGCAGGACTCTTCTGCCCCCATGAACTACAGCTATAGCAAGACGACAACCTACGTTGACGAAAACGGTCAGCCTGTCTCCGTTGAGACGGTAAAATCCGGCGTCCCAGTTACCGTCTACTATACCAAGGATGGCACAAAGCTTGTGGCCACTAAAGTCATTGTACGCAAAGCTGGGGCCATCGTTCCTACGGTGCCAGTTCCAACTCCAATTGTGGAAACTAAAACAACAACTACAACAACAACAAATAACTAAACTCAACGCACTCTATGAAAACAATATATCTCACCGTACTTGCCATCACTGGCATCACTTGCTTCTCAGGTTGCACCACGACAGTTGTGCAGAAGGCACCTCCCACTCGTACGAGCACAACGACAACGGAACAAACAACTTCAATGCAGCCCGTTCCTACTGAAGTAGAAAGCCAGACAACACGTTCTTATTAAATCGTAGTGGTATCTGGGAGCATCTGCTCGCTCCGAAGTAGGGTTCTAACAAGTGTTAGAGCTGCTTTAAGTACCCAATGAATTTGGAGCTTGGAGAAATGCCTCTTTTTTTGGGGTGGGGTACAATAAGGCGGTAATCTATCCGACAAGTTCAACGGCCTGCTGGTAAGATCGTTGTCCGAATGTCTGATGGCTCGCGATAAGTTGTTTTTGTTCTCCTTTTTTTGATGAAAAAAGGGTCCATAAATATCATGCCATGATTCCTTTTTCCGTTCTGGATCTTTCACCTATTGCGCAAGGATCTACGGCAGCCGATGCGCTGCATCGGTCCCTTGATCTGGCTCAGCATGCCGAATCATGGGGTTACACCCGTTACTGGCTTGCCGAGCATCACAACATGACCGGCATCGCCAGTGCGGCAACTGCTGTTGTCATTGGCTATGTGGCAGCGGGGACCAAGAGCATCCGAGTTGGTTCAGGTGGCATCATGCTTCCCAATCACTCGCCTCTCGTCATCGCCGAGCAATTTGGAACGCTGGCTTCACTCTATCCTAACCGTAT
>Ga0182012_10004998_pt1 | contig 13781 bp, 9 predicted proteins | sample 612S2SmetaG_FD_120486 | JGI IMG/M metagenome (GOLD analysis project Ga0182012, IMG submission 120486) | Permafrost microbial communities from Stordalen Mire, Sweden - 612S2S metaG | ecosystem: Environmental > Terrestrial > Soil > Wetlands > Permafrost | place: Sweden: Stordalen | collected... | reverse complement strand
CTCGACCTACCTGGAGAAAAAGGCCGAGCGGCTCTCCGTGCAAGGGCGCAAGGACGTCAAGCTGCAGAAGCGATTGACCGAGGAGCTGGCCTGGGTCCGGTCCGGGGCGAAGGCGCGGCAGGCCAAAAGCAAAGCGCGCCTGCAGCGCTATGAGGAGATGGCCACCGAGGCAGAGAAGACGCGCAAACTCGATTTCGAGGAGATTCAGATCCCGGTCGGTCCACGGCTGGGCAGCGTGGTGGTCGAGGTCGAACACCTGGACAAGGGCTACGAAGGACGCACCCTGATCAAGGACCTGTCCTTCACCCTGCCCCGCAACGGCATCGTCGGTGTCATCGGCCCCAACGGGGTCGGTAAAACCACACTGTTCAAAACCATCGTCGGTCTCGAACAACCAGACAGCGGAACCGTCAAGGTGGGCGAGACCGTCAAGCTGAGCTACGTCGACCAGACCCGCGCGGGCATCGATCCGAAGAAGAACGTTTGGCAGGTCGTCTCGGACGGGCTGGATTACATCCAGGTCGGTCAGACCGAAGTACCCTCGCGCGCCTACGTGTCAGCGTTCGGGTTCAAAGGGCCCGACCAGCAGAAACCGGCCGGCGTCCTGTCCGGCGGCGAGCGCAACAGGTTGAACCTGGCGCTCACCCTCAAGCAGGGCGGCAATCTGATCCTGCTGGACGAGCCGACCAACGACCTGGATGTCGAGACCTTGGGCTCGCTAGAGAACGCCCTGGAGAACTTCCCTGGGTGTGCGGTGGTGATTTCGCACGACCGCTGGTTCCTCGACCGGACCTGCACGCACATCCTCTCGTGGGAAGGCGACAACGACAACGAGGCCAAGTGGTTCTGGTTCGAGGGCAATTTCGGTGCGTACGAGGAGAACAAGGTTGAACGGCTGGGTGCCGACGCCGCCAGACCGCACCGGGTGACCCACCGAAAGCTGACACGCGACTAGTCTCAGGTCTGCCCCGCAACGATGCGGCCGGAACGAACGCTGCGGAGTCGGGGGAGCACAGTGGCAGCGTCATGAGTTGGGAGCCGTCGGCATGACGATCGATTCCGGAGCGATGCAGGAAACGAAGCCGTGGACCTCATTCGCCAAGATTTCCGACATTCCGGATTGGATCTCGAAGGCCTATATCGAGAGCTACCGCGGTCCGCACGGCGGCGAGCCGGAAACCCCGGACGGCCCCGCGGCCGGTGCCAGCGTCGACCCGGCCGTCGCCGCCGCCTTGGTGACGCCGGCCATGCTCAGCGCGCACTACCGCCTTGGCCAGTGCCGGCCGCCCGGCGAAAGCTGCGTCTGCGTTCACCCGGTGGGCGATCCCGGGGGATTTGGGCCCTCGTTGCAGGTCGTCACCGATCACGGCGGCATGCTGATGGATTCCGTCACAGTGCTGCTGCACCGGCTCGGTGTCGGCTATACCGCCATCATGGCCCCGGTCTTCGAGGTCCACCGCAGCCCGGCCGGGGATCTGCTCAGCGTGGGACCGAAAGTGCCTGGCACGTCGGCGTACGCAGGCGAGTCCTGGATATATGTCCAGCTGGTGCCTTCCGTCGACGGCAAGGCCATCGCCGAGGTTGAACGGCTGCTACCGAAGGTCTTGAGCGATGTCCAGGAGGTCGCCAGGGACGCGGCGGCGCTGATCGCCACCATGAACGATCTGGCCGCAGATATCGAAACCAACTACGAAGGCCGGTATTCAGCGCCTGACCGCGAGGACGTCGCCGCGCTGCTGCGCTGGCTGGGTGACGGGAATTTCCTGCTGCTCGGCTACCAACGTTGCCGGGTGCATGAGAGTCAGGTCAGCGGTGACGGGTCAGACGGCCTCGGTGTCCTGCATAACCGCACGGGTTCTCGTCCCAGGCTGACCGATGATGACAAGTTGCTTGTGCTGGCCCAGTCCGTGGTTGGCAGCTATCTGCGTTACGGCGCGTACCCGTATGCCATTGCGGTTCGGGAGCGCGACGGGGCCGGCGACATCGAGGTTGTCGAACACCGCTTCGTCGGGCTCTTCACGGTTGCCGCCATGAACGCAGACGTCCTGGAGATCCCATCGATCTCACGCAGGGTGCGTGAGGCGCTTGCGATGGCCGATAGCGACCCCATTCACCCGGGCCAGCTCTTGCTCGACGTCATCCAGACCGTTCCGCGCTCTGAGCTGTTCACGCTAAGCGCCGAACGGCTTTTCGTGATGGCCAAAGCCGTCCTGGATCTTGGATCGGAACGGCGCGCGTTGTTGTTCGTGCGCGCCGATAGACTGCAGTACTTCGTCTCATGCCTGGTGTACGTCCCCCGCGATCGCTACACCACGCCGGTGCGCCTGCGGATCGAGGACATCCTGGTCCGCGAGCTCGGCGGAACGCGGCTGGAGTTCACTGCTCGCGTCAGTGAATCACCCTGGGCGTTAATGCATTTCATGGTCCGTTTGCCTTCGCACGAGGACTCCGCCGGCGCCCCGGTTGACGTGTCGGAAGCCAACCGCGTCCGCATTCAGGCGTTGTTGAGCGAAGCCACCCGAACATGGGCGGACCGGCTGTTCGGCGCTGCGACATCACATGCCGATGCCGAGCACTACGCGACGGCTTTCTCCGAGGCCTACAAATCGGCCGTCAGTCCCGACGAGGCCGTCGGCCACATCGCCATCATCAATGCGCTGACCGATGATTCGGTAAAGCTGGTGTTCTCCGACCGCGGCGCGGACGAGGGCGCTCAGATCACCTGGTTCTTGGGCGGACGCACCGCTTCGCTGAGCCAGCTGCTCCCGATGCTGCAGAGCATGGGCGTCGTGGTGCTCGAGGAGCGGCCGTTCACCGTTACTCGGCCGGACGGCCTGCCGGTGTGGATCTACCAGTTCAAGATCTCGCCGCATCCGACTATCCAGCAGGCGTCGACGGCAGGGGAACGGGACGCGACCGCGGAGCGATTCGCCGACGCGGTCGCTGCCATCTGGGACGGCCGCGTCGAGATCGACCGGTTCAACGAGTTGGTGATGCGCGCGAGGCTGACCTGGCAGCAGGTCGTGCTGTTGCGTGCCTATGCGAAGTACCTGCGGCAGGTGAACTTCCCCTATAGCCAGTCCTACATCGAGTCGGTGCTCAACGAGTACCCCGCTACGGCGTGTTCTCTGGTGACATTGTTCGAGGCGCTTTTCGATCCTTCATCGGGTTCATCGGCGGGTCGCGACGCGCAAGCGGCCGCCGCCGCCGTTGCCGCAGACATCGATGCGCTGGTGAGCCTTGACACCGACCGCATCCTGCGGGCCTTCGCGTCGCTGGTGCAGGCCACCTTGAGGACCAACTACTTCGTGACCCGGGAGGGTTCGGCCCGCGCCCGCAATGTGCTGGCGATCAAGCTCGACGCCCAGTTGGTCGACGAGCTTCCGTTGCCGCGCCCCAAGTACGAGATATTCGTGTATTCGCCGCGCGTCGAGGGCGTGCACCTGAGGTTCGGCCCGGTAGCGCGTGGCGGCCTGCGTTGGTCCGACCGCCGCGACGACTTCCGCACCGAGATCCTCGGTCTGGTCAAGGCGCAAGCGGTGAAGAACGCTGTCATCGTGCCGGTCGGCGCCAAGGGCGGGTTCGTCCTGAAGCGACCGCCGCTGCCCACCGGCGACCCCGCGGTCGACCGCGAAGCCACCCGAACCGAAGGTGTGGCCTGCTACCAGCTGTTCATCTCGGGCCTGCTCGACGTGACCGACAACGTCGACCGCGCAACCGGAAAGGTCAGCCCGCCAGCCGAGGTGGTGCGGCGTGATGGCGACGACGCCTACCTGGTGGTGGCCGCGGACAAAGGCACCGCCACGTTCTCCGACATCGCCAACGACGTCGCCAAGTCCTACGGGTTCTGGCTGGGCGACGCCTTCGCGTCCGGCGGCTCCGTGGGCTACGACCACAAGGCCATGGGCATCACCGCCAAAGGCGCATGGGAGGCCGTCAAGCGGCACTTCCGGGAGATGGGGGTCGACACCCAAACCGAGGACTTCACCGTCGTGGGTATCGGCGATATGAGCGGCGACGTGTTCGGCAACGGCATGCTGTTGAGTGAGCACATCCGGCTGATCGCGGCCTTCGACCACCGGCATATCTTCCTCGACCCGAACCCGGACGTCGCGGTTTCGTTCGACGAACGACGGCGGATGTTCGACTTGCCCCGGTCCAGCTGGGACGACTACGACAAGTCTTTGATCAGTGCGGGCGGTGGGGTCTACAGCCGCGAACAAAAAGCCGTGCCAGTCAGCGCTCAGGTCCGCGCCGCGCTCGGTATCGACAGCGAGGTCAACGAGATGGCACCGCCCAGCCTGATTCGGGCGATTCTGCAGGCGCCGGTGGATCTGCTGTTCAACGGCGGCATCGGCACCTATATCAAGGCCGAATCGGAGTCGGACGCCGATGTTGGTGATCGCGCCAACGATCCGGTGCGGATCAACGGAAACCAGTTGCGGGCCAAGGTCATCGGTGAAGGCGGCAATCTCGGGGTGACGGCGTTGGGCCGCGTCGAGTTCGACCTGTCCGGCGGACGTATCAACACCGACGCGGTGGACAACTCCGCCGGTGTGGACTGTTCCGATCACGAGGTCAACATCAAGATCCTGATCGACTCGCTGGTCACCGCCGGCAAGGTAAAGGCTGACGAGCGCACACAGCTACTGGAGTCGATGACCGACGAGGTTGCGCAACTGGTGCTCACCGACAACGAGGACCAGAACGACTTGATCGGCACCAGCCGGGCCAACGCGGCGAGCATGCTGCCGGTGCACGCGCAGCAGATTAAATACCTGGTGGAACAACGCGGACTCAACCGTGAGCTGGAAGCGCTGCCGTCGGAGAAGGAGATTCACCGCCGGATGGAGGCCGGTATCGGGCTCACCTCTCCGGAGCTGTGCACGTTGATGGCACACGTCAAGCTGACGCTCAAAGAGGATCTGCTGGGCACCGAGCTCTTGGAACTGGATGTGTTCGCGTCCAGGTTGCCGCGATACTTCCCGACACCGTTGCGCGAACGGTTCACCCCGGAAATCCGCTCGCACCAACTGCGCCGAGAGCTCGTCTCCACCATGCTGATCAACGATCTCGTCGACGCCGCGGGCATCAGCTACTCCTTCCGGATCACCGAGGACGTCGGGGTAGCGTCCGTCGACGCGGTGCGCACCTATGCGGCGACGGACGCAATCTTCGGGGTGGATGACATCTGGCGGCGGATCCGCGCGGCGAACCTACCGGTGCCGCTGTCGGACCGGTTGACGCTGGACACCCGGCGGCTGATCGATCGCGCCGGGCGCTGGCTACTCAACTACCGTCCGCAGCCATTGGCGGTGGGCGCCGAGATCAACCGGTTCGCCGAGAAGGTCAAACTGCTGACGCCGCGGATGTCGGAGTGGTTACGCGGTGACGACAAGGCCATCGTCGAACAGGAAGCGGCGGAATTCGCAGCGCAAGGCGCGTCTGTTGACCTGGCCTACATGATCGCCGCCGGCCTGTACCGCTTCAGCCTGCTCGACATCATCGACGTCGCCGACATCACCGAAGCCGATACCGCCGAGGTCGCCGACACCTATTTCGCGCTGATGGACCGGCTGGGCACCGACGGTCTGCTGACCGCGGTCTCCCAGCTGCCCCGAAATGACCGCTGGCATTCGTTGGCGCGCTTGGCGATTCGTGACGACATCTACGCCTCACTGCGGTCGCTGTGTTTGGATGTGCTCGCCGTCGGGGAGCCGGACGAGAGCGGCGAACAGAAGATCGCCGAGTGGGAGCACATCAGTGCCTCCCGGGTGGAACGGGCCCGCCGCACGCTCACCGAGATCTATGCGAGCGGCGACAAAGATCTCGCGACGCTGTCGGTGGCGGCCCGACAGATCCGTCGCATGACTCGTACCAGCGGAAGGGGGTCGTCAGGGTGAGCCCCGAGACGAACATAGGTTTCGTCGCGTCCGTGCCGGTGCGCTGGTCGGACATCGACATGTACCAGCACGTCAACCACGCCACGATGGTCACGCTCCTCGAAGAGGCGCGGGTTCCGTTCCTCACACCCGCCTTTGCCCTCGACATCGCGACCACCGGCCTGTTGGTCGCCGACGTCCGGGTCACCTACAAGGGGCAGCTGCGGCTTGCCGATTCGCCGTTGCAAGTGACCATTTGGGTCAAGCAGCTGCGGGCGGTGGACTTCACGCTCGGGTACGAAGTGCGTTCGGTCACGGCCGAACCCGACTCCAAACCGGCCGTCATCGCCGAGTCGCAAATGGTTGCGTTCCAGATCGAGGAGCAGCAGCTGGTACGACTCGCCCCGCACCATCGGGAGTATCTGCAACGGTGGGCACGATAGCCGAGCGCGGTTTGTGGCTGGGTCCAGAAGACAAGACTGCCCAGCGCGGAGACCTCGCCACGTTCGTCGATCACGTGGTGCGGCTCGATGACTCGGCCGTCATCCGGCTTCGTGCTCGTTCCACCGGGCTGCTCACGGCATGGGTAGCAACGGGATTCGACGTGCTGGCCAGCCGAGCGGTGACTGGCACGATGCGGCCCAAGGATTTATCGGTCGGCGCAGACGAATTGGCGCGTGGCCTGTCGGCAATGGACGACTCGGGCTACGTCGATCCCGGTTTCGCAATGGACTCGGCATGGCGGGGTGCGTTGCCACCGGAGTCGGGCTTCACCCACCTCGATGACGTACCGGCCAGGGTGCTGTTCGACTTGGCGCAGCGTGGCGCGCGACTGGCCAAGGAGCACGGCAGTGCCCATGGCCCGCCGGCCTCGCTGCTTGATCAAGAAGTCATTCGGGTCAGCTCCGCTGACGCACACGTGGGGCTACCCATGCGTTGCGTGTTTGCCTTGACCGCGATGGGTTTCCTGCCGCAGTCAGCTGATGCGATCGGCGCTGACGAAATAATCCGGGTCCGGATACTGCCGTCGTGGTTGCGTGTCGACGCCCGGTTCGGCTCGGTGTACCGCCGTCGCGGTGGTTCCGCGCTGATGCTGAGCTGATCGGGGCTCTCGGCGGCGAGCCTGCGTCAGGTGCCGTAACGCAGCCACAATGGAAGAACGGCATCAAGGTATTCCATAAACTTTTTGAGCCCAACCCGGTATTGCCCATAACCGTAGGGGTCTGTCGCGTATTCTGGAAATGCGATGCCCAGCCCGAATAAGCCAGGAGCAATAATTCCGTTTGTCGAGTTGTACTCTAGCTGGCCCCACTGTGGCGTCTCGGGTAACGTCCTTCGTTCGAAGCCGACGGTATAAATAGCGCGGTCGCACGCTGCGAGCTTCTCCTCGAATTCCGGGCCGGAAACCCAGCACCTTTCCAGTCGATCCGGATAGTCACCGTCGATGTTCTCTCGGGCCCAGTCGGCCGCTCGTCCTTTCAGGCCGCTGTCGTCGAATAAGATCCAATCATCCAGGTAAACAGCATATTTGAGTGGACTGCGATAGAAATTGATCACACGGGCGACGGGATGGCGCAAGAGATGCGGCAAGGCGATCATCGTCGAGTGCGAAGAACCGAAAACGGCGACCGTGGCACCTTCCAGCGGCTCCTGCGCGAGCTTCTCGGGATCGAGTGCGACTTCCACCGGAATTTCATCAAGATCGGGATAATCGAGTTTTTTGGGAATCGCTCCGACGGCGAGAATTACATTTTGCGAGAAGATTTCCTGCAGCCCGGTTTCAATTTTCCATTGCCTGCTCTGCAAAAAGAGGGCGGTTGCCGTCGTTTCAAAGACTTTCACCCGCTCACGCAGATGCTGGGTGACCCACACCAAGGGCTCGGCGACCAGGCCCAGGACACACGTCTCTTCAGGGTCGACTTCGCGTAGCGGCATCTGGGGCGCATCTGCGAACCGAAACGCAGCGGCGCCGTTCAGGAAACTCAGGAATGTACCGACAATGGTGTTGCTTGACACCGATCGCCACTTTTGGCCCAGATCACCTACCGCAAAGGCAGGATCGACCCAGGCGATACTGTCGGGTGCGACCCCGTGGTCCAGCAGTCTTCCCACGGCGGCAATTCCCGCGGGTCCTGCTCCGACCACTGTCCACGCGTAGGGCGGCGTCATGCATTAGATATAAAGGATCAATGGGCGACGCGCCGGGCCGGGAGGCACCTATACCAGCCAGGCGGCCGCGTCCGGAGCCAGCCGGCCGGCCACCAGAGGCGCGCTGGCCAGAATGAGCTCTCCGTCCGGCAGCGCGATCGGGCGGTCGCCGGCGTTCAGCGCGCACACCAGACCGCCGCGACCCTGGAATGTCAGCGCACCGGTTGGCGCGGTCAGCCACTCGAACCCGCTGCCGTCGAGTTCGCTTTCATCGCCTAATCGATCTCGGCCCCTGCGCAATTCGATCGCGCGCTGGAAGAACGACAACGTCGACTCCGGATCGGCGCTCTGCTTTTCGACTGTCAGCGCCGCCCATTCTTTCGGCATCGGTAACCAGGTGTCGGCGGAGGTCGAGAACCCGAAGGGGGGCGAGTCGCCCGACCACGGGAGCGGAACCCGGCACTTGTCGCGGCCACGTTCGGTATGTCCGGAGCGTTCCCATGTCGGGTCCTGCAGCACCTCCTCAGGCAGGTCCAACACGTCGGGCAGCCCGAGTTCCTCGCCGTTGTAGATAAACACCGTGCCGGGCAGCGCGAGCATCGCCATTGCCATCGCGCGCGCCCGGCGCAGCCCGATCTCGCCGCCGCCGTAACGGGTAACCTCGCGGTCCACATCGTGATTGGACAGTGTCCAGGTCGGGACGGCATTTTCGATCGCGACAGCGTCCAGTGAATTCTGGATAGCGGCGTGGATTTCGCCCGCGTCGAAGTCGACCTGTGTCAGCCGGAAATTGAAGCCGAGATGCAGCTCGTCGGGCCGCACATACTCCGCCCAAAGGAGGTTGTCCGTGACCCAGACCTCGCCGATGGTCGCTGCGCCGGGGTAGTCGTCGACGATCTTGCGGATCCCGCGGTGAATCTCGTGCACGTTAGGGTTGTTGAAGCGTGGATCGTCGTCGGTGTGGGACAACACTTTGGCCTCTTCCTTCGAGTCCGGCAGGCCGGGGGGCTTGGCCATTCCGTGCGCAACATCGATGCGGAAGCCGTCTACGCCACGTTCCAGCCAGAACCGCAGCGTCTTCTCGAAGTCGTCGAAGACTTCTGGGTTGTCCCAGTTCAGGTCCGGCTGCTCGGTGTCGAAGAGGTGCAAGTAGTACTGGCCGGGGTTGCCGTCTGGCTCCACCACCCGGGTCCAAGCGGGCCCGCCGAACACCGACTGCCAATTGTTCGGGGGCTTTGCCCCATCGGGCCCGCGACCGTCGCGGAAGTAGTAACGCTCCCGCGCGTCGGTGCCTGGACCGGCGGCCAGCGCGGCCTGAAACCACACGTGTTGGGAACTGGTGTGGTTGGGTACCACGTCCATCGTGATCTTGATACCGCGCTGGTGTGCAGCAGCGATCAGCCGTTCGATCGCGGGCATCCCGCCGAAGAGCGGGTCGATGTCGCGAGGATCGGCGACGTCGTAGCCGTGGTCGGCCATCGGCGAGACGGTGACCGGGCTCAGCCAAATCGCGTCGACGCTCAGCCGCTCGAGATGATCCAGATGGGCGACCAACCCGTCGATGTCACCGACACCGTCGCCATTGCTGTCGGCGAACGATCGTGGATAGACCTGGTAGAAGACCGCGTTCGACCACCATGCTCCGGGGCTCATGTCGCTCCGTCCAAAAGTCTAGGTATCAAATCGGTCTTCAAAAAGGGGTGTTGACCAGGGACTGAGCGGCCATCTCAAGATAGTCGAGCAACTCGCGACGGTGATCTTCGTCGAGGGTGTGCGCATCGATGGACGCGACAGCGGTGTGCATGCAGCGCAGCCAGGCGTCCCGCTCGATTTCAGTGATGCGGAATCGCGCGTGCCGCATCCGCAGCCGCGGGTGCCCGCGTTGGTCGGAGTAGGTTCGCGGGCCGCCCCAGTACTGCTCGAGGAACATCCGCAGCCGCTGCTCGGCGCCGGGCAGGTCGTCTAAGGGATACAGCTCGCGCAGGATCTCGTCCTCCGGCACCTGCTCATAGAAGCGGGACACGATCGCGTTGAAGGTTTCGGCACCGCCGACAGCGTCGTAGAAGCTCACCTGATCCATCGCTTCCATTGTGGTGTATCGCGGGGCAGGCAGGGCGAGGCGGGCCATGATCGGGGCCTGATCACTTCCTCGTGTTCACCCCCTAGACACGACGCACATGTGAAATAGGCGTGCGATCGGCGGCGAATCGTGGTGGACTATTCCGCGGAGGATCTATGGCGCAGGGCAACAGACGCCGCAGCCACCGCAGTTCCGGGGCCGCGGCAGGATTAACCGGGCCCGCGACCGGGTCATGCCTGCATAGCGTTGACACCCATCCGCCCACCCGCCACGACAGCGCATCGATCTGGAATCGCCGGCGGGTGTTGTTGCTTAATTCGACCTACGAGCCGCTGACCGCTCTGCCGATGCGGCGGGCAATCGTCATGGTGATCTGCGGCAAGGCCGACGTGGTGCACCACGACCCGACCGGCCCGGTGATCCACTCGGCGACCAGCTCGATCGTGGTGCCGTCGGTGATCCAGTTGCGGACGTATGTCCGGGTGCCATACCGCGCCCGGGTCCCGATGACCCGCGCCGCGCTCATGCACCGCGACCGTTTCTGCTGTGCCTATTGCGGGTCGAAGGCCGACACCGTCGATCATGTGATCCCACGTAGCCGCGGCGGCGACCACTCGTGGGAGAACTGCGTCGCGTGCTGTTCGACCTGCAACCACCGCAAGGGCGACAAGCTGCTGTCCGACCTCGGCTGGGCGTTGCGTCGAGCGCCGGTGCCGCCGACGGGGCAGCACTGGCGACTGCTGTCCAGCGTCAAGGAACTGGATCCGGAGTGGGCCCGGTACCTCGGTGAGGGCGCGGCCTGACCGGTACGCCCGGAATCTTGTGTCCAGGTGCGCCTAGATCGCCCGGTGGGATACGGTTTTCGTCGTGAGCACCATGGAGATCCACCTGTTTTTTATCGGAATCCCGTTGTTGCTGGTGGCCGCGCTGTCGGCGTGGATCTGGTCCCGCAAGGGCCCCCACCCCGCGACCTACAAGTTGTCAGAGCCGTGGACACACCCGCCCATCCTGTGGGCTGCCACCGACGAAGCCGTCGGCGGCGCGCACGGTGGGCACGGCGGCCACGAAGCATCGGAGTTCACAGTCGGAGGTGGCGCCAGTGGCACGTGGTGAGGTAGCAACGATCGAGCACGCCGGGGTCCCGAAGCGCCTGCCAAAGGGTTCCGTGATCACCACCAGCGGTCGGATCTCGGGGGTCACCGAGCCCGGAGAGTTGTCGTCGGATTTGCCCTTTCCGATCAAGGATCTGGTCGCAGTCGACGACGCGCTGAAATACGGCTCGCGGACATCCAACGTGCGGTTCGCCATTTACCTCGGCGACCTGGGCAGCGACACCGCTGCACGAGCTCGCGAGATTCTGGCCAAGGTGCCGACGCCGGACAGCGCGGTACTGCTCGCCGTCTCGCCTGAACAGTCCGCCATCGAGGTGGTTTACGGCTCCAAGGTCCGGGGCCGCGGGGCCGAGTCGGCCGCACCGCTTGGGATTGCCGCCGCTTCGTCGGCGTTCGAGCAGGGTGAACTGGTCGACGGGCTGGTCAGCGCGATCCGCGTGCTCAGCGCCGGGATCGCCCCGGCCTGACTCCGCCCGGCGACGATGCGGGCCGCGCAGCGACCCGAGGAGGAGCCGGGCAATCGGGTCGAGCCTCGCCGCGAGCGTGCGCGTCTGTGCACGACACGCCGCGCAACTGCATACAAACGCGCGCGCTCGGCCAGGCAATCAGTCGGCGGCGTCGAATTTGCGGGCGCGCAGCGACCGCTTGACCCCCGCCTGGCCTTCCAGCACCAGCCGGCGCAGCGCCGGCGGGATCTCGGAATCACCGAGGAATTTATCGGCGGCGGCGACGCCGCTGTCGCTGATGTCCCACTGTGGATAGAAGCCGATCACCACCGTCTGGGCGACTTCGCTGGACCGGCGTGCCCAGATTCCGGGTATCGCCTCGAAGTAGCGCGCGGTGAAGGGCTTGAGCAGCTCGCACTGCCCGGGTGCGACGAAGCCGGCGATGATCGAGCGTGCGGTGATGTTGGCCAGCGTGTCGTCTTCGGTCACTTGAGCCCACGCCTTCTCTTTCACGGGCAACTGCGGCCGCGCCGCCGAGGCCTGCGCGCCGTGCCGGTTGCCTGCCGCGGTCGCGTCCCGCTGTTTCTCGGCGTCGATGAACGGGGTCTCAGGGCCGCCGGCATCGATCTCGCCGGCGCCTGCCAGAGCGGTGACGATGCGCCAGCGTAGGTCCGTATCCACGTCGAGCCCGGCCAGTCCGAGCTCGGCGGGGTCGCGATCGAGCAGGTCGGCCAGCACCACGACATGCCGGGTCGACAGCACCGACGTGCACAGCGCGTTGACGTAGGCGAGTTGGTAGTCGGAGCCGCCGGTGGCGCCGCGGGCCAGCTCGAGCAGGCGGTCGGCGAACGCCGGCCACCCCTGATCGCGCGCCCAGCCCGGCTCGGCGTAGGACCCCACCGCCGTCTGGGCCTGCAACAGCAGCCGCTGCACCACCCCGATCTCGGTTTCGGCATAAACGCCGCCGGACACCAGCGCCACAAAGTCACGGGCGCGCAATTCGGCGTCGCGCGTCATTTCCCACGCCGCCGACCACACCAGCGTGCGGGGCAGCGGTTCGGCGATGGCAGCGATGCGTTCCAGCGCCGTCTGCAACGACTGGGCGTCCAGCCGCAGCGAGCAATACGTCAGGTCGTCGTCGTTGACCAGAATCAGCTTCCCGCGCGGAACACCAACCAGCGCGGGGACTTCCGTGTCCGATCCGTCGACGTCGAGTTCCTCCCGGTGGACCCGGACCAGCTTGCCGGTTCGGTCCTCGTCGTAGATGCCAATCGCCAGCCGATGCACCCGGGTTTCACCCGCGCCGGGCGCGGCGCCGCTCTGTTGCACCGCGAACCGGGTGAACTTGCCGTCGGCGTCGATGTCGAAATCGGGGCGCAGCGTGTTCAGTCCGGTGGTCTTCAGCCACTGCCGGCCCCAGTCCGACAAGTCGCGCCCGGACGCCTTCTCCAAAGCCGAGAGCAGGTCGTCGAAGGTGGCGTTGTCGTATGCGTGAGTGCGGAAGTAGTCGCGCAGCCCGGCCAGGAAATGCTCCAGCCCGACGTAGGCCACCAGCTGCTTGAGTACCGAAGCGCCTTTCGCGTAGGTGATGCCGTCGAAGTTCACCTCGACCGCGGCCAGGTCGGGGATATCGGCGGCGATCGGGTGCGTCGACGGCAATTGGTCCTGGCGATACGCCCACGACTTCTCCACGGTGGCGAACGTCGTCCAGGCCTCGGTGAATTCGGTGGCCTCGCTTTGGCACAGCACCGAGGCGAAGGTCGCGAACGACTCGTTCAGCCACAGGTCATCCCACCAGGTCATGGTCACCAGGTCGCCGAACCACATGTGCGCCATCTCGTGCAGCACCGTCTCGGCGCGCCGCTCGTACGAGGCTCTGGTGACCTTGCTGCGGAAGACGTAATCCTCCAGGAACGTCACCGCGCCGGCGTTTTCCATCGCGCCGGCGTTGAACTCGGGCACGAACAGCTGGTCGTACTTGCCGAACGCGTACGGCAGGCCAAAATTCTTGTGGTAGAAGCCGAATCCCTGCTTGGTCTGAGTGAACAACCGGTCGGCGTCCATGTGTTGCGCCAGCGAGGACCGGCAGTAGATGCCCAGCGGGATCTCGCCG
>Ga0182012_10004997_pt1 | contig 13782 bp, 10 predicted proteins | sample 612S2SmetaG_FD_120486 | JGI IMG/M metagenome (GOLD analysis project Ga0182012, IMG submission 120486) | Permafrost microbial communities from Stordalen Mire, Sweden - 612S2S metaG | ecosystem: Environmental > Terrestrial > Soil > Wetlands > Permafrost | place: Sweden: Stordalen | collected... | reverse complement strand
GTCGGAATTCCGAAGGCGTCGGCGCCTGCTCCATAATTGTTCGAGAGCATCGAAACCGAACCGTTTGGACGATACAAAACCTGGCCGCCAAATCCCAGCCGTCCGTTGTAACGGCCGTAGGATTGCCATCCATTAATGATCCAAGGCTCAATTTTCAACTTCGCCGTGGGGAAGGTTTGGATACGCAGGCCGGTAAAAAACCACGGCGTGTTGGAAGACACATACGACGGCTGGTAAGCCCAGTTGTCAAAATTGTAGAAGCTAAATAGACCCACATAGGACAAGAAGATGCCGGCGTCCACGTTGACCCCATGCATGGCATCAAAGTGATACCCGCCGTAAGCCTCGCTTACGTAGCGGTAGGCATTGGACAGATCCCACTGTCCGCGCGAATAGCTGGCATCGTTGCGCGGCGTAGCTGTCGAATAGAGGCCAATCTGAGACAAGACGCGCCCCCGAACGTGGTCATAGTGAAAGTCCCCGCCGATGGCCAGATCGGTTAAGCTGACTTCATTCGAGCGAAACACTTCACTGGACCCGCCAATCGTATCGTCTTTGGGATGATTGAAATCGTAGTGGTAGGCCACGTCTGCGCGAATCTCGGGCGTAAAAAACTTGGAATCGAAAGGCAGGTCTTTAGTGCGTGGATTGCCGTTCAGCCAGGTCCAATCGGCGAAGGCGAAGGGCTCAGCCTTGACGGGCTTGGCCGGTGGTACTTGCGGCGTTGCCACTGCCTCCTCAGCAGGAACTGGCGTGGAAGCTGGCGGAAGAACTGCGGCGGGCGGCGCGGTCGCTTTCGCAGTCACTGCGCCGGGATGCTCTGTGGAAGTGTGTGCTCGCAACTCCGCCTCCAGTTGGGCGATGCGGAGCTTCATCGCATCCAACTCCTTCTGGATGGCCGCCTGCCCCGCCTGATCGGAGGCTGCGGCCGGTGTAGGATTCGAGTCGCCGCTAGCTTGCGCGAAACATTGAGGAAGGATAAAGGCAAAAAGTAAAACCACAATTCGACGCTTGTGCAATAGAAACTTCGACACGGAAGTCTCCTCTCATTTCCGGGTCATCCTCGCGCGCCGAGATTCGCTTTTCGGCCGCTTGGAGTGATGACCACGAAATAGTCTACGGAGGAAATCGTAAAGAATGCATAAGGACGCGGGAGCGAAGGGACGCGACCCTTTGTAGGGGACTTAGGTCGCCTTGTCCAGCTCCGGGGGCACTGCCTCTCCCAACTCCTCACCCGGTTCGAAGCGGTAGCCAATCCACGGTTCGGTCAAAATGTAGCGTGGCGAAGACGCCTCGGGTTCCAGCTTCTTGCGCAGTTGTCCGACAAACACGCGGAGGTACTCCACCTGCTCCGTGCTCTGTCCGCCCCAAATCGATGCCAGAAGAGCGCGGTGCGTGACCACCTTGCCTGCGTGGCGCGCCAGGTATAGTAGCAGATCAAACTCTTTCGGGGTGAGATGGACCTCGCGTTTCTTGACCGCGACTTTGTGGGCTTCGAGATCGATGGCGAAATCGCCAACGTTAATCGGCAAGGGCTTTCCGTCGTCGGCAACCGGACTTCTGCGCAAATGAGCGCGGATACGCGCCAGCAGTTCTTCCATGCCGAAGGGCTTGGTCACGTAGTCGTCGGCCCCGGCATCGAGCGCCTGCACTTTCGTCCGCTCCTCGCCGCGCACCGAGAGCACGATGATGGGAACCTTCGTGGTCGGCCGCAGCCGCCGGCACAATTCAAGTCCATCCATGTTCGGCATGGAGAGATCCGTGATGACCAGATCGGGTGTCCAATCCTTCATGATCTCCAATGCCGTTTCACCATCGTTGGCTACGCGCAAGTCATAGCCTTGATTGGAAAGGCTGGTGCGCAGCACACGCGTGATCTGCGATTCATCATCGACGACGAGAATGCGCCGGTGCTCGATGCTTCGCTCGGTCATTCAATAAACTCGCATAGACACAGCAGGGCTCACGACGGTTGTTGCTTGACGATGTGAACATCGACTTCGGGCGCATCGCGCAGAAACTTGTGAATGGCGGAAAGATAAAGATACCGGCGCCATCCCGTTGTCGCGGAGTGGCCAAAAATTACCTGGGTGATGTGTTTTTCGCGAACGAATTCCGCCACCGTTTCGGCCACAGTTTTGCCGCTGCGCTTCTCGATGGTTGCGCCCACATTTTCCGCGAAGTGAAGATTGGCAGCCAAGGATTTTTGATTGCGCTCGCTGACGTCCTGCCCCATATCCACATACACCACGCAGAATTCTCCGTTGAGGGCATGCGCCATGCGCGCCCCGCGAGCAATCAGATACTGCGCGTCCGGATTCGAGCTAATGCATACGGCAATGCGCTCGCAGATCGCGACCTTGCAGCCATTTTCATCTTTTTCGCGAAACGATTCCAGGTTGCGATCGACGGCCTGCGCGACCTGCCGCAGGGCCAGTTCGCGCAGCGCGATTAAATTACCTTCGCGGAAGAAATTGTTGAGTGCGCGATCCACCCGCTCCTGGGGATAAATATCGCCGCGCCTCATGCGGCTTTGCAGCGCTTGCGGCGTCAAGTCGGCCATCACCACTTCGTTGACCCGCTTGAGCACCCAATCCGGAACCGTTTCGCGCACTTGTATGCCGGTCACGCCCTGCACTGTTGGCGTGATGCTCTCCACGTGCTGAATATTCATGGTGGAGAGCACGTCGATGCCGGCATCGAGCAGATCGAAAACATCTTCGTAGCGCTTCGCGTGCTTGCTGCCTTCGATATTCGTGTGCGCCAGTTCGTCGATCAGCGCCACTTTTGGCTTGCGGGCGAGAATGGCGTCGATGTCCATTTCTTCGAACATCGCGCCTTTGTAGTCCATTTTTTTTCGCGGGACCGTCTCCAGCTTCGCCGCCAATTCGGCTACGCCTTTTCGCCCATGGGTCTCGACCACGCCGATAACGACATCTTCGCCGCGGCTGTGCCGCCGCACCGCTTCGCTCAACATGCTGTAAGTCTTGCCTACGCCGGGTGCGTAGCCCATGAACAGCTTGAAAATGCTCCCTTTTTTTTCGGGGTTCGCTTCTTCCAGCCATTGCTCGGGAGTTCGTGCCATCGGGCTTATTGTCGCCGAGCGCTCTCGAATTGTCGAACCGGCTATCGAACCTAAGCCGAAGCTCAGCTACAATCGCCTCGTGAGTGCATCGGGCAGAGTAGCTCTGGGCTACGCCGTGGCAGCGGCCGTTGTGAGTGGAGTTACGCTCATTTATCACTCTCTGCTGCACGTCAATCCGACCACAGTCGCGCTTACATTTCTTGTAGGCGTGCTCGCGATTTCCGCCACTTGGGGATTGCGTCACGCAGTGGTCACCGCGTTCGCTTCGACTCTGCTGTTCAACTATTATTTTCTGCCCCCCATCGGAACCTTCACCATCGCCGACCCGCAGAATTGGGTTGCGCTGATCGCATTCCTCATCACGGCCGTCATCGCCAGCGAATTGTCGGAACGTGCTCGGCGCGAGGCTCGCAACTCTAATGAGCGCCGCCGCGAAGTTGAGCGGCTCTACTCTTTCAGTCAGCTGTTGTTGTCGAGCGACAACGTCGCCGAGCTGCTGAACCTGATTCCACGCTACGTCGTCGAGTCCTTCAATCTGAAGTTTGCCGCCGTCTCACTGACGAATCGCGCCGACGTTTACCGCTCCCAACCCGGTAATGACGGCTTGGAAATCCATGACCTTCAGCTGGTCAGCGCACGCGGCGAACCCAAGATCGACGCGCTGGGCAACGTAGCTTTCGTTCCGTTAAGGATGGGCGTAAAAGTTGTGGGCAGTCTCGGCATCTCGGGAACCATCCCGTCGCGACAAACTTTGGAGGCACTCAGCGGCCTCATCGCAATTTCCGTCGAACGCGCCGGTGCCATCGAAAAACTGGGTCGCGCCGAAGCCGCCCGCGAGAGCGAACAACTGCGCACCGCGCTGTTGGACTCGGTCACGCATGAGTTTCGCACTCCGCTGACTTCGATCAAAGCATCGGTGACCACACTCCTTGGCCACTCCGCCCTTGATAGCGTTCAGCGCCTCGAACTCTTGACCGTCATCAACGAGGAAAGCGATCGCTTGAATCGCCTGGTGGGCGAGGCCGCTGAGATGGCGCAGCTCGAGGCCGAAGAGTTCGAGCTAAACCTGGAAGCGCATCCCATACGGCAAGCAGTTGAAGCAGCTCTTGACGAATCAAAACACGCTTTGGAAAATCATCCCGTAGAAGTGCACTTGCCGCCGGATTTGCCGCCGGCCCGTATGGACTTTGACCGTATCAAAGAGGTCCTGCGGCACTTGCTGGAAAATGCGGCGAAGTACTCTCCTGTGGGAACGCCGATTCACATCACCGGCGAAGCCAAGAATGGAATGCTCACCACCAGCATCGCCGATCGCGGCCCCGGCATTGACGACTTCGAGCAGGCCCTCGTGTTCGACAAGTTTTACCGCGGACGCAATCACCGCTTCCAAGTCGGCGGAACCGGAATGGGCCTCGCGATCTCGAAAGCCTTGGTGGAAGCTCACGGCGGACGCATCGGAGTGACCAGCCAGCTCGGCCACGGATCGGTATTTTATTTCACTCTGCTGGTCGCGTAAGTCGAATCACTCCACAATTAAAAGCGCATCGCCCGCATTGACTGCCGCGCCGACTGCGGCAACAAGTTTCTTAACCATGCCCTTCTTCGGCGACTTGATTTCATTTTGCATCTTCATGGCCTCAACCACGACCAGCCCTTGCCCGGCTTCGACAGCAGCACCTTCAACTACGAGATATCGCACCACTTTGCCCGGCATGGGAGCGGTCAGCTTTTTCGGTCCGCCGTCATCGGCAGTCGCGCCCCTGCGACTCTTAAGTGAGCGTGGGTCGCGCACCTCTGCGTCATAAGGCTTGCCTTCAATCCATAATCGAGTCGCGGATTCCTGTCGAACCTCGTACGAATGTCCTTCGATCAACAAAGAGAGAACTCCGGGCGCAATCAATACCGGATCAATCTCCGTCACTCGGCCGTCGAGATGGCAAAGCCAGCTTTCGCCTTTTTTTTCTAATTGCAAGCGCACCGAGCGGCTATTGATGACAATCTCGAGAATCATCTAGCGCAGTGCCTCCCGGCGAGCCACACATCGCCACGCAGAGGATTGGGGTTCCGCCGAGATTTCTGGACCTTTTACGGGCGAACCAGCCGACGACCTTCCCATGGCTGAAAACAATCCCGCTGCGATCGCGGCAACCTCCGCGTGATCGGGCGATGGCGATTCTTTCTTCTCTGCGAGACGGTCGAGATATCCAGTATTCAGTTTGCCCGCTTGAAAATCGGCGTCATTCAATATGCGTTTGAACAGCGCGATGTTCGTCTTGATTCCGCCTATAAATAATTCATCCAACGCCCGCAGCAACTTCGCTGTTGCCTGTGCCCGATCGCTCCCATAGCCCACCAGCTTCGAAAGCAGCGGATCGTAGTCGATGGGCACGGTCCATCCCTCATACACCCCGCTGTCTTCGCGAATGCCGGGTCCAGCAGGCGAAGCCAGCATCGCAATCCTTCCTGGGCTGGGAAAATAATTGTTGTCCGGATCCTCCGCGTAAATGCGGCACTCAATTGCATGACCGCGCAACTGCACATCGGCTTGTGAGAACGGCAGCGTCTCGCCGTTCGCAATACGAATCTGCAATTGCACCAAATCGAGTCCAGTCACAAGTTCCGTGACAGGATGCTCCACCTGCAAACGCGTGTTCATCTCCAGAAAATAAAAATTCTTTTCCTGATCGACCAGAAATTCGATCGTCCCGGCATTAGCATAATAGGCCGCCTTCGCAACCTTGACCGCGACTTCACCCATCCGCCGACGCATGTCTGGGTCCACGATCGGCGACGGCGCTTCTTCGACCACTTTCTGGTGGCGGCGCTGAATCGAGCACTCGCGCTCGCCCAGGTAAACCGTGTTCCCATGCTCGTCGGCGAGAATCTGCATCTCGATGTGGCGCGGATTTACAATCGCCTTTTCGAGATACACTTCGTCATCGCCGAACGATCGCTGCGCCTCGCTCCGCGCAGCTTCCAACGCATTCCGTAACTCTTCGGAACGGTGTACCAGCCTCATCCCTTTGCCACCGCCGCCCGCCGCCGCTTTCAGCATTACGGGATAGCCGATTTTCACTGCGATTCTCTCCGCCTCCTCGAACGATTCCAACCCACGCGAAGTCCCCGGCACAAACGGGACGCCCGCTTTCTCCATGTTCTGCCTGGCCTTGGTCTTCGACCCCATCATGTCCATCGATGCCGCGGACGGCCCAATGAACTTCACTCCCGCCGCCTCGCATGCCCGAGCAAATACCGCGTTCTCGGAGAGAAACCCATATCCGGGATGAATCGCCTCGGCTCCACTGCGCTTCGCCACGGCAAGAATCTTCTCGATATTCAGATAGGACTCGCGAGCCGCCGCCGGACCAATCGCATACGCTTCGTCGGCCTTGAGCACATGCAGTGCCCCGCGATCGACCTCAGAAAACACTGCGACCGAAGCGATACCCATCTCTCGGCAGGCGCGGATGACTCGGACGGCGATCTCTCCGCGGTTAGCAATCAGAATTTTCTTGAACATGATTTCGCTCGCTGCAACGGCGCGAACTTTCCATTCTACTTGCGCCCGGCCGCCGCCAAGACATTGCTATATTGAAAAGGCGGCAATCCGCAAAACATGGCTTCGATGAGCACCCTGCCACAACGAGAGGTCAATAACTCGTCAACCTCTCTGCGCTGGCCGCTTCTCATTATGACGGCAGGCTTCATTGCCCGCCTCATTCCCGCCTGGCGACTCTGGCTCAATGCCGATGAAGCGCTGCACTATCTGCTCTCGGTGCAACCTTCGCTCGCGCTGACGTACCGGGCGAGTTTGACTACAGCTCACCCGCCGCTGCTGATCGTCTTCATGCATTACTGGCAAAGATTGGGGACTACGGAGTTCATTCTGCGTCTCCCGTCGGTCCTGGCCGGGACGGCCGCCTGTGGGATGGCCTTCCTTTGCTTCGAAAAGGTCACCGACCGCAAGACCGCCCTTATCGGCCTGACCCTGATGGCCCTTTCGCCGCCGCTAATTTCGCTCTCGGCGGAAATTCGCCAGTATCCTCTACTCTGGTTGTTCAGTATCAGCGCCTTGTATTTGCTGGAGGTCGCCGTTTCCGACCGTTCGTGGCTGGCGATGCTAGCGGCGAGTTGTCTCCTCTGGCTGGCCATGCTCACGCACTACTCCGCTTTCTTATTTGTAATGACCTTCGGGATCTACTCGCTCATCCGCATCGTGGGGGCCAGACCCAAAGCCGCCCTTATCGCCGTCTGGGCCACCGGACAAGCCGCCACTGCGGGACTCGCGCTTTTCCTTTTGCGCAGCCATGTTCAACGACTCCAATCGAACGGCCTGCAAGAACTGATCGCCAGTACTTACCTTCGTGCCTCGATCTATCACAAAGGAGAAGTGAATTTCTACTGGTTCATGCCCCGCGAAAATCTGCGCTTCTTCCACTATCTTTTTAGTCAAGGTGCGGTCGGCGCCTTAGCCCTGGCGCTATTCCTGGCGGGGGTCGTGCTGCTCGCGGGGCAACATCGGCAAGTGAGCTCTGCTTCACATCCTAGTCCACGGTTGTTGGCATTGCTGCTGGCTTTTCCGTTCTTCGCGAACAGTGTTCTTGCCTTGGCCGACATTTATCCCTTCGGAGGCACGCGCCACAATTCCTATCTCGCCGTGTTCGCCATACTCGGCATCGCCGTCGCATTGGCGCACTGGCAACCGCGCGGGATTCTCGCACAGCGATCGGCTTGGGCTGCGATGGTTCTCATCCTTTTGCTATGCAACGTCTTCCCCACGCCGCGCGGAGAATTCATCCACTGGAAGGATCAACAACGCCCCCTAATGATCGCAGCCGTCACCGGCCTTAGGCAGTCGTTAGAAAAAGACCCGCACGCCATCCTCCTCACCGACAACCAAGGCGGCTTGCTGCTGAGTTATTACTTATGCGGAGAAAAAATCGTCCAATTCGAAGAGCCGTTTCAGCCTTTCTTCGAAGCCCGTTGCGACGGCCGGCGCGCCCTCACCATCGATCCCACCCGCTGGATTTTTAAAGGCCCTACGTTTGCCGGAGACCTAGCCGCATTACAGCAGCGTTACTCGTTGCAGCCCGACACTTCGCTCTATCTCTTTCAGGCGGGTTGGGTCATCGATAAGGAAAAATCCTTGCGCCAGGAGATGGCCCGCTTCGGCTGCACCGAACAAAACTTCGGCCACAACATTCTGGTCTGCCGCATCGGATTGCACCCGCTGTGGAAGCAAAGTCTATACTTGAATTCAGAGGATCAGCATCCATGACCAGTATCACCTTACCCAAACTCGCGGCCATCGGCGAATTCGTAAGTCTGTTGCGTGACCTGCCCCAGGATGCCTTCACCGGCACCGCACAGGTTCTCACACTGATGCGTGAGCACCCAGTTGAGGCCGATACTCTGACCCCTTACCTCACATGGAGCGCTCAGCATTACACCCGAAACTTGATTGATAGAACTTCACTCTACGAGTTGATGGCCATCTGCTGGGAAGTGGGGCAGGTCAGCTCCGTTCACAATCACAAGGACCAGAATTGCTGGATGGCAGTCCCGGTGGGACGTTTGCTAGTCGAGAACTTTTACTTGAAATCGCAGCAGCTCGAGTTGGGGCAGTGCGAGTTGACTCCCGCGGACACGATCGAAATGAATCTTGGTAATCCTTGCGCGGTTGATCCTCAAGAGCCTGTGCATCGCGTGGTGAATCCGAAAGAATTTAGACAACGCGCAGTCAGCTTGCACGTCTACTCGCGCCCTTTTGACTCCTGCATTGTCTACTCGCCGGAGCAGGGCACCTGCGGCGAAATCAAACTACGCTACGCCACGGAGTATGGAAGCGTCGTAGGGTAGCGATTCGAGCGAGCCGCCGAAAGCCTCGCAGAGAAATCCGCTCGTAACTTTCTCGGCGGCCTCAACGCTCCCAGCGGTAAGCAAGTTTGTCAGTCGGAAGCAGCCCCCTCACGCGGAAACGACTTCAGCGCCACATCGCTCGATTTCGCCGCAGGCTGCTTGCCTTCCGGCCCACGATATTCTGTCAGCTTTCCCTTCATCACGTAAAAGCCTTCATCGACAAGCGTCCTGCCGTCGCCGCGGCCAACCGTCCCTTGGAATGAGTACCAAACGTCGTGCACCGCCTTGGTCGTGAACGTCAGCTTGCTTCCCTCCAACCTCGCCGTCTTGAAAAACTGATCGAGGAACTCGCCTTTGTCGCTCTCCGTATCTCCGTAGCGGGAAACAAAACCGGTGACGCTGCCATCGTTCTCAACCGACAGCTGCACGAACTCACCTTCTTGCAGAAAGCTATACATGCCCGAATAATCCGGCGCCATCACCGTCGGCGGAGCGGTCTGTGCACCCGCATGCAGGACTGTCAACATCGTCAGCACTAAGAACATCACGCCAAATCGCCGACTAGCGCGTAATTTCGCAAATTCCATATTGGGTATTAGACCATGGAATTGCCGCTCCCAGCCTCGAAAGAACGAGTGCAACTCGCCTCCCGCCGCTATAATCAAACAAAGCAGCAACCTTGGTTTCCCTGCCGATAGAAACGATGAAAAAGACCTCAGCCGCCCGTGCGATTGTGCTCGACGAGTCCCCGCTCGTCATTGATCCCCCGCGCCTGTTGGTCGAACTCGAACCCGCCCATCAAGTCTTCGTGCGCAACCTTAAAGACCTCATCCGGCCCCAGAAGCTGCCTCGTCTGCGCTTATCTTCCTGGCCGGGACAATTTTGGCCCGACGTCTTCGTCGATCACCGCGCCCCCTGGCGCGGCTTCGCCCAATCCCTTGGCCTGCATTGTCTCTTGGTTTTCGCCGTGATCGGGGCCACCGAACTCTGGACCCAACCCGCTCGCGTTTCAGGCAAGCCCACCTTCAGCAGCTCCGACGTTCTGATCTATTCCGCCTCCGACTATTTGCCGCCGCTGAACACCGGTAGGACCTCGCGACACAAAGCACCCAAGAGCGAGCCAGCCCGAGCCGCGCAAGCCATCCTCTCGGTTCCTGCCGAAACGGATAACCATAGCCAGACCGTCGTGACTCCGCCGTCGGTAAAATTGGACCACGACGCCAAGCTGCCGAACATCGTCGCTTGGGACAAACCGGCTCCCGCCGCGCCGCTGTCGGCAACTTCGGGGCCGTCACTGCGGTTGCCCACACTGGATGCCACCCCAGTCGCTCCCGCCCCCGAAGTGAAATTGGAAAAATCAAGTCGCACCTCGCTCGTCCAAGACGTGGTCGTGGCCCCGCCACCGAATGTGCAGCTTCACGCCGGACGCCTGAGCACCCTCGATATCGGACACGCCGAGATCGTCGCGCCCGCTCCCAAGCTTTCGCTCTCGGAGCAGCGAACTCCGTCGCGATCTTTATCGTCCCTCGATTCGGCAAGTGCCGCCGTCGCACCGCCGCCTACTGTCTCGGGCACATCCACTCATTCAAGCGGACGATTGATCGCGTTAAACGCCCAGCCCGGCGTGCCGGTCGCTCCGCCCGCTGGCAACCGCCGCGGCTCCTTCGTAGTCGCGCCCGACGGCAAAGCATCCTCGGCTGGAATTCCCCAAAGTAATTCGGGGGACGAGCATAGCGCTTCCTCCTCAGGCAAAGACATTCGTGGCCTGCCCGCAGGATTGCAGGTCGCAGCCGGACCAAAAGCCTCGGCAAAGTCGTCGGGATCAGCTTCCACTCCGCGGCTGATGGCGGATGCATCCGCGCCCCGCGTGAGCGCGAACAATCATCAGACTCCCGCAGTCCTGGCCGACAATCCCACTGAAGTTGATCGCGAAGTCTTCGGCGCGCGCCGCTCTTACTCGATGACTCTCAACCTGCCGAACCTGAACTCCGCCGGAGGCAGCTGGATCATCCACTTCGCCGAGCTGAAATCTGATGCCGGCGATTCGGTAAGAACTTCGCCACTCTTCGCCCCTGTCGCCATCCACAAAGTGGATCCCGGATATCCGCTCGAACTGATGCGTCACAATGTCGCTGGCACGGAGATCGTCTATGCCCTGATCGCCGCCGATGGCAGCGTGGGCGGGGTGCGTGTGATCAATAGCGTCGACGATCGCCTCGACGCCTACGCCAAGTCTGCCGTCTCGCATTGGCAATTCCTTCCCGCCACCAAAGATGGCGTTGCGACTCCCGTGGAAGCCGTATTCTTGATTCCGTTTCGACCTGTACACAACTCTTCCAGCTTCTAACGCCGGGATCCATCTTCCAGAATCCATTTCTCGCCGCTGCGACCCTTCGTTCGCGCTCCACCGTTTCTTTTCGGTCGCGCATCTGCGAAACTAGCTTTTCCATCTCCCTATGGGCCGCATTCACGTTCTTTCGGAAACCGTCGCCAACAAAATCGCTGCCGGTGAAGTGGTCGAGCGGCCTGCGTCCGTGGTGAAAGAGCTACTGGAGAATTCCCTCGACGCAGGGTCCTCCCGCATTCGCATCAACGTTGAAGGGGGCGGACGCAAGCTCATCCAAATCACCGACGATGGATGCGGCATGGTGCGCGACGACGCGTTGCTGGCTTTCGAGCGCCACGCGACTTCTAAGATTAAGGACGCGGAAGACCTGCTCAACATCGCGACCCTGGGCTTTCGCGGAGAAGCCTTGCCATCGATCGCCTCCGTCGCCCGTATGCGCCTCGAAACCCGCGCCGCCAATGAAGACTCCGGGACCGTCGTCGAAATCAATGGCGGTAAAATTTTTCGCGTCGATGAAGCGGGACTGCCGCCGGGAACTTCCATCACGCTGCGCGACTTATTCTTCAATACTCCGGCGCGTAAGAAATTCCTCAAGTCCGAATCGACCGAACTCTCGCATATCGCATCGCTGGTCACGCATTACGCGCTGGCTCATCCTGAAAAGCATTTCGAGCTTCATTCGGCGACGAATGCAATTCTGATTGCCCCGCCCGTCGCGGGCTACAGCGAACGCGTCTACCAGGTCTTCGGCAAGGATGTTCTCGACCAACTCATTCCCGTCGCCGCCGTTCAGCCCCTCGAACGCATGGGACTGCCACAGCCTCCGCCCTGGCGTCGCAATGAAAAAGAAGAAGACGCCGAAACTGTGACAGAAAAAGACTTCGGCGAACTGCGCGTCCATGGCTTCGTTTCCAAGCCGGAAATCCAAAAGCTCAACCGCAACTCCATGTACGTCTTCGTCAACGGACGCCTCATCCGCGACCGTCTCATTCAGCACGCACTGATCGAGGCCTACCGCAACATTCTGCCGCCGACGGTTTATCCCGTCGTGCTGATGTTCCTCGAACTGCCCGGCGGAGAAGTTGACGTCAACGTCCATCCTTCAAAGACCGAAGTCCGCTTCCGCCAGCAGACGCTAGTGCATGATTTCGTACGTGAAGCGGTGCGCGGCGCGCTGATGAAGGCGCGTCCAGTGCCGCAGTTCATCGCGGAGATTTCAGCCAACGCAACCGGCGGAACATCCCTAACCCCTGGCTCCCGCTTCTCCGTTGCCCCCGCCGAAGCCTCGAACGGCAACTTCTCGCTGCAACCGCCGCCCGTTCCCGTCCTGAACGAACGCCTCGACTTTGGTATGGACGGCATCGCGGTCGAAGCCAATGCCGCCGTTTCCGTTCCGATCATGCCGCCGCAAAGTTTTCCGGCCATGACGAAACTGAACGGCGACAGCTGCGCCCCGCCCATCGCCGAAGCAGACGCGCAGGATTTCGAGTTTCAAGAAGAAGCCATCAAGCCTCTGCTCGCCACGCTCAAACCCTTAGGTCAAGTCCGCGAATCTTTCATCCTCGCCGTCAATCGCGAAGGCCTCTGGATCATCGATCAGCACGTCGCCCACGAGCGAGTCCTGTTCGAGAGAATTTCGCGCCAGCGCGCCGCCATGAAAGTCGAAAGCCAACGACTGCTGATCCCGCTGCTGCTCGAACTGACGCCCGCGCAGCAAGCCGTCTTCACCGAAATCTGCGACGAACTCAATCAGAACGGATTCGAGGCCGAACCCTTCGGCACCCGCAGCATCGCTATCAAAGTCGCGCCCGCCGGCATCGACGCCAGCCAAATCGAAAAGCTGCTCTTCGAGTTGCTCGAACAATTTGCCCGTGAAGATCAAGCCCTCAATCTGGAACACATCCGCCTGCGCATCGCCGCCTCCATCGCCTGCCACGCCGCCATCAAAGTCAACATGCCGCTTGAACAAAATAAAATGGAGTGGCTGCTCGCCGAACTGGCCAAAACCGATTGCCCCATGTCCTGCCCCCACGGCCGCCCCATCGTTCTGCGATACTCTATGCAGGACATCCAAAAAGCCTTCAAACGGATTTAATGTGATCTCCTCTGTGAAGCCTCCGTGCTACCTCTGTGTTCTCTGTGTCAAAGATTTTCCAACCTTAACCACGGAGAGCAAAGAGGGAACGTAGAGGATTCGCAGAGCCGTGAGCATTACACAACAATGACCGAACAGGAACTCACCGATCTCCGCCGCGAACACTGGCGGCTCACCGGACAACCCGCCCGCACCCTCGACGACGCCCGCGCCTTTCTCGCCACGTGCGGATTCGCCACGCTTCTTCCCGAACGCCCGGCTGCGCTGCTCCCAACTCTGGTCGGAGCCTGGGCCGGATCCGACGACCGCCTGCCCACCTGGCGTCTGGCCTTCGACGACGCTCGCGCCATCGCTGCTACCGAATTAATGGTGCGCCTGCTCCGCGACCGCCTGGCG
>Ga0182012_10004995_pt1 | contig 13783 bp, 14 predicted proteins | sample 612S2SmetaG_FD_120486 | JGI IMG/M metagenome (GOLD analysis project Ga0182012, IMG submission 120486) | Permafrost microbial communities from Stordalen Mire, Sweden - 612S2S metaG | ecosystem: Environmental > Terrestrial > Soil > Wetlands > Permafrost | place: Sweden: Stordalen | collected... | reverse complement strand
TGGACGTAGTCCATGTGAAGTTGCTACTGCCGCTGAAGTTGACCGCTGCATAAGCCGCAGGGTTCTGCAATCCATTCGGAATCAACTGTCCATCCGCGCCATACTTGCCCGTCCAATTACCTAATGTCACTGAGTCCGCGCCGCTATAACTGGCCGAACTGGTCACCGTAGTCGAAGACACCGGATCGAAGAAGATGCCGTTTACGATGGCGTTGTCGCCACCCGTGTGCGTGACTTGAATCTGCACGTGCCCTTTGATCAAATAGCTTTCCCACACGCCGCCGGTAAACGAAGAAAACGATTGCGTGCTCAGAACGTTCGAGTTGCTCGCATCGATAATCGTTACGGTTTCTGTCCGGAGATAAGAATTCCAATCGCACAAGTACAGCGAGACCTGGTGTGTGTTGCCATCGGTGAGGTTCACATCAATCGTGAAAGCGCTGGCCGAATAATAAACCGAGGCAATCCGCGAACTCGACCCGCTCGCGGATTGCAGCGCTCGAGGATCAATGGTGGACGTAGTCCATGTGAAGTTGCTACTGCCGCTGAAGTTGACCGTTGCATAGGCCGCAGGGTTCTGCAGGCCATTCGGAATCAACTGCCCATCAGCGCCATACTTGCCCGTCCAATTACCTAATGTGCCTGAGTCCGCGCCCTTGTATGTCGCAGATGCTCCGCTGGCCGCTGCCGTCCCAGTGCCGGTGATTGCTAGGCTCTGAGTCGCTCCATTCACATTGCCGGAGTTATCCGTCACCACCAGATTGGCCGTGCGTGCGCCTGTCGCGCTGGGAGTAAACGTCACGGTGATGCTACAAGTCCCGCCTGCCGCCAGCGTTGTGCCGCAATTATTAGAAACCCCAAAATCGTGAGCGTTGGCGCCGCTCAACGCAATGCTGGCAATGTTCAGCGTTGCCGATCCGGCATTGCTCAACGTCACCGGCTGCCCGGCGCTCGTCGTGCCAGTCGTCTGCGATGCGAACGTGAGCGAGCCCGGCGACAGCGATGCCGTCGGCGCCGTCACCACCACGCCGCTCCAGTTGTTCACCAGATTGGCCACGTTCACCGATCCCAATCCGCTGGCCAGGTCATAGCCCACCCCCGCTGGATACGTCTCCGCCGCCGTGTTGTAATTCGCTTCTCCCGGAACAGCGTTGGTGCCCACCGTAACATCATTAAAAATACAACCGCTTACAGGCAATACGGACGTGTTCGACGCGTTACACGACCCTAGATTTTCGCTCGCGGCCAATGCGTACAAGCGCGGCGTGAGTTGGCCCAAACGTGCACCCGCCTTCTGACTGATCAACGCCACAATACTCGCGAAAGATGGCGCCGATGCCGAGGTTCCGTAGATGCCATTGAGCGTCGCGGGCGAGGTCGAACACCCACCCGCCAAGCAAAGAAGATAAGCATCATGTCCTGCCGCCGTGAGAGACACATCCGGCACATCTCGTACGCCATCGGCCGGAATCCCCGCTACGCCTGTTTGCCAAGACGGTTTCGCAAAATAGATACTCGCGCCGCCGCCACCCGCCAAAATGCTCCCAGTTCCGCAAGTGCTGCCTGTGCAGTTGGCGTTCCATACGTCCTCGGGAATATAGGAAACTGCGGAATTGTAATAGCTGCCATTGCTGGTACTCCAATACGCGTTCGAGCCGTTTTCGTTAAATTGCGTGCCGCCCACCGTGATCGTGTACGGCGAAGAGCCCAAGCCGTTCACCGACACCGGCCCCGTCGCCGATGTCTCGGTATTGAAGTCGTCGCAACCAGCCGACCCCGCATCACCCGCCGAAACGGTGTAAGTGATTCCTTGCGCGGCCGCTTGTTGCGCGTTTGACGAAATCAAAGCCTCCTGCGCCGCTGTGAAAGATGCTTCGCACGAACCAAAGCTCTCCGTCATCACGTTGGCCAGATTGTTGTTGATGATGTATGCTTCCGACAAATCCACGCCGTCGGTAGTATTCGTGCTTTTTGAAACAACCAGATCAACCGTCGCACCCGTCGCTAGTGCACCAGACCAACTCGTATCCAGCACCGCCTCCGCTTCTTCGCCGCCACCCAAATCGCCGGGGTCCGTCCCGTTCAGGATAATGTTCGGAGTATTCACCGGCAACCCGAACAGGCTGCGAAAAGAGATAATGTCTTGGATTTTGATATTCGTTCTTCCCACCACGGCAATCGTTGTGCCCGCCCCCGTTATCGCCGGATACAGACTGTTCACGTTGTAAATGGTCTGGTAATCCTTTGGCGAAAGATAGTGGTTGCCGGAACCTGTGGTGTAATCCGGCATCGGTGAGACATTCGCATTCAGGATCGTCGATTGCGGTGCTGCATGGAAATCGTGCAGTGTGGAAACGCCCGCCACTGCATCGGCCAACGCTAGCGGAATCTGTTGGTCACTGGCATTCGCCCAATGGTCAACTCCCTTCACCGTGAACTTATGAATCTCTGTGTGGAACGCGTTTCGCACTTGCCCCGCTTGGCCCGAAAATTCCAGGAAGCTGCGACCGGGCGCCGTGGGCGCCACTTGAAAACCATGCTTCTGCAGCCAAGCAGTCACCGTTTGAATGTCGGAATCAGACGCGCCAAACTGTTGGCCAAACTGCTCCGGCGTCAGCCATCTGTGAAAGTTCGGTGAACCGGGTTGCTGCACCTCTTCCAGGAATTTGTCCAGAGCCGCTTGCCGTTCAGCGCTCCGCTTCAAAACCAAAAGCATTCTCTCCATCGGTAACGAATCCGATGCCGCGCCTCGATCAAACTCGGCTCTGGCCATCGGGTGTGTGCTGTGCCCAACGGCCACCAGCCGGCTTTCGTCAATCGTAGACGTGATGAGCGTAGGCGCTTGCGCCGCAATAACGCCCTCGCAAAACAAAATCACTAAGGCAAAAGTTACAACGGAAGAATGAAAGTGGGATTTGGACATTGCTCTGTTCAAGTGAGGATGAAGCTAGTAATTAAACTTGCGTACGAATGCTGACGCTACTGCGGTGAAAGTGTTTCTAATGTTTTTTCCGTATCGCACTAGCCTACCAACTATCCGCCTCACCTACAAATATCGGAGCCACCATGGAGCTCTTTCCAGCTTTTTCCGTCCATACCAAAGGCACAGCGGGTACATGAGTACTACAACCAAAGTCCAAAGCAAATATACTTCGCTTAGCGAGTATCCGTAATCTGTGGGATAGAGCTTGGCGTCACCGCCCAAAGTGGGAAGTGTGTGCCAAAGAAAGCCTACGCGACTGTAGCGCAGCGCCGCCAAGGGAAAAGCCAGCAGGTGAGCTAAGAGAAAGTGACCCAGGAAAAAGAAGAGCGGCGTCCGGCCAAAAACTATGAGCGGATTCAGTTTTGAAAACGTACACTTTTCAAACAGCGCCAGCACCAGCAGCGCCGGCCCCAATGTCATCAACAGATAATCGAGCGAGGGCGGATATTTATTGCAGCGCAAGAACGACAAGGCAGTAGTCCAAGGCCGCGGATCGCCATAAAGATTGATGCCGCGCAGCAGCACAAAAGAAATTGTCATACCAAGCCCGGTGCGAAAGATGATCGGCCGCCGCCGTGCAGGTTCTAGCTTCATCACTGGTCCAAAACAAAATCCCGCTGCCATGACGGCAAACCAAGGAATGAGTGGATATCCCACAATCACCACCACGCTGCCCAGCTTGATCGCTCCGCCTTCGTGCAATATCTTCCATAGCCAGCCGAGCGCTCCGAACTGCGCTGCCTTCAACGGATCGGTCAAATTGTGCATCACGATGACCGCAATGCTGATGACGCCCAGCAAACGCAGCGGAAGGTGAATCAAAAAACTCAATACCACCATCGACCAACCGAGTGCCCACAACACCGTTAGAAACACCGGGTTCGACGTCAGGCTTAAGAACATCGCGAAGCGCAAGACCGTTAGCTCCAGCACGACCAGCCACAAACCACGCTTCCAAAGAAAATCTGAGACTTTCCCGGCGCTGCGCCCACTCTGCATAAAGTAGAACGCACCTAGCCCCGCGGTAAACATAAACACCGGTGCACAGAAATGCGTAATCCAGCGTGTAAAGAAAATGGCGGGTGTTGTATGCGCCAAATCTTCCGGCGAAAAAAACATGGCTTGCCGGTGAAAAAAATCACGAACATGATCGAGCGCCATGATGATCATAACTAGGCCGCGAAGTGCATCAATTGAAGGTTGGCGCGATTTAGCGGGTTTAACGGTTTCCAAAAGAGTGACTTCATTCTAAGACGTGCACCTTGACATCACCCCAATAATCTGATATTTCTGTAATAACAGAAATATCAGATTATGATCGAGCTGTCCACAAAAACGCGCATCCACGCTCCCGCCAAGCGCTGTTTCGATCTCGCCCGCTCGGTGGAAGTCCATCTCAAAGGCAATGTTCACTTCGGCGAACAATCCGTAGCCGAAGGCGGAGTTACGTCCGGCCTCATCGGACTCGGTCAACGCGTCACTTGGCGCGCGCGCCATTTCGGCGTTCGCCAGACGCTCACCAGCGAAATCACCGCCTTTGATAGTCCCCGCTACTTCCAGGACACCATGCTGCGCGGTGCCTTCAGCAAAATGCAGCACGATCATTACTTTATATCCCTGGCGCCTCACGTCACCCAAATGCGAGATACTTTTCGCTTCGAAGCCCCACTGGGCATCCTGGGCCGCATTGCCGAACGCCTTGTTCTGCGCGAGTACATGCTAGATCTCCTGAAAGAACGCAATGCCGTGCTCTAAGAAGTGGCTGAAACCAATGCTTGGCAAAAATATTTATGACCCAACCTCTGCGCATCGTCATTCCCGGTGGAAGCGGCCAAGTCGCCCACATTTTGGCTCGCCATTTTCACGCCCGCGGCCACAATGTCACGGTGCTCAGCCGCCATCCCAATTCTGAGCCTTGGCAAGTTCTCCCATGGGACGGCCTCACCGAAGGCCCCTGGATAAAGGCGCTCGATCGCAGCAACGTCTGTATCAACCTTGCCGGCCGATCTGTCAATTGCCGTTATCGCCGCGGTAATCGCCGCGAGATCACCGATTCCCGAGTGCTCAGCACCAAGCTCCTGAACCAAGTCATCGGTTCACTACGCTCGCCGCCACGCGTGTGGCTCAATGCCAGCACCGCCACCATCTATCGCCACGCGCTCGATCGCCCCATGGATGAAGCGCGCGGCGAACTCGACGGCAACGAACCTGGCGCACCCGACACTTGGAACTTTTCCATTCAAGTCGCCAAAGCCTGGGAGCAAGCCTTCTTCGAAACGCCCACACCGCGCACTCGCAAAGTGGCTCTACGCAGTGCCATCACGTTCAGCCCTGATCGCGGCGGCGCCTTCGACGTCTGCTCGGTCTCGTGCGCCACGGTCTAGGTGGTCGCCAAGGCCGCGGCAACCAGTTCGTCTCCTGGATTCACGAATTCGATTTCGCTCGCTCCGTCGAGTGGCTCGTTGCTCACCAGGATTGGGAAGGCGTCGTCAATCTCGCCGCACCTAATCCGCTACCCAACAAAGACTTCATGCGCGCTTTGCGCAACGTTTGGGGCTACATCCCGGGCTTGCCGCTAGACAACTGGATGGTCGAACTGGGCGCACTCTTCCTTCGCACCGAATCTGAACTTATTCTGAAAAGCCGCCAAGTCATCCCCGGTCGCTTAGCTGCCGCTGGCTTCCCATTCCAATTCACCACCTGGCCCGAAGCCGCGCAGGAACTCGTTGCCCGCTGGAAAAAATGGAATCGCTAGCCCTGGAAGATCTTCATCAACTCGCCAAAACTCACCGCTTCTTCCGCGAACGTAAACGTGCCCCGCTCTTGCATCTCTTTTGCCGCCCGCAAAAGTGCACTCCCAACACTCACCCGTCGCACACCGCCCGGCAGAAAAAGCATAACCGGCACTCGTTGTTGCCAGTGCTTCAAATCCCAAATGCGCCAGCAACCGCGCCGACCCCGCGCCCCAAGGATTCGGAATCAGAAACGCGCCGTGGCCCTCGTGCAGAGCACGAAACGCCTGAGCTTTCTCTGCCTGCGTTCGCACTCTACGCTACTTCTTCGGCACGGCCACCGTAATGTTGCGGAACAACAGGCCGCCGGTATGATCGCCCTGAATATAGAAAGGTCCCGGCTCGCCTTCGTCCGCATTCAACGCACCGCCCGTAATACCCGCAATCTCCTTGCCATCAATAATGGTGGTGCCATTGCGCACAATCGTCACCGTCCGGCCTACCAGCGTCACGTCAAACGTTTCCCATTTGCCCGCCATGCGCGGCAATTCCGTGCTCGGCGCTAACCGCCCATACACCGCGCCCATCGCGCGCTCCGGCGGTTCACTGTTGCTCGGCTCATATTCCAACTGCACTTCATAGCGCCCGCGCAAATAGAAGCCGCTGTTCGCGCCTTCCGGGCAATTCACTTCAAAATGCAATTTAAAATCGTTAAACGTGCGCGTGGTTTTCAAATTTGCTCCATGCGCCTCATTCACCAACAGCCCATCTTTCACCACCCAATGACTCTTCGCCGGATCGCCAATCGGCTCCCAGCCATCCAGATTCTTGCCATTGAACAGCGCTTCCGGTTCGCCCCATGCTTTTGGCGCCTTATGATTTAAAGCGGGCGCGCGCACACCAGACAATTCGCGCGTCTTTTCGCCGCGCTTCTCCGTGCCCGTTAACTTCCCGCCAGCCGCCGTCAAGTCCCACGTCGTGTCTTTGCTCACTTGCAAATGCAGGTGGTCGCCGTCCAGCTTGTAATCTTTCACCACAATCACATGTCCGCCCGTCGGCTGAAACCAAATCTCATACTCCGTCGGCCCCTTGGGCTCAACGCTCAGCCAATTCGCGCCCACCGTATGCTCCGCGCCCATCACATCAAAATCCCAGCGCCCAATAAATCCTTTGCCGCCTTTCGCAAAGGCCGGCACACTCAACGTCGCCGCCATGACTAACCCAACCAGAAATGTTTTCATGCTGGCAGTCATTATATAAGCGCACCACCAATCGCCCAGGACGATAATTGTTCGTATGGAAGTTTTACAAATGAACAGCCCAGCAGTGGCCGCTCCCTGGGATGCCAAAGTCGACCGCTTAGCCGAAGTGGCCGTCACCGTCGGTCTCGGCCTCGCGCGCGGTCAAGAACTCGTAATCAGCGCACCGCTCGACGCGCTGCCGCTCGTGCGTCGCATTACCGAACATGCCTATCGCGCCGGCGCATCGCTCGTCACCACACTCTTTGCCGATGACGAGGCCACCTTGGCCCGCTACAGCTATGCGCCCGACGAAAGCTTTGATCGCGCGGCAACATGGTTACAGGATGGTTTGGCTGCGGCTTACCGCGCAGGATCTGCGCGCTTAGCCATCACGGGTGCCAATCCCGCTCTGCTCGCTGGCCAGGATTCCGGCAAAGTCTCGCGCGCCAACGTGGCTTTCTCCAAAGCCAGTCGCCCCGCGCTCGAACTCATCACGCGCCACGAAATCAATTGGACCATTGTTGCCGCCGCCACCCCCTCCTGGGCCAAACTCGTTTTCCCAAATCTGCCCGAAGAGCAAGCGCTCGCGCAACTCTGGGACGCCATCTTTCGCACCACCCGCATTGACGTACCTGATCCCGTTGCCAACTGGCGTGCCCACGGCGCACAACTCCAAAGCCGTGTGAAGTTACTCAATGACCTGCGCTTCTCCGCCTTGCGCTACAAAGGCCCGGGCACCGATTTCACTCTCGGCCTCTCCGACGATCACCTCTGGTGCGGCGGCGGTTCTACTGCCAAAAACGGCATCGCTGGTTTCCCCAACATGCCCACCGAAGAGGTCTTCACCACGCCCCACAAAGATCGCGCCGATGGCACCGTCACCAGCACCAAACCTTTGTCCTATCAAGGCACGCTCATTGATGGCATCTCTGTCGAATTCAAAGCCGGCCGCATCGTGCGGGCCAGCGCCAAACAAGGCGACGCCGTCCTGCAAGGCATGATCAATACCGACGATGGCGCGCGCCGCCTGGGTGAAGTCGCGCTTGTGCCGCACTCCTCGCCCATCGCACAAAGTGGCCTCCTCTTTTGGAACACGCTGTTCGATGAAAACGCCGCCAGCCACATCGCTCTCGGACAGTCTTACAGTACCTGTCTAATCAACGGCGATTCGTTAAGCAAAAGTGAACTTGCGGCGAAAGGGGCAAACGAAAGTTTGATTCACGTCGATTGGATGATCGGCTCTGGCCATTTAGACGTCGATGGAGTGTCAGCTAGCGGACACTCAGTTCCTCTTATGCGCCAAGGCGAGTGGGTCTAACTTGTAGTACTTACCCTTACAAACAGAGAAAAAACCGGCGTTCCCATACTATTTAGAGCAGTCAGGAGAGATTATTTATGTCTGACCTCGACATCTTGTCTTTGGGAATCCATACGAAAGACCTTCCGGAAAAGCGCTTTTCGCTGCCCTCCGAAATCATTGATCATCTACAGATCTTGATTCGCGGCATTGCCCTTCATGCGATTGAGGGTGATCCCAACGATCTCCAAGAACTGCAGCATCGCATGTCGGGCATTGCCGATACACTCACCGTCGATAGCTCGCCCGATGACTTACTCGTGGGCATCGGCAAAACCCTCCGCGCGCTGGAAGAATACAACCGTCGCGCCGCCGTCATCTTTAAAGGCCAAGTGGAAGAACTCCGCGGCATGCTCACCACCATGACGTCCACCGTCATATTTATCACCTCCTCCAGTGAAACGAGCGTGAAGCAACTCAACGTCATCGAATCAAAACTGCAACGCGCGAACACGCTGGAAGATACCCGCCAGATCAAGACGCATTTGACCGATTGCCTCACGCTGGTTCGCAGCGAAAGTCTGCGCTTGCAAACCGAAGCCCGCGCCAAAATAAACACTCTGAAGCAAGATGTCGATCGCCTTTCGAACCGCCTCAAATCCGTCAACGCCGAAGACTCGCAAGATCCTGTCACGGGTTTACCGGGACGCAATTCCGCCGAAGAAGCCATCGCCGCCAAAATTGCGACCGGCAAAGAATTCCTGGCAGTCCTCTTTATGCTTGATCGCATGTCGACCATTAACGGTCGTTTCGGCCGCTTGGTGGGAGATGACATCCTGGTCACCGGCGCGCAGATGCTGGCGCAGAAACTGTCCGGCACAACACTTTACCGCTGGAGCGGTCCCGCATTCGTTGCCGTTTTTGATCCCTCTGTGAATCTGGCGCAGGCAGAAACCCGTGCCACGCAAGCAGCGGCTTTGCGCGTGGAGAAAAACATTGAAGCCGATAACCGCTCAGTGTTGATCGTCATCACCGCTTCCTGCCATCTTCAGCGCATCTCCGGCAAGATCGCGCCCGATGCAGTGTTCCGCAGTATGGATACGTTTATGGCTTCGCGTGGCGGCACTCCACCCGCCGCGTAATCCTCTTACTTCGCGGCTGCTTCGTCCAACACAGCAAACGCCAGTAATTCTGCCGGAAACACCGGCGGCCTGTTGCGAGCCACCACAAACAGCCGGTTCCATTCGGGTACGAACAAGCCCGTTCGCCCTTCTTCCACCGTGTCTACCCGCGCCATCGACACGTACTCATCCGCTGTCTTCTGCTTGTAGACAGCCAACAGCCCCTCGCCACCTACCACATAAACGCGCTTCCGCTCCCGGTCGTAAAAAACGTCATCCGCATCCGCCACCGTCGACATCGATGTCACTACCGCGCCATCGTCCATATTCACCACCAGCAGCTTCGCCGGTCTGTGCGACACCACAAAAATGCGGCGGTTCGCTTCGTCCAGCGCCATCGGCACATTCTCCCGCTGCCGGATCGGCCATGATTCCGTAATCGTCTGGCTGCGACGGTCAATCACCGAGATCTCGCCCACACCCGGCAAGTTCACAAAGATATGGTTGCCAATCGAATCCAATTGGAACGACTCCGGATGCGATCGCAACTGTATATCCGTTCGCTTACCTGACTGCAGATCCAGCAAGGCCAGCGATCCCACGCCCCAGCCCACCACCACACTCTTCCCGCCAGGCGCCAAACGGATGCGGTCTGCATCGCCGCCCATCAATCGGCTGTCCAACAGCTTCAGCGTTTTGCCATCGTACGTGCGCACGCTGCCGTCGGCCGCGTTCGACACCAGCAGGTGGTCGCTCTCCGCTACGTAGACTAAATCCTGCGGCTGCGCTAGATCGGGAATGCTGTCCAGATGACGTAGCGTTTGTCCATCAAAGATCTCGATCGTATTGTGGCCGGTGGCCGCCACAAAGATCCGCTGCCCTTTCACATCCGCGGCCATGTGTTGAATCGGACCATCTAAGCCCGGCACCGCAACCCCGTTCAGTTGTTTCAGCACCTCAGGGCCACGGGCGTGAGGCAAGTGAATCGGCAACGTGACGAAGGCGGCAGCTAGGAGGCACCGAAGGCGCATCCCCCAATGTTACTGCGGCTGATACACGCGTATCTCTGCTTTGTGGCTGCTAAACTCACGCACGGCGGCAAACAAACGGTTCCACTCGGCCACAAACAAGCCCGTGCGCGTCCCCGCCACCGTTGCCACCGAATCCAGGCGCAGGTATTTGTCGGCCGTCTCCTGCGCGTAAACAGCAATCTGTCCCTGCCCGCCCAACACATAAAGACGTGCATGAATCGGATCGTAGAAAAGGTCATCGGCATCGCCCACCGTCGACAACTGAGCCAGCACCAATCCCGAATCCATGTCTAAGACGAGCATCCGCGACGGACGGCGGCATGCTACAAAGATGCGCCGGTTCGCCTCATCTATCGCCATCGCAAAGTTTTCCTGGCCCTCTTTGACGGGCCATTCTGCCAGCACTTTGAGTGTGTCGCTATCGGCCACTGCAATTTCATGGGCTTCGGGAACATTGATGTACAGCCGCGGCTGCTTCTCCGCAAATTGAAACGACTCGGGGTGCGCCTTCAACGGAATCTCGGCCAAGTGTTTGCCCGCGGTGTCAAGAATCGCCAACGCGCCTTCACCATAGCCAACGTATACCCGGTTCCGCGCTAAATCCACGCGAAGATTGTCCGCGTCTCGCCCTAAATGCACAATGCCCGTGGCCTTCAATGTTGAACCATCGAACAGATGCACGCTGCCATCGGCCGCGCTCGTCACAAAAACGCGATTAGACGCTTTCACATACGCTACGCCCTGCGGTTCTCTGATACTCGAGATCGTCGCCACTAGCCTGTTCGAGCGGACATCCAGGACGGCAACCGCGTCATCACCCAGCGCTGCCGCGAATAGCCGGCCACTATAAATGTCTGCTGCCAAATGATCGATTCGGCCATGCAATTCCGTGAGTGGAATCGTGCCCATGAGCGTGAGCGGTGCCGGCGTTTCTCTATGCGCAGCCAGCGCTGCACAAAAGAGTACCGCAGTGGCGCAAGGCCTTACCCTGCGAAATACCTGGAAATCTTTCAAAGCCAATTACAGCAGATGTCGATCCCGTTGACTACGTTTGCGCTTCAATCCAATCAGCAATCCGGCCGTCCCCACACTCGTCAACAAGACGCTACTTGGTTCAGGCACGGGCGACGGGTTGTTGCTCCCGAGCAAGTCGCCAATCTGGGTCCAGGGTTCCGTCTCATTCGCAGATCCAATCGGACTCCCGTTCAAAATGCTGTTACTGTCCACCACACTAAACGCAGTGCCGTTCAGAGTGAAGGAAATTGTGGAATTTGTCAACCCAATGTCACTGCCGTCAAACCCGTTCGCCGTCGTGCCCGATAAAATAACCGTCTGGCCGGGGAGAATTGAAAATCCCCCTGCCCCAATGAGGCTGTCCCATAGAGTGAACGAACTTGCCCCCGACGTCACGGTGAAGCCTTGACTTAAGGTCACTGCCGTAGTCCCCGTATTGGTCAAACGAATAGCCGATTCGTCCGGATCACTCGACGTCGCTTCAGAGCTACTGCCTAAAAACGTAGTGTTCGGGCTTCCGATCCAAGGGTTCGGCAGAGCACCGGTATTTCCTCCAGCGGGAGGAGCCAAATCGTAATAACCGACATAAACGATCACATCCGCCTTCGCCAAGACTGCTGCTGAAAAGGTGAGCAGACCAAGAGCAAGAAGCTTGTTCTGAATTTGTATTCTCATCGTTTTCTTTCTCCGAAAGAAGTGTTCCTCGGCATTATAAAGCGGGGCGCGACGAACCTTCAATAGGTACGGAACCCGAAAAAATTCGAGAGTGCTAGCCAACTCAACCGCACCTTCAGTTACCGCAAACTGGCGCGCATCTCCATCCAGATCTCGAAATAAGCCCACTCTGGAGGTGCATTCTCTTCTTGGATATGATCGGGCCGCAGCCTCAAATCTCCCGTCGCAAGCAAGATTTCCCGCACCTTCGCATTCTGTTCCAGCTTCGCGTGCATGGCCGCCACAATCAACCGATAATGCTCGCCCTTCGTCATCGATCGGTAACGCAATCGCCTTCCTTCAAAGGTGACCCAATCAATCCCCAGCTTGCGCATGTTATCTTCGCCCACATCGCCGGCCGCTTTCGCTTCGAACGCTGTCATCTGCGCCACCTGCGCTCGCGTATGCGGCCATTGCAAAAACGCCGCCTGCGCGCGCGGATCGGCGGAGCCCTCCGGATACAACATCATCTGCCAGAATCCTTCGACACTCGCATACCGGACACCGTTATACACAAACGGAGTTGCCGCGAAGTTAGAGAGAATTCCGAGTTCATTCCGCTTCGAAAGAATGACCTCTCCCGGTTTTGCCGCTTGCGGAAGAATCTCCCAATCCGGTTTGTGCGGGTCAATCACAGGAGTCCACCAATGCGCCGGATAGCGGGCGTTCGTGTCAGCTGCCAGCCCTGCGCACATAAAGAGGCAACAAATCGCTATACTCGTTCGCATGGAAAGGGAACCATTCAAAGCCAATTACACCAGAGCGGCCCACTCTCCATTCCAGGCGCTGAGTGAAACATCCTGAATATTAGACTTCCATGAAACGCAAATAGCGTCTCTGCGACAACATCCGTAGATTCAAAATACGGCCTGGATTGGGCCAAGGAGATCACATGAAGCGAAGTGGTGGAATGACAGGTTTATTCATAGCACTGTGGGGTACCCTGGCTCTCTTAAATAGTCTGGGCAAGCCGCGCGTGGCAGCACTCCACACGACTGATATTTTGGGGCTCATCGGGTGTGGTATGTGCTTCGGAGTCGCGCTGGTTGGACTCATCGCGGGGACGCCCTGGGAGAAGCTGCGTGCGCGATTCTCCACTCGCAAGTCGGGCGAAAATGTGCGCTAGAATCGGCGCTTAGCATGACAGCCGAACAGTGGCGCGACTTAGAGCAGTTGTACGACGCCGTGCGTGGCCTTCCCGAAGCCGAAAAGAGCCACGTACTGGGTCGCGTCAACTGCTTGAGAAAAGCGCATCTTCAACGGACTCCATAGCTGCTTTTGCTTGTCTCCCGGCTTCCTCCGCCTACTGTTTGCTGATACAAAACAACCACACTCAACACACAAATTGAAGGTATTGTCAGTTTGAACCGGCATGTGGAATCCCCTACCGGCGTTGATTTATTGGCACCTCGATTTCTTTGATTAGGGCCTAGAATCGTTGTGCCGTCCGCCCAGGCTTTGACATTTACTGATCGTTGCGTGCATCACAGCTAACGTTTCCCGGTAATTCAACCGGCGCTAAGTGACCAAGGTCACTGACAAAACCTCGCGGCCTTGGAACAATCGAACTACTAATAATTCTTTCGCTGAAAGGGCCCCTGTTTTGCTCGCGCCTTTACTTGCCTTCCTCCAGGCTCAACCGTCTGGCCT
>Ga0182012_10004994_pt1 | contig 13783 bp, 7 predicted proteins | sample 612S2SmetaG_FD_120486 | JGI IMG/M metagenome (GOLD analysis project Ga0182012, IMG submission 120486) | Permafrost microbial communities from Stordalen Mire, Sweden - 612S2S metaG | ecosystem: Environmental > Terrestrial > Soil > Wetlands > Permafrost | place: Sweden: Stordalen | collected... | reverse complement strand
TCGCGGGCGTTCGTCGCCAGGTTGATCAGCACTGCTTCCAACTGGCCAGGATCCGCCAGCACCGGCAGCAGGCCCGGCGCCACATCCAGCCGCACCGCGATCGCCGCACTCAGCGTATGGCTCAGCACCTCCTGCAGCCCGTCCAGCAGCACCGCGACATCCACCGCCTCGGCACGCAGCGCATCCTGCCGCGCAAACGCCAGCAGCCGCCGCGTCACCGAGGCGCCGCGGAACGTCGCCCCTTCCACCGCTGACACAAGCTGCCTCACCTTCTCCGGATCCTGCGCATGCCGGCTGATCCGGCGCGCCGTGCCCAGGATCGCCTGCATGACGTTGTTGAAGTCGTGCGCGATGCCGCCCGCCAGGCGGCCGAGCGCATTGAGTTTCTCCGACTGCAGCAGTTGCGCCTGCGCCGCTTCCCGCGCCGCGTTGGCCTCCGACAGGGCCTGCAACGCGCGCATCTTGCGGTCGATGTCCAGGATCGCCATCACCGCCCCGGTGATCCGCCCGCCGGTCTGCAGCGGCGTGGCGATCAGCCGCACCCAGCATTGCGCGCCGTCGGCATAGCGGTACTGCACCTCCGCCTCGGCATGCGCCTCGCCGGCGAGCGCCGGCGCCAGCGGTTGCTCATCCGGCGGCACGCTTCGCCCGTCCGGATACAGCGCCTCGGGCTCTGCCCATGGCACGGCGTCCGCCGCCGCACCCGGATGCCGGAACAGGCGCTCCGCCAGATGATTGCCGGCAACGATCCGTCCCGATGGCGCCGCTGCGATCACGATGCCGACCGGAACCGTGTCGAAAATCACCCGCAGCCGCGCCTCGCTCTCCCGCAGCGCCGCCGCCGCCTGCGTCAGCACCGCCTCCTCCCGCGCCGCAGCCGCGCTGGCAGCAGTGCCGGCCGCAGGCCAGCGCGGCCTCCGCCTATCAGCGGGGCGCACCGCCGGAAGGTGCGGCAGGAACGATTGCAGCAGGCGACCGGCCTCGCCCAGCGAACCCGTGATCCCGTTCGGGCCGCCGGCATGCAGCGCCGAACGCCAGGGGTCCAGCACCGCCGGCAGCGCCAGCCGCCGCGCCGCATCGCATCGCGCCGTCACCGTCTCAGAGAACAGGATCGCGCCGCCGATCGTCGCATCCGGCAGACGCCACGGCACCATTTCCCATCGCACGCAGTCCACCGTGCCATCGGCGCGCCTGCGCTGCTCCGCCTCGGCCGCATAGGTTTCACCGGCCAGCACCCTGCGGTGCACCGCACGCAGGCTGTCGGGCGTGTCGGGAAACAGCTCGTAATGGCTGCGGCCGGTCAGACCGTCCGTCCCGCCCGTCGCCTCCAGCTGGTAATCCTCGAGGTAACGGCGGTTCGTCGCCAGATAGCGCATTTCGGTGTCAAACATTGCGATCGGGCCCGGCGCATGCTCCACCAGCGTCCGCAGCAGCCGGTCGCAGGCCGCGCGCTCGCCGGCCAGCTTCAGCCGCGCATCCGCCCGCACCGCGATCATCATCGTGGCCAGCATCCCCAGCACGCCGACGCAGCCGAACCCGCCCAGCAGGGCGGTGAACAACTGATCCCGACGCCGCGCCACCTCGGCCGCATCGCTCCGCGCCTGCAGCAGCCGTTCCTCTTCGGTCTCAAGCGCCGCCAGAATGCTCCGAGCCTGCTCCATCAGCGCCCGGCCCTGGCCGCCGCCGGTGAAGCGGGTGTCCGCCACCCGCCCGTTGCTGCGCACTTCGTCGATCGTGTCCGCCAGCCGCGCCAGCCGCGCCGAGGCCACCTGCCGCAGCGCGGCGATCCGATCCTGCTGGCCGGCATTGTCCTGCGTCATCGCGGCAAGCCGGTCGAGGCTCGCGCCGAGCGCCCGCCGGCCGGTTTCGTAGGGCTCGAGGTACACCGGCTTGCCGTTCATCACGAAACCGCGCACCGCGCCCTCGGCACCCTGCAATGCGGACAGCGCCCGCTCCGCCTCGAGCAGCACCTCACGGGAATGCCGCGCCCAGCCCGTCGCCTGGGCCCGCTCCAGGGCAGCCTTCTGGCTCGCCAGGACAATGGCCAGCAGGACCACCGCAAGGCCGGCCACGACACCGAGGCCACCGACCCACAGGCGTTCGGCCGCGCGTTTTGGAAACGCGAATCCCGCCAGGGTCCCGAATGGCATCACCGTCGATGGACCTTCACTCAGTTGTGAGTTTATGTCTTCCATGAGGTGCGCTACCTAAGGTTCATTCCAATTCGGAAAAACAACCTACGGGTGTAGTACAGTTAAACAGTCCGTTAAACAATAGCCCAATTTGTCCGGTATTTGCCGGACAAGCGGTGTGGCGGTTCGCTGAAACCGCGAGCCAATGGCTTCACGGACCTGTTACGGCTGCACCTGGCGCTAATAAACTGGCGGATGGCTTCGGGGATTTAAACAGGCGCTTTGCCGTTCAAAAGGAACTTCCATGGTTGATGTAATCGACAAAGGGTACGTTCAGACCCGCCGGACCAGGCCTGAAGCCGCGCTCTCACCCATTGAAGCCGCCGCCTCGCTGGCCGCCGCATCCTCTGGTGCGTGGGAAATCGAACACGCCATCGACCCCGCCGGGGAGGAGTCGATCATCATCCTCCCCACCAGTGACGACCCGGCCCTGCCAACCTTCATGCTCTACGAGGAACATGGCCTCGCCCGCGTCGCCACCATAAGGCGCGACGTCTGGGAGCGTGACCAGGCCTACCTCTCCGGCCGTCGCGCGGTCGAAGCGATCCTTGCGGCGACCGCGGCATTCAAGCGGGCCGCCTGACAGCCGGCCGGCACCACCGTTTCGCGCCCGGATGATGCGCGGCACTGCCGCGTCATCCTGTGGCGCCCGGTCGACGCGGCAATCCCCAAAAATAATCGGGGGTACTAACGGGATTGCCGCGTCGCCACACCGCTCGCACCCGCCGAATCGCGTCCGGGCAACGCCCTGGACAAATGCCGCCGAGCAGCATTACGCTACGGGAACAGTCTGGGTGATGTTGCTCCCTCAAACAAAGGGATCGAGCGCGCTGACTGTTCCGGCTGGGTGAAAAAAGCGCTGGCCGTTCCCCCATCGTCGCCTTAACCGGGGACAGTTCGATACCGCGTCGCCGTCTTGCCCGTTTCTTCAAAGAACCGGTTTTAATGCGGCAGCAAATCCGTTGGCTTCTTGCGCCTGGTCCCATTCCGGCCCGGCCAGCGGTTTGCGTCCGGACGGGACCCGCCGTCACCGCATGCGCCGGCTTTCCTGCCCGCAGGCCCGCACGGCGGCCACTGCCGGTTTCCCGCCATGGCAAACTGCTCTACACCGACAGCATGCGTTACCGCGTCCAGCACAACACCCGTTACGCCTACGGCACTCCGGTCGAACTGGCCGCGCACATGGTGCATCTGCGCCCCCGCCCGCGCGCCTGGCAGACCGTCATCTCCGAATCCATCACCACCGACCCGATGCCCGCCCGCCGCCGCGATGGGCTCGATCATTTCGGCAACTACGTCACCTGGCTGTTCATGGACATGCCGCACGCGGATTTCGAGGTCACCTCCGATTCCGTCGTCGAAGTGGACTGTCCGCCACCGCCCAGCCCCGACACCACCGCCCCCTGGGAAGCCGTCGTCCAGGCCGCCCGCACCGGTGACGGTTGGCAGGCCGTCGAGTTCCAGTTCGGCACCCACATGGCCCCCCTCGACCCGGCCGCCAAAGCCTACGCCGCCAAATCCTTCACCGAGGGCCGGCCAATCCTCGAAGCCCTGCTCGACCTCAACACCCGCTTCTACACCGAGTTCCGCTTCCGCGCCGGCGTCACCACCATCTCCACCCCGGTCTCCCAGGTCATGGCCAGGAAGGAAGGCGTCTGTCAGGACTTCTCCCACGCCATGATCAGCGGCCTGCGCGGCCTCGGTGTGCCGGCCCGCTACACCTCGGGCTATATCCGCACCAAACCGCCGCCGGGCCAGATCAAGCGCCAGGGCGCCGACCAGTCGCACGCCTGGGTCGGCTGCTGGCTAGGTCCCGAACACGGCTGGGTAGACGTCGATCCCACCAACGGCATCATCGTCAAAGACGAGCACGTCCTGCTCGGCTGGGGCCGCGATTTCAGCGATGTCAGCCCGGTCCGCGGTGTCATCCTCGGCGGCGGCGACCATATCGTCCGCGTCGCCGTCGATCTCGAACCGGTCGAAGAGCTGGAACCGGGAGCAGAACCCGTATGACCCCGATCCGCGTTCTCTCCACCCTCGCGGTCATGGGCGCGATGCGCGAACTTGCCACACAGTATGAGACCGAGACCGGGATCGCCATCGACGCCGATTTCGCCCCCACGGTGGCGCTGCTCAACCGCCTGCGTGCAAACGAGCCAGCCGACATCGCCATCCTGACCGCACAAGGCATCGACGACCTGACGCGCGAAGGCCTGATCCGACCCGGCAGCCGCACTGACATTGCCCTGTCCTACGTCGGCCTCGCGGTCAAAGCCGGCGCGCCCAGGCCCGACATCGGCTCGGTCGAGGCGCTGACCGCCACCCTGCTGGCCGCCCGCGCCGTGGCGTATTCGAAAATCGGCGCCAGCGGCATCTTCTTCGCAGGACTGCTCGATCGCCTTGGCATCGCTGACGCGGTCAACGCCCGCGCCGTCATTGTTCCCTCCGGCTTCACCGCCGAACGCCTGGTCAGCGGTCAGGCCGACCTCGCCGTGCAGCAGATCAGCGAACTGATGGTGGTGCCAGGCATCGACGTGATCGGCCCGCTGCCGCCCGAGGTGCAGACCGTCGCGACCTTCTCCGCCGGGCTGCTGGCAGCAAGCCGCCAGAGCGAAAACGCCCGCGCTTTGCTACGGTTCCTCGCCTCCGAGGCGATTGCCCCGGTGCTGCGCCGCGCCGGACTGGAACCGCCGCCCGCATCCTGATATCTGTCACGTAATGGTCATGCTGCCGGAGCGTTGCACCATTTGCGTGCGATAAATCGGCCGTCTGCATCGAAGGGTTGTAGAAATCGGCAAATGCAGCAGAGTGATCTTTTTACTGTGTCGAAGTGGTCACTTGTCCGCACTGACCAAACGCTGTAAGAACAATCACTCTTCCAGTACGGAGCAAAATCGTGGCAGGCTTCGACTATAAATGGCTCCCCGCCACCGGCGGCGACGCCACCGTAGCCACGAACTGGTCCCGCCTGACCTCTGGCCAGCCCGACGGCACGCTGCCCGGCTCCGCCGACGAGGCCGAGTTCGGCAACCTCGGCGGCACCATCACCGGCGCGCTCAGTGTCTATCAATGGGTGATCGATCCCACCGCCGGGTATTACAGCTTCGCCACCAACACCACGGCGACCTTCTTCGAAGTCGGTGCCAGCGCCGCCCTGACCGGCACCTGGACGCAGACCGGCGCCGGCGCCATCGACATCTCGGGCGGCACCTTCACACTCGGATCCTCCGCGGCACTGATCTCCCAGGTCACCGGCAACACCCTGGGCCTGATCGTCGACGGCGCGCTGATCGCCAACGGCGGCGCCATCACCACCGCCACCTATATCGGCATCGGCGTCAACACGGCCGGCTCGCTGTCGGAAAACAGCGGTGCCAGACTGTCGGGCGGCCCTGTCGAACTCGCGGTGAAACCCGGCTCCAGCGGCACCCTCGATCTATCGGGGGGTTCCACCGCCAGTTTTGCCGGTTTCGTCGTCGTCGGCGCCGGCGGCGGCAACGGTGCGATCGACGTCAACAACGCCACCCTCACCGCCCAGGACCAGCTCGAGGTCGGCCTGCTCTCCAGTGGCACGCTCACCGTTCAGGGCGGCGGCCAGGTGTCCACGTCCGCCACGCTCACGCACCCGTTTCTCGCCGCCGGCGGTGCCGGCACCACCGGCGATGTGGACATCGAGGATGCCGGCAGCGAACTCAACGCCGGCGCCAACCAGATCGAGATCGGCGCCGGCGGCACCGGCTCCCTGACGCTGGAAGGCGGTGCCACACTCGTCGCGGGGGGCCTTTTCCTGGCCGGCGGCACCGGTACCGGCACCGCGGACATCACCGGCGCCCTGACCACCGCGACGATCGGCGCCGATGCCCTCGGCATCGGCGAAGGCGGCACCGGACAGCTCACCCTGGAACAAGGCGCGACGCTCGACGCCGCCACCCAGTTCGTCGTCGGCGTCGGCAGCACCGGCACGTTCGACATCGAAACCGGCGCGACCCTCATTTCGCAAGGCGGCGCGATCGGCCTGCTGTCGACATCCAATGTCGCCGGCTCCGGCACTGTCCTGCTGGACGCGGCGCTTTGGCGTAGCAGTGCCCAGGTCGTGGTCGGCGGCGGCACCGGCGCCGCCGCCGACCTTCAGATCGACAGCGCCGCCACGCTGCAGGCAACCGCCACCCTGGCCGCGACCAGCCCGTTCCTGTTCATCAACGAAAACATCGCCGGCCATGCAACCGTCGATGTCGGCGGCGCCAACACCTTGCTTGATGCCGGCAGCAACAGTGTCCTGATTGGCTACACCGGCTTCGGCGCACTCACCATCCATGACGGCGCCCGCCTCGATGCCGGCAGCACCGGCACCAACGCCGCTTTCACCCTCGGCGCCCAGGCCGGTTCGGACGGCACCGCGACCGAGACCGGTGCCACCACCTCGATAGACGTGACCGGCGACGCGGTCATCGGCAGTTCCGGCGCTGGCACGCTGTCCATCGGCGGCACGGTCTCGGTCAGCGGCAACATGTTCGTCGCGACCGCGACAACCGCCGCCGGAACCGTCGCCGTCAGCGGCACCGGCAGCGACGTTGCCATCACCGGCGGCCTCCTGATCGGCGGGTCCGGTTCAACCGCCGGCGGCACCGCTTCGGTTTCCCTCACCGACGGCGCCGCGCTCACCGCCGCCAGCCTGACCTCCTTCGCCGGCGGCACGCTCAGCATCGACGCCACCAGCAGCGCCGAACTCGGCACCGCCGATGCCGCCGTCGCCGGCCAGCTTGTGATCGACGCCGCAGTCACCGCCGGCGGCAGCGGCACCATCGCGGCCGCGGTCACCAATCACGGCGACCTGGTCGCGCAGAGCGGCACCCTGACCATCACCGGTCCGGCCACCGGCAACGGCGTCTTCGACATCGCCGCCGGCGCGACCTTCGATCTGGCCCAGCCCGGCGCTCTCGATCTCCGCTTCGACAGCACCACCGGCACCGCGATCCTCGGCACCGCATCCGGCACCGCCAGCCTGGCGCAGTTCAGCAAGAACGACACGCTGGAGCTCATCGGCATCGGCACCGGCGCGACCGCCAGCTATGCCGGCGACAAAGCGACCGTCACCGGCTCCAACGGTGCCTGGACCTTCGATTTCGCCGGCACCGCACCTGGCCTCGTGGTCACCAACCAGGGCATGGACGCCGAGGTGGTCGCCTGCTTCGCCGCCGGCACCCTGATCGCCACGCCCGCCGGCGAGGTGCCCGTCCAGCACCTGTCCGCCGGGGACACCGTCACCACGCTCAGCGGCCGGGCGAGGCGTATCGTTTGGATCGGCACCGGGCGCGTCCTCGCCACCAGCGGCCGGCGCAACGCCGCCACACCGGTGATCGTCCGCCGCCACGCAATCGGCCCCAACCTGCCGCATCACGACCTGCGCATCACCAAGGGCCACTCCCTCTACATCGACAACGTGCTGATCCCGGTCGAATTCCTGGTCAATCACCGCTCCATCCAGTGGGACGACCGCGCCCAGGAAGTCACCGTCTTTCACATCGAACTCGAGACCCATGATGTGCTGCTGGCCAACGGCGTGCCGGCCGAATCCTACCGCGACGACGGCAACCGCTGGCTGTTCCAGAATGCCAACGCCGGCTGGGCACGCCCGCCGCTTGCCCCGTGCGCGCCGATCCTGACCGGCGGCAAGGTTCTGGATGCCATCTGGCGGCGCCTATTGGACCGGTCGGGGCCCCGGCCCGGCCTGAAACTGACCGACGATCCGGACCTGCATCTGCGGGCCGATGGCAGACGTATAGACGCGGCGTCCCGCACCGCCGGTGCCTTCATCTTCCCCCTGCCCACCGCCACCCGCTCGGTTCGCCTGCTCTCGCAGGCTGCGATTCCCGCCGAACTCGGGCTGGCGCGCGATGCCCGCTCGCTTGGCGTCGGGGTGCGCCGGATCGCACTGCGCCACGGAACCCGGTTCCGCGTCATCACCGCCGCTGACCCCGCCCTGTCGGATGGGTTTTACCCCTACGAATCAGAGACCGTTCTGCGCTGGACCAACGGCGACGCCGGACTGCCGGTCGCGTCTCTCCAGGGCTTAGACGGCACGCTGGAACTGGTGCTGCATGTCGCCGGTGCGATGCAGTACCCACTGTTCGGCCCGCCGGTCCGCACCGAAGCCGCCTGAAGCAAGCGCGAACGGGTGAGCGTAGCCACCGCAGGCGGATGCAATAAACTCCCGGTTACCCGAACATAAACGCAAAGCGGCTGGTTCGGGCGCCTGTTATAGGAACCGTGCATGCCCGTTCTCACCGTCACCCACACCACGACCTACCGCTATGCCAGCCCCGTGATCTTCGGTGAGCACCGCATGATGATGCGCCCCCGCGACAGCCACGACCTGCGTCTGCTCGACACCGCCCTGACCGTCCGCCCAGCCGCCAAGATACGCTGGTTCCACGACGTGTTCGGCAACTCCGTCGCCATCGCCCGCTTCAGCGAGCCCGCCAAGGAACTGCTGGTCCGGTCGGTGTTCCAGGCCGAACATTTCCCCCTCGCCGAGAGCAGCGTTGAAATCGAGAATTACGCCCGCACCCACCCGTTCAGCTACGACGTCTCCGAAGTTCCCGATATCGGTCGCGCCGTCGAACGCCACTACGCTGACCCGGACCATCAGATCGACGCCTGGGCCCGCCGCTTCGTCGAGGCCGCCGCCGATCACGAAACGATGACCATCCTGTCCGCCATGACCAAGGCGATCCAAAAGGAGTTCAAATATAACCCGCGCGACGAGATGGGCACCCAGGATCCGGTCACCACTCTGAAAACCAAGACCGGCACCTGCCGTGACTATGCCCTGCTGATGATGGAGGCCGCCCGCACCCTCGGCTTCGGGGCCCGCTTCGTGTCCGGCTATCTGTATGACGACAGCAAGATCGCCGGCGGCGAGAAGACCGTTATCGGCGACGGCGTCACCCATGCCTGGCTGCAGATCTACCTGCCCGGCGCCGGCTGGGTGCCGTTCGATCCCACCAACGGCCTGATCAGCGACCGTAACCTGATCCGAGTCGCCGTCACCCGCGACCCGTCCCAGGCGGTCCCCCTGAAGGGCAGCTTCACCGGAAAACCCGGCGACTTCCTGGGGATGCATGTGAAAGTCGAGATCGAAGCATAGCGCGATACCAGGCGCCCATTGCAGTAAAACCGTCACGACACCACCGCGAGGGCACGACTCCCCTCGCGGTGGTGCAAAGCTCAGCCGAAGCGGAAGTGCTGTTCGAAATCCTTCTGCAGATCTGTCATATGGGCGAAGTATTGCGCAAACCCGCCATTGTAGTTGCCGTCCTGCCGCCGGTTCGATTCACCCTCAAAATTATAGTAACCCGGCGTGCATTCCTTGTTCCGGTTCGTCTTGCCGCGATGCCGGATCACCTCGTCCACCCACCACTGCTCCGTCTCCGGCTTCGCATCGATCGTCGTATGGCCGTGATCGCGGACATACTTGATGCAGTCCGCGATATGCTGCCCCTGCGTCTGCAGCATGAAGGTCAGGTTGAACTGGAACGACGCCTGATACCCGCCCATGATGAACAGGTTCGGATAACCCGACGAGTGAATGCCCAGCACCGTCCGCATCCCCTCGGCGTATTTCTCGTTCAGTTCCAACCCGTTTTCGCCGCGGATATCGTTGTAGATACCTGTGACCTGCACTTCGAACCCGGTGGCATAGATCAGCACGTCCACCGGATATTCCTGACCGTCGAACACCGGACCCCGTTCGGAGATCTCGGTGATTCCCTTCCCATCGGTGTCCACCAGACGGACGTTCGGCAGGTTGAACGCCGGCAAGTATTCGTCATCGTAACACGGCCGCTTGCACCGGTGCATGTACCACGGCTTCAGCGCCTCCGCCGTCTTCCTGTCCTTGACGATCTCATCCACCCGCGCATGGATGCGCATCTGGTGCTCGATATTCTGATTCTCCTGCCGGCGGATTTTTTCCTCGCGCGGCAGCGCCGCCAGGTCAGCCTTCTGCTGCTCCGTCAGCACCGGCCCTTTCATGTGCTTCGCCAGCCGCTCCTTCTGCCAGCCCGGCTGCAGCCCCGCCGCCCATTGCGGGTCGGTCGGAATGTCGTCGCGGATGTCGATCGCCGAGGGCGTCCGCTGGAACACGTACAGTTCCTTCGCCGCACGACCCACCCGCGGAATGATCTGCACCGCCGACGCCCCGGTGCCGATGATCCCGACCACCTTGTCCTTCAGCCCCGACAGATCAGCCTTGGTATAGGCGTAGTCGAACCGGGACGAATGAAAGGAATGTCCCTTGAAGTCCTGCATCCCGGCGATCTTCGACAGTTTCGGCTTCGACAGCGTGCCGTTGGCGCAGATCACGAACCGCGCCGACAGCGTGTCGCCGCGATCGGTGCTCACCCGCCACAGCTTCGCCCTTGCATCCCACACCGTTGATGTGACCGTGGTCTGGAACACCGCCAGATCGTAAAGATTGTATTTGCGCGCGATCGCCTGGCAATGCGCGAAAATCTCCGGCCCCTTGGCGAAGAAACTGCCGGGCACATAGCCAAGCTCATCGAGCAGCGGCAGGTAGTCGTACGCCGAGACATCGCACGCCGCGCCGGGATAGCGGTTCCAGTACCAGGTGCCGCCGACATCGCCGCCCCGCTCGACGATCCGGATGCTCTCGACGCCTTTCTCCCGCAGCCGAGCGGCTGTGAGCAGCGCGGAAAAGCCGCCGCCGATGAACAGGCATTCCACCGTGTCGGCGATCGGCTCCCGCGCGATCGGTGTTTCCAGGAACGGATCGATCTCGTATTTCGCCAGTTCCCCGGTCAACTCCGAGGTGTATTGCGCCCGCCCGTCCGGCCGGTAGCTCAGCCGCAGATCCCGCGCCTCGGCGAATTTCTGCTTGATCTCGTCGTAGTATTCCTGCGGCTTTTCCGTCGGGCGCAGCGGATCGAACGCGACGCGCACCGCCGCCTTGTTCGGGTCCTGCACGCGAGTAGTGGGTTTTTCCTTGGTCTCCGACATACGCTGCGTCCTGCCTTCCGTTTCCTACGCCGACCGTAGGGATTGCTACCGAACAGTAGGTTAGCGGCTTCTCATCCGAACGCAAATTCTGGATGATGCGCCCCGTCGTAGGGGCACCCGGAACACCATCACTTGACCCTGTTGCCGCCGGTACCAAAATTTGGTACAAAGGCCCCCAGGAGACGCAGAGATGAGCAAGAACACGTCGTTCAGCCTGGGCGAACACTTCAACAGTTTCGTTGCCACCCAGGTCGGCAATGGCCGCTACAGCAACGCCAGCGACGTCGTGCGAGCAGCCCTGCGGCTCCTGGAAGAGCAGGAAACGCAACTGGAAGCCCTGCGATCCGCCCTCATCGAAGGCGAGCAAAGCGGCCCATCCACACCTTTCGATTTCGAGGCCTTCATCGCCCGCAAGCGCGAGTCCCAACTGACGCCTGCGTGACCGCCCGATATACGCTCTCGCCCCGTGCACCACGCGACCTTGATGAAATCTGGACCTACACGGGCGGACGCTGGGGCATCGACCAGGCCGAACTTTACACGCGCCGGATCGCCCACGATATCCGGACTGTCGTCGAGACCCCGACGATCGGTCGAGGCTGCCCGGACATTCGCGCCGGATATTATAAATATCCAACAGGCTCGCACGTGCTGTTCTACCACCGGACCGCTGAAGGGATCGATGTCGTCCGCATTCTCCATAAGCGGATGGATGTTCGGCGGCACGTCTGAAGCAGGCTCCTTCAAGCCATCACGCCAAACCGACGCTAAACATCCACCTCTTCCACCGTCTTCGCCCGTTCCTGGATGAACGCGAACCGCAGCTCCGGCCTCCGCCCCATCAGGCTCTCCACCAGATCGTTCGTCGCCGCCCGCATCTCCGGGATCGCCATCACTTTAAGAAGGGTCCGCTTCGACGGGTCCATCGTCGTTTCCTTCAACTGCGCCGGCGGCATTTCCCCCAGCCCCTTGAACCGGCTCACCTCCACCTTCGTCCCAGTCTTGAACGCCCGCCGCATCTTCTGCTCGCGGTCCGCGTCATCCATCGCGTAGACCGACTTCGCCCCCTGAGTCAGCCGGTACAGCGGCGGCTGCGCCAGATAGATATGCCCGTGCCGCACCAGTTCGGGTAATTCCCGGTAGAAGAACGTCATCAGCAGCGAGGCGATATGCGCCCCGTCCACGTCCGCGTCCGTCATGATGATCACGCGCCCGTAGCGCAGCTTCGCCCGATCGAACCGGTCTCCCACGCCGCAGCCCAGCGCCTCGATCAGGTCCTTCAGCTCCTGGTTCTGCCGCAGCTTGTCGGCGGACGCGCTCGCGACGTTCAGAATCTTCCCGCGCAAGGGCAAAACCGCCTGAGTCTCGCGGTTGCGCGCCTGCTTGGCCGAACCGCCGGCCGAGTCGCCCTCAACAAGGAAAATCTCCGTCTCCGCCGCATTCTCCCGCGTGCAGTCGGTCAGCTTTCCCGGCAGCCGCAACCGCCGCGTCGGCGATTTCCGAGCGGTATCCTTGCTCTCCTTGCGGCGGATTCGTTCTTCAGCGCGCTCGATCACGAACGCCAGCAGATTGTCCGCCGAGCCTGGATCGCCGGCCAGGAAATGGTCGAAGCGGTCGCGCAGCGCCCCTTCCACCAGGCGTGACGCCTCCGCACTGGTCAGTTTTTCTTTCGTCTGTCCCTGGAACTGAGGATCGCGCAGGAACAGCGACAGTTTCGCCGCCACCGGGTCCAGCACGTCGTCGGCCACCACCTGGGCCGCCCGCTTGTTCCCCCGATGCTCGCCCCACGCCCGCAGCCCCTTCACCAGCGCGGCGCGAAATCCGGCCTCATGCGTTCCGCCCTGCGCTGTCGGCACCGTGTTGCAGTACGAGTGCAGAAACCCGTCGCCCTGTTCCAGCCAGACCACCGCCCACTCGACCTTGCCGGTGGCTTCGCCGGGCAGCGCCGCCTCACCCGCCCAAATCTGCGGCAGAACTTTCCCCAGATCGCCGATATCCGCTGCCAGACTGTCCCGCAGCCCGCCCGGGAAGTGCAGCACGGCTTCTTCCGGGGTGTCGTCCTTGCCGGCTTTCAGCAGCGCCGGCGCGCAGGCCCAGCGGATTTCGACGCCGCGGAACAGATACGCTTTCGACCGGCACAGCCGGTAAAGCCGCGCCGGCACGAACGCCAGCACCGGCCCGAAAATCTCGGTATCCGGCTTGAACCGGATCGTCGTGCCGCGCCGGTTATGCACCGTTCCGGCGTTGATCAGCTTCGTCGTCGGCTTGCCCTTGGCATAGGACTGCTTCCACAGCACGCGGTCCCTGGCAACCTCGACCTCCATCACCTCCGACAGCGCATTGACCACCGAACTGCCCACGCCATGCAGCCCGCCCGAGGTCGCATACGCCTTGCCGCCGAATTTTCCGCCGGAATGCAGTGTGGTAAGAATAACCTCCAACGCGCTCAAATTCTTAAACTTTGGATGCGGATCAACGGGAACGCCGCGGCCGTTATCCCGCACCGTCAGCCAGTTGCCCTCCTCCAGCGTCACCTCGATGAAGCTGGCATGGCCCGCCACCGCCTCATCCAT
>Ga0182012_10004991_pt1 | contig 13785 bp, 11 predicted proteins | sample 612S2SmetaG_FD_120486 | JGI IMG/M metagenome (GOLD analysis project Ga0182012, IMG submission 120486) | Permafrost microbial communities from Stordalen Mire, Sweden - 612S2S metaG | ecosystem: Environmental > Terrestrial > Soil > Wetlands > Permafrost | place: Sweden: Stordalen | collected... | reverse complement strand
GGAATTGGCATCCGCCGCTACTTCACGACGGACGACCGTCACCCCTACGACGAGGTCACCTGGGACCGGCGCGACGCGCGTATATCGAACTTCCGCGACGGTTCGGTCGCCTTCGAGCAACTGAACGTCGAAGTGCCGTCGAGTTGGTCCTTCAACGCCACCAACATCCTCGCCCAGAAGTACTTCCGCGGCACGCTCGGCACGTCCGAGCGTGAGACCAGCCTGAAGCAGGTCTGTGACCGCATCGTCGACACGATCACGCAGTGGGGCGTCGAGCGCGACTACTTCGTCGACGAGGAGGAGACCGAGGCCTTCCGCGCAGAGCTCAAGCACTTGCTGATCACGCAAAAGGCCGCTTTCAACTCACCGGTCTGGTTCAACATTGGGGTGAAGGGCGTACCCCAACAGGGCAGTGCCTGCTTCATCCTCGCGGTCGAAGACTCGATGCGTTCGATCCTCAATTGGTACACCGAGGAGGGCATCATCTTCAAGGGCGGTTCGGGCGCCGGCGTGAACCTGTCCAAGATTCGTTCCAGCGCCGAAATGCTCGAGGGCGGTGGCACCGCGAGCGGCCCGGTCTCGTTCATGCGCGGCGCTGACGCGTCGGCCGGCACCATCAAGTCCGGCGGCAAGACCCGCCGCGCCGCCAAGATGGTGATCCTCGACGCGGACCACCCCGACGTCGAAGAGTTCATCTGGTGCAAGGCCAACGAGGAGAACAAGGCACGCGTACTTCGCGACAACGGCTTTGACATGGACCTCGACGGTAAGGACATCCACTCGATCCAGTACCAGAACGCCAACAACTCGGTTCGAATCTCGGACGAGTTCATGGAGGCCGTCATCGCCGACGCCGACTGGAACTTGAACGCCCGTCACGGCGGTCGAGTCGTCCAGACGCTCAAGGCGCGCGATCTTTGGCGCCAGATTGCGCGCGCCGCGTGGGAGTGCGCCGACCCCGGCCTGCAGTTCGACACGACCATCAACAGGTGGCACACGTCGTCCAACACCGATCGCATCAACGGATCGAACCCGTGCTCGGAGTACATGCATATCGACAACTCCGCGTGCAACCTGGCCAGTCTCAACCTGATGAAGTACCTCCTCGACGACGGCAGTTTCGACGTGGACGCCTTCAAGCACTCGATCGAGGTGCTCTTCAGCGCTCAGGAGATCATCGTGGGTGCCGCCGACTACCCGACCGAGAAGATCGCCGAGAACTCACGCAAGTTCCGTCAGCTCGGTCTCGGGTACGCCAACCTGGGGGCGCTGCTCATGGCGTCGGGTCTGGCCTACGACTCCGACGAAGGTCGCGCGTGGGCTGGTGCCATCACCGCACTGATGACGGGCCACGCCTACGCCACCAGTGCGCGCACGGCCGGTCGCATGGGTCCGCACGAGGGTTACGAGGAGAATGCGGAGCCGATGATCAACGTGTTGCGGATGCACCGCGACGCGTCGTACCAGATCGACGCCGCCCTGGCCCCCGAGGAGATTCTGCGCGCCGCCCAACAGTCGTGGGAAGACGCCGTCGACCTCGGTACGCGCCACGGTGTGCGTAACGCCCAAGCGTCGGTGCTCGCACCGACCGGCACGATTGGTCTCTTGATGGACTGCGACACGACCGGTATCGAGCCGGACCTCGGACTCGTGAAGTTCAAGAAGCTCGTGGGTGGGGGCAACATGGCCATCGTCAACCAGACGGTGCCGCGCGCCCTTCGAAAGCTCGGCTACACCGAGATGGAGTCACTCGCCATCGAGGCCTACATCGACGAGAACAAGTCAATCGTCGGGGCGCCCGGTCTCAAGCCCGAGCACCTGCCGATCTTCGCCTGCTCCATGGGCGACAACACCATTCACTACCTGGGCCACGTTCGAATGATGGGTGCGGTGCAGCCCTTCATCTCGGGAGCGATCTCCAAGACGGTGAACATGCCAGAAGACGCCACCATCGAGGACGTCGAGAATCTCCACATGGACGCCTGGAAGCTCGGCGTGAAGGCCGTCGCGATCTACCGTGACAACTGCAAGGTCGGTCAGCCACTCTCCACCGCGAAGAAGGACGGCGAGAGTTCCACGTCGTCGGTGACCGCCACTGACTCGGTCGCGGCCGAACTGCTCACGAGGATCCACAATCTCGAAGCGGCGCTCGAGACGGCGAAGTCAGAAGGGGCGCAGGTCATCGTCGGCACCGTTCGCGAGCGCATGCCGCGTCGTCGTGTCTCGACGACGTTCTCGTTTCGCGTGGCGGACTGCGAGGGTTACGTCACCGTTGGCGAATGGGAAGACGGACGTCCGGGCGAGGTGTTCATCAAGGTTTCCAAGCAGGGTTCGACCCTCGCGGGCATCATGGATGCGTTCTCGATCTCGCTCAGCCTGGGTCTGCAGCACGGTGTGCCGCTCGCGACGTACGTGCGCAAGTACGTCAACATGAAGTTCGAGCCATCGGGTATGACCGACGACGCTGACCTGCGCATCGCGACGTCGCTCGTGGACTACATCTTCCGACGTCTGGCACTCGACTACTTAAGTCCGGTTGAGCGCGAGGAACTCGGTGTGCTCTCGGCGAGCGAGCGAATCCAGCCAACGTTGCCCGAAGTCGTCGAGCAGGCGACCCCCACGCTCAACGCCAGTGTGCAGCCGGTCCTCGTCGACGTGAGCGAGATGGCGACGGCGCCGACACTGTTGCAACGCAATCAGCAACGCGACGCACCGATGTGCTACCAGTGTGGTGATTCGATGCAGCGTGCCGGTTCGTGCTACGTCTGTTCCAGCTGTGGCGCGACGAGCGGTTGCTCGTAGCACCAGGTTCCACTTGACTCGTCGAGATGGCTTCGACGTAGTTCACGCCTCGAGACACCTAAGAGGTAGTGACGACGTCGTTTCGTGAACTCCACGGTGGAGGCCGACGCCGTCATACGGGTCACTGGTAAAAGAGTTGCTGACCAGGAGTAATGAAGATTCACACAACGATCAGTCGGTTACGTTCAGAGCAACTCATGGTGATTTCGTACGCCGCATGGAATTGGTGTCGTAAGCAACTTGACATGTCACCACGAGTCCGCTCCACCTAAAGTGGATTAGGCGTCGTCACGTCCAGTGAGGACTTCTTGCGAACTCGGCGAGAGCTACGAAAGGCACGAATGCCCCAGCCAAAAATCTCTAGCACTGCACTGCTCCGCGGCACTGCGCTGGCGTCCCTGCTCTTGACCCTCATCTTCTCGAGCGTCGGCGTGGAGATCGCGTCAGCGGCGACGAAGTCGCCGGAACAACTCGTTCAAGTCGCCATGGGTAATGCCGGACAGCGCAAGTTCGTCGTGATCAACATGAGCGGTACGAACGCGGAGGGCAACTATCGCGACGTCTGGCGCGCGAACCCGAACTCGGGCTCCCTGGTGGAGTCGGTGGTGCATCCCGGTGCGACCGGTCACATCTACGTGACCGTGCTTGACCGTGTCGTCTACGAGAAGATCGACACGGCGCAGTGGGCGTACGCCGGACTCGGCGCCAAGTACAAGGCGTACGAGAACAGATGGTTCGTCGTTCCAAAGTCGTCGTCGTCGTACAAGTCCTATCTCCAACAGTTGATTGTCTATGGTGCGCTCCTCATTCCGCTCAACGACACGCAGTTCACGATTCAAACCAGCACCAAGCTCCATGGCGTGAAGGTCACCGGGCTCGAGGGTGCACTCACCGGTTCGAACCCCGCTATCCCGGTGACGCTGTACGTGAGCAAAGCGAAGCACTCAGTTCCCCTCGAGATCTCCGTGGAAAGAACGGCGAAGAATAAAGAGAACGTGTGGACGGCGACGTTCGCCTATCGCGCGAACGCCTCGCCGATCGTCAAACCCACGACGTCACTCGTTTTCCCATAGGGGTCGTTGGGCGGCTCCGAGGGGAAGAATTCCGGTCGCTGCTTACTCGGTACTCGAGGTCATTTCGTCAACGACTCAATGCGAGTTCGCCCGCTTCCGGGCAATCAGCGTAAAGGCGATGGGCAACGTGGCCGCTGAAGCGGGACTGCCGTCCGGTCCCACACCGATGCGAAAGCGGTAGCGACCGTCGGCGTCGTGATCGAGAATGTCGCCGTGCGGGTCGTACGCCATGTCGTTATGTTCCCGCAGCGTGGTCAGCTCCAACTCCGCATTGATGACGGACTCCACAATCTCTGAGATCGAGTGCGGGTACTCCTCGGTTGACGTGGTGAAGTCCGCGTTGGGATTGGCGTAGCTGCCCGTTCCACGCCATGCGAACGGGACGCCGCCGCCGTAGGGAAAGTCGGCGATGAGCGGATCGCGTGACCCAAAGACGTTCGTCAACGGATGGATCTCCACGATCACGAGGTGGCCCCCGGGGCGAAGCACCCGCGACGCCGAGTGCATCCACGCGTTGAGATCGTCGATCCATCCGAGCACACCAATCGTGGCGTACGCGAGATCAAATCGCCCGTCGAGCGAGTGGGGGAGGTCCCGCGAGTCGCTCTGAATGGTCGTCAGGGCCACGCCGGCCAGTGCGGCGATCTCGTTGGCGCGCCGCAGGGCGGTGGGCGAGAAGTCGACGGCGGTGACGCGCGCGCCACGTCGCGCCATGGAGATGGAGTCGAAAGCGATATGGCTCTGGATGTGGATGACATCGAGCCCTTCGACCCCGTTGTTCGAGGTCGCGAGTGCGAGGGCATTCTCTTCCAGGTCGGTGAAGGAGTCGTGACCCGCGACCAGTGCGTCCACGTCATAGAAGCGGTCGGAGCCCGTGCCGTGGAAGGCGGCCAGGGTTTCCCAATGATCGAAGTTAGGACTCTCCATTGCACATTCCTTTCAGCTCGTTGTGGCGTACCGGGTACTCAGACATACGGCGAGGCGATAGTGGGCCCGGCCGGGCCGAGGCCGGCCTTGTCACGGAGGAGGGACTCGAGTGTGTCGGTGTCGTCGGGCGTGACGTAGGGCTGCACTGGTTTGCCCACGTCGAGGATCAGTCCGACGGTCTTCTTCGTCCTCTTCGTGTCGAGATTGGCCCAGTAGCGCAGGTTCATGGTGCCCCATAGTCGTCCGCGGCCCCTCAGGCTCGTGAGCGTGATTCGCTGCACGGCCTTGATCGACGAGTAGGGGATTCTCTTGGAGCCCCACGGGTAGTAACGACGCAACGTCACCGAAGTTTCGTCGCAGATGATCCCATCTTCTCTGAACAACTCCGTCACCGCTTCACTGTACCGGGCTCGGCGAAAGTGCAACGTGCCCACGTACGACCACGTGAGTGCGGTACATTCCTGACACGATGAAGAAGTCAATTGGTATCGCCCTCGTAGTCGCCGTTGTGGCCATCGCGGCCGCCGTATCTGTCGTGGTCGCGACGAATCACTCGTCGCCGCCGCCCGCGCCGCTGGTCTCGCACACGATTCATCCGACCAAGGCCGACGAAGCGGCGTTGGAGTCGACGTTTCTGGCGTACAAGTTGCATAACCACGAGATCGTGAGCACGGACCACGTGAAGTGGGGCCAGGTTCTCCAGAACGGACCCCGCGAACCACTGCTCGCCTACGACGCACTGGACAAGCGCACGTGGGCCATCGCGTCCTTTGATCTCGTGATGCCGGCAAGTTTTAAAGCCCAGGTCTCCTTTCAAGACGGCGGCAGCATGGGCATCTTCTACAAGATCGGCGTGGGGAAATGGACGATGACGGGCTCACCCGGATTCCCCCTGTGCGCGAAGGACGTTCCCAAGACCGTCGCGCAACTCTGGGGACTCAAGAACTACCCGGCGTGCAACTAAACGCCCCCTGACACCCTTCCCGGACGTAGTTCTTTGCGCCACACGAACCTGAGGCTTGACCAATCGTGGTCGAGGGCAGCGACCTTGACGTCGACGAGACCAAGAGGCAACGCCGCCTCTCGCACGAGGTTGTCGGTGATATCGCTTTCGTGACCACCCGCTCGCCTCGGCCACGCCAGCCAGAGTGAGCCGTTGTCCGTTATCAGTAGTGAAAGATCGACGAGTTCGAGACGCAACGTGGCCATACGGGTGAAGAACGCAATGACGACGTCGGCCCGCGACCCACTCGCTCGGCGTGTCACCGAGACGTTCGCGGGAAGATCGTCGATGTTCCACTGACGCGAGGCGTGCACCAACTGAAGACGGCTGCCCTCCTTCACGCCGAGTTTCTTCGCTAACGGCGTGGTCGAGTAGGCGGGGTCCATTGGCTCGAGTGTAACTTTCAGCGAATTTGTTCTTCACTGCCGAACGCGACGAGCGCTCGTTCGTGCGGTGGCGTTCGTGGGAGCCGATGGAGAATGACACTCAGTTCGGAAAACCGTGCATCGACCTGCTACATGTGATATTTATAAAGTCACTCAAACCAGGGGGAGCCGATGGCCCAATTCGATATGAAGAAACTTGACACGTCCGACAAGATTGTCGCGGGAGCGTCCGTCATCACACTGATCTGTCTGTTCTTGCCGTGGTACGGCGTGTCGGCCGGACCGTACAGTGCATCGGTGAGCGGATTCAGTACCAGTTATGGCTGGCTCGGTGCCCTGCTCATCATCGCCGCTGGCGTGTACCTCGTCATGCTTCGGTCGGGCTCGAACATGCCAAAGAATCAGTTCGGGCCGGGCGTCACGGTATTGGGCCTCTCCCTACTAGGTACGGTCATCGTTCTGATCCGTTGGCTGACCATTCCCAAGGGCGGCTTCGCAGGCTACAGCTACGGGCCGCAGTACGGGATGTACATCACCATTCTCGCCGGCATCGTACAGGTGGTCTTGGCGTTCCGTCTCTTCAAGAGTTCGGGTGAGAAAGTGCCGTGGGAGGCGAACAAGCCGTCGTCGTAGGTCGCAGTCGACTCGCTACTTTTCCCCAATTTATTTAGTTAGTCAGCATCGAGGAGGGTGACGTCCCCGCGACTCGATGACGAGGACATCGTTTTGAGAGAGCCACGGTGACGACCCGTCAGCGTGGCCTGACGCTTGTGTCGACTGGCTGCTGAACTGGATTGGTCCCTTCCATCTCGATCTTGAAGCGGTGCGAGAAGTGCGCATCCAGTCCCCGGACTGTCGAGACCTAGAGGTCCTTGCGCCAAGCGACCATGGCACCGGCGATTCGTGCCCCGAGTGCTTCATTCACCGCGATCATCGGACCATTGAGCACTGAGTTGAACGTGGTGATCTTCTTTGTGGCGTAACCGCCCGATTCGAGCAGTCTCATGGTCGTGAGTTTTAAGAGTCCCCCCAGACGATGTCCGCGATGGGCGCGCACGACGAGTGTGTCCCATTGGTACGCCGTTCCTGGCTGTTCGCGCGAGACCGTGAGCTCGCTGTAACCAACGAGTTCGCCCGTCACTCGGTGTCGCGCTGCGGCGACGAGGAGGTCACGCCCCATTCGATCGGTGGTCTCCTCGTGATGGCGAACGCGCTGCGCGTCCCATAGTTCAGACTCGACGTCGAGGTCGACGTGCGGCGTCTCGGTTGGCATGGTCGACGAGAGGTGCGCACGGGCGTCGACGAACTCCTCGGGCGTTCCCTCCGTCCAGGTAACGATCTCGTAGTCATAGGCGTGGGGCGACCAGTCGTCCCAGAGCCGACTCAGTTCACCGTTAGGCCGCGGCCACGCCAGGTCGCGACGAACGTTCTCCTCCGCCACGCGGTAACCGCGGGCTTGGGCGAAGGGACGATTGGGTCCTGCGCCTATCTCGTGCGCGCCCTCGATCACGTTGATGAGCAGCGACGCCCTTTCGAATCGTCGGGCCTGCGATTCCAGTTCGCCCAGCACGGCCGTGCCGTAGCCTCGACGACGCTGCGTTGGTTCGACGAAGAGGTCCCCGCGGATCCAGTGCAGGTTGTCGTCGCGCGTCACTTCGAGTGCGGCCACCGCCGCGGGGGCGTCGGGCGTCGGGCCGTAGGCGTAGAGGTGATGGACCTTGGGTGCCGTCTCGTCCAAGGACCGAGCGCGCCACTCCTCGGGGTGCCAACCCATGTTGTCCTCATCGCTGTGATGGCGTTCCGATCGCTGGAGGACGGCGAACCACGCGTTGAAGATCGCGTCGTCGCGAGCGTCAATGCGCGAGAACCTCAAGTGGTCGTGACCGACGAGGGTGTGGATGACGTCGTGACTCGTCCGTCCTCATTCGCGCTCAGGTGTCGTCGAAGGCTGAGCATGAGAGCACCACCGACGAGCGCGGTGATACCGGTGCCCAGGGGCCACCAATCTCCGAGGTGGTCGTTGAAGTAGAGCGCGGTGATGGCGGGCGCCAGCGTCCCCGACACGCCCCAGGCGAGTCCGGCCGCCGCGTTATAGCGACCGCGCAGGTGCTCGGGCGCGATCTCGTTGACGAGCGCCGGTCCGACCGGTGAGAGCATCGTCTCACCGAGGGCGAAGACGATCATCGCGAAGCACAGTGAGATGACCGCCAGGATCGTGGGCAGCGCCAGCGCCACGTCGAGGATCACCCAGAAGATGAGCCAGAAGAGGGCGACCGTCGCCATGACCTTGGTACGACTCTTGCCTTCGATCCGATTGAGTACCCAGAGTTGCGAGCACACGATGGTCGTGGTGTTGAAGAAGAAGATGATGCCGATGACGTGCACCGGCAGCTTCAGGTTGTTGACTACGAACAGGCTGAAGCCGGCCTCTTGCGAGCCGTAGCCGCCGATCATCAAGACGATGGCGGCGAGCACGTAACGACGGAGCCGGCGATCACGTAGCACCACGCGCCAACCCTCGTCGCGCTTGTCGGGATCGTCGCGCAACTCCTTGATCGGTCCGCCGAACTGGCGCAGGGTGAGCACGATCAGTCCTCCGAAAAACGTGACGCCGGCGTTGAAGGTGTAGAGCATGACGAACGAGTTGGGGTCGTGCAAGTTGACGACGCTCGCTGAGACCAAACCGCCGAAACCGATGCCGAGGTTCACGAGCATGAAATTGAAGCCGAAGGCCCGTTGGCGGTGCTCCGGGGCGACCATTCGGCTGAGCAATGTGCTGCTCGGTCCCCACCCGGCACCGCCGAAGAGCGCGAGCAGCAGGGCCGCGATCGTCGCTTGCGTTTCGGAGTGTGCGTGCGCCCACAAGATGAGTGACGCGGCGTCAGCGAAGACCGCGAACATGATCACTCGGATCGGACCGAGACGGTCGGTGAGGGTGCCCCAGATCGGACTGCTCGCGATGCCGACGAGCGCCGCGGCGGAGAGCAACAGCGTTGCGAAGTCGGTCGAGAATCCGCGCACGTTGTGCAGGTAGACAACGAAGAGGGACAGCGTGAGACCCTGGCCCATGCACGAGACGAAGGTGCTAGTGAAATACCTTCGTAATGGGCCAGTGATACTGCTGCGAAAATCAGCAGGAACGAGTGTTTCGATCAACTTCACGAGGTGTTCAGGTTACTTTGCCGGTGTGACATATCCCGGCACATCGTGAAGGCATCACTTGATCGCCCACTTTGACGCTCGGCGCACGACGGGGTTGGAAATCTTTGGACGGCCTGTCCATCGCACCGCCGCGATGCGCATTTGAGAGGCCGACGCGATACAAACCTGCACAGGGTGTACAGGTTCTTGTGCGACGAATCACAAGTAATAGTTAGCGGCTCTACTCGCGAGTATTACGCTGGACACCGTGACTCACCTCCTGGTGGGTGGAAGGCAGTAAATGGCCCTTAAGAGTTCTCCGAAAAGTCGTGTTGATCTTCTTTGCGAAATCGCGCCCGATGTCGAGCGCCTCTACAACCGACACTTAGAGGCCCCTCGCCTCTGGTATCCACACGAGCAGATCGATTGGGGCGAGGGCGAGAACTTCGCCGAGAAGCCCTGGGAGCCTGAGCAGTATCCGCTCGCCGAGGGTGTTCGAAGCTCCATCTATGTCAACCTCCTGACGGAGGACAACCTCCCGTACTACACGCACACGCTGCTCAGCCACGCGCCAGTCGGTCACCCGATCATCGACTGGAACCACCAGTGGACGATGGAGGAGAACCGTCACGCAATGGTGATGCGCGACTGGGTGCACATCAGTCGCTGCATCGACCCCACGTTGCTCGAAGACGGACGGCGAGTCCAGATGAAGAAGGGCGAGGTCCCCAAGCCCAACTCCATGGCCGATCTGATTACGTACGTGTCGTTCCAGGAGCGTGCGACGCAGATTGCGCACCGCAACACCGGCGCGAAACTTCCCAAGGACGACAAGATGGGTCGCAACGTGCTGGCCCTGATTGCCGGCGACGAGACCAAGCACTACCTCTTCTACCGCGACCTCGCCCTCGCCGCCTTCGCGATCGATCCTTCGACCATGATGATCGCGGCCGCCAAGCAGGCCCGAGAGTTCGCGATGCCCGGCACGGGCATTCCGAGTTTCACGCGCCACGCGGTGCGGATCGCGCGCGAGGGTATCTACGGTCTGAAGCAGTTCCTGCGCGACGTGCTCGATCCGGTCCTGGGACTCTGGGACGTCGATCACCTCGCGGGACTCTCGGTCGAGGCAGAAAAGGCTCGTCAAGAGTTAGCGGAGTTTGTCGGCAAACTGAGTGAGGGCGTTGAGCGCATGGCCCAGAAGGCCGCTGGCACCGCCGCTCTCCTGACCTGAAGCACGAGGACGCTCGTCCTGCACGCAGTTACTCCTTGGAGCGCGCTATCTGACGGATGTATCCCTCGACGTCATCAACCTCGAGCCCGAGTGGGTTGGCCTGCGCCCGCTGAGCGAGTCGCACCAACTGTTCGGACTGGGCGACCTGGGCGACCCTCGCCGCTTGAGAGGCTTGCGCCAACTGATTGAGCAGATCTGACTGCGCATCTTGCGCGGCACGGAGCTCCTGTGCGGTGTGGGCGACTTGCGAAAGCTGCTCCAACTGTTCGCTCTGAGAGGCGTGCGCCGCGCGCAGTTCCTGTGCAGTGAGCGACGCTTCGGACAGTTGCGCCAGGACTTCGAGTTGCGCCGCCTGCTCGCTCCTCAGTTCCTCAGTCGTCTCGGTGACGCGGGCCAACTCCTGGCTGTACGCGAGGTGGGCGTCTCGTACGTCGCGTGACGCGCGCGCTAACTCGAACAGCTGCTCGGAGTGGGTGCTCTGAGTTGACGCAGCGCTCTGAGCCGAGAGAATCAGTTGCGCGAGCTGTTCGCTCTGCTCGCTTTGGCGTGCCTGGGTCGCGTAGGCGATCTCGGACACGTTGGCCAATTGGTCGAGTCGGTCGGACTGGCTGGCGAGCGTGAGGCGCGCCAACTGGATTGAGTCGCCCAAGAGTCGCAGCTGCTCGGCCTGCTCACTCTGCAGCGTCTGTGCGGCGTACGCGAACTCGGTGGCACTGGTGAGCTGCTCGAGCTGCTCACTTTGCTCGTTGAGGGTGACGCGAGCCGCTTGGGCGGCCTGGGCCAACTCTGAGAGCTGATCCGACTGTTCGTTGAGGACTGATTTCACGGTTTGGTTCGCCTGGGCGAGACGGACCATCTCTTCGGAGTGGAGTACGAGGGCGGCCTGCGCCGCCTTGGCGTCCTGCGCCGCCTGGGCGACGAGTTCGGATTGATCCGACTGGGCGGCGAAAGCGGCGTGGGCCATCTCGAGTGCTTCGCCCGCGTGCAGTTCCAGCGCGATCTGCGCGGCGCGAATTGCCTGGGTCTCTTCAGCCGCTTGGGCGAACTGCGACGGTGGGACATTGCGCTGATTGATGGAACCGCCGTTCACGACGAAATACAACAAGGAGCCAATCAGCGGCAGGACGAACTGAGCGAGCGCCCACCACGCCTTCGCCACGCCACCCACTTCGGTGTTGCGAAAGAGGTCACGAAAGACGTACGCGACGAGGATGACCCAAAAGATGAAGGGCACGATGAACAGCGAGGTCACCAAGACGTACATAAATGAATACGTTGCTGCGATCATGTTGGGCCCTTTCGTCGTAGAGTGCTATGTCCTCGACGCCAACGACAGTCTATTTACGGGCGGAGCCAAGGAGCAGGAAAAGTTTGCGCTGGAGTGCTTCTTCCTCTCCGTCGATCGATAGGAACTTTCGACGTGATGTGGCGCCACGTCGAAGGTGCACCGCCGCGGGGCGCACGTTGAACGCTTTCGCCACGACGTCGAGCACCTCGTTGGTGGCGGCTCCGTCAACGGCCCGGGCGCGCACCCGAACCACGAGGGCGCCGTCGTAACTGCCACCGACGGCGCCACGTCGAGAGCCGGGATGCACGTGGACCTCTAAGTTCATCCGCGTCCTTGAATCAGTTGAGGGCGATCAATTCGGGTCACGCACACTTCTACCAGTGAACCAAAGGGGTGTCTCGCGCCTCCTAGGATTCGATAACGACTAGGAGGGTTGCGTGGGTTTGAGTATTGAAGAGGCCAACGCGGCCGTCGGCGCCCCCGGTCAGCCGTTCGAAGTCATCGAAGTCCAGTACGAGGGTTACCGCGAGCGAGAGTTCAAGAACGCGCCCAAGAACCTTCGCCAGTTCTTTGACCTCTCGCGGGGCCTGGACCAGACGTTCATTGTCTATGAGGATGAGGAGTGGACGTTCGCCGAGGTGATGGAGGAGGCCGACGCCCTCGGTCACGCCCTCGTTCACCGATACGGCGTGAAGCCCGGCGACCGGGTGGGGATCGCCATGCGCAACTACCCCGAATGGATCATCTCCTTCGCCGCCATTCTCTCGATCGGTGCCATTTCCGTGTCGCTCAACGCCTGGTGGACCGAGGAGGAGCTCGAGTACGCGATCAACGACTCTGAGCTCTCGGTCTTGATCGCCGACACCGAGCGCATCGAGCGAGGGGCGGGTCCCTGCGCCCGCGCCCACGTCGCGATGCTCGGCGTGCGACTTGACGAACTCGCGCCGCTCGCCCCGCACGTGGAGCACTGGCACGACGTGGTCATTCGCGGCTCGGCGATGCCCGAGGTGGAGATCACGCCGGAGATGGATGCCACCATCCTCTACACGTCGGGAACGACGGGATTCCCCAAGGGTGCGGTGTCAACACACGGTGCGCTCTGTCAGACCGTCTTTGCCTTCACCGCCGGCGCCGCGGTGCAGGCGGCGCGTCGCGGACCCGACGAAACCGGCAGCGGCCTCGCGCCGTGTTTTATCCTGATCGTCCCGCTCTTCCACGTGACCGGTTGTATCCCGGTGATGATGTCGTGCTTCTGTTGGCACTTCAAGCTCGTGATGATGTACCGCTGGGAGCCGGAACGCGCACTCCAACTCATCGAACGCCAGAAGGTGACGTCCTTCGTCGGCGTCCCGACGCAGTCCTGGGACCTCGTGGGAAGCCCGCACTTCGCCGAGTACGACACCTCGACCCTCGTCTCGGTCGGCGGGGGCGGCGCGCCGGCACCGCCGGCGCTCGTCGCGAAGGTCGAGAACTCCTTCGACCAGGGACGGCCCTCGCTCGGTTACGGCATGACCGAGACCAACGCGTACGGCCCGCGCATCGAAGGCGACGATTACGTCGCGAACCCTCGCTCGACCGGTCCGGTCCCGACACTGGTCATGGACGTCGAGGTTCGCGATGACCAACAGCGCAGCCTCCCGGCGAACTCGAGCGGCGAGATCTGGATGAAATCGCCCACGTTGATTCGCGGCTACTGGCGCAAGCCTGAGGCGACGGCCGAAACGATCGTCAATGGATGGCTCCGAACCGGCGACGTCGGCTACATCGACGAAAGTGGCTTTCTCTACATTGAAGACCGCGTGAAGGACATGATCATTCGCGCCGGCGAGAACGTGTATTCGGCTGAGATTGAATCCGCAATCTACGAGCACCCCGCAGTGCACGAGGCCGCCGTCTTCGGTCTCCCGGACGAGCGCCTCGGTGAAGAAGTGGCG
>Ga0182012_10004990_pt1 | contig 13786 bp, 16 predicted proteins | sample 612S2SmetaG_FD_120486 | JGI IMG/M metagenome (GOLD analysis project Ga0182012, IMG submission 120486) | Permafrost microbial communities from Stordalen Mire, Sweden - 612S2S metaG | ecosystem: Environmental > Terrestrial > Soil > Wetlands > Permafrost | place: Sweden: Stordalen | collected... | reverse complement strand
TACGCACACGAGGTAGTGCGAGGCACCGGATCATCCGGCATTCCCCACGCAATGGTTTTACGGTTTATCAACGTGCTCTCCTCGGCGAGATAAGCTCTATTGCCACCGTCGCCTTCGGATTAACGGTTGGTCCGACCCGGTTGAGCCGAACGCATCCTCCAAAGACTTGACACCAGCCTTGGGTGCCAGGACCACACGTCTATATCTTGAAGGCAGGTGAAGGCTACTGAAGGCAACAAAGCCCTGTAATATAAAGGGTTTTCTTTCTAATCTGCCCGTCAGCTTTCAGTGGATTTCACCAAATCTAGGGCTAAGCCCTTTGGCCGGCCCCTTCAAGGAATTGAAACCATGTCAGACTGTATCAGTACCGCGCCCAGCGCCAGCACCATTCCCAGCACAGCCGCGCCCACCACCACCATCGAACCAGCCAAGCGCGGGCGCAAAGCCAGCATTCCCCTGACCGACCGCGCCTGTGAGAAGCGGGTTACCAAGCAGACCAAAATCTATGACAGCAAGTGCCCCGGCCTCTATGTCAGTATCGTCCCCAACGGGGCCGCGACCTTCTATTTCAAGTTCACGGATCGGGCCATCGGCGGCAAGCAGCGCAGCCGACAGCTTGGCATCTATCATCCCGGCTTTACAGTCGAGAACGCCCGCACCGAGGTCTATGCATTGCGGGTCCGGATCGGCAACGGCGAGAACATCGCCGAAACCTTTCGCCAGCAGAAGACGCAAGCCGCCAAGCGCGGCAAGACCGTTGATCAGGTCATCACCGAGCGCGTCGAATGGATGAAGGCCGACGTACTGAAGCGTGACGGCGAGATGCGACCCCGGATCGAAAGTTGGCAAGACGTCGCCAGCCATCTCAACCGCTTCATCAGTCCCCGGCTGGGCAAGAAGATCGCCAGCGAGGTTACCAATAGCGACATTGCGACGTTGTCGAACGACATTGCCGAAGGCAGGTTTACCGGCAAGCCATCGGTCAGCAATGCCCGGCATATGCGGCGCGCCGCTTCGGCGATGTTCACATGGGCCGCAGAAGCGGGTCGCGACTACGTCACCGCGTCGCCTTGCGTCAACCTGCCGAAACTTGATGAAGAGCACCCGCGCGACCGCGTGCTGAGCAAGGATGAAATCAGAACGTTGTGGCATGGCCTTGACCGTGATGACCTTCCCTATGATCGCAGGATCAGGCTTGCGCTCAAGTTCGCGCTGGTCACCATGTTGCGGTCGGGTGAGCTGTTGCCGATCCATCGCGATGAACTGAACACCGAGAACGGCACCGTCGACATTCCGGCGCGGCGGGTCAAAAAGCGGCGGGTGATCAATCAACCGCTTTCCGATTTGGCGCTGGAAATCATCGGGGATTCGATGGGTAATCACGAACATGCCTTCATCGGCCGGTTCGGTGACGCGCCATTGGCCCGTAACGTGATGTCCAATGCGCTGACTGGCGACAAGCGCACGAAGGGCATTTGCGAACTGTTGGGGTTGGCGCCGTTCACGCCGCACGATCTCAGGCGGACGGCCGCGACGATGTGCGGTGAACTCGGTTTGTCGGAGTCTGCCATTTCTCTCTGCCTGGATCATCAGGCGAGCAAGGATGAAAACGGCAAGCCGTTGCCGGCGGTGACTAACAAGGTCTACAATCTCGCTACCAAGGCCCGTGTAGAGCGCAAGCGCAAGGTGCTTGACGCTTGGGCTGTGGAGATCAGGCGGATTGTCGATGAGCCGATAGCGGCAGGGCTGCGGCTTGTCGCCTGAAGGTTTGCTACCAGCTGCCGAAATATAGAAAACGCCGTCCATAGCTGGACGGCGTTTTTTGTTTTTGGCCCCAAGATCGGTGAGGAAAAAGGTGGATTAGCATCCGCGCGTCGCCGCGCCGCGTCCGGTAATATTCGAGCAATCGCAAAATGAAAACGTCGCCACCCGGCAAGGCAGCGACGTCGATTTCAAAGAAAGGCTCAGTCAGCAAATGCTCGATACTCCCCGCGCCAGGACGGCGCAAGAGATGATCACGGCCGCAAGGCAGCGGTTCCCAACAATTTGTGCGTTCGGGATTCTGCCGTATCGCATCGCCACCCGCCAGGATCGCCTATCATTCGCCCGGCAAGGTTTCTTTGGTTCCACTATCTCGCAACCGATCGATGCCGATGAGGTCGAGAGCGCAATGCTGTTTCTTTCGATGTTGACAGCGACCAAGACCGGCCGAGTCGATTCGTATCTACTGAAACATGCCAGTGAAAGTTGGTGCCAGCGCCGGGGTGAGGCGGTGCGCTATATTTCGAACGGCGCAATGATCACGGCCGCCGTCGCGCTCGGCCTGGTGACCGAGGCCTGCGGACCGGCATGGGCAGATAACCCGAACGTGCTGATTGGTGTGTCCGAAAGGTCCGTGCGGCGGATCATGATGGTCGACGCGGTGGAGCGGCGATATCGACTGAGACAGGCCGATCCCTGGACCCAGACGACTCAGATTTGCGCCGATTGAGATCGGAGTTTTCCAAAATAGCAAACACCGCAACCGCCGCTGAACCGCAAAAGAGAGGATTGGAACCACGATTTGCCGTTGACGATTTTCGAAACACGGTTGACCATACAGATCGTCAACTCATTCGGTTAAAAAGCAAACCGAGAGACCCGGAGTCTCACCATTCGGATGGTCGAATGGAAAGCTCCATCGGGGGACACAGGCCGCCAAATATAGCTTGCGGCCGAGCGCGGTACCGATCGATGCGTCGATCTCCGCAAAACGCTTGAAGTTTAGCGCCGCGACCCCCTGACCTTTCCCGGTCAAGATCACAGCGCTCCACAACCCCGTGGAGCCTTCATGCCTGATATCACCGCTATTTTTGCGAGCGCGAAAATAAAATCGCGCCACCGCTTTCCCGTCGATGGCGCGATCTTTTTGGCTCTGGCCAAATGCGCCGCGAGACGCAAGCGTACTATTAGTAGTCTTTTTGGCGTCCCGCAAGGGAATGATGCGCTCTCGGTAGCGATATTGTCGGTGATGCCGTTTCACGACGCACCAACCGGGGTGCAGTGAGATGGATCAGAGCAGCAATCTACACGCCGACGCCCTGGTCCCCGAGATCAACACCATCACGGAGCACCTTTATGCGTTGTTCCCGCCGGCATTCGTGCAGCCGTATCCCGACGCCTGGATTGAGATCGCCTATGCCAAGGCAGGCGCGGGCAACGGCATCAACGAGGCACAAAACTTCTCGGTGTTTGAGTTGAGGGAAGCTGCTGAATTCGCAGAGGCAAGAAACAAGGCCGGCTTCAATATCTATATCGGCCCCGCGCTGCGGCAGGGCAAGCAACCCGGCAACGGCCGCGCCGATGACGGCAACGTTTCGACTGGCGCCTACAGCTGGACCGAGTTCGACGACGCGGGCGATGATGAGCGCGTAGAAGCTATCTTGGAACAGCAAAAACTCAAACCGGGGATTGTCACCATCACCGGCACTGTGCCGAACCTGCGGGCACAACTATTCCTGAGGCTTGAGGGCAACCCGACTGCAGCACAGCTTGCCGCCGCCAATACGTCACTGATGAAGCTGCTCGGTACCGACGCGGTGCAGAACGCGTCCAGGCTGATGCGATTGGCCGGGACGGTGTCTTATCCGCCGCCGAAAAAGCAAGCGCGCGGTTACATCACCGAGCTGGTGACGCTACAGCTGATGCCGGACGCGCCAGCCTACAAGGTTGAGGATTTGATCGGGCTTGCGGGGCCGGTTGAAACCAACTCGTTCCTGAAATACGGAGAGAGCGTCAGCGTCGGGACCGGACGCGACGACAACGAGCTGTTAGCGTTGTTGGAGACGAGCCGCACCAGCCCGCAATGGCACAATCCGATCCGTGATGCCATTGCCACCATGATCGGTCGCGGTTGGCCGGACAGCGCGATCAGGTTTGCCGTTGCACCGTATTGCGAGGGTGGGGTGAACGATCTCGATCTTGAACCACTGATCGATGGTGCCCGCAAGAAATGGGACAAGCCGGATTCCGATGGCGTCGATGCTGGTGATCAGCAGCAAAGGAAGGAGCCTGAGAGAAAAACGTTTGAGGTGTACTGGCATGGCGCCGACTACGGCCGGGCCGATCGACCGTGGCTTGCAAAGAACGTGATCCCTGAGCAGGGAGCCGGTTTGATGTCGGGGCAATGGGGCACAGCCAAGACGTTCGCGGCGATCGACCTTGCTGGCTCGGTCATGACCGGGGCACCCTTCGCCGGTCGCGAGATTGTTCGACGCGGTGGTGTTCTGCTCGTTGCCGCCGAAGGCGCCAGCGAGGTGTCGATCCGGCTCAACGGCATGGTTGACAGCAAACTGAAGGCGGAAGGCTCCCTGCCGTTTGCGTGGATCGAGGACACGCCGGACCTGAAAGATAAGGCCAGCTATCGCCAGCTGGTCGAGACGGCTGTCTCCATCGGTGTGTGGATCAAGGAGAAATTCGCGCTGCCTCTCGCACTGATCATCATTGATACGATCTCGGCCGCCGCCAATTGGAAGGACCATAACGACGCGGCCGAAGGCCAGTTCGTGATGAACCGGCTAAGAGAACTCGGCCGCAAGACCGGCGCTGTCGTGCTGGCGGTTGACCATTTCGGCAAGGACGCATCGACTGGGACGCGCGGCACCACCGCCAAGGAGGCGGCGGCCGATTTCATACTGGCGACGCTGGCCGATCGCGATCTCAACGGCACCCTGAGCAAGACCCGGATGGCAATTCGCAAGGTTCGCGGCGGCAAGACCGGCGAGGAATTTCCCTTCGATCTTGAAGTCGTTCCGGCTGGATTTGGTGAGACCACCTGCATCATCACTTGGAAGGTTGCCCATGGCAGTGCCGACACTGGCGCCACCAGTGAGAAAACCCGCTGGCCGAAGTCGCTCCGGGTCTTCCGGACCTCGATGCAGGCCGTGATTGCCGAGAAGGGTAAGCCGGTCGCGCCCTACGGTGCCGAAGGCCCGACCGTGCAGGCCGTGGCGTTCGCCTACGTGCGAGCCGAGTTCATGGCGGCCTATCCGGTGGATGACGCTGGCGACGAGCGTGAGCAGAAGGCGGCAAAGCGGGCGGCTTTTGGCCGGGCGATCAAGGACGCTAGGCAAAGGGAACTCATCGGTTCCAGGGAGATCGGCGGTGTCGATTTGCTTTGGTTTGCCAAGGAATAGGCAGACGGGATGCAAACTATGCGAACTATCTGCCTGAGCGACCGTGCGAATTATGCGAACTATTGTGACTATAGTTCGCATAATTCGCACCTCAAGTGCGAACGAACGATACGGGGGACTATGAAGTCCCCCGTTCGTTCGCACTTAGAGGCGTTCGCTTAGTCACTATGCAATAGTTCGCACCTCGGTCGACCCATGATCCGGCAGATCGAACCGAGACATAGCCGCCTGCTCCGGCGATATGCGACGCGCCGCGAGGACCGCGACCCGATCGGCAAACCGGAAGGTGCAAGTCCGCGACCGCAGGCCCCATCAACCGAAATGGAATAATCGGCCACGTCCGGCTTGCCGCCCATGACAGACTGAAGCCAAAACATCTCGGCTTGTCGGTTTTGTGCCAACCGGCATGGCCGCTTATTCGATCACCTCGTCATGCGGTTTACGCAGTTGCGCCAATCCCCAATCGCAACCCGCAAGAACGGAGACTCAGATAAACTGGATGAAGCTCTTTAGCTTGGCTCGGTACTGCTATGTTCAGGTTGCGGCTTTGGCTCTGTCCAAATCATCTGTGCCTTCCCGCAGCAATGGACCACCCTTCCAGCATGGATAGAAATCCAAGCTGTCTGATCATATCCATCTCTCAATGCGGCGAGGCCGGTCCACCCGACACGAACGGGAACTATGCCCCGGACAGATTGCTCTAAGTCAATCGACCTGGCGTTCACGTCTGAATAACACTGAAGCTCGGTTCTCACATTGTCGGTGTAGTCAACCGCGATGTCGATGTCGTTCGGCGTGCTTATACCTCGTGCGAAGCTTCCAAAGATATATATTCTGCGAATGCAGGGAAATCGGTCCGCCCATGCAGCAACCAAGTTTAGTACTTCAAGCTGCTTGGCGGATGGGCTGTTCATTGCGCGACAAGGCCTTCATGCAAAACTCTTCTAGCTTACATCACTGTGATTTAATCCGTTGACCGTTTCCCAGTGCGAAAGGGGATCATGGACGCCGTCCAATACACCGATGAGGAAACTAGCATGGCCAGCTGCTAACCCATCAGGCAATAGCGTTGGCAGGCCGATCTTGTTTCGATAGTCATCTTCCTTGCAGATAAGCATTGACTGCACGAATGGTTGAAACCAGTCTCTCTCATCGCCGGGAGAGGCGTTGAAGTCTTTTACGTCCACGACGCGGACCAAGTTGATGCATCTCATTAGGTAGAGAAACGCCATTGAGCGAGCATTCGCCCAACCTACCAAAACATCATCGGCAACATCCTTATTCTCATGTATCACGCGGGCTAAGTCGCTATTGTACAGTGAGCAGTACCTTATGTTACGATGAAGCTCGCCTGATACATAGGACAACTTGACCCCGGGTTGCTTTTGTAGATGCGGCCTTTCCTCGGGTTTCAAGCCAAGTACCATCCACTCGGCATAACCACAAACATACTCCGCTAGTATCTCGCGGCATTTGAACAGAGGTTTCTCCGCGCCAAGTATTTTCGATACACTCTCGTGCATCTCCTGCTTGAGGTTGCTTTTAAATTCCTCTGAATGGCCTCTAAGAATTGTTTCACCTAGAGCCTCATTCGTATCCTTGTCCAAACTATCTCGTGCTAAAGACGCTTGCCAAGGTTCGTCTGCTGAGCAGCCCGGCAGCGGACCGCCCCTCCTGTAGATATAATGCTGCTTCCGATATTCTGATGAACTGAGCCAACGGATGGCGACAAGATTTCCGGGCAATCCAAGCCAAACGATTGTCCCGATGATTGCTATCGACCATCTCCAGATAGGATTGACGATCATCGTCAAAGTACAAATCCAAATCGTCGGGGTGACTACCAAGAGTAGAAGTATCATGGGCCAGATCGAAGCCGTCCCTTTCGCGATCTCTGACCTCCTCCACCACATTTCGCCTCTCAGATCGTTTTGCTTTCTCTGCTGCGCACAGCCGATCTATTTCCTCGATTGCGCGGCGGACAACATCAATCTCGATCACCGGGTTGCTCGCCGTGTCGGTTCTGCTCGTCCATGAACCAATTGCTTTTAGGCAGTCAAATCTGCCAAATTATCAGTGCTCGCGGCGATCACTCCCCGATCTTACCCGGTAAGCAGACATTTTCATAGCCACTGCTTTCCATAAGTTTTCTTAGACGGTGGACGTTCTCGACGACGCGTCACGTCGTTGCGCGGCCGTCCTCGGAATGCCATCTCAGGCAAATGAGGTTGGCGGCATCACAGGGCTGACCGGCAGTAAAAGAAGGACCTCAGCAAACTTCGCTGGGGTCCTCCTGATGGGGATATCCCCGAACGCGGTTCGCCCGACCCATGCATGGCAGTAGTGATGACATTTTCTAAGGGGTACCGTCGCTACAATAGGCGTAGCATGTCATATTGCAAGGCATCACCGCCACAAATGGAGGGAGTAAAATGGTAAAGCGAAAGACGATGAAGCCGAAGCCGGCACCGAAGCCGAAGCGTGGCAGTGATCAAGACTTATTCTCGATTTCGGGTGCGAGCGTGGCACTAAACAGAACGAGGCGCACGGTTTCGCGCGCAATGCATAACATCAAGCCAGAGGTCACCCGTTCCGGCCTGGGGCTCTGGCGCATGCAAACAATCGTCGATGCCCTCAATCGGTCGCAGGTGCCGATCTTGACAAACAAAGGCGACACATCGCGGCTGGCCGCCGAGGCCAGCACCGCCTATGCCGAGTATGAGGCCGCTGCGGAGGCAATGGAGGCACTGAAGACAGTCGCCGCCCGCCGTGCAGCGGCTCATAAGTTGGTGCCGCTGGTGGATGCCGTGGTCGCGACCATGCGAAGCCGTGATGTCCACGATGGTCTGCATCCGGAGCACGCCGCCCTGCGCGCCAATGCCGTCTGGCGGCTGGCTCTGAAGTGCTGTCAGCTTCACTGTAACTGGCCCAACTCGGAGGTTTGGCATGCATTCAACCACGAGGCTGAGGACGAGGAGGCCGCGTAAGGCTGATGACTGACATCGAAGCCCAACTTGCCCGCGCCAATCGTGAGATACGGGAATTACGCGCGGCCAAAGAACGGCTGAGCGAATTCATTATTCAGATCGAGGCCGACCGCGCCCGCAATTCCAACGAAACACCGGCCGACATGCTGGCGTTGAAAGATGCGGCGCACCTTGCTGGTTGCGAAGTCGAATGGGCAAGGCGAAAAGCGGTCGACGAGCGCAAGGTCATCTTTGAACGAGACCATGCGACGGCAAATATCCGGGTTTCGTTTTCCTCGCTGGTGCGCGTGGTTCGTGAACGCCTGGGACTGCGGAGGGTAGGCCCTAGTGGGATTTCGGGGGATGCCAGCCAGTGACAGTCCGGCCGCCCGCGCGCAAAACTGCCACCAACCAACGGAGAAATGTTCATGGCCCTTTTTGCCACCGATCCCGTTAAAGCCGCGATCAAATATCGTGATGAACAGGCCAGCCGCTTGAAGGATGATGAGGCCAAGGCCGCCGTATGCGGGGTTGCTGTTGACAAGTTGACGCGTGACTTGGCCGATGACAGCAGGTTGGATGATGCGCTGGCGAAGGCGCGTGACGCCGAAGGCAAGGTGACAAGCCGCCGTAAGGCGTTGGCCGATGCATCCGCACGCATCGCCGATCTTGGAGCGCAGGCTGCTGCCGCCGCCGACAAGCGCCAGCGTGCCGAAACCGCACAAGCCATCGAACAGATTGCGATCAGGCTGCAGCAGGCTGGCGCCACGTTCGAACAGGCAGCCGCCGGGTTGGCGGCCGCCAGCCGTGAGGCTGCCGCCGTTGTGCTCGATGCCGGGCCGCTGGTCGGTTACGCCCAATCCGCCGGGGTCGAAGTGAAACCGGCTGTCGATATGGTGGCGACCGTTCTTCGTCATCGCGCCGTGCTGACAATCAACGGCAGCGCACCGGCCGCCCTGCTGCTGCCTGAACAGCCAGTTGCACCACGGCCACAGAGAGCTGCACTGCCGCCGACGACGATGCGGTTATTCCTGACGCAGCCGCTAAGTTGGTATGACGAAAACGGCGAACGGCATCGGGCGGCCGCAATGAACGACGCTGAATTGCCGTTGCCTCTGGTTGCCAAGGCGCGCGCGATCGGCGCCGCCCATGACATGACCAGCCAGGAGCGCAAGCAGCTGCACGGCAGCAAGACCAGCGCGCCGCCGGAATGGCATCACTGCCGATGGCTCAATGAAAATCCGAAAGCACCGACCAAGGTTGCTCCGATCCAGCGTTCAATGTTCGAACCGTTGCCGGGCGTCGCTCGGCCTTACACCATGACGATCCCGGTGCAGCCGGTCGAGCCGATGGCCGCAACGCGGTCTATGGACGATGAGAGCTGACATGAACATCCCCGGCCTTCCAACACTGCTGACAAGGGTCACGGCTGCATCAGCAACGGTCGACCTGGGAGCTGGCACTGCGGACATTGTCGCCATGCGCGGCAACGCGATCACACGCCGCTACGGTGCCGAGCGCGTGAGGCTTTCGCGTTCTGCTGTTATTACCGACCGACTTCGCAATGGCTGTGGCGTCCAGCTTTTGGATTCTCATTCAACCCGCTCAATCAACTCAGCGCTCGGTAAGGTCACAAGTCTGCGGATCGAACGCGGCGCATTGCGGGCCGGTGTCAAGTTTCACGAAACCGATGAGGCGCGGGAAGCCATCGAAATGCTTGCTGATGGCGAGATCAGCAGCGTTAGTGCCGCCTATGCTGTTGCGGATTTGGAAATCTTGGACTGCCATGGCCGGTTGGTCGATCCGTGCGACAGCGAGAGGTCGACCGAAAGTGATCTCATTTTCGAAGCAACCAGATTCGAACTTTACGAGCTGTCGCTGGTTCGTGGCGATCTTGATGTGGATACAACCGACCTTGCCGACCGTGCTTACACCTCGCCGGTGCCCATTGCCGTCGCTGATGTTCATGCGAGAATGTGCGCTAGGCAGGCCGTGGTCATCGACAACCACCAGCGGCAATCGGGGCCGCGCATGCGACGCGAGGTCAATGTTTCGATCTTCCATCATCGCCGCCGCGACGCTGGCGCCTATCGCCGCATCACACAGCCACCAGCCTTTCAAGTTCGGCCGCCGGAGACCTGAGCGCGATGGCCGCACGCATCAAACATCTCTTTCATGAACCCGATGGTGGCGCGACCATCGGTACACGGGTGCCCGACGTTTTTCAACATTTCGGCCGGGCCGCCAGGACGGCAGCCGGTGGGATATCACCTGCCGCCGTTCCCGCGATCTTGACCGCATTATTCGCCGGGCCGCCCCGTAGAGAGGTATTCGCCTCGCCCCGGCAACTTGCCCCGGCCCGGACTTGCCGCGTGGGTGGCGCTGGCGCGGCCTATGGCGATGCTTCAACATCACTTCCGATGGTCGGGGTCAGGGTGGACAAGCCCCCATTTCGGCGGGCGGGTCGCGATTGACCCAAGCCGGACGTTTATTCATTCAAACTTTTCTTTAAGGCCGCCTGCAATCGCGCCCGTTGTTCTGGACAATCTTGGGTATTCGTGTCGTCATATAGACACTCGCGCAAGTGGTATCGAACCGTGGATGGTGCTCAGCCGATAGGACTGCATGCCCCGTGTTGGACCTCACTGTGGTGTCGAGAGGGGACTGATGTGATGGATGGCGAATAGATGGAAGTTTCTAAGCTCCTAGATGAGGTCGAGAGCTATCGCGCAGCACTTGCACGACCAACGCACCAGACTCCGCGCGACCGGGCTGGAACGTTGCTTAATCTTGGCAATGCACTCGTGGCTCTGAGTGTGCGGAAGAGCGGAACGGAGCATCTAACGCAGGCTATTGCGGCATACCGAGAGGCGCTTAAGTTATTCACGCGCGAGGCTGCGCCGCGCGACAGGGCCGGAACCCTAGTTAAACTTGGCAATGCATTCGCGGCTCTGGGTGAGCGGGAGAGCGGAACGGAGCATCTAACGCAGGCTATTGCCGCATACCAAGAGGTGCTTGAGTCATTCACGCGCGAGGATGCGCCGCACGACCGGGCTAGAATCCTGATCAATCTTGGAAATGGGCTCGTGGCTCTGGGTGAGCGGGAGAGCGGAACGGATCAACTAGAGCGGGCTATTGCGGCATACCAAGAGGCGCTTGAATTGCTGTCACGCGAGGATGCGCCACGCGAACAGGCTAGAACCCTGACCGGTCTTGGCAATGCATTCGCGGCTCTGGGTGAGCGGGGGAGCGGAACGGAGCAACTAACGCAGGCGGTTGCTGCTTACTCTGCCGCGCTAGAATTTCTGCCGCGGGATGCGCCACTCGGCCGGGCCAGAATCCTGACCAATCTTGGCAATGTGTTTAAGGCTCTGGGTGAGCGGGAGAGCGGAGTGGAGCAACTAACGTGGGCTGTTGCCGCTTACTCTGCTGTGCTCGATGTTATTACGCCCAGGGATCTGCCCTTCATCTGGGCTCAGGTGCAGAACAATCTCGGCAATACACTCAGAACTCGATCTGAGTTAACGGGCGATATCTCATCCTTAAAGGACGCCGTGGCGGCCTTTCGAGCCGCACTCACCGTGTACAACCGCGACTCGGTGCCGCTCGCCTGGGCTATTACACAAAATAATCTTGGCCACGCGCTCAGGCAGGCTGGCTATCAGACAGGAGACACAACGAGTCTAGAGGAGGCTGTTGAAGCCTATCGATCGGCCCTGGAGGTATTCTCGCGCGAACCGGCGCCTCTCGCCTGGGCGCTGACACAGCATAACCTCGGCAGTGCACTGAGGATTTTGGCTCACCAAGAACGTGCAGGAACGTATTTGAAAGAGGCGGTGTCCGCTTTTCGCGCCGCCGTCGACGTCGCGTCCAAGTGGGATCAGCCGGACAGTTCCCGGCTGGCGGCTATGAGAGAGGCGCTAAACGAAGCCGAACTAAGCCTCGAGCGCACCAGCAGATGAGTCTGCGCCCTACCAATGAGAATCTGCCGGAACCTGCGCATCCATTCGCACGGTGGTGCGGAGGTGCCGCCGTGGGCCTTTGGGCTCTTGGTGTCCAAAGCTTTTCAGATCCATGGAACAAGATTGGCGCAATTCTCTCACCCGGCTTTGGATATCTTGTAGGCCTAACGTTGGACCAAATTATCTATCATGCATCGAGAGTAAATTTCAGAAGAAGCCACGAAAGGGCGTTGTTAGATAATAAAAAGACTATCGACGACCTATTTAAGGAGCGTCAGGATGCAATCGCGTTCGGTGCGGACTCGGAAATAGTGCAATCTATTGACACCATGATTGTATTTTACAAAAAAGCCCGCATCGAAATAATTGCTGAGGCCCCTGAGACGTCAAGCAAAGGATTTAAAGGGCGCTCACGCGCCATGTAGAGGCTCCGCTTTTGACACTTGACTAAGCGGGGTATCCGGGTTCGCTCGGTAAACCGCTGCAAGGCGAACATCGCCCTTGCTATCGGCTGATCACAGATTCGCTGCCATCAATTCGCCAAAGCAATCATCGCAAGTTGATCGATCAACAGCCGGTTGTAAGAACGCAATGCCGAGACCGCAGCTTGATCCCGAAGTCGCCGATGCCGCGCCGTCCGAGCCTGTGCTGACCGATTACGACGACGTGCATGCTATCACGTATTTGCGCATGCTCGATGCAGAAGCGGATAATGCGGACTGGCGCGAAGTCGCACGCATGGTGCTGCATCTTGATCCGGACAGTGAACCAGACCGCGCCCGCCGGGCGTTCGATAGCCATCTGTCACGGGCCAAGTGGATGTCAGGGTATGGGTACCAGCAGTTGCTACGTCGCGGCGCTTTCTAATGATTAGAAGCGGCCCGCCGATTTCGCCGCGAAGTTATTAACTCTCATCGATCCCGTACCAGCCTGCGCCGTCCCCAATGATGATCCTTGCGATCGGGATTGAACACCCGTTCGACGTGACGATTTAAAGCCCGCATAACGCCGATCCGCGCGAACATCGGCGGGCCGTCATGCTCCGCGACCAATAGAAGCGCCTGCATCGCGGCCTGCCATTCCGGGGCGTCGTGTTCGGCCTTGGGCAGCTCGGTGATGTAGAGCGCGGCATCGCGTAAGGTCACCAACTTACGGCCGTTCGGCAACTCGATTGGATCGAAGAATGTTTGGTCCCAGGCCATTGATCAAACCGGCCGGCGCCGTTGATATCGCACTAGTGTTTCACGGCTGGTCTCAACGACCTCATGCGCGTGTGCAATTTCGGCATCAGTCAGGCCACTGCGAATTCCGGCCCATGCTTCCTTGAAGGCCTGCTTACATGCCTTGAGATCATCACCGGTGTCGTTGCCACCGCCGGGCTTACCAGGAAGGCTGCAATGCCAAGACCACTGCTGCACATGCGGCGGCAGGCCTTCCGCCTTCAGTACCCGGCCGATCGACAGCCCGCGCCAGATCACGCCGAAGTCGTCGGCATAGCGTTGGCCGGCGATGACGGTAGGTCGAAGCGACAGGCTTTCGTTGGGATCATCGGTCATGGTAGACAGCACCGGTCCCGATTGTCTGAACAAAAAATCCGCGTCGATAAGTGGAACCTTTGCCCGGGGTTAGGCCGCCGCGCGGAGCGACGGAAGATTAAAGTAAGCTTGATCCGGGGTGCGGCCGT
>Ga0182012_10004988_pt1 | contig 13788 bp, 11 predicted proteins | sample 612S2SmetaG_FD_120486 | JGI IMG/M metagenome (GOLD analysis project Ga0182012, IMG submission 120486) | Permafrost microbial communities from Stordalen Mire, Sweden - 612S2S metaG | ecosystem: Environmental > Terrestrial > Soil > Wetlands > Permafrost | place: Sweden: Stordalen | collected... | reverse complement strand
GCTGAGACTTGGGGGCCGTTACCCTTTCCGTCAGCTCCGTGACAGGGTGCACAATAGTTGACAAACATCTGCTTGCCGTCGTTTGGCGCTGTCTTGCCAACCGGAAGCGTCACTGTGGATTGCTGCGCAACTCCCATGGTGACTGCTGCCAGCCCTGCGAATACGGTTAGTGCAAAATTTCTTAACATACATTCTCCAATCCGGCACCACTGATCGACAGAATCACTACGCCGATCTTTACGCACGACTGTATGCGCGATGGAAGAGAGGGGGATGTGATGGAGATCACTAACAGAGAACGAGAGCGGTTCCAGAACAGCTGTACCTCGGGACCACTGCGGCTGAGTGCCATTTTCATCAAGAAAATGGCGCTTTTCATAAGCATAAAAAGGGCACGTGAATTCTGGAACCAGTCTAAAAAAGGGCGGGAGGGAGAGCCAGTGAGGGGAGACCCATTGGCCGAAGTAGGTATCAATCTGACCTTGTTTCACCCCTTGCGCATAGTTACGGCCGCTTCGGCGCACACTCATTGCAGTCGAGCCGGCAGTCGCGCCCAGATCTGCCTAGAATCGGCGTTATAAACCCAGTAGTAATGGCCGACTACATCCCTCAGGGGCTGAAGCCCTATGAACTTGCGACATTTTTCGGCACGACCGAAGTCGTGCCCTTTCAAAACCGGTTTATGAGACCGCTTCTAGGCTCTGGCCTTGCATAACATCATTGAGCTAATCTACTGTACGCAGCGATTTCTCAATGTTTGGCCGTTTCGTCAGCACCACGACAGCCAACAAACAGGAGGGTTGAATGGCAGTCAAATTCACTTTGAACGGCAGGTCGGAGACTGTCGACGTCAGCCCGGGTATGCCGCTGCTCTGGGTGCTTCGCGACACTCTGGGCATGACGGGAACGAAATTCGGCTGCGGAATGGCGCTTTGCGGCGCCTGTACGGTTCATGTAGACGGTATGCCGGTTCGTTCCTGCATTACGCCGATTTCTTCGGTGAGCGGCAAGCGCATCACGACCATTGAGGGCCTTTCGCCCGACCGGAGTCACCCTGTGCAGCGGGCCTGGATGGACGTGGACGTGCCGCAGTGCGGCTACTGCCAGTCGGGTCAGATCATGTCGGCGGCAGCGCTGCTTGCCAAGATGCCCAATCCCAACGACGACGAAATCGATGCGGCGATGGCCGGCAATATCTGTCGATGCGGGACTTATGTGCGGATTCGCGAGGCAATTCACCACGCCGCGCGCATGCAGATGGGAGCCAATCAAGGCGCGGCGCAAGAGATTCAACCCGCGGGCAAGCCTGTCGCTTCGGGTGGAGGTGCGTCATGAGTGCATTGACCGCATTGAATAGCATGAATCGCCGCGGATTTCTTAGGGCCGGCCTCGCCGGCGCCACCGGACTCGTAGTCGGCACCTATCTGCCTGGCCGTGCAGACGCGTTTCCGATGACCTCTGCTGAGCCCGAAGCCCTCAACGCATGGATTCACATTAGCCCTGACGATGTGGTCACGATCATCTGCGACAAATCCGAGATGGGACAAGGAATTCTCACTTCGATGACCATGCTGGCGGCAGATGAACTTGACTGCGACTGGTCGCGCGTTCGCTGGGAATTCGCGCTGGCTGAGCCGGTATATGCGAATCCCGCTTTCCACGCGCAGGGTACGGCGGGTAGCTCGAGTACTCGTGCTTGCTACGAACCGATGCGCCGCGCGGGAGCCACTGCGCGCGCGATCCTTGTGCAAGCGGCGGCGCAGCGATGGAGCGTAGAGCCCTCCGAATGCCGCACGGCAAATGGCAAGGTGCTGCATCCAGCTTCGAACCGCAGCTTCAAATATGGAGACCTCGCCGTCAGCGCGTCGAAGTTGCCGCAGCCTCAAGACGTTCAACTGAAGGATCCGTCGCAATTCAATCTGATCGGCAAACCCACCAAGCGGCTCGACACGCCGATCAAGGTGGATGGCACCGCGCAGTTCGGAATCGATGTACGCCGCCCCGGCATGGTGTATGCGACTATAACGCGCTGCCCGGTCTTTGGCGGCAAAGCGGCCAGCTTCGATGCGACGAAGGCGAAGGCCATTCCGGGCGTGATCGATGTGATCCAAATCTCGAGCGGCGTTGCCGTGATTGCCAGCGATACATGGACGGCGTTTCAGGGCAAGGGGGCGCTCGAGATTCGATGGGACGAGGGAGCGGGCTCCAACCTGACCAGTGAGAACATCATGCAATCTTTCGCGCAGCAGGCCGCGGGACCAACGCCGATTGCGCGGAAGGATGGCAACGGTGTAGCGGGCCTGGAAAGCGCGACGCAGAAGCTCGAGGCCGTCTATGAGGCGCCCTATCTCGCCCACTCTCCGATGGAGCCGATGAATTGCACGGCCGAGGTGCATTCGGACGGCGCGGAGATTTGGGCGGCCACGCAAATGCAAACCGCGGCGCAAGCAGCCGCAGCGAAGATTCTTGGCGTGAAGCCGGATGCGATCATCCTGCATACCCCGTTTCTCGGCGGTGGGTTCGGGCGGCGCGGAAGCGTGGATTATGTGTCCGACGCGGTCCAAGTCTCGAAGGCCATCGGCAAACCCGTGAAGCTCACCTGGACTCGCGAGGAAGACACGCAGCACAGCGTCTACCGGCCAATGTCGTACTGCAAATTTGTTGCTGGCCTGGATGCGCAAGGCAAGCCCACGGCGTTTACGGCCGCCGTTGCGTGCCAGTCACTCAGCAAGGTCTCGTTCGGAGTTGCGAAGGACAATCTCGATCCGCAAAGCGTCGAAGGCGTCGCCGACATTGAGTACGATATCCCCAACATTCAGATCAATTACGCGCTCACGGAGAACGTGGTCCCGGTCTCCTTTTGGCGGTCAGTGGGGTATTCGCAGAACGGATTCTTTAGCGAATGCTTTGTCGACGAACTTGCCGCGGCAGCGAAAGAAGACCCGTACCAGTTTCGCCGCCGCTTATTGGCCAAGTCGCCACGAAGGCTGGGCGTGCTGAATCTTGCCGCGGAAAAGGCCGGCTGGGCCACAACGCTTCCCGAAGGGCGCTTCCGTGGAATCGCTGTATTGAACCCGTTCCAGAGCTACAACGCGCAAGTGGTCGAAGTTTCGGTGAATCGTAATGCGAAAACATACCGGGTGCATCGCGTGGTCATGGCCATGGATTGCGGCCGCAATGTGAATCCCTCAACGATCGAAGCGCAGATGCAGGGCAGCGTGGTCTGGGCGATGTCAATGCTCAAGAATGTGATCACGATCGACAAGGGCCGCGTTGTCCAATCGAATTTCAACGACTATCCGGTGGCCCGAATCAATGAGACGCCGAAGATCGAGGTATACATTGTGCCAAGTACGGAAAAGCCTACTGGCGTTGGCGAGCCGGGTGTGCCTTGCCTGGCACCCGCCGTCTGCAACGCCATCTTCCAGGCTACAGGCAAGCGCATTCGTCGCCTCCCGATCCGGCCCGAAGATTTGGCTTAGAGCCTATCTTGCGGTCCCTTCAAGCCTTGCTGGCCGGCTGCAGTGTGCGGCAAAAGTTACAGGCATTTGATGGCGCGGCCATATTGGTTTCAGCCTTGAAGTGTTGCTCGGGAACTCACTGACCCACCGCAGCATGGGGCTGATTTGCGCTTTCAACAAGGAAATTTCGCAGCACCCCGATCTTGCTGATCTCGACCTCGATCGTATCGCCGGCCTTCATAAAGACCGGTGGCTTGCGCCCTACACCGACGCCGGCGGGCGTGCCGGTGGTGATGATGTCGCCCGGCTGGAACGTATACCAACGCGAAAAATAGGACACGACCTCCGCCAGGGGAAAGATCATGTCGCTCACCTCCGCGGATTGCATGATGTTGCCATTCAGGCGGGTCGTCAGCTTGAGCGCGGAGGGGTCGCCGATTTCGTCGGCGGTGGTGATGACTGGCCCGATGGGCGTGAATCCGGGAAGGCTTTTGCCCATGATATTCACTTCCCAGCTCCAGCGTGATTCCCACGGAGTGGTGGCGCTCCATACGCGCTGGACCCAATCCCGCGCCGATACATCGTTGCAGACCGTGTAGCCAACTACGTAGTCCATAGCATCGGCGGGCGAGACATTGTGACAGGTTCGCCCGATCACGATCGCGAGCTCCCCCTCGAAGTCGATATGCCCTGGGGCCTGCGGCGGGACGTGAATTGGCGCGTCCGGCCCGTTGATGGAGGCGGGTATCTTCAAGAACGCCGAGGGGTGCGGAGGGGCCGGGGTGTTGCTCATCTCGGCCAAGTGCGACTTGTAAGCCAGGCCGATGGCCAGGATCATGCTGGGCTCGGGTATGGGCGCGAGAAGCTTAGCAGTGCCCGGCGCCATCAGGCCACCGCCGGCCAGCAGGCGAGCACGGTCATCCGCTACGCAACCTGCCACGCGCTCGACCAGTGCCCGGGTAACTGCGAGGCCCTCGGGGCCGGCCTTCAGTATGTCAGTCAGGCGAGGCGGCAACCAGGCTTCGACCGAATTTGCCTTAGCGGCTCGGGCGAAGTTGACCACCTCGCCGCTCTCGAGCATCGCTCCGGCTGTGGGACCGCTTGGGGAATCAAGTGTCAGAAGCTTCATGGGTGTCTCCTGTTCAATGGCATGCGATGTGGCCGTGCGAGGGTCTAACGGATTCAATGAAGTTCTCGATCCGATCGAGCAGCCGCTCGAGACTTGCGGGCGGAAGATCAGCCTGGGACAGTGCTTGCAGCCAATCGGAGAAAGATCGATGGGTTTGGCGCTGGGCGATGACGGCACCGGCGGCCCTGTCGCCGTCGGAGTTTGCAGCCGCCTGCAGGAAGTCGATAAGGTCTGCTTCGGCGGACGCCATGCTGATTGCGGGCCTGCCGGCTCCGCAGGCACAGGTGGGTGGATGCCAGATGGGGCCGGCGGACGCCCGTTCCCAGTCGCCTGCCAGGACGACGGCACGTTTGGTTTGGCTTCCGCGCGCCCTGTCTGCCGAATCGGTGATGTTCGCCGCAATCATTGGGTGTCTGCTCCCCTCCGCGCCGCCGTCGCGGACTCGTCGACCGATCCATCCTGCCGCAAGACCACGCCATAAAGATCACGCGCTGCCTGGTGGCTTACGTAGCCTTCGCGGACATCGTAAGCCACGCGATCAGCGTCACGCAGGTTGGGATTCCCAAATCCGCCACCGCCGCCTGATAGCAGGCGGTAACCGTCGCCGGTCTTAAAGCGCTGCGAGAATACCTTGGCGTTCGCGCCGCGGTGCCATGCACCGTCGATTCGCAATTCGATGGCGTTTCCAGACCCCTCCAGGCCGCCGTTCAGGCCCCACGGCGGACAATGCATGCGGTCGACGTAAGTATTCAGCGAGAAAGGGGACAGCGCCGTCACCACCATTTCAGCGCCCAAGCCGCCGCGATGCAACCCCGCGCCGCCGGAGTCGGTTCGCAGCGCGTAGCGCTCAATCAGAATCGGGTACTTGGCTTCCATCTGCTCTGTCGGGCCATTGTGTGTATCGCCATCGTTGATGCAGACGGTGACGCCGATGCCATCTTCGCTGGACTTAGCGCCCCAGCCGCCGCCAAGCGGCCCGATCGAGGTGATGAAGAAGCGGCCTTCCGGGTTGATGCCGTGCAAAGTGGTCACGACAAGATCGGCATGATGGCCGGCGATCACCCGGTTGGGAATGGCAGGCGCCAGGGCCTTGAAGATCGTATCGATTACCGTCATCGGATAGGCCATCCACCAGCGCATCGGCGCCGGCCGCTGTGCGCTGATCACGCGGCCGAGGGGCATGATCACCGTGAGCGGCCGAAAAGCTCCGTCGTTAATCGGATAGTCCGTCGGTGTGGTCAGACACTTGAAGGCAACTTGCGCGCACGCGATTCCCGTGGTGACGCCGGAGTTATAGAAGCCCGCGACCTGCTTGGACACATCCGAGAGATCGATCGTCATCTCGTCTCCGCGGACTTCGACACGCACTCGGATCGGAACACGTTTGCCGATCTCGATACCGTCGTCGTCCATGAAGGACTCTGCCTCATAGACTCCGTCCGGGATCGACAGGGTGTTCAGGCGTGCGGCGGCTTCAGAGTGGTCGGCGAGCACGTGAATTGAACCGAGGACCGCCTCGCGGCCGTAGCGGTCGACCAGTTCAAGGAAGCGCTTCTCGCCGGAGACGATAGCCGTGATCTGCGCGCGAAGATCGCCGAGCGCCCGCTCCGGCAGGCGCACGTTCATGGCGATGATGTCGACCAGGTCCTGGTTGACCACGCCTTCCCTCTGATACTTCAACAGGGGAATCTGTATGCCTTCGGAGTAGATGTCGGTTGTGGCTCCTCCGGGCGCACCGCCCACGTCAATCCAATGAGCCATGCAGCAGGTAAATGCGATGAGCTCGCCTCGATGGAAGATTGGCAAGGTGAAGGTGAAATGATTCAGGTGGCTGCCGGTAATATAGGCGTCGTTGGTCACCAGAATGTCGCCGGGGTTTATATCGCCGGCAAACTTGGCAATCTTGGCCTTCACCGTCTCGCTCATACCGCGGATGAACATGGGGAGGCCCAGCCCGATGGAGACGGTTTCGCCCTTGGCGGTGAAGAGGCCGACTGTAAAGTCCAGCGCCTCATAGATGATGAGGTTGTAGGCCGTTCGCATGAGGTTGGACTTCATCTCTTCGGTCACGGCGAGAAGGCCATTGCGCATGATCTCAACGGTGATCGGGTCGATGGTGGAAGCGTTGGCAGTTCTCGAAGCTGTCATCGATCACCTCCGATGCTGAGGACGAGGGAACCAAAGGCGTTCACCTGAAGGCTGTCGCCCGGCTGAACCACGGTGGTCGACGCCAGTTCTTCGATGAGCGCCGGCCCGCTGATACGATCGCCGGCGTGCAGAGCGGACCGCCTATAGATCGGCGTGGGCGTGAAGCCGGTGGTGGCAAAGTAAACGTGCTTCGTAATCCGGATAGCTTCAGCGTCCGGGGCGCCGCCGCGGCCCTCGGGTAGGGGGTTGATCGGCGGCGGCCGCAAAACCCCGAGCGCAGTCATGCGCACGCTCACCAATTCCACCGGCTGGGCCGGAGCGCAGGTACCGTAGAGCTTCTGGTGCTCGTCGTTGAAGGCCAGCCGAATCGACTCCCGGTCTGTGCCCTCGAACATCGCGTCTGAAAGTTCCACGGTTACGGCGTGTTCCTGTCCCACGTACCGCATGTCGGCCGAGCGGATGAATCGGATGGTTTCACAGGCCACGGAAGAATCTTCGATCGCCGCACGACCTTCCTGCGCCATGCTTTCGTAAAGCTCTGCCAACTCGTTAAACGCGATCGCAGCTAGCCCGCGAAAGATGGAGCGAACATAATCGTGGCGCAGATCGCTGAACAGCATGCCGTAGGCTGAGAAGTGACCGGGGGAATAAGGAATAATTACCGTGGTTACGCCGAGTTCTCGTGCGATGGCCGACGCGTGCAATGGCCCTGCGCCGCCATAAACGACCATGGTGAAGCGGCCCGCATCCAGGCCGCGCGCCGTGGTAACGCCTTTTACAGCAAGCGCCATGGTGGTCACGGCGATGCGCAAGATGCCTTCGGCGGCCTTGATTGGATCGAGATTCAACGGCTCGGCGATCTCGCGCCGCAGAGCGGCTTCTGCGGCCGTTACGTCCAGCGGCATCGCCCCGCCCAGGAACTGATCGGCATCAAGCCTTCCCAGCAAGAGGTTAGCGTCCGTGACGGTGGGCCGAGTTCCCCCTTGCCCATAGCAGGCCGGCCCAGGAAAAGATCCGGCGCTTTGCGGGCCGACTCTCAAGGCCCCACCCGCACCGAGTTGCGCAAGACTACCGCCGCCCGTTCCAACTTCGAAGATATCCATCATCGGTATCTGAATCGGCAATGCCTTTTCGTACCCACCGATCATGGCGCTGCCAGTGGTGAGCGGGCGGCCGTTGACAATGACGCCCGCCTTGGCCGTGGTGCCACCCATGTCGAACGCGATGGCATCCGTGAGCCCCATCTGCGCACAAATTGCCTGGGCCCCAATTACGCCGCCCGCAGGCCCCGATTCCAGCATGCGCACGCACTCCTGGCGGGCATGCTGCGCCGGGAAGAGTCCGCCGGTGGATTGAACGACGAAGAAGTCGCCTGAAAACTTCCGCTTCTCGAGGTGTTGCTCCAGTTCATCGAGATATGCCGAGACCCTGGGTCCGATGTACGCGTTGGCGGCAACAGTGGAGGCGCGCTCAAACTCGCGGTACTCCTGAGATAGGGTGTGGGAAGCGGTGACGAATGCCTGCGGCAGCACCTGGTTGACGATCTCGCGGACCCTGACTTCGTGAGTCGGATCGCGATAGGCATGCAATAGGATGATGGCGATCGCTTCAACTCCACGCACCTTGAGCTGCTCGGCGATGTCGCGAACGGCATCTTCGTCAAGCGGGCGATGCACTGCCCCGCTGGCCAGACGCCGCTCAGGCACCTCGAATCGCAGTGATCGAGGAGTCAGGGGCTCATGCTTTGAGAAGAAAAGATTGTAGGCGTCTGGCCGGTTAACCCGGCCAATTTCGTAGATATCGCGGAATCCCTCGGTGACAAGCAGCGCGGTCTTGGCCCCAGTGCGTTCGAGCAAGGTATTGATGGCGATAGTCGACCCATGAAGGAAGAGAGTGGCGTCTTCAAAACTCAGGCCTGCCACCTCAGCGGTGTGCTCGATGCCTTCGACTAGGGCGTGATGCGTGGAGAGCGCCTTCCCAAACAATAGCCGCTCAGACTGTTCGTCAAACGCGGCCAGGTCTGTGAACGTCCCGCCGATGTCGACTGCGATGCGTAGGTGACGGCGAGTCAAGCGGCGATAGCCTCCAAGGTTCGGCCACGAGTCTCAATGACGAACAGGATGACGACCACCGCGCCGACAGCGGCAATACAGCTGAATGTAAGAAAGACAGCAGAGATCCCGGCCGCCGGCAGAATGAAACCGACCGCGAGCGGACCGAGGATGGCCGCCAACCGATAGAAACTCGTGCCCACGCCCGCGCCGAGCGCCCGGATGCGCGTGGGATAAATCTCAGGACCATACACGTAGATTCCAGCCAGCAGGATTGAAATGGCATAGCAGGAAATCGCCGACAGGACAGCGACCAGCTCCACCGAGACGTGAGGTGCCAGGCGCCAAAGAACAAACATCGGCACGCCGGCGCCGATAAAACCGGCGGCGAAACAAACGCGACGGCCGAGTTTGTCAATGAACAAGGCGCCAGTTAAGGCCGCCAACGGAGACATGGCCATATTGACGAAACCATAGAACAGAGCCTTCGAAACCGGTAGGTGGAACACTGATCGGTAGAGGCTTGGCAGCCAGGTGATTAGCCCGTAGCCGACGGCCGATGTGCAGAACATAAGGCCCCACAGGCTGAGCGTTCTCACTGCGTATCCATCGCGAAAAAGAGCGGCGAACGAACTCTGCTTGACGGCACTGTTTATTGGTATGGCCCTGGTGATGGACTGCGGGGGGGCTGTCCCCGCCTTCTGCTCGATGTACGTCATGGCCTGATCGGCTTCCTCGCGGCGGCCGCGGCTGGCCAGCCATCGCGGGGACTCCGGTACGCGGCCGATGAAGGGAACCAGCACCAGCGGAGCCACGCCGATCAGGAACATCCAACGCCAACCCAGATGTGGAACGATCCAAAGCGCCCCGAGCGCCGAGCCCGCCACTCCGAAAGCGAACATGGCCTGAAACAGGAAAACCACGCGCCCTCGGAGGCGAGCCGGAATCATTTCATTGATGTAAGTTGCTCCCAAGGGAACCTCGCCGCCCAAGCCAATGCCTTGGAGGAACCGACAGTACATCAGTACATAATATGTTGGCGAGAGCGCACAGACGATGCTCAGCGCCGACATACAGCAGATAGCCCACTGCAAACCCAGGCGCCGCCCAATTCTCTCTGCGATCACACCGAAAACTACTGCACCGATCATCTGTCCGGCGTAGCCTGCAGCAATCAGGAACCCGATCTGCTGGGCCTTAAGCGCCCAGAGCTCCGAAATCACGGGAAGCACGAACGCGATCGCCATCGCGTCAAAGGCATCGAAAAAGCTTGCCGTGCCGATGAGTGCGGCAACGCGGACGTGCCAAGTCGATAGAGGCAGGCGTTCGATGCGGTCGCTGACTTCTGTAATGGGCAGCACACTCAAGGTCTTGCCAGCCTCTCAGTGCTTGCGCAGGTAAAGGTCCCGACGCCAGTACGCGCAGCTCGAAGCACACTCTCACCATTCTGGATCAGCGGAGGAAGCCGCTATCACCTGTCTTTCTTAACAGACGGCACCATATTTCTGCAATTGGATTAATCGGCCCCGGTATTTCTGAATCATCCTGAATGTTAGTCTTCGGCAAGAACCGAGCCTGAAGAGGCGGAGGATTTTGCTGATGAAAAAGAAGCGATTCAGTGTGGAGCAGATAGTTGGAGTGCTGAAGCAAGCCGAGGTGGGCATTCCGCTGGTGGAGGTGATCCGGAAGGCATGGATCAGCGAGCAGACTTTTTACCGGTGGAAGGCGAAGTGCATAGGCCTTGAGGTGGGCAAGGTTCGTCAGAGAAAGCCGTTGCAGGTGGAGAACCTGCGGCTAAAGCAACTGGTGGCGGAGCTGACACGAGGTAAGGCGATGCTTCAAGATATGCTCCCGCCCCCGGCAAACAAAGACCGTTTGTAGAGGGCCCCGGCCCTCAAAAAAATGGTAAAGCCCTCGCGGTGTGGATCGATGATAGAGCACGCGGCCGGCAGCTATTACGTGAGCGAGCGGCGAGCCTGCAAGGTGCTATGTGTGGCAAGGGCCACACATAGCGACCGAAGTCATCTTGATCCACGCGTCTGAGTTGCGGATGAGCATCCGCGAAATCGCTCAGTCGAGAGTGCGTTACGGATAGCGTCCCATATGGAGAGCGGTGCCCTGGTTCGCGTACTCTGGAGCCAGCTGCTCATTCGTGGTTGGTCGATACTCGCGCATGGAAACCAATAACGGAACGCACGAAGAATTCGCGGCAGAGCATAAAATTACCAGATTTCTTTTGCCAGTACTCGGGGGGGGCCGGAAACCCCATTAATCACCTGAGTTCCGAGGACAACCTCGAAATTCTTTCCCTTTGAGCCTCGCAAAGATTCACCGATGGACCCCTGCAGTTGCTTCTCGTTAGTTATAAATTCGCTGGCCGCTTTTGTACCGTCTTCTGCGAGTCCCGCGACAACCAAGGTAGGCTCTTGAGTGCTTGAATCAAAGAATCGAGCAACAATTGCATAGTCGGCATTCAAGGAGGAATATGGCAACTTGACGTCAACGGAGAATTTCCTGGAACCGGGATCGCGCGTATCTGAAATCCAGTCCAGGCCGTTGTTATCTGTCGCGAGTCGATATCTTAGCTGCTGTTGTGCTCGCATCGTCCACGGATTGTTTAATCCACCCAGGAGAATCGCTGGACCTTGCCGAAGATCTGCGAAGGTCGTTTCGCTTGCAGGAAGCAGGTTGTATTGGATTTTATTGTCATCCAGGATTCGAACTAATCGAACGAGCGCTCGAGCTTCTGAGTAGCTGAGTGTATCCGTGTTCATGTGATGCCTCGCGCTCATTGAAGCTTGATCAATGGTCGAATTCGGATCAGTGGTCGAATACGGATTGGAATTCCGCGAGTTTTCTCCCACTGCGATGAAAGAGGTCGAACGCGTGCCCAAAATATCTCCCCAAGCCAGCTTCGTGGAAGAGTAGTGCTGGTAAGCGAACACGAAATACCAAGCAATAAGCAATAGGAATGCGAAACCGGAAGATAGCGCCAGCCATCTGTGTCGGGACCATCGAATGTGTCCAGCATGAGCTTCTTCCACATGTACAGTCGAGCCATCCTGTGAGACTTCTTCCGGCGGAAGGGGGATGGAAGCTTCCGTGGCAACTTTCTGGGGCTCGTGCTCTGCAAGGGGAGCGCGAAATTGAGCAACGTAGGACCCGGATGGGAGATCGATTCGAAGTGCATCTCGATGAGCTGAGTCATGGTAGTACTGGGCGATTCGTTTTCGGATCTCCCCAGCTGTCATTCGAACGATCGGGTCGGCATTCGTATCGTAATCGGGCGCTCTCCCAAAAACCTCAACCCCGAGCGTTCTCTCCTTCAGAATGCTCACCTGGCCTTGTAGGGTCTTGGCAACAATATAACGCAACAACAACTGAGAGCGTTTTGAATGCGAGAAGTGCTGGCTCGCCAGAATCAGCTCCATTTGAGCGACGATCTTTTGGTGTTCCGCCCTCGTTGTTGGCAGCCTCTGTTCGTTGCTGGCCGATTCTGTCACAGCTACTTCCATACGCCCACATTACCTCATAGACCTAATTCGATATTAAGCGGCTCCGTGGATGGATACGAATTCTCGACAAGCAATTGTGCCATAAAGCAGCGCACACGCCGAACGGATATGAAGAGCTGGCAGTGTGCGCGACCAATTTGTGGTAACAGAGCACGTAACGAAAAGCTCGGTATGTCCTTGATCTGGAGGGAGTTGCGATTGCAGGCACGTACGCTCCTTCGTAGGGTTCTGTAGCGGACCTATACATTTGATTTCATGTTTGCATAGTGTCGCACCTGATTAGGCCGGGGCCGATGGCCGAGTTCGTAGTGGAGAACGGCTGCCAGGGAACTCCAGGGGTCAACGGTTGCGTCGCGCCTGAAACATCGCCTGAAGAGGGGGTTAACACATGAGTCAATCGAAGCGAAGAGTAAATCAGTTTGTCTGGGCCGTAGTTTGCTTGATGACATTTGCTGGATCTGTGAATGGGTTATTGGCCAAAGCGCAGTCGGGCGGTGGGGCGAACTCGCCCAACACGCCCAAAATGCGGACACGTATTATGACTTCTCTAACCGGATACGAAATCGCCGATTATTTGAAGCGCAACGACGTCATCTTCGTTCCAGTCGGGCCAACCGAGTTGAATGGCGGAAACCCCGTCGACGTGGAATATGTCATTCCTCTGGCGTACGCCATAAAGCTCGCCGAAAAGTCCGATGGCCTCGTATTTCCATATCTGTCCTACTTCTATCCCGGAAGTACGACGATTAGTCCTGGTACGGTGATGGTGACCCCCGAAGAGGGCATTCAGTATCTGAAAGTCCTTACCCACTCCCTCTTTAGGCAGGGCTTTCGCCGCATCGTGTTTCTTACCTCGCATGGGCCATCGGGAGATACCATGCATCCACTCATCCGGGAGATTTTCGACGAGACCCATATGACGGTTGTGTGGATGGATTGCGGCGGGATCGCAACCGCAGGGCGTACCTCTCAGCCGGCCGCGGGGCGGCCGAGTGCACCTGCGTCTGGCGCACCTGCGGCGGCCGCAGGTACAAGTGGGGGCATGGAAGAAGGATTCACTCAAAGGAAATCGATCAGCTACGGTGCTTACCTGATAGTAGGCCGCCTGGACGACATGCCAATCGATTTCTCAGTTCCCAAACATGAATTCGAAGCCGACCCATCCACGACCAGGTTGTCGCGCCTCCTCGGCGGCCCGGCCCAGTCGGACTACGGCAGATTCTACTCCGACACTTCCGAGCATGGGGGATGGCCGACCGCCGTTACAGCCGAACAGAGGCAGGAGCTGGGCAACCAAGGCCAGCAAATTATCGAGTCTCAAGTTGCCGCCTATGACGTAAAGGGCATGTTGGATGCTTTGAGGCAGCATAACCAATTCACCAAGACCATTGAGAAGAAGTACGGCGGCCTGCTTCCGGGTACGCCAGAACCCTAATGCGACTCACCGCCCACTTGAGCCATGGGCAGTGCCGAGACTGCGCAAG
>Ga0182012_10004986_pt1 | contig 13789 bp, 8 predicted proteins | sample 612S2SmetaG_FD_120486 | JGI IMG/M metagenome (GOLD analysis project Ga0182012, IMG submission 120486) | Permafrost microbial communities from Stordalen Mire, Sweden - 612S2S metaG | ecosystem: Environmental > Terrestrial > Soil > Wetlands > Permafrost | place: Sweden: Stordalen | collected... | reverse complement strand
CAACAACGACCATCTAACCAGCGTTGCCACTGTCACCTTCGGACCCCTCCTCGCCGGCGAGCGCGTCGTCCGCTTTCAACTCCTCCCCAACCTCCGTGTCGCCCGCGTCACCGGCGCGGAAGGAAAGGAACTGTTCTACCTCCAGGAAGGCCGCAAAGCCGATGGCTCTTTCTATGCCATTCTGCCCCAACCGGCCGAACTCAAAAAAGAATACTCCATCACCATCGAATACCAGGGCGATAAAGTCATAACCAAAGCCGGCAACGGTAGCTTCTACATAGGTGCTCGCGAAGCCTGGTATCCCAATCTGAATGACTTCTCCGAACGTGCCCTCTACGATCTAACCTTCCGCGTCCCCAAACGCTATCACTTGATCAGCGTGGGAGATCTCCAGCGCGAAGGGATCGAAGACAATCAAAATGTTACTCACTGGCTTACTCCCAAACCCATCGCTGTCGCCGGCTTCAACTATGGCGATTACCAGAAGACCGAGATCCGCGACGAACAAACCGGGACCACCATCGACGGCTACTACCTGCCCGAACTGCCCGACATTCTCGCTCACAATCCCGCCGTCGCCAGCATGGCCCCAGGCAGCATGACCAAGTATGTGCTCGATCAAACCCGCGCCCAGCTCGAAGTCTGCACTCTCTACTTCGGCAAGAGCCCTTTCACTCACATCTCCATCACCGAACAACCCAATTTCAACTTTGGCCAGTCCTGGCCCGAGTTAGTCTATCTTCCCATCTCCGCATATATCGACTCCACTCAGCGCTACATGCTCCTCGGAGGCATTAACAACAGCCTTACCGCCTTCGTTGACGAGGTCACTCCCCATGAAGTAGCTCACCAATGGTGGGGACACGCCGTGGGTTGGGCCACCTATCATGATCAGTGGCTCTCCGAGGGCTTTGCCGAATTCTCCGCCGGTCTTTTCCTCCAGCAAGCCATGGGGCCAAAGTGGGAGAAAGATTACATCCAATTTTGGGAACGTCTCAAAAAGCGCATTCTCGAAAAGAATCAATTCGGCGTCGCGCCTAACGATGCCGGACCTATCTGGCTCGGCTTGCGCCTCATGTCTCCCCATTCCGAGAGTGGTTATCAAAACGTCGTATATCCCAAGGGCGCATATATACTCTCCATGTTGCGCTCACTCATGTACACCAACAAAGATCGCGACAAAGCGTTCATCGACATGATGCACGATTTTGTCGAATCTCATCGCGAAATGCCGGCCTCCACCGAGTCGTTCAAAGCCATCGCTGAAAAGCACATGCCTCATGCCATCGATCTCGAAAACAACGGCCGCCTCGATTGGTTTTTTCGTGAATGGGTCTACGGCACCGAAGTTCCCCGTTACAAGTTCGAGTACCAACTCACTCCCACGGGAGACGGCAAAGCCAAGCTTCATCTCAGCATCACCCAGAGTGAAGTCACTGACCGCTTTGTCATGCTCGTTCCTCTCTTCGCCGATTTCGGCAAAGGCTTCGTTCGTCTCGGGCAGTTGCCCGTCATTGGCAACAGCACCAAGACTTACGATTTCGATCTCGGCGCGCAGCCCAGGAAAATCGCCCTCAACGCGTACAAGGAGGTCTTGGAACGCTGATGGAGGACGATCTCGAATTCGAACGATCCGCAGCTTGGGCAAAGAAACTATCGCGCATTTGGCTGGGCGCTCTTTGGGGCTTCGCCGAATCCACTCTCTTCTTTCTGGCGCCTGACATCCTGCTCACCGCCGCCGCCTTGTTTTCTCCCAAAAGGTCTTTCATCCAATTACTCGCCATTCTCATCGGCTCGCTGCTCGGCGGCGCGTTGATGTACACCGCCGGGGACAAATTTCCAGACTGCTCGCAAGAGCTCGTACTCGGTGTGCCCTTCATCAAACAGCGCCTGCTCGATAAGGTCGAACCGCAATTTGAGGAACACGGACTATGGGCCATGTGTGTCGGATCATTCACCGGCGTACCCTACAAAACATACGCTGTGATCGCTCCGCGCCACGCGCCGTTTTTAGCGTTCATGGCCGTAAGCCTCCCCGCCCGCCTCGCCCGGCTATTCTCTAGTTGGTCTATCGCTTCACTGCTGGGCCTCCTCTTTCGCCGCCAGATCGAAGCTAGTCCCCCCGCTGCCCTAGGCTTGCTGGTCATCTGCTGGATAGGCTTCTATACCTACTACTGGTCTGTCATTTAATCGGCTAGTACTATAGAACTGCGTGCATTATGGTTGCCGTTTAGGTAAGATTGCCCCATACCCGCCTGCAACAGTTGGCGGCTTTTGGACACTCTACTCGCTAGTAAGAGTAATCGCCAATGGAAATGAAAATCGAGCTCCCGGTGAATGGCAGCAGCGGCACAGGTCGCGATATTACTCGCGTCATCCTGGAGCATGCCGCGCGCATTAGCAAAGAGCAGGATATTTCCGCGCTCATTGGCTTAAATGCCGCGCTGGCCCGCGATTTGGTCGAAGGCGACCGTTCCAGCGTCTGGCTCATTGACGAAGAAAAAGACGAGCTGTGGACGCGCGTGGCCGATGGGATCGGCGAGGTCCGCATTCCTAGGTCCACCGGCCTGGTCGGCGCCTGCATCGCGCAAAACGAAATTATTGTTGCCAACGATCTGCGCAACGATCCGCGCTTCCATCGCAAAATGGACCAAAACAGCGGTTATAAAACCGAATCCATTTTGTGTGTCCCGCTGCGCGCCGGCGACCAGGTGATTGGCGCGCTGCAAGTTTTGAACAAGCCCGGTGGTTTCAGCGATCAGGATGCGGAGTTGCTGCGCCTAATGGCCGCCTACGCCGCTTCCGCCATTCAGGCCGAGCGCTTGCGTAGCGAAGCCGAAGTGGCGCGTCTGCTGCGCCACGAACTCGACATCGCGCGCGATGTCCAGATGCGCTTGCTGCCGCCGGTTCACGGCGAGACGTCTGGCATCGAATACAGCGGTTTCTGCCGTTCTGCCCGCATGGTGGGCGGCGATTATTATGATCTGCTGCCGCTCGAAAACGGCTCCTTTGCGTTCACTTTAGGCGATGTTTCCGGCAAGGGTATTCCGGCCGCCGTGCTTATGGCTAGCATTCATACACTACTGCGCAGCCTCCTCACCAGAAGCTCGCAAGACCTGCGCTACGTGGTCCAGGAATTGAACGAAGCCGTCCATCGCAGTTCGAGCGACGATCGATTCTCCACGCTCTTTTGCGGCGTAATCAGCGCCGACCGCCGCGAAATTCGCTACGTCAACGCCGGCCACATCCCGGCTTACATTGTCTCCGGCGATGGCAAAATTGAACGGCCCATGGGTACCAATATGCCCATCGGCATTATAGAAGGCGGCAAATACACGGAGCGGCGAGTGGCCGTCAAGCCCGGTTCGTTGCTGGTTTGCATTTCGGACGGCATCAGTGAGACAAAAAACACCCACGGCGAATTTTGGGACGAAGAACGCATAGACGAGGTTTTAGTCGCCCACCGCCAAGGGTCGGTCAAGCAAGTAAACGACGCGCTGGTTGAGGCCGCCGACCATTGGGCCAACGGTGCTGAGCAGCATGATGACATGACGATTGTGGCTATGCGGCTCGCCTCGTAGAACTCTAGTTCCATAAGTACTAGGACTGTCAAAAATAAGTCTTAGGCTGCTACAATCAAGCGTCCGAGATCCGGACATTCGGAGGATGTAGTTTATGGGTCGATTTAATTTCCTCGCCCTGAAAATATTGTTCTTGTTGTCTCTTGCTGGTTCTTTCTCCAGCGTTTTTGCTGGCAGTTTACCTGCTTGCACCGCCGACACTCTCGCCGACTACGTCAGTAACAACGTTTTTCCCAGCGGTTGCGCGATTGGCATTCTCGACTATTACGATTTCACTTACCATGCAGTTACGCCCGCAACCGATCCGGCGGCTTCGGCTATTGCCGTCACTCCCGGGGTTAATGGTTTTTCTTTTGGCCCGGTCTCCGCGGCGGCTAATACCACCGTTCAGTTTGAGATTGACTACGACATCTATATTGACCCGGTGCCACGCATCCCTGGCGCTTCGCTTGTCCTTGATCCGCCTACCGGAGACGTCACGGTGACCGAATATTTTTGTAACGACGTTGCCTACGTTTACACGGGCTCCTGCCTTGGTCCTGCGCCGTTTACCTTGACAGTCGGTACGCCGGGCACAGGCTTCCCGTCATCGGCAACCGTTAATTTCGGAGATAATCCGGCGACTACTTCTCAGCAGGTGGGTATTCTGTTTACTCTCACCGGTGGAGCGACGGGCGCGTCTTTTGACGGTCTCGATGCAGTTTCCATTGTTTCGTCGGTTCCGGAGCCTGCTTCTGCCGCCGCGCTCTTTTTGGGTTTGCTGACGCTCGCCGGTGGTTATAAGCTAAAAAGACAACGCAATCGCTAATCCTAGTTATGCCCTGGCGCAGGCCGCTCTGGGCCGTCCTGTTCCTGGCGGCTCTTGCGGCAGCCCCGCTGTTAGCGGCTCTGTCGCCGGAAACCGGCAGTTTCGTCTTTCAAAACTATTCGCCTAAAACCTACGGCGCCAATCCGCAAAACTGGGATATCGTCCAAGATTCGCGCGGCGTCATGTACTTTGGCAACAATGACGGAGTGCTCGAGTTTGACGGCGTTTTCTGGCGTCAGATTCGCCTTACCAATGGTTCCGCCGTCAGGACGCTAGCCATCGACGCACGTGGCCGCGTCTATGTAGGCGGCCGCGGTGAGTTCGGTTATCTTGAGTCCGATGCTCACGGCACGACTCAGTTTGTGCAAATAAAAGTGCCGAAAGCCGACGCCGATTTCTTTGACGTCTGGAACATCGTCCCTACCTCGTCGGGGGTCTACTTCGGTACCAGTTATGCGGTTTATTTTTATGCCGATGGCGGGAAGCTGACAGTTTGGCGGGCCAAAGAACGGTTTGGTCGCATCTTTTCGGCTTACGGCGAACTTTTCGCCACCACCAGCGACCTTGGCTTGCGCCGCTATCAAAACGACGAGTGGGTTGCCGGTCCCACGGGCGACAGTGCGCTGGCTCGTGGCATTGCTTTGTTCGCATCCGGGGAACATCCGCTTATCGCCTCGGTGCATAAGCTATTTAGCTTCACATTGAGCGACATCGTTCCATTCCCGAACGAGGCCGCCGAGTATCTCAAGAAGAACGAGATTTATGCGGTCAAGCAGTTGTCAAATGGCGACATTGCAGTGGGTACCAAGAACGGCGGCTTGGTGTTGCTCAACCGGCAAGGCCGTCTCGAGCGTTTCATTCGCAAGCAAGAAGGCTTGCCCAGCGACTGGATCACCGCCATCTACGAAGATCGGCAACATGCTATTTGGCTCGCTACCGACCAGGGCCTGGTACACTTTTCTCCGGCGCTCTCCACGTTCGGCGAGCCGCAAGGCTTGCATGGCTCGGTCAACGCGGAAGCGCGTCTGGGCCAATCCCTGTTCGTAGCCACCACCACCGGCGCGTTCCGCATGCGCAATATGCCGGGCCATGAGCCGGCTTTCGAACAGATCAAAGGAATTCATGAACAGGTGTTCGTGCTGGCGGAACATGGCGGCGATTTTTTTGCCGGCGGCGAACACGGCGGCCTCTACCGCATTGTGGGCGATCAGGCCGAAAGGCTATCGAAAACCGACGGCGTAATTTACGACATCGACATTGGCTATTCGCGCCGCGACCCCAACCTCTTCTACACGGCTGGTTTGGGTGGCGTGCGTCAATGGCGCCGCCAAGGACACACCTGGATACCCAGCGAGCCGGCCGGGCTCAAAGGCCAAGAGTTCCTCACTGTCGTTCAAGACATTGATGGGACCCTTTGGTCCACCACCGCAGTCTCTGTCTGGCACATCGATTTTTCCGCCGAAACCCCGCAATCCAAAATTTTCACCGCGGCCAACGGCGTGCCTACGGGCCCCATTAACTACGCTTATCTTTTCCACGGGCATCCGGTATTCGCCACGGAGAAAGGTCTGTGGCGCTTTTCCGATAAAACCGGCCGCTTTGAACCAGATAACGAATTGGGCAAGGAATACGCCGATGGCAGTAGAACTGTCTCCATCGTTCGCGAAGATTCGTTTGGCAACGTCTGGATCACCGGCGCCGGCTATCACCACTACCTCCAGAAAGATTTGTCCGGCGCCTATCGGCGTTTTTCTTCCCCCATGATCCAAGTAACCGGCGCCACGCTCTGGACGATTTTCCTGGACGAAGATGGAACTTGCTGGGCGTCGGATGTGGCCGGAACCCTCATTCGCCTGGAACGGCTTGATTTGAAGCAAAATCGTTCCGAACTGCCGCTCCTGCTGCGGCACATTTCCGTGATCGGCCAGAAAGATTCGCTCTTCGACGGTGATTCCGCGGCCCCGCCCATTACTCTCCAGTATCGCGACAACGCTTTGCGCTTCGAATTTGCCGCGCCGTTTTACGACGCGCCGGCCGCTCTTGAATATCAATTTCAATTGTCTGGCGACGAAAAGACTTGGTCCCCTTGGACGAGTGAAACTCACAAGGATTACACCAACCTGTTTGAAGGATCTTACCGTTTCAAGGTGCACGTGCGTGATCCGCATGGGATCGAAAGCGCCGACGTGGTTTTTCCATTCCGAGTCTTGCCGCCGTTCTATCGCACTTGGTGGGCGTACCTTACATACGTCTCGGTATTCCTTTTTGCCGGCTGGATTATTTTGCGTTGGCGGCTAAACGCACTGGAAGCGAAGAATCGCTGGCTGGAAGGCGTGGTGGAAGAGCGCACCGCCGAAGTGAGAAAAGAGCGTGATCAAAATGAAGAGTTGCTGCTCAACATTCTGCCGCGCCCCGTGGCGAGCGAGTTACGAACGAATGGTTCCGTAAAACCTACCGCCTTTGAGGACGCGACCGTATGTTTCAGCGATTTTGTTGGGTTCACACTGTCGAGCGAAAAGCTTTCCGCTGAAACGCTAATTACCGCCTTGAATGAATATTTCACCGCGTTCGACGAAATTATCGGGCGCTATGGTTTGGAAAAACTTAAAACCATTGGCGACGCTTATATGTTTGCGGGAGGGCTCCCCAATAGGCGGCCGTCGCATGCCGTTGACGCGGTGCTGGCGGCTCTGGAAATGGCCGCTGCCGTTGAGCGTCTGACCAAGCCTGAAAAGGATGTCAATTGGAAAATCCGTTTAGGGCTCTATAGCGGTCCGGTTGTGTCCGGGGTGGTGGGCGTGCGCAAATTTGCTTTCGATATTTGGGGCAACACGGTGAACTTTGCCGCTCGCATGGAATCGGCGGGACAGCCGGGGCGCGTGAACTTGTCGGAAACGACTTATCAAAGAGTCGAACGATTTATTGAATGTGAGCCGCGCGGCGAAGTGCCCATCAAAGAGGGCCGTCGCATGGAAATGTATTTTGCCGTGAACCCGCGGCCCGAGTTGCTGCAAGGCCCGGTGGTGGATGGCATTCCCGAGGCTTTTCGCAAAGCGTATGAAGAAGCTTTTGGCGAAGCTCCAAAAGCATTTCCGCAATACATCCAAAGCCTGACGGTGGCGCAATGACCGTGGAAGTTTGGGGAGCGCGCGGCTCTCTGCCGATTGCTGAAGCGAGCAAGCTTCGCTACGGCGGGAACACAACTTGCATTTCGTTGTTAGCGCCGGCTGGCGACAGGGTGATCATTGATGCGGGCACCGGCATCCGGGCTCTGGGCCGTGAACTGGCGCGCGATTCCCGTTCGGCCGAGATCAATCTGTTTTTTACGCATTTCCATTGGGATCATATACAAGGGTTGCCTTTCTTTGCGCCGCTGTTCGAGGCCGGGAACAGGTTACGGTTTCACGCCGGGATCTCGGCTGAGGAAACGAAAGCGCGGCTGGAGCGGCAGATGTCACACCCTTACTTTCCTTTGGATTTCATGGCGGCGAAAGCGCATCGGGAGTTCGCGCAAGTGGGCGGCGAAACCCTGGCGTGTGGCAGTTTTACCGTGCTGGCGTTTCCCATGAACCATCCGCAGGGGGCTTGGGGATATCGCATAGAGAGCGGCGGAGCGGTGGTGGTGATTGCCACGGACATGGAACACGGCCATGCCACCCTCGACAAAATTCTGCTCGAGCATGCCGCGAACGCGGATTTGCTGATTTACGACGCGCAGTATACCGAAGAAGAATACGCCACAAAAGTCGGCTGGGGGCATAGCAACCCGCGGCAAGGAGCGGCCTTGGCGAGCGCCGCCAATGTTAAGCGACTGCTGCTGTTCCATCACGACCCCGATCACGATGACGCGCAGATGGATCAGATCGTCAGAGAAACGCAAAGTTTGTTTCCGGCGACGAGTGCCGCGACGGAAGCCGTTATTCGAATCGGCGGCTAGGGTTACGGGGTCCAGGAGCCGGCATTGATCCAGCCGGTGTTTTTGCTGTTTTTGTCGGATGCGTAGACGTATATGTTTTCCGGTGCGGAGCCGGTGAAGGTGAGCGCGGCCTCTAATGTGGCGGTGTTGCCGGCAACGGTGTAGGAAGAGCCAGTGCCGGCAAGGGTGCATTTACTGTTCGAAACGGTGGATGCGGAGCCGGGGGCGATGCCAGTGGAGTTGCCCTGCAGGTAGAGCAACTGGGTGATGGGGTTGTATTCCACCCAGCAGGCACCGGTGCCGGAAACGGACGTGTTGATCAGAATGTAAGCGGCATTGATGAGGGCTGCGCCGTTGGGGTCGGAATAGACGGCAGTGAAGGTTTGGGTTGCGCCCGAACCGGAGTTGGGCGTGACGGAGACGACGGCCGGCGGGAGAGCGGTGCCCCAGGTGCCTTTTTGCACCCAGCCGCTGTTTTTGCCGCCTTTGTCGGAGGCGGACAGATAGACGTTGTTGAAAGAAGTGCCGGCGAAAGTGAGGGCCACGGTGAGAGTGGCGGTGTTGCCGGAGGTTGCGTAAGAGGAACCGGCTGTCGAGAGAGTGCATTCACTGTTGGCGAGCGTACTGCTGCCTTCGAGCGAGAAGACTTTGGTAATCGCGTTGTACTCAACCCAGCACGCGCCCGTGGCTGAGACGGAGGTATTGAACAACATATACGCTTCGTTGATGGAAGACGCGCCGTTGAGATCGGAGAAGACGGCGGTGAAGGTTTGCGTTGTGCTGGAGCCGGAGGTGGGAGAGAGTGAGACGACGCTGGGCGGGGCAGCAGCGCCCCAGCCGCCTTTTTCAATCCAGCCGCTGTTGCTGCCGTCCTTCTCGGCGGCGGAGAGGTAGATGTTGTTGAAGGCGGCGCTGGTGAAGGTGAGAGCAACATTGAGGGTAGCGCTGTTTCCGGAGACGGTATAGGAGGAGCCGGTGCCCGAGAGAGTGCATTGGCTGTTGGAAACCGTCGCCGATGAACCTGGCGCGATGCCGCTGGAGAGGCCGGTGCCGGCGTCGTTCTTCAGATATAGAAGATTTGAACTCGGATAGTACTGCACATAGCAGGCGCCGGCGGAAGAGACGGAAGTGTTGAAGAGGACAAAGGCGGAACTAATGTTGGAAGCGCCCGTAGGATCGGAGTACACGGCAGTGAAGACTTGCGACAGAGCCGAACCCGCACTGGGAGAGACGGACACAGCGGAGGGCGTGGCAATGTTGACGGCGAAGGATTGCGTGACGGAGGGGGCGGGGTTATAGCTCCCGTTGCCCGCCTGCGAGGCGGTAATAGTGCAAGTGCCGGCCGCGCTAAAGCTGGCGGTGGTTCCGGAAACTGTACAGACGCTGCTGGTGGAGGAGTTGAAACTCACCGGCAAACCTGAGTTGGCGGTGGCGCTCAGGGTCAGCGGCGCTCCCACCGTTTGCGATGAAATGGTGGGGAAAGTAATGGTCTGCGGCTGCAGGGGCGCGGGCGTAACGCTCAGCGTGAAGGCCGTTGTCTGGGTCAGCGTTCCGGACGTGCCCGTCACGGTAATCGGGTACTGCCCGGGCGCGGCAGTGGGCTGCACGTACATAACCAAGACACTGCCGGTTGTGGAACTCGCCGGCAGGAAGGTGTTGTTAACGGCCGCCGGGAATCCCGAAGCGCTGAAGCTGACCGTGCCAGTAAATCCGTATAGCGGACTCACGCCGATATTCAAGGTCGCACCCGTACTCTGCTGCAGGGACGCCGCCGTCGCCGAGGGGGTCAGCGAGAAGCGTGGCGCACCCATCACAGTCAGCGTGACGTTTGTCGAAGCCGTCAGGCTGCCGGATGTGCCCGTCACGGTAATTGGGTATTGCCCAGGCACGGCACTGGATGAGGCGGCGACGGACAGTGTCGTGGCCGTCGCGGACCTGGCCGGCTGGAAGGCGGCGGTGACGCCGGACGGGAAGCCACTGGCGCTAAAGCCAACGGCACTGGTAAAGCCACTCTGCGCGTTGACCGCGACGTTGACCGTAGTCCCCGAACCCTGAGTCACGGACACAGCAGGAACGGAGGGCGTCAGGGTGAAGGTGGGTGGGCTGGTAATCGTCAGCGTGAAGTTGGTGGTAGCGCTCAAGCTGCCGGACGTGCCTGCGACGGTAATGGGATACTTGCCGGGAACGGCAGTGGGCTGCACGTAGATCACGAAGGTACTACCGGTTGTCGAACTCGTCTGCAGGAAGCTGTCGTTGACGGCCGCCGGGAATCCCGAAGCACTGAAATTGACCGTGCCGGTGAACCCGTACAGCGGCGTCACGTTTATGGACAAGGTGTTGCCCGCACCGGGGGCCAGCGACAAGTTGGCCGTCGATGACGTCAGGCTGAAACTTGCCGGCTCGTTGACGGTAAGGGTGAACGTGCTGGTCTGGGTTATGTTACCGGAGGTGCCGGTCACGACAATGGGGTAGCGCCCAGGCACAGCGGTAGGTTGAACGAAAATGGCAAGGGTCGTACCCGTGGTGGAAGCGGTCTGTGTCAGGGAGGCATTGACGCCGCTGGGAACCCCGGAAACGCTGAAGTTGACCGCGCCGGTAAAGCCGGACTGGGCATTCACGCCGAAGGTCATGGTGGTTCCGCTATTCTGGACCACCGCTACGGCGGGATTTGATTGGGACAGACTGAAAGTGGGCGTGGTGCTTGGTGCGGCGTCGCAATAGAAGCGTCCGATCTGCATGTTACCCGCCGAATCGTACGAGTGGAAAAACACGTACAAGCGGTTTTCTTCGCCGGGTAGGTTGCCGTATTTCATGGAGGGGGAGAGGACACCACTGTCAAAGAAGGTACCGCCGCCATAGAGCAGCAGGTCTGTTTCGTTGACCCAATTGGCTTGCGAGGTGGCGGCCGTGGCGGCTTCACGCCATACGATATCGCGCGGATTACCGCCGCCTGCACCCGTGCGGTCCTTCGAGATCACCATTTCGAAACGGTGGTGCTGCTCGTTGTAGAGGAAGTCCTGGTTGTAGTAGGCCACCGGAAAGCCGAGCGGCTGGCGATTGACCCAATTGATGCCGTCGGTGCTCTCGGCGTATGCAATGTCGTTGTCCGGCGCAGGATTGGCCCACCATGCGCCGGCGGTGTAATACATGATGAATTTGTTGAGGGACGGGATCCAGCGCACCGATTGCTCCAGCAGGGCTGGCAGCCCGGCGCTGTACTCCCACGGCAGCGTGGCGGTCATGACCGGATTAGGATCACCGGTCGCTTGACCGTTGACGAAGTTGGTCATCAGGCCGATTTGGAACGGGGTCTGGCCGGCGTTGTGCCCGGAGTAGTAGATGCTCACCGAGCCGTCAGGACCCACATCCACCGAGGGTGTCTCGGCGGCGAGTTGATCCCAGCCGTTCGTGCCTGGATAGCCGTATACCGGAATCGCGAAGCCTCCGTTTGCCGCTGCGCCCACCAAGTGCCATCCATTCGGATCGGAGGGATAGGTGGTTGTAGTAGACAGCGAAGCGCCCGGCGGCAGGTAGGCGGCAAAGGGCTGAATCGCGCGCAGGCCGGTGGGGCCGGTGGCGAAAATCATCCACCATTGATTGTTGATGAGCACGATGTCGGGATCGCTTACCACGATAAGATTACTCTCGCCGTAAAGACCCGAATTCATCAGCGCGGCGTTAAAAATGGGCGCCGCCGTGGAGTTTCCGCAACCGGTAGTGAACTGGCCGCTGGTCAAGTCGGGGGCTGGGTAGGTAGCTTGGGCTCGGCCGGAGTTTGCACTCGAGGCCGCCAAGGCGAGCAATATCAGTATGTTAGAGGGCACAAGCCAGCCCAATGAGGGCTTTTTCGAAGAGAGCATGATCACCTAATCTGGGAAATCTGAGAAAGAAGGAGTGCGCTACAAGGAGCTAAAGGTATTATTTCTTACGCTCCGCTGCCTGTCAATCTTACTCGGTTTGCTTGGTAGGCAGTACTCGATGTCTCATCGTTGCGCTGAGGTTTCTGTAAGCGCCGAATACTTAAGAAGCGCCTTTGTTTGCGCGTTTATGCTTCGCGGCGTCTGGTTGCGCACCTTCCAAAAAGAGCGCGACGCCGGCGGAAAGCCAGTCTTTCATTTGCTTCTCTGAATACTGAACCGACGGCAGCAACAGCGTCTTCACGCTAAAATTACCAAGAATGATGCCGGTGAACTGAACAGCGAGCGTTTCAGGATTTCCACTTCGCAGCAATCCTTTTTTCTGCCAGTGTTGAATGGTTCCACACAGGATGCGCGACACCGCCGCTGGACCGGCGTTGTAAAAGACCGCGGCCAGCTCGGGAAACCTCACGCCTTCGGCCACCATCATGCGGTACAGGGCGCAGCCCACGGGGTCGGAAACCATATCCAGAAGCCGCTCGCCAATGGAGTGCAAGCCTGCTTTGGGATCCAGGTCTTTCACGTCTTGTTCGCGCAGGTGGGCGAGTTTGAGTTCACATTCGCGGGCCACCATAGCCGCAAACAAACCTTCTTTGCCGCCGTAGTAGCTGTAGAGCGTCGTCTTGGAGCCACCCACCCGTTCGAGAATATCGTCCAAGCTGACGGCATCATAGCCGCGTTCCAAGAATAGTTCGGCAGCAACGGTAAGGATATTCGTCTGCTTATTCTGAGCGGTCGTAAGGGTTGGCATGGCAAGGCAGCTCGTCGAACCTATTTTCTCACTGTGAATCATTACTGTTGACATCATACCGTACGGTACAGTATTATGCAAGCAGCGAGCCACAATATGCCGACTCAACCTGAATCTCATTTGCCAACAATCATCTGCCAAGCTGTCTCCTTGGCTTTGCTCATTTCTGGAGACATGGAGACGGCCGAAACTGTAGTGGCCGATGCTATCGAATCGCTCGCCGCGGAAGATCTCAGTACGGAAGCTTTGTTCCTCTGTGTTTGCACCCTATCGATACAGCGGGCGTGTAACGCTGCCGCCCCGAGCCTCCGAAGCAAAGGGTATGAACGCTCTTTCATGCTGCCGCCTGAGTTGCAAAATGTGTTGGACCTCCCGCGCATGCCTCGTTATTGTTTTGTGTTGCGTTTTTTTCTCGGACTGTCCTTAAGCACGAGTGCTAGCCTTCTGCAGCTGGACCAGCGTGAAGTCATTGATTACTCCTTCGCGGCTGTTTCCACGTTAGGCGCGACAAGCGTAAAGGAAGCTGGCAACGATCACTTTGGGTATCTGCGCGCGTTAAACGTTTAATAAAAGTTTGGATAGCAACGTAGCCGGGCGAATCCATTTGCCCTGTGCGTCATCTTACTTGATATAATACCGTACGGTACGGTATTTTTAAAACAATTTACTCGAATATGCTGACCAAACCGCAAGTGAATCCCTGGGTCATTGCACTCACCGTCACGCTGGCAACGTTCATGGAAGTGCTCGACACGTCCATTGCCAACGTTGCCTTGCCCCACATATCAGGAGCTTTGGGCGCTTCGCAGGATGAAT
>Ga0182012_10004985_pt1 | contig 13790 bp, 8 predicted proteins | sample 612S2SmetaG_FD_120486 | JGI IMG/M metagenome (GOLD analysis project Ga0182012, IMG submission 120486) | Permafrost microbial communities from Stordalen Mire, Sweden - 612S2S metaG | ecosystem: Environmental > Terrestrial > Soil > Wetlands > Permafrost | place: Sweden: Stordalen | collected... | reverse complement strand
TTCTGGGCTACGTGGTGCGAGCCTTGCAAGATTGAAATGCCATGGTTCGTCGAACTGCAACAGCAATATGGCCCGCAAGGATTGCAGATCGTGGGCGTGGCGATGGATGACGCCGACCCCAAAGATATTGCGAAGTTTGCGCAGGATATGCACGTCGATTATCCAATTCTGATTGGCAAAGACGCGGAGCGGGAGAAGATCGCGGACGCATACGGCGGAGTTCAGTTCTTGCCGGAAACGCTGTATCTGGATCGCGACGGCCACGTTCTGGATAAGATGTTTGGCCTGAAGGGGCGCGGCGAGATTGAGGACAATGTAAAGAAAGCGCTGGCGGCTGCTTCATCGCCGACCGCGCAGGGACAGTGAGCTTCTAGTGAACTGCTCGGTCAGACATCTGACGACAGGAATTGGGCTGATGGTGCTTGCGCTAGCGGCAGCCGCGCAGGACATGCCGGGGACCAAGGTTCCTTCGGTGACGTTCCAGCCTCCTCCAATCGCGACCATCGTGCGGGGACAAGAGGGTGGCATCAATTTACAGTTTCGCGTGGCGTCGGGCTTTCATATCAATTCAAACACGCCGACTGAAGAGTATTTAATTCCGACTGCGTTGAAGTTGGATGTCCCGACAGATTTAGTTGTAGGCCGGATTGCCTATCCTGCGGGCGAGGAAGCGAGTTTCGCGTTTGCGCCAGACGAAAAGCTGAGTGTCTACAGCGGCGACTTCGAGTTGACCGTGAATGTGAGAGCGCTGTCCACTGTAGTACCAGGGAAGTACGAATTTCGTGGAGAGTTAAAGTATCAGGCGTGCGATAACGCGGCGTGCTATCCGCCGAAACAGACGCAGGTGAATTTTGAAGTGAAGGTAGTGAAGGCTCCGGTGCCGAAGAAGGCGAATCCGGGGCAAAGCCCTCACGTGCATAGCTAGGAGTTCTACCCGCCTCAGCGATTAAAGCTCAGCTACTCGATCCCGTAATTCTCTCGCGATTTCTTCCGGGTCTGCGTCCGACGCGAACCGCAGGGGATCGCCGATTCTTACTGTGATTTTTCCGGGCAAAGCGTATTTCTTGCCTGCTTTCTTGCGCTCGAATAGGCCGTCGATGCGCATCGGGACAACCGGCAAGTTCAAGTTGTTGGCGAGAATCCCGACGCCGGAGCGGAATGGCAGAAGGCAGCCGTCCTCTGTGTGCCGGCCTTCCGGAAAGACGAGGACGCTGTAGCCGCGATCGACCAAATCTCCGGCGTAGTGGAAGGCGGCGCGGAATCCCGACTCGCGCGGCAGCGGAAACAGGTTCAGCAGCGACACTCCGAGAGTCCATTTGAGTTGATCGAAGATTCGCAGAGGAAAAGATCGCGACGACACGGGAGTGCGCAGGATTTCGAGGGCTTCGCCGCGGGTTGCTATGGCGAGGTGGTTTCCGAGTCGGGCCGGTAATGCGGCGATGATGAATCCTATGTCAACGTCATCAATGTGATTGCAGACGACGAGGACGGGGCCAGGGACGGAACGCAGGCGCTCACTGCCTATGATTTGTGGCCATGCGAGCAGAAAAACTGCGGGGCGCAGCAAGAGATATTGTGCGAAGATGCGAATCCAGACTACTGGCCAACGTTGCGCCCACGAGGGGTAATGATAGAAAGCTGGCTCAGATGATTTGCTTCGCAGAAGAGTTTCCAGATCGCCGACGGTCTTCGCTTGGGAGAAACTGACTTCATCGATCTCCGTTTGATAGCGATCTTCGAGGGCGCTCAGAAGGGCCACGCGGTCAAGGGAGCTGAGATTTAGGTTGGCATCCAGATCGGCGGCGGTGCTCGCCCTCGAGTTGGTGAGTTGACCAATGAGTTCGCGCAGGTCGGACTTCTTGATCTGGGCTTGCGCTGGACCGCCAGACCGAGCTAGCCGCACCGCTTCGGCGATGAGGTTGCGGCGAGGCTTCAGAATCGATGTCAGTGGGAATTTCGGTTCCGGCCAGATGTAGAAATCTTTAATCTGTTGATACTCGGCAAGCGTTTCGTTGGCGCGATCGATCACAGTTGACGGGTCCGCGCCATCCTGCAAGACCAGCACGGCACAAGGCTCGGCATTCTGCTTGTCAGGGAGCGAGATCACTACACAATCTTTGACTTCCGGCTGAAGGCGCAGCGTGGCTTCCAAATCTTGCGGATAAATCTTCATCCCAGCGGCGGTGACGATGACTTCCTTCTTGCGGCCTTTGAAGTAAAGATTGCCTGCGGCGTCGGTCTCCCCTAGATCGCCGGTGCGGAACCAGCCGTCGTTGCCTGACATCGGCTGCGGCGCACCGCTGCTCCAATAAGATGAAGCGACACCTCCGCCGCGCACCATAATTTCGCCATCGTCTGCCAGGAGAATCTCGCGCCCGGGAAGCACTTTGCCAATCGAGCCTTTGCCGACGCGAAAGGGATGATTGACGCTGATCAGGGAAGTGGTCTCAGTCATGCCGTAGCCCTGTATGACGGCGTACCCGAGGCGCTGCCAGAATTCTTCGGTTTCTGAGTCGAGCGCGGCGCCACCGGAAATGAAGGCCCAAAACTTCCAGCCAAAGCGGCGGCGCAAGTGGCGGAAAATCCACCAGCGAGCGAGGAAGTGTTTTTTGGCTGCGGCTCCAAAACGAGGCCGAAATTGATCGAGTTGTGCGCTCGCGTTCAAATCGTTCTCGATTTTCTCTTTCAGGGAATCGATCACTCGAGGAACGGAAACCAGCACCGAGACGCGTTCGCGTCGAATGATTTGGATGATTTCACCAGGTTTGAGGGACTCCTGAAAGATGACCGTCCCGCCGAGGAGTTGCGGCACAAAGATTCCCAGAAACTGGCCAAAGACGTGGCTGAGTGGCAAAAGATTGAGGAAACGAATGGGATGGAACGGCCTTTCATATTTGAGATAGCGCCCAATTTCGGTTTCAAGCGGCGCTAGATTGCTCAGGACATTTCCGTGCGAGATGACCACTCCCTTCGGTTCGGCGGTTGAGCCGGAGGTAAAGACGATTTCTAGAGGATCGGCTGCTTGGATGTCCGCAGCGGGATAGATTGTCCCCGAATGAGTCTGCAAAATCTCGACCAGGGAATCCAAAGTAACCGAGGGGAGATCGGCGACAGTAGAGGCATGAGTCCGCGAGACGAGAGTGAGTTTGCCATTGACCTGAGCCCATATGCGGAGGGCGAAGTCGTCCGTCGCAATGTCGTCGATTGGGACAACAACGACACCACAAAGGGCAGCGCCCAGGAAAGCGGCCGCCCATTGGGCGGAACTCGGTCCCCACAGCAGAATGCGGTCGCCCTTGCCGATACCGCGGGATTCTAGCTCGCGGGCGAAGCGACAGGCGGTCTCCGCGACTTGCAGATAGGTCCAGCGCTCGGTCCGGTAGCCGGCGGGTTGGACGTAGGCAATCTCGCGTCCTCGATCGAAGAAACTGTGGAGATAATCTGCCAGCTTGCGCGGTGGCATAAATTGAGGTTAGCGCATCTTTCGCCAGTAGGAGTGAGCGCATCAAGCGGCATGTGTTAAAACCCTTCGACTGTCACCTTAGTAACAATGCGAATTCTGGTAACCAGCCGTAGAATGACCTTGGTTCGGGCGAATTCCCGGCAGCGGTTGGCCGAGTGGCCAATCTGAGGCCAAGCCAACGGTTGTATCGCTTTCGAGCGTATACCCGGGACGGACACAGAACAGAGACAGGTTAGGCTGGAGTTGGCACTTTATGGCTTTTGGTTTCGGCTTCAACAAAGAAAAGGTGCTCGCGGCGGCGGAAAAGTTTGTCCAACAGGGCAAGCTCCAGAACGCGATCGCAGAGTACGAAAAAGTCCTCAAAGCCGATCCTAAGGATCTCACCGTGAACAATACGGTGGGGGACCTTTATTCGCGCCTCGGCGACAATGACAAGGCGGTGGAATGCTTTAAGACGGTGGGCGACGCTTATGCGGCCCAGGGCTTCACGGTGAAAGCCATCGCGATGTATAAGAAGCTGACCAAAAGCAAGCCTTCGCTCGAAAATACTCTGCGCCTGGCCGAGCTTTACACCCAACAAGGGCTGTTCAACGATTCGCGGGCACAATATTTGCAGGTGGCAGAGGAGTTTCTGCGCTCCGGTGAACTGGAACAGGCGGTACGCATTTTCCAGAAGACGCTGGAGATGGATCCCGAGAACGTCGCAATGCGCACCAAGCTCGCCGAAGTCTATGTCCGGCTAAATAAGAAGGATGAGGCGCGGCAACTGTATTCGCAAGCGGCGGAAAGCCTAAGTACGCGGGGGCAGCTTAGCGCGGCGGCCGACATACTGCAAAAGCTGGCGGCGCTCGATCCTAATGATGCGTCAGTTCTAATGCTGCGGGGAAAGAACGCTCTTGACGCCGGCGACTTTGCAACCGCGGCGGAGTTGCTCGGGAAAATTGGCGACCTGTCGTCGCATCCAGAAGCTCAACAAGGATTGTTGCAGGCGTACCTGGAACTTGGGCGGCTCAGTGACGCTGGGAATATCGCTGAGCAGCTGTTCACAAAGCAGAACGACGTCAGCGTGCTGGTGCGCTATCTCGACGCGCTCATGAGCGCAGGCGAACACGAAGATGCATTGCGTGTTTATCAAGAACATTTTGATGGTCTTCTTGCCGGCGATCCGGCTGGGTTGCAGCAGAATCTTCACGCCATCATCGGCCATGTCAGCGAGAGTCCTGTCAATCTTGAGAGCGTCATGGAGTTGCTCAAGAAAGCGGGAGACAACAGCCATACCGCAGAGATTCTCGAGTTACTCGGTCACGCTTGCGTTCACTCCGGCGAACTGGAAAAGGCTCGCGACTATTATCTCGAACTCACCAAGCTTGAGCCCCACAACGCCGTCCATGTGCAGAATTACGAACAAGTTCTCGCGAGGCTTAGTGGCGGACCGGAACCTCAGACGATCACCATCGAAGAAGGCTCGGCGCTGATCGAGGAGCTAGAAGCAACGTCGCCATCTCTGGATCAGCATTACTCGCCGGAAGTCTCGCATGCGATTCGAGCCGCGCTGACCGACTCCGATCTTTTCGTCTCCTACAACATGCCGGATAAGGCGCTGGGGCCGTTGCTGGAAGTGCTGCCGCAGGCACCACGCGATTTGCGCTTGAACCAGCGGCTGGCGGCGTTGCACACACGCTCGGAGAGATTTGCGGAAGCGGGCGTATGCTGCCGAACACTGGAAAGTTTGTACTACGATGGTGGATTTGCCGAGAATGCGACGCGTTATGCGGAACTGGCGGAGAAGTATGAAGGGCGGGCAGGACTAGGTGGCATCCGAATCGCGGAATCGGTTGAGGATCAGCCCCTTGTCGCGGATGAGATCGAATCACCCGAGCCAGAATCTGTGGCTGAAGCGGCCGAGAGTCCCGATGAAGTCACGGTGGATTTGGTTGAAGAAAATCCCGTCGAGATTCCAGAGGAAGCGTCCGTCGAGGAAACCGCTGAGTTCTCAGTGGCGCCAGCGGTAGCGGAGGATTCATCCGGTGCGACGGAAGATTTCGCGGTGGAAGCAGTCAGCGACACGATCGCCAGCGATAGCGAAATCGATTTGTCGGATGAGTGGGACGGCTCGTCTTCGGAGACCGTAGAACCAGTTGCCAGCGAAAGTGGCGGAGAGACTTCAGAAGCCGAACCGGTTGAGCCGGTCGTGGCGCAAGCGGGAGGAGCGGATGAACTTGCGGTTGCGGAAACAGTCGAGGAGATTCGTTTCTACATACAGCAGTCCATGCGCGAAGAGGCGTATGCGGCGCTAACGAAATTAGAAGAGATGGGGCCGGACCCGGCGTTGTTGGCCGAATTAAGGGCTGAAGTCGAGGGCGAAAGCCGTGCTCACGAGGCCGTGGACGAAGTTTCGTTGGACGAACCAAGCTCAGCGGTTGTCGCCGACGAAGCGACGGTTGAAGAGGCAGAGATCCCGGAACTGGAGGTCGCTTCCTCCGAGGTGCCAGAGCCGGCCGAGTTTGAGACCACGCCAGAAGTGGTTGTCGAGGCTGAGGCTGAGGCTGAGCCTGTGCAAATAGCCGTAACCCAACCGAAAGAGATAGCGCAGGAATCTGAACCACCTTTTGCGGCGATTTTTGCGGAGGCTCCAGTTCCGCCTCCAGCAGCAGAAGCAGACATGCCAGTAGTGGCGGAAGAAAACCCGACTTCTGCGGAACCCACAGCTACCGGAGTTCTGAAAGAAATTGCGCACGATATCGAGTCCTCGTTGGGAACGGACTTTATGGCGGATGCTCCGTTTGAGCAGAGCCAGCCCGCTCCAATTTCACCTGTCGCCCACGCGGCGGCTGAGCCCATCCCTGCAAAGACCGGGGCATTAGGCGAGTTCGTAGCCGATCTGGAAGCATCGTTGGGCAATGAGTTCCTGCCGGATGCGGTAACTGCTAAGCCGGATGCTGCGGCAGCGAGCCCGACCGCAACAAGTGCTCCCCCCATGATCCCTGCGGCGGCTCAGGTCCCAGCAGCGATGGCGGCAGCAGCTCCGTCTTCAGTATTGATCGCCGCATCGCAACCGTCGACACCGATTGTTCCTGCTCCGAGTGTGTCCAAGGGCTTTGACGCGGGCGGCACCGGCGTAGATCTCTCCGACATGTTTGGCGAGCTTCGGCACGAATTGGAAGAGGGCGGCTCATCGGACGACAACGATCCCGAAACGCACTACAATCTCGGCGTGGCATTCCGCGAAATGGGATTGCTCGACGAAGCCATCGGCGAATTGCAAAAAGTGTGTCAGGCAGTCGAGCACGGGCATCCTTTTCCGCAGTTGATGCAAACTTACACCTGGCTGGCCCAGTGCTTCCTCGACAAGGGACTTCCCGAAGCCGCGATTCGTTGGTACGAGCAGGCCTTGAAGCTGCCCGGACTCGACGGAGAAACGCGAACCGCGCTGCATTACGAACTAGCGTCGGCTTACGAGGGCGCGGGTAACAAGAGCCAGGCGCTGGAGCATTTCCTCATTACTTACAGCGGGAACATTGATCACCGTGACACTTCCGAGCGCATACAGGCCCTCCGGTCGTAGAATGTCTCGATGAAGGTAAGAGTTATCGAGATGGCCGTTTACCGTTGCGGAGGGAATTTTTGATCTCCGATCCTAGCCTGCCATCCTCCGTCACTTCAGAAGCGAATCCCTCGTCAAGCCCTGCCGCGCCGCACGTGCAGGCGAGCCGGGTGCAGATTTGGTTGCGACGGTTGGCGATGCTGATCTTCGTTTTTGTGTGCGCCGGAACGGGCGTGCTTCTGGTCATCCTTCCATGGACTCCCAATTGGAGCGAAAATCATTTGTTGTTCGGGTATCCCGCACTGCGAGACTTGATTGAAAATGGATTCGTGCGGGGGCTGTGCAGTGGTTTGGGTGTACTCGATATCTGGATTGGCTTCACCGAGGCATCCCATTATCGCGAGTGATCCTCCGCCGTAATCTGAATCATATTCATTAAAGAAAGAACTTCTCTATGAGTGAAAGCATTATTACGCGAGCGCCGTTAGCCTACGAAAACGAGCCATTCTTAAACAGCCCAGACGGCAGAATCTTAAGAATCTTGGCGGAGTATTCCGAACCGCTGGCGCGATTTCGCCGTGAACAGATTCAGGATACGGTCGTATTTTTTGGTTCGGCGCGATTCCATGATGCGTCCGCTGCGAGTTCCGAGTTGCAGGAAGCAGATCGAAACGACGCTGGATTGAGCGACGCACAAAAGAAGGTGCGCAAGAAAAAAGCGCTGGCGGCGGTCGACATGGCGCAATATTACGAAGATGCTAGGCGGCTGGCGTTTCTGCTGAGCCAGTGGTCAGTGCAGATTCCGGCGCGACGTCGGCGCTTTGTCGTCACGACTGGCGGCGGGCCCGGAATCATGGAAGCAGCCAATCGAGGAGCGAAAGAAGCAGGTGCAAAGACCATTGGCCTGAACATCCACCTGCCGTTTGAGCAGAATCCGAATCCTTATATCACCCCTGCGCTGAATTTCGAGTTTCATTATTTTTTTATGCGCAAGTTTTGGTTCGCTTATCTAGCGAAGGCGCTGGTCATATTTCCTGGCGGCTTTGGCACGCTCGACGAATTCTTCGAAATCATGACCCTGGCTCAGACCGATAAATTGGCCAAGAAGATTCTCGTAGTCATGTACGGCAGCGAGTACTGGCACAGCGTACTGAACTTACAGGCGATGGTCGATGCCGGAACGATCGCCGCTGAAGACATCGACCTATTTAAGATTGTGGACACACCAGAAGCCGGCTTTGAATATCTGCGTGAAGGCTTGACCCAGCATCATCTGGGATCGCAGCCCAGGAATGCAGGCGAAATCGTGCCCGAAATCGCGAAGACTAATCCCTAGGGCAGGTTTCCTTGCTGCTCTATTACATCACCGACCGAAATCAATTTTCCGGAGACGAGAATCTGCGCCGGGAACTCTTGCTTAGCAAAATTGAAGAAGCGGCTCGCGCCGGAGTCGATTTTATCCAGTTGCGCGAGAAAGACTTAAGCGCTCGCGAACTGGAAAACTTGGCGGGCGAAGCGCTTCGCGTTGTGCGGGCGATCGGCGGCTCGACTCGGCTGCTGATCAATTCGCGTACAGACGTCGCGATGGCGACCGGTCTGGATGGACTGCACCTACGTTCGGATGACTTGTCCGCAGAAGTGGTCCGGTTCGTTTGGAAAAGCCCGCGGCCCGTAATTGGGGTGTCGTGTCATGCAATGCGAGATGTCACTCGGGCTGCGGCTGAAAAAGCAGACTTTGCTGTATTCGGACCTGTGTTTGAGAAGCGCGGCGCGGCGAGTGCCTCCGCTACTGGACTTGCGGAATTACGTGCGGCCTGCGCGGTAGGTCTTCTGACTTATGCAATCGGCGGCGTCACACTGGCGAATGCTGAGTCGTGTGGCGAAGCAGGGGCCTGGGGAGTCGCGGGCATTCGGCTCTTTCAAGAGAATGATGTCGCGGGAATCGTTCGAGTCTTGCGGGGTTTCTGACAACCTCAGCGGTGCGGCGACAGCAACGTGAGGATGTCGCGCAGTCCCTGGCGGATATATTTCAGTTCGCTGGGCGATTGCATGGGGAACGGCAACGGAGTCTGCTTCTTGTCCGGTTTGCTCTCGGCTTTCAGGTGCTGGCGCGCTCCGGCGATGGTGAAGCCTTCTTCGTAGAGCAGAGTCTTGATACGCAGAATGTTTTCGACATCTTTTCTGCGATACATCCTTTGCCCGGTGCTGCTCTTGACCGGTTTGATCTGGGAGAACTCCGTTTCCCAAAAACGTAGCACGTAGGTCGGGAGCGAGCACAGTTCGGAAACTTCTCCGATACGGAAATAAAGTTTGTCCGGGATGAGGACGTCGCTGGCGCTCCACTCCGCCGCGGCTAGTTTTTTCTTCGCACTTTTAGTCATGTCGTAAGTCGTGATCCGTGACGGCTAGGTCTGTAGGCAAAGGTCTCGTCCCAGGGATGCGAGACGGGACGAACCCCTTTGGCGTTTCTAGCAGAAGTGCGTTCCGCAAACAACTCCTGTTTGGGCCAGACAATGAAAATGCCCCTCGAAAGGTGCTTCTTTCGAGAGGCGTTGGGAACCACTGAAACAGGCGGGGAAGTCCCGCCGCACATTTAGTGCTTTTTCTTTTTGGCAGCTTTTTTCTTTGCTGGCATTGAGGCTCCTCCGTGAAGTGGATTTTCCCTTGAAACACAAACTTTGCCAAACGTTACCCTCAGTGAAGTAGAGAAAACGCTTGCACCACAAGATATTGCGCACTATTAGTGCGAATGTCAATACAATTCTTTGGGCGGGAAGGTTTTCAGTTACGGGTCTACGCTGTTTTCGCGACTTGATCGGAACTTCGTCGGCCTTCAATCTCGATCCCGTGAGCTGGGTCCGACACACCTGCTACTCTAAGTTTTCATGAACCGCGCGGCGGCAAGATTTCGAATAGCTGGAATTATAGGAGCTGCGGCGGCTTTGATGGCCGGGGCGTGTTGCGGCGCGCCGAACGTGCCCTTGCCGCCTTCGTTGCATCTGCCGGCACCAGTTAGCGATCTGCGGGCGGTGCGCAAGGGCGAGCGCGTATACCTTGCATGGACGTCCCCGGAGCACACCACCGATCACCAAATGATTCGCGCGGCAACGACCGTCCAAATTTGCCGGAGCGGACCCGTTACGGATGCGGCGCCGATGAAAGACTGTGGAGTTCCGGTCGGGACGCTCGCAATTCTAGCTCCGGCGGAGAGCGACAAGAAAGCCGACCGGGCGGCGAAGGTACAAGAAAACTATTCGGACGCGCTACCTCCGCAGGCGTTACAGAGCGATCCCGCCGCGAAGCTAACCTACGCAATTTCCGTTTTGAACGATCGCGGCCGAAGCGCCGGAATATCGAATCAGGTGAGTGTCTCCGCCGTGCACACGTTGCCGCCACCGTCCGGCTTTCAGGCCAGCGTTACCAGCGATGGGGTGCTACTAGCGTGGAACCCGGCGCCTGATTTGAGCCCAGACTTACAGTGTTTCTATCGCGTTTATCGTGCGAGCGACAGCGCGGAAGCTGTAATTGCAGGCGAAGTTCCGATTTCTGCGTCGAGTCTGCTGGACAAGAATTTCGAGTGGGAGAAACACTATGCATATCGCGCGATGACGGTTTCCGGTCCGCTCGGAGGCGATGCGGCTTTGCAAGTCGAGGGCGACGACACGCCGAACGTTGCAGTTTTCACGCACGACATCTTTGCTCCTGCGCCGCCGATCGGATTGCAAGCTGTCTTCACCCAGTCGCCGACGCAAGCCTTCGTCGATCTGGTGTGGACACCCAACGGCGAACCCGACCTGGCGGGGTATAACGTGTACCGGCATAACCCTACGGGCGGCTCGGAGAAAATTAATTCTGACTTAGTGAAGGTCCCGGCGTATCGCGACGAGCAGATCGTTTCGGGGGCGCAATATTACTACGCGGTTACGGGCGTTGACTTGCGTGGCAACGAAAGCGCGCTATCCGACGAAGCGCATGAGCGAGTCCCGTAAAGTACCCTTCATATTCGGGGCCTCTATTGCACTATTTGCAGCAAGGACGCGGCACAGCCTGTAAAGTCCGCGCTGCCATCATAGGTTGCGGTGATTGTATCTGTGCCTATCGGCAGCTTGGACGTAGTGTAGGTTGCGATGCCTCCCACCAGTGATACGCGAACGGCATTTGTGCCGTTGCTGAATACCACAATGCCCGTTGGTGTCCCACCGAACTGAGGAATGACCGTCGCGGTAAAGGTCACCGGCTGGCCGTAGCTGGATGGGTTCTGCGACGAAGTTAACGTAGTGCTGCTCAAGGCGGGAGCAATGAATTCATACAGCACCTCGGATAAGCTGCCTTGGAAAGTCGCGTCGCCGTTGTAGACCGCCGTGCCAGACACCGACCCGATTCCCATGGCCGGAGTGCTTAATGTGGCTACCCCGTTGGTTAGGACACCGGTTCCCAGTATATTTGATCCTTGCTTGAACGTCACCGTATCACCATTGGGCGGCGCTCCCATGCTGGACGTAACGGTCGCGGTCAGCAAGATTTGCTGTCCGTAAGCGGCTGGGTTCGGTGAGGCCGTGAGAATCGTCGAAGTCGGTTCGAGAACGAATTGATTGAGCGGCGCGGAGATACTGGCCGTGTTGTTCGAGTCGCCGCTGTAAGCCGCCGTAATGGAGTTGGAACCGACGGGCAATTGATGGGTCGTGAATTTCGCCGTGCCAGAGTTCAGCGGGACCGTGGCGAGCGTGGTTGTCCCATTCAAAAATTGCACTGTGCCAGTAGGCGTCCCGGCCGACGAGGACACGGTTGCCGTAAACGTCACGGGCTTACCCAGCAACGACGGATTGACGGAGGAAGTCAGCGCCGTCGTACTGATCGCCTTGGTGACGGTGACATGCACGCCGAGCGAGTTGCTAGGACCAAACTTCGAGTCACCCTGATAGAGCGCCAGCACAAAGTGCGATCCGCCGGCGAGGGTGCTCGTGGTGAAGCTGGCTTGGCCATTCGACCCAATGGGCATGGATCCAATCACGACTCCGTTGTCCATGAATTCGACGTCGTCGGTAGGCGTCCCCGGCCCGGTGTGCTGGACTTGGGCGGTGAAGGTGATGGGCTGAGATTCGGCGAGCGTCTGTGGAGATGTGGGGGACATTGACGTAGTGGTCGCGACAGCAGTGGCGCCGATGTTGAGCGCAATGCTGACGCCTGAATCGAATTGCAAGGAGCCGACCAGGTCGGGATAGCCGTCATTGTTGAAATCGCCGACGCCAAGAAATAGCAGCATGACATCGGGAGCTGTAACGTTCGTAATCGACCCGTTGGGGCAATCGAGCGGGTCATCGCAGCGATTTGCGAAGGCGGGCGTCAAGGATCCCACCCCAGAGAAGTCTGCAACCACAACAGACGCCGGAGGACTTCCGTCTTCAACTGCCGGCCCGACCCTAAAGGTTCCGTCCCCATTGCCATATGCGAGGCTCCAGCCTGCACCGCAATCCGAGCAGGCCACGCCGTTTGCGAGGGACAGATCGAGTATTCCATCGCCGTTGAGATCTGTCGCTGCGACCCCCGAAATGCCGCGCTGGTGAGTGGTTAGGACAATCGGCGACTGAAAGCTACCGTTCCCTGTGCCTAGTAGTGTGTTAATGGCCGCTGTTGTGATGATGCCTGGGACGTCGACCCCTGCAGCCACTAAGTCGACAATTCCATCGTTATTGAAATCGCCTGAGACGATAGAGGTAGGGAAGCCCGTGATCGTTGTAATGGTGCTCTGCAAATTGAATGTACCGTTGCCGTTACCGAGAAAGACACTTACCGATCCGCCCGTGGAACAGCTGACGTCCGTGCAGTTGTTCGCCATCGCTATGTCGAGGTTGCCGTCTCCGTTGATATCGGCAACTGTCAGTGATTCCGGATAGAATCCACCGGAGGCGAACGCCATTGGGGATTGAAACGTTCCGTCGCCATTGCCCAGCGCGATCACCAGTTCCCCTCCACCAGAGCAGCCGTTGGGGACACATTCGACTGCGGCAACCAAGTCAGGGATACCGTCATGATTGAGGTCCGCGCTCTGTACTTCAACGCCGCCTAAGGACGCCTTGGACATGACGTGCAGACTGCCATTTCCATTGCCGAGGTAAATGCTTCCGTCGGCCACTGCCACATCCGCATTGCCGTCACCGTTGAAGTCGGCGACAACCACCCCGCCCGATCCGCCGGAAAGATACGACTCAGCTGCCGCGTAGCTTCCGCTGCCTTTTCCTTCGTTAATGAAAGCCACAAAACCAATTGGCTGACCGTCCATCACTATAAAGTCAGGCGCCCCATCGTTGTTGAGATCACCCACCGCCATGAATGACGGATTGCCACCGCAAGTGCCGGAATCGAACAGCGTTGCAGGCTGGAATGTTCCGTCGCCATTTCCGATGGACACCGCCAACTCCCCGTAATCAGCAACGCCGCAATCTTGACCCGTGTTGCTGGAAACCAAATCGAGAATGCCGTCACCGTCCACGTCGGCAGCCAATACCGCTCTCCCTTCGGACACCACCGGGAACGCGATCGGAGCTTGCAGCGTTCCGTTGCCATTGCCCAGGAACTCTTGCCCGTCGGGCAGAGCCACATCGAGAAATCCATCGCGGTTGAAATCTCCAATCGCAATATTGTTCTGGGCATCTTGGGCGGGATAGGTAGAAGCGGCCGTAAACGATCCCCGTCCGTTGCCGAGAAGGATACTCAAACCATTCGGGCCGGTGGCCGCCAGATCAATGAAGCCGTCGCCGTTAAAGTCTCCAGCGGACATGACTT
>Ga0182012_10004983_pt1 | contig 13792 bp, 15 predicted proteins | sample 612S2SmetaG_FD_120486 | JGI IMG/M metagenome (GOLD analysis project Ga0182012, IMG submission 120486) | Permafrost microbial communities from Stordalen Mire, Sweden - 612S2S metaG | ecosystem: Environmental > Terrestrial > Soil > Wetlands > Permafrost | place: Sweden: Stordalen | collected... | reverse complement strand
GCCGGCCGGATCACGCCGGTGCAGCCGGCGGCCCAGCCCGGCGCGGTCTTGCGGGTGATCATCGCCGCCGGGAAATTCCAGGGGGTGATGGCGGCGAACACGCCGATCGGCTCCTTCAGCACCAGGATTCGTCGCCCCTTGGCGTTCTGCGGGATGGTGTCGCCGTAGATGCGCCGGCCTCCCTCGGCGAACCAGTCGAGCAAGCTGGCGGCGTAGGTGATCTCGCCCCGGCTTTCGGACAGCGGCTTGCCCTGCTCGGCGGTCATGATCACCGCAAGGTCCTCCGCGTTCGCCACCATCAGGTCCGCGAGCGTGTGCAGGATGGCGGCGCGTTCCTTGGCCAGCAGCGCACGCCAGGCGGGCCAGGCGCGGTTGGCTGACTCGATGGCGCGGCGGGTTTCGCCGGCGCCCATGGACGGGACCTCGCCGACCACTTCGCCCGTGGCGGGGTTCTTCACGGCGATGGTCTTGCCGGAATCGGCGTGGACCCACTTGCCGTCCAGGTGGTTCGCCTGACGGAACAGGGTCGGGTCCTTGAGCGGCAGCGGTGCCGTGGGGTTCAGCATCGCGGATCCTCCTTGCCTTGGTTGGGGGAGAAGATAGGCCGGGCGAGGGGCCGTGTCAGCCGCCGGGCCGCACGCCGTCGGGTCTGGCGCGAGGCCGTCCCGCCGTGCCGGCGAAGCTGTCAGTCAGGGGACGCTGGATTGCGGCGAAGAAGGCTGTGCGATGCGGTTGCGATGGCCTGCCGGTACGGCGGTTGTTTCCGGAGCCATCGCCAGCGCGGGCAGCTCGGTACGGCATCAGGGTCCGAGCCGGAGGCAACAAAATTGGCTTTTACTTGGGGTTCTACCGAGGTTCGAAGCTTGTCCAAGCGGTGCGTCGGCACGGTATGCGCGGACCCACATCCGGACCATACGTCGACCGCAAGCTCTGCTCACTCGGCAATCGCGCGCTGAATTTCCGAACTGGAGCGCACCACCCTCCCGTCCAGTATAATCGTTCCGGAGGATGTATTAATCTCCGGGTGGAGTCGCTTCATATTGGGGAAATAGGATGAAAGGGCATGCCGAACCGATTCCTTATCAGAACAGATATCATATTTCACATTCTTATCATCGGCCAGTCGACGTATTTGGTCCATGTTCAAGTTCTTGCCCAGGAACCCCAGCGTGTACCATTGATAGAACTCCCTGCCGTTACAAATAGCATCTAAGGTATATTTTTCGACTGTTTCCTCTTTTTCCTCGTATTCCAGGAAACTAAACAGGATTTGTTTTTTGGCTGCCGCCGTCAGATAAATCCACAATATATCTTGACGGAATTGTCTGCCGCAGCCACGGCAATCGTGACTCCAAACGTATGCCACCCGATGGTTCGGGTGTGTTGCTCCAACGGAGGCGCCTGGGACAAATACTTCTTTATTATTATTACCGTAAGATGTCTGGATATCACTACAACCATAAATAGAAACGGTTACCGGTAGTATAGCCACCATAGCGGCATAATAGATTCTCATTGCTCTATCATTTTCAGAAACCAGATGAGAACCATTGGATTGTTTGGTGGAATATTCCCGGCCAACGCTGGAACGGCCGCACCTACCGCATTTTTCCCAACGCTTTCCATTATTTCACTCATATTTTCCGGGATCGCCATGGATGGCAGTTGGCCCGCTCCTGCGGCCATAACGTAATATGCGTTCATTCCTCTAAGGAAAGCTGTGGCCAAGGCACTGCGACCCTGATTCCCCGCCATATATTTGAGATATTGCTCAACCCAATCTGCATCGGACGCGGCATCACGAATAGCCGACAGCGCCCCTTGCTCATCGCAAGCCATTTCACTTTCGACTCTTCTTCTTTGATCGGAATTAAAGGCCACCACACGTTCAGCTAATTTTCCAATGTCGGTCGGGTCCGAGAAATTTAAACCTGAATATGCGCTGCTGCATATAGAGTCAATATAGGAGTTGGTCTTCATAATAATTTTTTCGGATTCTCTATCAACTGATGCTTGAGCGCAATGTACATAAGTATGATACAGGTCAAACGACTGGCCAACGCACGATTTATTGCTCTCGCTGTAAGTGTTGGGTTGTGCGTTGAGCGCGGTTGGTGCCCGGCACACAAATAACGTCACTGCGTTTCTTATCAGGCTTCGGCGGGAGAAATGAATGAGGTTCGGATACGCCCGCCGGCCGCCTAAGCCACCGAGGACGATTCCCAAACCAAACGATGTCATCTGCCACCTTCTTTCCAGAATCATATCCCTATCGCAAGCGTCGGTGGGTAAATGGTGGCGGCCCTCCGCACTTCCTTGCCATGCTTCTTCGGCTGAGACAGAATCGATCCTACGCGCTATAATGTCGCCCGTGACTCGCTGTCTATGCAGGATTCTTGCCGCAACGTTGGTGGTGGCCCTGACAGGGTGCCATGCCTCTGGGAAACCGTATGAGACGCCGCAGCAGGCGGCGTGCCGCAGCCAGGGCTACGCCCCGGGCACCGATGCCTACGTCTCTTGCCTGGAGAACGAAATGTTCTGGACCCAGCCGCGCCTGTGACCCGCCTGGAGCCGGCGGCCGGACCAGACCCCAACCGACACAAGGAGAGAGCCATAATGAGACTTGGTGTGTTGGCGGCCGGCGCCGCGCTATCCGCCGGCCTGCTGCTTCCCGCCGCCCGCGCGGCCGTCACCCAGGACAACTTTCCGCCCAAGACCACGGCCGACTTGGTCGCCCTGTGCACGGCGCAGAAGGACGATCCGCTGGCGACCGCTGCCCTGAACTACTGCCACGGCTTCGCCGAGGGCGCCGTGGAGATCGTGCTCAGCTACAGCGCGGTCGGACCCCAGTCGCACCGGCCGTTCTGCCTGCCGTCGCCGGCGCCCAGCCACGACCAGGCGGTCAGCGATTTCGCGGCCTGGGCCAATGCCGACCCCAAACGCCTGGACCAGCCGGCAGCGGTCGGGCTGATCGGCTACCTGATCGACCACTACCCATGTCCTCACCCGGCCGTCGCGCACCACGGCAAGAAGAAATGAGCCGGACTGCCGGTGCAACCATCAGGGGATCGAGGGAACCGCACATGAAGAAAACCATCATTGCGCTGCTTGTCGCGGCCATGCCGCTGGCGGGCTGCGCCAACCTGACACCGGGGCAGCAGCGCGCCGTGACCGGCACTGGAATCGGCGCCGCGGGAGGGGCCGTGATCGGCGCCATGGCCGGAAATGCCGCGCTCGGCGCCGGCATCGGTGCCGCTGCAGGCCTAGCTGGCGGGCTGCTGACCAACGCCTGGAAGAACAGCGAGCAGAGGGCGTACCAGCAGGGTTTCCAGTCCGGCCAGCAGTCGCGCCAGTAATCCGTCGCCTCGCCGGGGCGCGATCGCAGCGCCCGGCGAGGCATATACCAGCAGCGAGTTCTACCCGATCAGGGCGGCGGCGACGGTGCTGCCGCGGGGGCTGCCCAGCCCGGTGCAGGCGTCCCATCCTTGAGCCGCGGCGAAGGTGCCGTTGTTTCCCTGCGTGATGTCGTTCAGCGACGCCTTGCCACCGTACAGCATCGGATGGATCAAGCCGGCCGGGCTGCCCTTGGCCTCGTTGATCCGGGCGATCAGTCCGGCCCAAAGCGGGGCCACGGCGCTGGTCCCGCCGATCACCGTGTCGGTCCCGTCGACCCGGACCTGGTAGCCGGTCTGCGGATCGGCGTCGCCACTGATGTCAGGCACCCCCCGCATGGTCAAAGGCTGCGCGCCACCCGCGACCTTGGTGACCTGCAACCCGTTCTGCCAGGCCGGCAGCGGAAAGAATCCGCTGACGCCGCCGCCGCCGGCGCCGCCGCCAGGGCCGTCGTTCCAGACAGTCTCGGCCTCGATCGCGTTCGTGTCGGCCTGCACGCGAGTCCCGCCGCACGCCAGCGCGTAGGGGCTGGACGCCGGGAAATCGACGTGGTCGTTGCCGTCCGTCAGGCCGTCGCTGGAGCCGTTGTCGCCCGATGCGACGCACACCGTCACGCCCATCGCCGCGGCCGCCTGGAACGCCTGGTCGAAGGCGGTCAGCGACTGCTGAGTCCAGCTTGATTCCGGGCCGCCCCAACTGATCGAAATCACCGACGGATTGTTGGCGGTGTCATGCAGCGCGGTGGTGATCGCATCGAGGAAACCGGCATCCGTGTTAGGTGCAAAATAAACCACGACGCGGGCCTCCGGCGCGATCGCGCCAACGACTTCGATGTCGAGCATGACCTCGCCATCCGGTCCGTTGGGATCGCCGGTGGGCGCGTTCCGAGCCTGATCCACCGACTGAGCGGATACGTGCGGGGCCGGGTGGATACCGATCCGGGTGAAATACGCCTTCAGGTCCGCGGGGCGGTAGCCGCCGCCCAGCTCGATGATGGCGACGCACTGACCCTTGCCTGAGCCCGGCGGCAGATCGTACAGTGAGGCAAGCTGGACCGGCGTGAACGACGTGGCCGCTGCGGCGTTGGCGTGCCAGTGCACGTTTCCGGGCTGCGGCCGACTGCGGAAATGCGGCACGGCCGCGGGGCGATTGTCCAGCCCCAGCACGGCCGCAACCGCGCCATTCAGCTCATCCGGGATATGAAGCGGCCCGGTCCGGCCGCGATACGAGCCACCGTCCCACTCGTACTTTTGCAGGTCAACGCCGAAGGCCCGGTTGAACTGCGTCACCGTGCCCGACAGGATGATCGTATGTCGCGCCGCGGATTCCTGCACCACGGCCAGTCCGTGCGCCGCCGCGAAAGCTTTCACCTTGGCAATGTCTGCGCTGTCGGCGGCGTACCGATCGGCGAATTCCTCCCGCGTCATGTGGCCGACGGATGGGTCGCCGGCCGCCAGGCGGTTCATTCTCTCCAGCAGGTCCGGATCTGCGCGGCCGCGCAGCATGACGCTGACCTCCAGCCGCTCCGTCGGATCGGCCGGTCCGAGCGCGCGGGCGCCCGGCATTGGCTGGCGGTCGCTGCCGCTGAGAGCTTGAAGAGCCATCGTTGAACCCCCTTGGTTGTGTTGATTGAAGGCAGCCTATCGCGCCGGTGAGGCAAGATGGACGAAAAGTACATCAAACATCGGGGACTGGTTTGCCCCGCCGGTTCCGCGGTTCCGCGCCGGGGATCCGGCGGGCGGTGACGGTGCGTTCGGCGCCCGCGCATGGCGCTGCCAGCATTGCCGCTTCGAGTGGTGTCGGATTTGGTCGCATCGAGAACAGCGCTACAGCGATCGCGCCGGCGCCGAACGCAGCCGTCGATCCGGCGCGACCGAGGGTGAAGCGGCGCGCCGGTCATGGGAGCTCTGCTTCGGTCGGGCGGCCATGTGGGCATTTATTCCGCGGCTGTTATTGACGTCCTTGGTCGCGTGGCCTATTTTCACATTGCCGTGAACGGCAGGAGTCGCAAGCTGCTCAGGAAGAATGGCAGCATGTCAGGCGGAGTAAACGTCCCGACAGATACAGATCGGGCAAAGGATGAGCCGCCATGAATGACTTCCAAACCACCGAAGACGCGCTGGACACCGTGCACACCGCCGAGACGCTGATGGGCTTGGCAGAAATGCACTGGAAAGCCATGAACGATGCAGCACAAGCGGCAAAGGCTGAATTCGACACGGCGCGGCGGCTCTATACGTCGGCGCGGCGGGACTATACGGCCTCGGTTGGCAGCGGCGTCCTGGGCTGAGCCAGCGGGCCACACCCCAGCGGGACACTCCAGTGGGACGCCCCAGACAGATCGCGAAACGCATGGCTCAATTCGGTTCGATACCGGTTGAGCCCTTGCGCTTTTTCTCGCCCGCCTGCGATGACGCAGGGCCAAGCCCCCATCGCGTCGGATGGCGTTGACATCTCGCAAAGACCAGGCCGTAAAGGTCGGTCAGCACGTGCCCGATCACCAGAAACGCAACGTCCTTGCGCCAGACATAAAGCGCCGTGACGATGCCGCCTGACACGGCGGACGTCAGCGACGCGCCAAGTCCCCAGAGCGGCAAATGTGACAGGCTGGATGCGGCGAGGGATAGGGCGGCCGCAAGCCACAGGCTGCCGGTCACGGCTTGCAGACGCCCGATGGCATAGCCGCGATAGAGCAACTCCTCGCCGGTCGCCACCACGACGACGGTCAGGCACAGATACCAGGTCGGCAAGGCCGCGAGCCTCCTCTGACCCGGGTCGAACGCGCCGAGCCCGACCTCGTGAGCGCGGCGGACGCGGCCGGCGCGAAAACGAAGGTGAAAAACAGCGCCAGCGCGACACCGTAAAGGGGCGAGACCCAGGACACTCGGCCAAGGCCGATATCCGCCCAACCGAGCCCCTCGCCGCAGAACGCAATCAGTGCAACAACGGCCAGCAGCGCAGCAAAGACGCCGAGCCATGGCGCGCTGGCGCGCAACGAAAGGTTGTTCGGCGTGGACCATGTCCACGGCAGCGCGATAACGCCCGGCCCGGCGAGGGCCAACGACAACCCCACCCATCGCCAGACAGCCACGGTCATAAGTAACCCATCGCATTGGGCTACCCGAATCGCGACAGCGCCGCAAAACACGCGCCCGGATACGGACCGCCCTTGGTTTCCCTCCCCCGTGTCTCGTTGCTGCCAGGGGTGTGGCGGCCGATTTCGCTCAGGGGCAAGCGAAATCCGGCCGAGCGAGGTGGACCATCCGGAGTGCTCCGCCCTCGACGGGAGTGCCACACAGATGCGCACTCCGCCCCGGCCAGCGGGGCGGAGGCGTGTCAAGGCTCAGCCGAGCTTACGTACGATCGGCCTGTGGCCGGCGCGAGGACGGGTGGTCGCCTGTCCCAGCCTGGCACCCCGCTCCAGCACCTGTGCCATCTCCCGCAGCAGGTCGGGGATTTGGGCATGCACGTTCTGATAGGCGAAACCGCCCATGATGCGGCGTGCGTATTGGTGCACCTCGGACGGCTTGCGAACGATCTTCCCTCCCTGCCGGTACGTCGGCGGCAACGGCAGGAGATGGCGGACCGCATCTGCCACCTGCGGTGCAACCGCACGCGCCGGCGCATCGGCCGGCCCCACGTACGGCGCCGATGACGACAGCACGCACATCTGGTTGCCTTGCTCGTCGTCATACAGGCTGTAGAGCGCCTGCACCGCCCAGGTGTTTGTGGTCCCGTCCGGACGGGCGACCTGGAACGAGCCGAAGCTGGTCTCGCAGATGTCGCCGATTTCGTCGTTCGTCGGCGAGTACCAGCCATTGGGGAAGTCCGGATCGCTGATCATCTCGCCCAGTTCGTGCGAGGTGACGCGCGTCAGGCGGTCGAGCTGCGGAACCGGGGACATGTAGGGATCGTCGCCGACGCAGGCATCGGTCATCGGCGCGATCAAGCCATAGTAGAACGGTGCGCTGAGCAGGCTCGTGTTGAAGTAGTGGTAGCCGTAGAGATTCACGCACGAAGCACCGCCAATGTTCGGGTCGTTGAACTGCACCGTGTCGTCCAGGTACAGCATCGCGACATGGGCTGTGACGCTGGGTTGCGAAGGGCTGGAGTCCTCCGGGATCACGCCCTGGGTTTTCAGATCGGCGACGATCTGCGCCACCGCAGCGTCATCAAGCGTCGAACTGGACGGCGCACCCTCGAAATGCGAGCCGGGCGAAGATCCGGCCAGGAACCCGTACTGTTGCAACGTGGAGACGTAGCTGCTGGTGAAGACGTCGTTCAAGAAAAGCTGAAGGTCCGCGGCGAGTGCAGCCCAGGTCTGGTTGTCCTGCCATTTGGTGCCGACGAAGACGGGGTAGACGTAGGCGCACTCGATCACGTTCCCGCCGTTGAATTGCAGCCCCTCCGAGCCGCCGGCGGCGGGTCCCCCCAGGGGCGCCTTCGACCGGTCGCGGTGCGGCGCGACGATCCCGGCGTGCCGTTTTTCGATTGTGTCCATTCATTTCCTCCTTTTTTGTGTTGCGCAGACTTGCGCAGCACTCGGGTGTTCCCGGGAAGTTGCGGGCGGCGCGAAGATCGACCGCTCGAACCTTTGCCGGGTGGCCAGGTCCGGTTTTTCTACCGGGCACCTGCTGGTACGCGGCGCGACGAGCCGCCCCGCGCGAAGTACTGGCTTTTATTATTGCAAGGTTGCTTGGGTTGCCGCGTTTGATCTAGCTTTGCTCCCAACAGGGCGGCTGCGAAGTATTTCATGGCGCGCGCATCGTCGACGCGATGGCGCGTGCGGCGCGACCGACCGAACCGCGTTCCGCTCTGCCGCGCCCTCGCCCCCGCCCGCGTCCGGTGCCGACGAGGATCTCCGTTGCAGGAGGTAACAGCCTCCAAAGGCTGCGACGGCGAGCCGACAGGGCCGCGCACCGGCCGCAGATCGAACCGGTAACGGAAAGGATTTTCACATGATTGCGACGACGTTCGGGAGGATGGATTGCTGGCCCAAGTCCGCGTCGTCGGCGCCACACGACGCCGCCCGAAAAGACGCGCCCGGCGCCCGCGCCCGCACGCGAAGCTGTCCGCGCTTGTCCCGGGAACTGCGCCTTGGGACTTGGCTCGCGCAACAGGACCGCATTCATGGAGCAGGTGGGGCGCAGCCCCGGCGTGCAGCGCGCAAATCTCCCTCGCCCTTTTGGCGGCGGGCGCCGCGACGAAGCGGGCGGTCAGCTATCGGCTTGTGTTGTCTCCAGCGGCCCGATGACGCTGTGCGCCGTTCCGGACAGGCGGATGGCGTGCCAGGTCATCAAGGGGTGCCCGGATCCGCCCTGGCCCAGCGGCCCTTCGCCAGCCTGCATTCGCGAGGAGAGAGCCGCGCGCGGCGGGGCCGTCAGGCGTCGCGCCTGGCCTGTGCGACCTTCACCGCCTGTGATACCCGGCCGATCTCGCGCGGGTCCATCTGCACGGTATCCCGGTGGCTCGGCTTCGCGGTCATGCCCAGCGAGGCTGTGCGCCCGGCATTCGGGTGCCGGGCGACGCGGGCGGCCTGCTTCAGGGCCAGTGCCTTCCGGGCGATGTCGGACTGCGTCGGCGCGACCTCCTCGGGGGTGTCGCGGCGGCTCAGCTCCGCGTTGGCCCGCTTCAGGGCCTGCGCCAGTACCTGCGCCTTGGCGATGCTGCCGACGTTGTCGCGGGCAGGGCTCGCGCCACGCGGGTCACCTTTGCCCCTGATCTCCCGCCGTTGCTGCCGGGCGATGCCCTGGGCGCGATCACGGTGCTCGCGCAGACGCCGGATGAGCGCGAGCAACTCCGGGCGCGAGAGCTGGATGACGGCGGGGTGGCGGGACGCTTCGACCTCTGCCTGCTCTTCTGCGGTCAGCAGGCGGGCCTCGCGCTTGGCCTGGACACTCATGCGGGTTCCTCCGATCGGGGGTGTTGGATTATTCCGCGGCTTGCTCGGCGTCCAGCGCCGTTGGCGTCCACGTCGATCATGACGCCCCGAGGCGACCTCACGCATCTCTGCCCAACGTGACCGCCGGAACGGCCCGCCGCCGACGCCCCGCTGCTGCCCCCAACAGCAGCAGCCGGACGCGGAGCCGAGCTCCGCCCGCCGCCGTAGCCCCCTTCGCCCCCGCCAGAAGAACCAGCCGGCGCACCGCCATCCTCGCAACCATCATCCGTCGTTTTGCTTGGGGACGCGGCACATGAGCGCCACGCCCTGTTCGTCACGATTTGGTATAGAGCCGCCTGTCGAACGCTTGCTCCTTGGCTTCTTCCGGTAGCGACCGGTGCGCCTCGTGCAACGCACGACTGAGGAGCACGCCAGCGACCTGGCCGACGGACGGACGAAACCCTGGCTCGGCCATCGAGTCGGCAAGCTCCCGCACCATCCGCCAGTCCTCGTCCGTCACGGCAACTTTGCGGAGATCACCGCCGGGCAGGCCCGGCCTTCCGCCGGTTGACCGCAAGCGTCGGGCGGCCTCCTCGCGGACAGCATACCACGTGATCGGTGACCCGCCCTTGGGCGCCGGCTTCGTGTGATCGGCGCCGAGGGTTTGCGCGATGTCGCCGGCATCCAGATCGACTGGCGGCAGCGTGTCATCGATCAGGATCACCGGCCGCACGGTGTCGTCCGTCAGAACGATCAGCTTCTCGGCTTTGGTGGCGGACGGGGAGTGGCGGGGCATGGTGGGCTCTTTCACGCAGTGTCGTAGGTCATGATCCGGTAGAGCCGGTTGTTGAACTCGGCGACGACTTCGCCCTGGCGGGTCTGCCGGCCCATGCGATGCAGGAACGCGCGCACCCTGGGCAATGATCCGATGAACCGGCCTGGCTGAACGTAGGTGTAGGCGAGAACGATCTTCTCCTTGATCAGTCTGCCCGTGTCGGGGTTGAACCAGGCGCCATCAACCGGCGGAAGGACCGTGGCCCCGCCGCCGATATCGGACAGCAGCACCAGCGCTTCCTCGACCCAGGGGTGTGGATCGAACCAGTTGCCATCTCGGTCCGCACTGGGGATGCGTGAGGCATTGGTTCGCCGTGTCCGCCGATGCTCCGAGACTGGTGCGGAGATCGAGGCGATGGGGGTCTGGGGATAGCATCTGTCTCTCATCCGTCCGACATAATGACTTTCGGGCCTGAAAGTCAAGGGCTCCATGCGGGGAGGCGCATGGATGTCGGGGATGGGTAGGCGCTTTGCCCTAATCGGAGGTTAGACGGCGGAGTCCGTTTGGGGGGGCATGAGCATTGGTCAGGCTTGATCGGTTCGGACCGCGGGGTGGAGCGCTGGATAGAGCGGGCTGAGCACCCGATCCGACGCGTCCTGGCCGCCGGCCGGCTTTGGTAGACGGCGAGCATGCCTGACCACGATGCCCTCTATCACCGCCTGTTCAGTCATCCGGGCATGGTGGCCCAACTGCTGCGCGAGTTTGTCGCTGGCCCCTGGCTCGACGACCTCGATTTGGATGGCATGGAGCGCCTGAACGCCAAGTTTCACGCCGAGACGAGCGAGCGACGCGACGGTGACATGATCTGGCGCATCCCGCGGCGCGGTGGCGGCGACAACTATCTGGTGTTGCTGCTGGAGTTCCAGTCCACCCCCGACCACTGGATGGCGCTCCGCGCGCTGGTCTATGCCGGGCTCCTGTGGCAGCACCTGGTCAAGGAAAAGCGCCTGCCGCTCGATGGCAGGCTGCCGCCGGTCATGCCCGTCGTGTTGTATAACGGCGACCCACGCTGGGCGATGCCGCTGGCGCTGCGCGAGTTGGTGGGCCTGCCCGAGACCTCGCCGCTGTGGCGATGGCAGCCGGACATGCGCTACCATCTCATTGACGAGGGCGGCTTCGGGGAAGATGACCTGGAGGCGCGTGATGCACTCCCGGCGTTGCTGTTCCGGCTGGAAAACTCGCCTGATCCGGCACAGGTTGTTGTCCTGGCCGACGCGGTGCTGGCGTGGTTCGGGCGCCATCCGGGGTTTACGGCGCTGCGGTCGGTGTTTGCCGAATTGCTCGGCGGCATGATGGGGCCTCTGGTGGCGGACGTTCGGGTCCCCGAGGGGTTGTTGGAGGTAAGGAACATGCTGGCGTCACGGGCTGAGACCTGGAAGCAGCAGTGGTTGCAAGAGGGCAAGCAGAAGGGCGAGCAGGAGGGCCGTCGGAAGGGTGAGGTGGCCATGCTGCTGCGCCAACTGGAGCGCCGGTTCGGTGCGCTGCCGGACTCGGCCAGAGATCGCATCGCCACCGCCGACAGCGTCGCGCTGGAGGAATGGGGCCTACGCGTCCTTGATGCCAGAAGCCTCGATGACGTCTTTGCCTAACAACCCCGGACGTGGCCGATTGGCGCCCCATTCCAGCCACTTGGTTGGTGATTACGATTGCGTAACATAACCTTAGCAACCCGAACCAGCAAGCTGGAGCCCTCGTTTGTTTACCGATTTTTGGAGCAGCGTGGCAGCGCTTCTACCGAGTGTCCAAACATTCCTCCAGACACTGGTAAGCAATTCTATTGTTTTAGGTGTAATTGCGTGGCTGGCGAAAATTTGGGCCGATAAAAAAATTGAAGCTCTCAAGGGCGCGCAAGCAGAAAAATTAGAGCTGTTGAAGGGCTCCCAGGCGCAGAAAATTGAAGAGGTCAAAGGGTCTCAGACAGCTCAGCTCGAGTCGTTAAAGGGAGACGTCGCGAATCTGGGACGAGACTTTCAGGCCAACTTGGACAAGCGAATGCTCGTTTTTCAAACCCACTTCGATATCGAATTCAAGGCATATCAGGAGATATGGGGTAAGTGCGACGAGGCTGCGGATTTGGCTGCAATGACATTGGGATACGTACAACGCGTTCCTCTCGATGATTCCGCAAAAGAGGAGGAGAGAGTGGACTCTATTCGACGTTACGACGTTTGCAGAGAAGCTCTCATCGATGTCAGGCGGAAGAGACCGTTCGTAACAAAAGAAATATCTGACCTGTCGAAAGAAGTCATCGTCCGATGTGTCAACGTAACGGATTCTTATCGAACAGCATATCCAAAAATGACAAAAAATACAGAATTCGATAGAAGATACCTTATCCAAGAGACTAAAATTAAAATTGACGAAATGGCAGCGGACCTCGATCGCCTTGGGGATCTTATTGCTAATCGTATCTCAAGTCTTTATACTAAAGCTGCATAGTGGCGCTCGGCCAGCAATAATTCGTACGGACTGCTCTCGGCCCCAAGCCAGCCGTAAGCGGTTTCTCCGAAACGCTGCACCAGCCTCAGTCTTCGCTTCTCGGCTGCGACGCATTCGGCGACAAGACCACAATGTCAGTGCCACCGCGCGTCCAGGTCGCCCCTAAAACGGAATCTCATCATCCAAATCCCCGCCCTTCGGCGCCTCCCACGACGGCCCGCCGCCGCCCCCCCGCTGCTGCCCCGCACCACCGGCAGCCGGGCGCGGCGCGGAAATCCGCCCGCCGCCATAGCCCCCTTCACCCCCGCCCGAAGAAGCCGAAGCGCCGCCATCCTCGCCCCGGGCGCTATCCAGCAGCACCAGCTCACCCCTGAACCGGCCGATCACCACCTCGGTCGTGTATTTCTCCTGCCCGCTCTGGTCGGTCCATTTCCGGGTCTGCAGCGCCCCCTCGATGTAAACCTTCCGCCCCTTGCGCAGGAACCGCTCGGCCACGTCGCCGATCCGGTCGTTGAAGATCACCACGCGGTGCCACTCGGTGCGCTCCTTGCGCTCCCCCGACGCGCGATCGTTCCACGACTCGCTGGTCGCCAGCGTCAGGTTGACGATCTTTGTGCCATCCTGCGTCGTCCGCACCTCCGGGTCCTTGCCCAGGTTGCCGACCAGGATCACCTTGTTCACACTCGCCATCGCTCAGAGCCCTCTGCGGAACGGTCACACTACAGCCACCCCAGGGTAAGAGCCATCCGCTAACCGCCCTTCCCACACCCCCGGTTCCACGCCATATAGACCGGGAACATCATGTGAACAACCAGGACGCCAAAATGGCCGGCTCCATCCAGGTCCGCGGCGCGCGCGAACACAACCTCAAGAACGTGGATGTGGCCATCCCGCGCGACCGGCTGACCGTGATCACCGGCCTGTCGGGCTCGGGGAAATCGTCGCTCGCGTTCGACACCATCTACGCGGAGGGCCAGCGCCGCTACGTCGAGTCGCTCTCCGCCTACGCCCGCCAGTTCCTGGAGCTGATGGGCAAGCCGGACGTCGACTCGATCGAGGGTCTGTCGCCGGCGATCTCGATCGAGCAGAAGACCACCAGCCGCAATCCGCGTTCCACCGTCGGCACGGTGACCGAGATCCACGACTATATGCGCCTCCTCTGGGCGCGGGTCGGCGTGCCCTATTCGCCGGCCACCGGCCTGCCGATCGAGAGCCAGACCGTCAGCATGATGGTCGACAAGATC
>Ga0182012_10004981_pt1 | contig 13793 bp, 10 predicted proteins | sample 612S2SmetaG_FD_120486 | JGI IMG/M metagenome (GOLD analysis project Ga0182012, IMG submission 120486) | Permafrost microbial communities from Stordalen Mire, Sweden - 612S2S metaG | ecosystem: Environmental > Terrestrial > Soil > Wetlands > Permafrost | place: Sweden: Stordalen | collected... | reverse complement strand
GCCGCACGCTTGCCGTTCTTCGCTGCGATGTTGCCGTTCTGGTCGTGCATTCCTTGCCTCACTTAGGAGAGAACAAAAGCCTTTGCCGCCGCGCTCAGGGCTTCCATATCCTGCTCGCTGCGCGCTTCCACATACGCGCGCACAACTGGCTCGGTGCCCGAGAGCCGATAGCAGACCCACGAGCCGTCTTCGAGAATAACCTTCAGGCCGTCCTTGCGAACCACCCCAGTCACCTTGCGTCCGCCCAGCTCCGTTGGGTCGGCCTTCATCTTTTCAGTGAACGCGGCCTTCAACTCGGGGGTCAAGTGGAAGTTCTCGCGAACCGGATAGAAGGAACCAACCTTGGCAAACAGCTCCTTGAGCTGCGTACCCAGACTCTTGCCGCGCGTGGCCACCATCTCGGCTACAAGCAGGCCGGCGATGACGCCATCTTTCTCCGGCACGTGGCCGCGAATCGTGAGCCCGGCTGACTCTTCTCCGCCGATGGCGATCTTGTCTTCAATGATGAGCTCACCAATGTACTTGAAGCCGACAGGCGTCTCGTGGAGCTGCACCTTGTGGTAGTCGGCGACGGCATTGATGAGGTTGGTGGTGGCCACGCTCTTGGCCACGCCGTTCTTCCAGCCCCGTGTCTCCACCAGGTAGTCGAAGAGCAGGGCAATAATGTAGTTCGGCTGAATAAAGGTGCCATCCCCATCGACAATGCCGAAGCGGTCGGCATCCCCGTCCGTGGCAATGCCCAGGGCCGCGCCAATCTCTTTCATCTTCGCCTTGGCGTCGGCCAGCAGGTGGTCGTCGGGCTCCGGCGCATGGCCGCCGAAGAGCACATCGCGATAGTCGTGAACGGTCTCCACAGCAACACCGGCCTGGCGCAGAGCGTGGCAGCTATAGCCGCGGCCCGCTCCCCAGAATGGGTCGTAGACGATCTTGATGCCGGACCTGGCGATCGCCTTCAGATCCACCAGTTCTGCAAGACGTGCAAGAAAGGCTGGCTTCACATCAGTCTGCTCGAAATCCGCGGCGGATTTACCGGAGTAAGCCACCGTGCCCCCTGTGATGACCAGTGAGGCAATTGCAGCCTCAATCTGCTTGGTCACCTCAGGCAGGGCCGGCGCACCGTCGTGCGTTGAGAACTTGATGCCGTTGTACTCCGGTGGATTGTGCGATGCCGTAAAGTTGATGGCGCCCGAAGTCTTGAGCGTCTGCACAGCGTAGGCAATGGCGGGGGTGGGCGCGGCATGGGGAATGATGATCGGCGTGACCCCGGCGGCATCGAGCACCTGTGCGGCCACCTCGACAAATCGTTCGCCGAGGAAGCGAGGATCGCGGCCGACAAGCACGCGATGCGGCGCCGGCTGAGTCTTCACATAGGCGGCAATGCCCGCCACCGCGAGCCGGATATTGGCGATGGTGAAGTCTTCAGCAACAATCGACCTCCAACCGGAGGTGCCAAACTTGATGGTCGTAGTCATAATGCCCTTTCCGCTTCGGGCGGGAGTTGCCCGCTTCGTCTGGGAGCGCTGTTTCGCCGCCACGTCCATACTGCCTTACCCGCACGGGGTCGGCAAGTTGGAACGCTCGAATTTAATGATTCCACGCTTGCCAAAAGAGGGCCTGGGGTCCACCGTTGGAGAGGAAGGCTGGGTACAAATGAAGGTATTGGTGATTGGAGCAACCGGACCCACCGGCATGGAACTCGTCAAGCAGGCGCTTGAACACGGCCACGAGGTTACCGCAGCCGCCCGGCGGCCCGAAGGCGTCACCTTTCCGGCCGGAACGCGAATCGTGAAGGCAGAGGTGATGGATGCGGCGTCTATGGCCGTCGCGGCCGAGGGCCAGGACGCCGTCCTGAGTTCGCTCGGCTCCAAGATCGATCGCAAGCCTACCACGCTCTTTTCTCAGGGAACCCGGAACATCATTGCCGCCATGGAGCGGTCGGGCGTTCGCAGGCTGTTGTGCATTACGGGGATCGGCGCAGGCGACAGCAAAGGTCACGGCGGATTTCTCTATGACCGAATCATCCAACCGCTGCTGCTCGACGAGATCTACAAAGACAAGACCCGGCAGGAGGAGATCATCCGCCGAAGCAGACTCGACTGGACCATCTTCCGCCCAGGCGCACTGAACAACGGGCCCCTCAAAGGGGTCTACCGCGAATTCACTGACCTGACCGGCGTGACCATCGGCAGCATCTCCCGGGCCGACGCCGCCCAATGCCTGCTGGCGCACCTTGAAGACGCTTCGTCCTACGGAAAGACAATTACCTACTGCGACTAACCGTGGGCGGCCGTTCGATTCGAAGACTTGCGGAATTTTTCACTCAAGATCCGGAGTCGTGAGACGATTCCCTTCGCAACGAATCGGGCAGGTCGCCCAACAAAGGAGAGGTCAATGCCTAGAGACATCGTTCGCACGCCGAACGCTCCCGCTTCCCCGCCAACCTACAGTCAGGCAGTTCGCGCAGCCGGTCTTGTCTTCGTCTCAGGCACCGGGCCGCTTGACCCGGCAACCGGCAAGATCGTCGGGGATACGATCCAGGAGCAGACCCGGCAATGCCTGGCAAATATATCTGCGATTCTGCTGGCGGCGGGCACTTCCCTCGACAAGGTGGTAAGCGCAACGGTCATCATTTTGGAAGAATCGGACTTCGCCGGGATGAATGAAGAGTGGGTGAATTGGTTCCCTGAGAATCCGCCGGCAAGGCAAGGCGCGAAGCTGCCCGTGCGAATCCCAGGCATGAAAGTTTCTATCGCAGCCATCGCCGAAGCCTGAGTACTCGATGCCGACTGCGCAATGCGGTCGCCCTGTACACTGGCCATGACGAACTAAGCCAAGGAATGCTTATGCCCGAGTCAACCACGCAAGCTCGAATCGTTCTCACCAGCGCGGGCAGCGCGCGCCAGGCAGGCATGCTGGCGCAGTCCCTGGTGGAAGACCGGCTGGCGGCCTGCGTCACGGTGCTGCGCGGTGCCGAGTCGGTCTACCTGTGGAAGGGACAAATCGAGTCGGCGAACGAGTCTGTGCTGTTAATCAAGACGACCGAGGAGCAACTCGATGCGCTCGAGAAGCGGATCAAGGAGCTGCACAGCTACGAGACGCCGGAGTTCCTCGTGCTCAAGGTCGAGGGCGGCAGCGCAGAGTACCTGGCGTGGCTGACAAGCTCGGTGGGGATACATCAGACGAATGTTGATGCCGAGTGAAACGCAACCCTTTGGGGGTTATAAGGCCTAACCCCCGAATATCCCTCCAATGACAAAGTCTTCCCAATACCGCAGAGAGTCTGCGTCTGTTTCCTTTCGCGCTTCCGATTCGTCTGGCGAGACCCGATCCAACAGCCCCTGGGCCACCGCGATCAGCGCCATGGCTTTATCGGAGGGGCTGGTTATCCCGTTTGCCCAGGTCATGGCGTCTTCCACATCTCCAAGCCGCGCAAATTGTCTGTAAACATGGCGAAATGGCAGGTCTTCCAATCCGCACAAGGGTATCGGTTGCTCGCCTTGAGAACATTTAGCCGGCGCCATTGCCATAGTCTTGATCGCGTCTGAAAACTGTTTCCTCTCTGCTTGTGCTTTTGCAACGAGAGTTAGCCCTTCCATTCGCTCAGATGTAAGTTGATCCAGTTCTTCCCTTGCCCCGTCTAAATCTCCGAGTCTTACCTGCGCCTCTGCAATCTCCATCGATAGCCGATCCCGATCGCCGGCACCTTTGAGGAGCCGGCCCTCTTTGATGACTCTCGCGATATTTGTCTTTGCAACTTCACTCGCCCCTGCCTCATTCTGGCGTTCCGCGGTGCCCAGCAATATCTCCAGATATGCAAGGCTATTCCTGAACTCCGGCTTCGCTGGAAGATCGAAGATTCGCTGGCAAGTTTGCGATGCGCCCGCGTTGTCGTGCTTGCTCAATTGCAATTTGACGATCTCTTCTAGAGTGGAGAACTTTGCGTCCTCACCCTGAATCCGTTGAGCCGTAGCGAAAGCCCCGGAAACATCGCCGCCGCGAGCCTGCTCGTAGACGATGAACAGCAAAGCCATCGTCCTTGAATCCCTGGCCTCGAGGTAGGCCCCGGCGTCGTTATGCGGAAGATGCTCCGCAATCTCAAGAGCTTTGCTCACGTTTCCCAGTCGGGCTTCTACCTTCGCCAAAAGAATCAATCCCCGATGGACTCCCGACTTATCCATACTGGCCTTCGACTGATTCAGGTCGAGCTCTCCCAATCGCGGCGCTTCAGCAGACGCAGCTTTGTCGCCGGCTTCCATCTCCTTGACGGCAAGAATAGCCCGCACCTGGCCGCGATAAAGGGGATCTGGAATCGACTTCACTTTTTCGGGAGCGGCTGAGAGATCCAACTTTGGCTCGCCAACTTCCTTCGCATGGATTTTTTCCTCTGCGTTTTGCAAGTCTCTTTCATAACTATGGTCCGGGTCCGGACCTGCAGCCTTCTTCATCCGCTCCAACGACTCTTGGGCGCCGGCAATGTCTCCCGATGCAACCTGTGAGTCGATCAGCATTCCAAAAGCAACCAACTCAGGCGTAACGGGCGGCTCGCCACCCGCCAACACCCCAAGGATCTCGTATGCCTCTTTCTTGTTACCTTCCTTCATCAGGACAAGGGCAACTTTTTCAATCGACTCTGAGTCCTTTGAGGATCTGTTTGCCGCACGAATCGCCAGATCAAGATCCTTCGCGCGTGCCGCCGCTAATGCCAGTTCGCTCCAGGTATATTTGTAGAAATCTTTGCTGCCCGGCTCAAGAATTCCCTCAGCCTTGATGAGCAAGGCATGAGCATTCGAGATCGCATCCTGATCGGGACCTACGCCTGGCGATCCAGGCGCATCTTGTGCGGCACTTGAAAGTGCAATCCAACATCCAATTGTGATGATTTGCGCGGCTCGCAAGGGGTTCGTCATACTCACCTCCGCTGACCAGTTTGGTGGCCGAAAGCTCCAGGGGCCTCAGTTTACACGCGCACAGCGAAACAAATACAAAGAATTGCCGCCTGCCTGCCCCTGCACCAACTGAGGGCGGCGTATCGCCCCTACCCGGTCTGATCGATTGACCATTCGCGGAATTCAGACCCTCGCATTCCCTGCACCGCGCAGGCAAGGCCGCACTTCGAGGAGACCTTCACCGCGCTACTTCAAGGTCCATGCCCGGCAGGCGTTCGTTGTCCTCGGGATCGGTCGGGCCGCTTTGATGTTCAAGGTAGATGCCATCCTGGGCCAACAGCGCCTCGTAAATCGGTACGCGCCTCCAGTACCTGGCCAGCACGAACGCGCTCATATTCGCGATCATCAACGGCAAAACCAGGCCGTAGCCGCCGGTCATTTCAAAGATGATGAGGACCGATGTCATGGGAGCGCGCACTATGCCGGCAAAGACCGCGCCCATACCCACCACTGCAAACGCGCCGATTGAGTCGGCAGAGTGGTGGAAGACGATCACGTCCAGATAACCCACCGCGCCGCCCAGCATGGCGCCCATAAAGAGCGACGGCGCAAAGATGCCTCCCGAGCCCCCGCTCGAGTACGAACTGACCGTTGCAGCGAGCTTGAGCACGCAGAACACGGCCATGGCGGTCACCGTCATCTTGCCTGTGAGCGCCAGGGTGAGCGTTTTGTAAGGGTCGCCGGCAATGCCGTTCAGGTGGAACAGCGCCAAGGCCGCCACCGCCATGCCACCCGTAGCTGCGCCGCCGATTGCCGGATGAACCCAGCGCGGCACGCCCGTGAGCCGCCGAAACCAGAGCCTGAGCCAAAGCAACGAATCGGTGAATGCCACCGAAACTCCGGCCGCCAACAGACCCAGCAGAGCATAACCAATCAGCGACGAAGAGTTGGTGAGTGTGTAGTTGCCCTGCACATGGAAGACCGGGTTTGAGCCCAGAATCGAGTGCTCCACCACGGCGGCGAGAGCGGCGGCCACAATGACGCCAGAGAGCATGGTCTGGTCGAGATCGCCGATCAGTTCCTCAAGGGTAAAAGTGACGGCGGCGATGGGTGCGTTAAATGCTGCGGCAATGCCTGCCGCCATGCCCACGGATGCCATGCGCCGCGAATTCTTGGGCCCCAGCCGCGCCACGCGCGCCAACATGCTGCTGACGCCCGCGCACACCTGTACTGTGGGACCTTCCAAGCCGAGCGACGCGCCGGAACCAATTTGAATGGCGCACAGCACAAACTTGCCGATTGTCTCGCGCACCGTCACCATCCCGGAACGCTGAGTGTAAGCCACCTTGACCTGGGGAATGCCGCTGCCCGCGGCGGCGGGAGCAAAGTAGGTGAGTCCGACTCCGGCAACCAGCCCGCCGATGGTGGGCGAAATGATTGTCCACCAGATCCAGCTATGGCCCGAGGCGCTATTGGCGCGGTTAATGAGCAGCGCCTCAAGCCCCATGATGCTCAGGTGGAAGGCTACCGCGGCCAGGCCGCACAGCCCGCCGGCCAGAATGGTCACGGCGAGCAGTCGCTGCCGTTCGCTGGGCATGCGGCGCAGCAGCCAGGCATAGAAATGCGCGTACAAACCCTGCAAACCGGCCCAATAATTTGGTTTCGGCATCTGCTGGCTGGTGGGGAGAGTCACAACCCTAGTATAGAAGCAGGGTGGATGACAGCCATTTTGGACCTGAACTGCCCCCATCGATGGCAGGTCACACCGGGAGGGATGGCCATCTCAACGCACCGGTTTCGGCCTATCAAGGTACTGCGCTCTGCGGAATGGCGGGCGGACGCGCCTGCTCGGACCTTGAACCCCGGCTAACCCGCCTTCCCCATCGACCCCGTCTGATATTCTGACCGCTGGCGGAGAACCGATTCCTGCATTCCATGCAACGCGCAGGCAGGGCTGCAACCTCAAGGAATCGGCCACCGAAGGGCCCTCATGCGCTGGTTAATGATCGTACTTCTCGTGTCTTTAGCGGGGCTGTTGACAGCAGCCTTGGGAGTGGCACGTCACATTTGGCTGCAGCGATCACAAGAGCGCACGGATCGCAGCACTGCAGCCCGGCAGGAAGCCGAACTGACCGATGAGGTCGAGTCGGAAGTTGAACCGTAGCAACAACAAAGGGACATTTTGAGCACACAACTCATGAACAAACAACTTTCAGCAGAGATTGTCGGCGCCGCTCCCGCAGCCGAGGCCCGCGAAACCGGGACTCGCACAGTACGCGGCCTTCGTTCGGCAGGCATTGCCCTTGCCGGCAGCGCCGTGGTCGCCCTCAGCGCGCACGTTGCACTGCCGCTGAGCTTTACGCCGGTGCCCATGACTCTGCAACCGCTGGCCGTGCTGTTGCTCGGCCTGCTGCTGGCTCCTGAACTCGCCGCCGCCACCATGGCTCTCTACCTGGCCGAGGGAGCGATGGGCCTGCCGGTATTTGCGCCCAGCATGCCCGCAACTCTGGGCCTCGCTCACCTGCTGGGACCAACCGGCGGTTATCTCATGGCCTATCCCGCTGCTGCGGCGCTGGCCTCGTGGCTCTATCGGCGCACCGGTCGCGGTTTCGCTTCGGGCCTGTTCAGCTCAGCCACCGCGCTGGCTCTGGTGTTTGCGTGCGGTGCGGCCTGGCTGGCCACATGGACGCACGGTTCGATGCAGACCGTCCTGGCACTGGCCGTGCTGCCGTTTCTTCCCGGCGCGGGGCTCAATGTCGCGGCGGCTGCAGCGGTAGCTGGCGGAGTCAACCGTCTGCGCCGCAAACGCTAAACAATCCGCTTCCCTGCCCCACTGATCTGAAAGGACTCGCCCCAGTGACAACCAAGCAAGCTGAACAAGTTACCGATATATCCATCGCCCACAGTCCTGACTCTGACGACGCGTTCATGTTTTACGGCCTCGCCACCAACAAGGTGCGCGTGCCGGGATTCCGATTCAACCACACCCTCACCGACATCGAAACCCTCAACCAGAAGGCGCGCGACGAAGCCTTCTACGACGTCACGGCCATTAGCTTCCATGCCTACCCCTACGTGCAGCACAACTACACTCTGATGGGTTGCGGCGGAAGCGTGGGCGAGGGCTACGGGCCGATGATTGTGGCCTCCCGGGCCATGACCCTGGAAGACCTGAAGCGCGTGAAGATCGCGATTCCGGGTACCATGACCACTGCTTACCTGGCGCTGAAGATTTTCAACCCCGAGTTGCAGACAGAAGTCGTCCCGTTTGACCAGATCATCCCTGAGATCCAGTCCGGCAAATTTGAAGCAGGCCTCATCATTCACGAAGGCCAGCTGACTTACTCTTCCAGCGGACTGCAGAAGATTATCGACCTGGGTGTTTGGTGGCGTGAGGCCACGGGCCTGGTATTGCCGCTGGGCGGCAACGCGGTGCGGCGCTCACTAGGCAAAGAAACCCTGCACATCGTCACCAAAGCAGTGCGCGACAGCATTCAGCACGGCCTCGACAATCGTGAGCCCGCACTCGAATATGCCATGCAGTTTGCCCGCGACCTGGACGCGCGCGAGGCCGGCCGCTTTGTGAGCATGTATGTGAACGAGCGCACGCTGGACTATGGCGCCGACGGCCGCGCTGCCATTCGCAAACTGCTCGACCTGGGCCACGAGCGCGGCATCATTACCATTGCGCCGCTGGTGGACTTTGTGGACTAAAACGCTGCTTTGGATTGTCGTAAATGTTCAAGTCCACTGAACATTTACGACACAAGCTAGCCATTCCCAGGCTTCGGCCTCACCGTCCACAATTGCGACTCCATGAACGCTGCAAGCAGGACAGAATCCGCGCCGAGGACTTCATTCAGCGCGTAATTGCTATCGCTCAGCAGGAATTGATGCGGCTCCCTGTTCGCGCCAGCCGCGCATACACCTCCAAAACTGCTGCCCCCTGAATATGCGAGGACACCGCAGTTCAAGCACCAGCGCCAGTCGGCCTGAACCCCGGGCGTGCTCTCGCCAGTCTGGCTCAGGATGAAAGTCTCCCCGATGGGTGCATGGCGCTGGCCGTCAGCCGCGCAAACGCTGGGATCGGTGCCATTGGCCTCGGAGCAAAGCGCACCGCATTTTGAGCACTGGCTCCAGTTACCCTGGCCCTGGGGCTGCGGGGCGGAGCTGAGAACATACTGGCCGAGCGAGACGTGCGCCGCGCCGGTTGCGGGGCAGGCGCCTCCGTTTTTCGGAGTGGCGAGTGCGCCGCAACTGCTGCAGTAGTACCAACCAGTGGCCGAGCCTGTCCCGCCCGAGATATCCGAGTTGATAAACAGCGCCGCGTAAGACGGGCCGCCGGTATTGCCATCCGGCGCACCAAAGATTGCGATTGCAGCGGAAACCGACCCGCTGCCTGTCTCATCGCCTCCGCCGCCCCCGCCGTTCTTCTCTACCCATCGATAGGTCTGGCCGCCTTGAGTGTAGGTGAGTTCGTCTATTCCCAGGCCCAGATTCGCGTAGCGACTCGGCGCTCCAATCGCCTGCATGTGTTGCCATTGTGCGGGGGTCAATATGCGTCCGTCCACGTTGCTGATGCTTTCCAGCACAGGCGCTAACTGATCGATGGACACCCACCAGCACCCCGACCCCGCCCAGAGCAATTGACCATCGCCGGGCCAGGTCTGGCCAGGGTATTTCCAGACGCTCCAGTCGTAGCCTGAAGAGGTGCCTGGGTAGTTGTAGGCGAACGCATGAGTGCTGTCCTCAGGTGTCTCGGTCAAAGGCCCTGTTACTCCGACAGGCCCAAAGACTTTCTGGTTGATGATCTGCTGGTAGACCACAGCGTAATCGTGGGCAAGCTCCTGTTCGGGTACGGCAAGACTGTCCTTGATGATTCCGGCCAACTTTGGCAGCAGCAACCGAAAGAGCGCGAATCCTACATTGCTATATGCGTAGACACCACGCGGCCCCAGTGGAAGAGTTTCTTCCGTCAAATAGTTCTTCAGGCTGAAATAGTCCTGCCCCGGCTCGTTCGTTGAGCCTTCGGCCGCGAGTCCACTGGTGTGAGCCAGTAAGTCGCGATAAGTAATCGGCAACGCGTCCGGGCGCAACTTCCAGTTCTTTGGTAACCCGGCCGCTATCGGTGAATCGAGGGTTGCGCCCAGGATGTTCTGCGGTACCTCCGCGCCATCAACCATCGGACCATCCAGCAGTTGTACTGCTGCTGTTGCTGTGAGGAGTTTTGAGACGCTGGCGATCGGAAACATGGTCGAAGGCCCGGCCACGACCGGTTGCCCGTTGGCCGAAGTTCGGGCATGCCCCCCGGGGAAGTCTTTCCTGGGAACTCCGGCGCCTCCGCCGATGACACCCGAATAGCCCACAACAATGCCGTTGAGCTTCCGCTGCACGGCACCGATAAAGTTAACTTCACTCACAATCGGCTGACCCATAATCGTTCCCTCGAGTGCGAATCGTTTGTTCGTCCTTTGATCGGAGTCACATCTCCTGCTCCGAAGACTGCATCATGGTACACCTGTCTCATTCGTTCGCGACACTGTGGGAAGATCCTTCAGCGAGTAACTCGAAAGTTCTCAGATTCCTCAATAATTCCCTCAGTATTTCCTAATCCTTTCCCCCGCTCCGCCGATGCAGAAGTCACGGAGAACTCCTGCATGCTCACTGAGCCACCCCCTGAATTCCTTCTGGCGTCGCCCGACGCAACCCTGCTCACAACCCTCGAGCCGGTGCTACGCTCCATGGGCTCGCGGGTTGAGATTGCTCTTACTCAAGAAGCAGCCCTGCGCGTGATGACGGCGCACGATCCGCCTGCCATCGCGTTTGTAGACGTGCGGTTGGCGGGCAAAGATCCCTTGTCGGACATCACCGAACTGCTGGTTCCTGTCCGCACCGAGGTCAGCCGGCGGCGTCTCACGCTTGTGCTCATTACCGATGCAGTCACCGATCGTGAGTCCGGCTTTCTCGACTCCGGCCTGGTTGAGGACTTGGTGCCGCGAAAAATGGACACCGCGTGGTGGCGGCTGCGCATCGAGAGGGCCCTCAGGGTGCGTAGCCAGTCGCAGGAACTGGAGGCGCTGCGCCAGGCCTCGCGGCGCAACCTGCAGATGGATCACCTGACCGGAATCTACAATCGCGAAACGCTGATGGCGGTGCTGTTTCGCGAGACCGATCGCGTGCAGAGAATGAAGAATTCGCTGGCCATGATCCTGTTTGACATCGACGACTTTGGCCACTGGAACTCGCAACTGGGTGCGGAGGCCTGCGACGATCTGCTTTGCCAGGTGGTGGGGCGCGCCAACCGCATGCTGCGCAGTTACGACGTTTTTGGGCGCGCGGGCAAGGACGAGTTTCTGGTGGCGCTGCCGGGATGCATGCGCACGCAGGCCGCAGGCATGGCCGAGCGGTTGCGTGGAATCTTCGGCGCGCCTTATGAGGTGGCGGGCAAAGCGGTGCGGCTCTCCGCATGCTTCGGAATTGCCGACAGCCTGGGGCGATCACCAGTAGTGGTGCTGCGCGAGGCAGAGCAGGCCCTGGCCTGTGCTCAGGCGGCTGGCCCGGAGGCGATCCACTGGTTCGACGATCCGCAACCCGCGCCTTTCGAGCTGATTCCCGAGCGTCTGCTGGCAGGCGGGGACGATGAGGTCAGACTCTCGCAAGGGTAAGGCCACTGGTCAGCAGTGGCCAACACAGGAATCTCCCGATTGATCGACAATCAAGCCTGCGACAGGCGCGGTTGCGCGTGAGCCTGGAACCAGCGCAGTGCTATACTCGCGGCATTTCCCAAATGCCGCTGTGCACGGAGGGCGGCTTGTCCCGAGGCCTCGCATCCCTGCATCCTTCAAACGCGCAGCGCGGTTCACCCTGCTTCTGCCGGTTCTCGCGGCGGCACTGGCTTCTCTACATCTCTTGCGCGCGCAGACGCCAACTCCGCCGTCTCAAAACACAGTAACTCCAACTCCACAGGTGAGCCGCCTCGCGGAGCTTTTCGCCCAGGCCGACGATTTAGCTCAAAAAGGCAGGTATGCGGATGCAATCCCAATCGCGGCCGAGGCCGTGAAGGAAGCTGAGGCTACGTTTGGCCCGGAGGACGGCCGCGTGGGCAGCGCACTCAACCGGCTCGCGTTGATTTACTTTCGTCAAGCCAGGTATGCCGACGCTGAACCGCTCTTTCAACGGGCGTTGCAGATCTTCGAGAAGGCCGCCGGCCCCGACAGCGTCGCCGTTGCCCACGTCTTGAACGATCTCGCCGTGGTCGAAACAAACCAGGGCAATTATCCGCAGGCCGAGCCACTTACGCGACGCGCCCTTGCCATCGACGAAAAGTTGCTTGGCCCGGACCACCCCGATATTGCCACGGACCTGAATAACCTTGGCCAGTTGCTGGTGGATATGGGCCGATACAACGACGCGGAGCCGCTCTATAAGCGGGCGCTCGCAATTGACCAAAAGGCGCCGGGCCCCCACGACACAGATGTCGCCATTGAGCTGAACAATCTCGGCCAGCTCTACTTTGACGAGGGCCGGTTCAACGAGGCGGAGCCCGTCCTCAAGCAGGCTGACGATCTGATGGAGAGAGCGCTTGGGTCGGAGCATCCCAGCGTGGCCACCGTGCTTTGTCTGCTGGCGAGTGTCTATGTTGCGCAGAGCCGGTGGAGCGAGGCGGAAGCCCTCTATCTGCGCGCAGGACGCATGCGCGAGAAGGCGTACGGCACCGAACACCCTGACGTCGCAACGTCGTTCAACCTGATGGGGCAGTTGTATGTGGCCGAGGGCAAGTATGCGCAGGCAGAGCCGATGTTTCTGCGCGCGGGACGCATCTGGGAGAAGGCGCTGGGGCCGGATCATCCTCTGGTGGCGCTCGCTCTCGGGAATCTGGCTAGCCTCTACATGACCGAGGGCCGTTATGCGGATGCGGAGCCGCTGCTGTTGCGTGTGGGCAGGATTCGCGAGAAGAAACTGGGATTGGAGCACGTGGATGTAGCCGCTGCATTTGACAGCCTTGCGGAACTCTACGGGGACCAGGGGAAATATGCTGAGGCCGAGCCACTCTATAGACGCGCGCTGGCAATTGATGAGAAGGCTCTCGGCCCGGACAGGCCGGGAGTGGCCGCCGAGCTCAACAATCTTGGCGTGCTCTATGTTCATATGCAGCGATACCGCGAAGCCGAGCCTCTGCTGCAGCGCGCGATGAGCATCCGCGAGAAGGCACTGGGTGCGCAACATCCTGTAGTGGCCCAGTCGCTGAACAATCTCGCCTGGCTTTACGAACTTGAGGGCAAGTACCCGGAGGCCGAGCCGCTTTATCGGCGCGGGCTTGCCATTCGCGAGGCTGCGCTTGGACCCGATCATCCCGACGTGGCCAACTCGCTGAACAACCTGGCGCTTCTCGAGGTCAGCGAGGGCAAGTATGTCGAAGCCGAGCCGCAGTTTCATCGGTCAATGCAGATCTTTGAAAAGGCCCTGGGACCGGACCATCCCGCGCTCGCAAAGACGGCGAACAACCTGGCCACGCTCTACTTCGACGACGGCAAATTCGAACTGGCTAAGCCGCTGTTTCGCCGCGCGAACGACAACCTCTTCAATCAGTTTCAATCCAACTTCCGCGACATGACGGAGAAGGAGCGACTCGAGTTTCTGCAGACAGTCAGCGGCAACTTCTCTGAGTTCTTCAGCTTCGTGCATCGCTATCGCGGGCAGGATGCGGCGCTGGTGGGTGAGATGTATGACGTGCTGTTGTGGGAGAAGGGGATGATCGCGGGAAGCATTGCGCAGATGCGGCGGAAGGTGGAGGCATCGGGTGACAAGGAGGCACTGCGGCTGCTGGGTGAGTTGACGGCCAAGCGTACGCAACTGGCGGCGCTGTTGAACTCGAATCCACAGGATCGCGAACTGTGGCGGAAGCAG
>Ga0182012_10004980_pt1 | contig 13795 bp, 8 predicted proteins | sample 612S2SmetaG_FD_120486 | JGI IMG/M metagenome (GOLD analysis project Ga0182012, IMG submission 120486) | Permafrost microbial communities from Stordalen Mire, Sweden - 612S2S metaG | ecosystem: Environmental > Terrestrial > Soil > Wetlands > Permafrost | place: Sweden: Stordalen | collected... | reverse complement strand
TGATGAAGTCGCGCTTGTCTCCATCTACTTTCAGTTGCTTGGCGAAGTGCGGCTCAGAGGGATAGCGTTCCGACGCTTCGCGCCACATATTCACGCGCCTGTCGTAGTCCGGCTCCGCCTCCGCATTCTTTGAGACCAGAGCTACATAAGCGGAGATCTTTTGCCGTTCCGCGTCTTCAATTTGAATCCTCAACGCCTTCAGCGAGTCGCTGTTGGGATACTTCGCCAAGAGCGTGTCGCAGAGCGCAATCGCCTGCGTAAAGTTCTCTTCGGAGAAGTGGTGCTGCGCTTCCTCCAGCATGGACCGGAAAGAATCGTGTTCGGAACGAACTTCTTTGTAGAACCGGTCATAGACCGCATCCCGCTCCGGAACGGCGCCTTCGGGTCGCGTTCGAATCAAGGAGAAAAGTCGATCCAGGCGATTCAATGCCGAGTCGATCTCCCCATGCTGGTAAGCCTTCCAGGCGGTGTTATAGAGCTGTTCCTTCTGCTCGTGAACCCGTTTCGCCTCACTCTCGACGCTGTCGATCTGGCTGCGCTGGGCAAGAGCCTTCGTGTCTCCCGGACGGCATGCCAGCGCCTGCTCATTGGCGTGGCGCGCAGAGGCGAAATCGCGGTTATCCAAGTGCGTGTTCGCCAGTTCCATCCACTTGCCCACTTGCGCTTCGCTGATCTTGGCCTCCGTGGTCTTCTTCAACGCCAGGGCGTCGGCGTTTTCAGGGTCAAGTTCCAGCAGCTCCCGCAGTTTGTCCAGGCCAAGGGGAATCTCATCCTGTTCAATAAGTCCCGTCGCCCGTTTCCATAACTGGCGGATTCTCTTTTGCTTCACCGCCATGTCGATCTGCATGCGCTGGTGAGTTATCTCCGAATCCAGATGTCCTTCCGATTCCAGTTCGGAAAGGAGCTCGGAGGCCAGGCCCTCATCGCCCGCCTTCAACGCATCCTTGGCCTTCTCAATGCGCATGCGCAGCTTGGAAACATCGAAAATCGGCTCATTGCGAATCGCCTTCTGCAGCGCATCGGAAACCTCCCTGGCGCTGGAAAAGCGATGGATCGGCTGCTTGGCGAGGCACTTATGCACCACTTGGCTGATGGCATGCGGGATCGACGGATTGAGCTCCGAAACCGGCGGCGGAATCAGTTTGAGCACGGCCTGCATCGTCTCGTCGGCGGTGTGGCGGGCAAACGGCTTTCGCCCGGTAAGAGACTCATACAGGATGATCCCCAGAGAGAAAATATCCGACGCCGGAGCAACTTCCTTCATCTGGATTTGCTCCGGCGACATGTACTGGAAAGTCCCTTTCTGGCCGGTGACCGAGTGGGATCCTGCCAGGTACACGACGCCGAAATCGATCACCTTGGCGGTGTCGTCTTCCATGACAAAGATGTTGCTCGGTTTGAGATCCCGATGGACCAGTCCACGTTGATGCGCGGCCTGCAATCCCCGGCACACCTGGGTGACGATTTCAACGACTCGCTCACGGGTCAACCGCTCGCTGGAGTTGCCAATCAGCTCAGCGAGAGTGCAGCCGCGCAGCAGCGGCATGACAAAGTAAGGCTTTTCCTCATTGTCTTCAATCCAGAAATCCACGTCCCGAACATCGATGATGTTCGGATGGGACATTTCCGCAAGCGCCCGCCACTCCTTGGTGAACAACTCCAGCGCCCCAGGGTCGGACGCATCCTTCATAATTTTGATCGCGACTTCGCTTCGCGTCTTGGTATCTAGGGCGCGCCAGACCACGCCCATGCCTCCTTCACCCAGCTTGTCCCGGAGCTCGTACCTGCTCACGGATGGGGGAGTGGGAGGAACTTTCTTGCCGGCTTGGGCAGCCATCGCCATTCACGTTCTGCCTTTCACGATGGGGACACCGGTAACCGCTATGACCCCTTACTGTCAAGGCGTAAAGCGTTACCAATTAGTGTCACAAGTCTCCCGGCCGTGACAAGAAAAATCCACTTTGAAGCAAAAAATTCCCCAAAATACCCTACGTGGATCAGAACCCCCTGATTTCTACTTGGACATCAGGAGCGATCCCGCAGGCGCGCCCTGCTAGACCATCCGTCCAACACTGTCTCTATCCATCCCGTCCGTGAATCCGTACCCCTGACTTCCATGGCCTTATTCCCTGCGCCGGATTCCAGATAGGCTGTAGACTGATCCCGATGAAATCGCCAGGGGCAGCTTCGACTCACCAGAGACCGATCTGCGTAAGTGCGCACGGATATCTGGAAGGGAAGATCCTTCAATTTACGACGCCGTTTCGCATCGGCAGGAGCGAGCCATGTGATGTCTGTATCCCAAACGACTACGTCAGCCGGCTCCACGCGGAGGTGGTGCCGGAAAATTCCAATTGGCGCATTCGGGACTTAAACAGCGCCAACGGATTGTTTCTCAAGGGAGTTCGATTCGATAGCGCCCCGATTGTCTCTGGAATGCGCGTCCGCCTCGGCATTGAGGGTCCCGAACTCCTGTTTGAATTACCGCCGGAAACCACTTCTTTGCTCGCCCAACCGAGTTCGCGGGCAGATTCCGTGACCGATGAGCAAGAAATTGTCTCCAAGTACGCTGAGCGTTACTTCCGGGACCCTAAGGAAGACGAGGTGATGGGTGAGCACACTATGTATGTCCGCCGCGCCTTCGCCCAGGTCCAGAGTACCCAGAAGCGGTCGCTTCGCCGCCAGAAATGGATACTCCTCTCTGTGATCATCTTGCTGATTTCGGCAGGAGCCGCCGTTTCTTTCTACGCGTACCGGCTTCACCAGGAGGCCCTGCAACAGAGAGCCATCGCCCGGAGCCTGTTTTACGCCATGAAATCTCTCGATGTTGAAATCAACGAAGCGGAGCAACTGGACCGGGCTGCAGGCAATCTGAATGGATTGAAATCGGTACAGAGCTACCAAGCGCACCGCACGGAGATACAAGCCAATTACGACCGCTTTCTTACGACGCTACATATCTACGACCCTAACCAGACCGAACAACACCGCCTCATTCTGCGCATTGCCCGCGTCTTTGGGGAGTGCGAATTGGATATGCCTCCGGACTTCGAGCAGGAAGTACTCAAATACATCAAGTATTGGCAATCCTCCGGCAGGTTCGCTCGAGATATACAGCTAGCCAGAGAGAAAGGTTACACGCATAAAATCTCTCAGGCATTACTCGACCGCGGTCTGCCGGTTCAATTCTTCTATCTGGCAATGCAGGAAAGCGACTTCGATCCCTATATCAGCGGCCCCATAACTCGCAAAGGTTACGCCAAGGGTATGTGGCAATTCATACCTGAAACCGCAGTTCACTACGGGCTCCGCATCGGTCCGCTCGCCGACCTGCCACGGCCCGATCCGGCCGACGAAAGAGATCAGGTAGATAAGGCAACGGATGCGGCGACCCGCTATCTCGACGTCCTCTACAGCACCGATGCACAGGCCTCGGGCCTGCTCATCATGGCTTGTTACAACTGGGGCGAGAATCAAGTCCTGCCGTTGGTTCGAAGTATGCCCCCGAATCCTGGCCAGAGAAACTTCTGGCGCCTCCTCTCCGAACACCGAAGCCAGATACCGCCGGAGACCTACAACTATGTGTTTTACATAACCGCTGCAGCGGTGATCGGCGAAAACCCCAGACTATTTGGCTTCAATTTCGATAATCCGCTCGATGAATCACCGCAAGCCGCGCCTTCGAGTCCCTCTGCTGTCCCGCATCCTTAATGATTCGCGCGATTCGAACTTCGGATCATCCCAATCGTGCAATTTGCAACCGGGTGATTCACGCCGTCTCTCATACTGGACCAGGCTCCCTTGCTCCCGGCCGCTAACCACGGATGCCATCCGCGGTATCGCATCGGCCTATAGGTTCATCAAGCAGCCCGGGCCCGGATTGGTCATCAAGATGGACCCTCCTCCGGATCACGGCGAGAAGAGTTACAAGGACTCGGGCCGGCTATGAAGGCGAAGGGAGCTGATCACCTGCGGTCATTCCGGTCTGGCCGCGCGGCGGCCATTGCGTCGGCGTGAAGGAGGGTTGTAGCGATCAACTATTGTCTGAGCGAGAAATCGGACGCGAAGGAGGTCGCCGCCCTCATCCGAGCGACCGTCCAAAAGCCGGTTGCGATTCCGCGCAATTTGCGCGAGGAGACTTCTTACAAGTCTCTTGCCATGAAGGCGTTCGATGCACCCGGCGGCCTCGAAATTCTATCCAAGTTATGAACGCGAGCCGGCAGCAGTCCCTCTCATCGATTCTCAAGATGCCCAATGGGAGTTCGACTGGATCAAGAAAACGAACGGCAACGCGCTATTAGCGGCCAAGAATGTATGCGGCTCAAAACAAACGCCTTACATTAGGAGTTGAGTTGTTCCTTAAGAGTCGATCGCGGACTTGGATTTTGTAAGCGATTGATTCTAAATGGTGGCCAGAGACGGGATCGAGCCGCCGACGCCGGCCTTTTAAGGGCCGCTGGGCAAAGTACCTAAGAGATGCCAGCCTGGATTTTTGCCAGGAAAAATCCAACCGCACAAATACCTGATCGGGGACACCTATGCTGATTCTGCTCTAATGGGTTTAATTGCGGCAAATTCCTCACGTCAACGCCGGTAATGCGTTGCGGTTCGATTGAGTGGCTCTCAACAGCTATCTTGACGAGCACACAATCAGAACCATTGACCAGGCATACGAAGATGACTTGCTATCCGGGTACCTCGAGTTGACCCGCCAGCATGAATTTGAAGGTGAGCGGCGTGGTCGGGCCTCCTTGAGAAATAGGAAACGTGGCTCTCGCGCTGCGAGAGCCACGTTGGCCTGGAGCAAGGCCAATTTTGCTACGACCCGCCCTGCTAACATCAGGCTCCGCTGTGTTGCTTGGCCCGAGGCGTCGCAACCGTTGGATGAGGCTCAGGCAATTGCGATGGGGACACCGAGCGGGGAACGTGAAGCGTGGGTGGTTTGGGGACAGTTGGAGGCTTAATAGCGGGAACCCGCGTGTTTCGTAGGGCCATAATTCGCCTAGTAATAGCCGCCGTTTCCGCCTCAAAGCGCTCGGTGACATCAACGAGCCGCTGTGCTTCATAACCGCGTCGCTTCGCGACGATGCGGTAATCGAACGACAGCGAAGACGCGCCACCGCCGGATTCGTGGACTTCGAAGCTGGTCGAGGTCCTCGCGGCAACGTAGAGGCCCTTCGAATCCCCGTTGGGTGTGAGGAAGACGTGATAATCGGTGCCGGTGTTGGCCATCTCCGCAAAGGCTAGATCGATGGTGACGATGGCTACGCCGTTCTTGATTGTGCTGGAGCCAAAGTCTTCCATCCAGTTCTCTGGCGATTGCATTCCATAGGTTTCCACCCTCCTGGTACCATTGGCAGTCGCAGCGAGGGTCTTTACCTGGCCAGTACAGGTAAGATCTCCGCTACCGAAGCCGCAGGTGCCTGTTGGAGTCGAAGCCTGGAAGGTCCTGAAGAGGCCCTGGCCGCCACTGCCGGCGTTATAGGCGCCCACCGTTGCATAGAGATCGCTGTCGTTCTGAAAGTAGCCAGCGCTATTGTTGTCTGCGCTCCCCACCACGCCGGCAAGAGTGGGGTAGGTCCCCACGTTGACTGTATCGCCCCATACGCCGGCATTGTAACCGTCCCTCTGGAATTTGGCGCCAAGGGCGCTGAGCCCTCCGGAGATGCCCTTGACACCAATGCCGGCGGTCGAGAAACCCTCTACGCCGATTGCATTGGTGCCCGACACATTGCCCATGCTGGCAATAGGCAAAGTGCCTGAGCCGTCGTCATCCGCGCCGTTCGAAGCAAACACGGTTTCGTTTTCAGGGGAATTGTTTTGGAAAATGGCCGCTGTGCCGGTATAGGCAAGCCCCCAAAAAGCGTTTCCTGTATCGCTGGCGCCGAAAACGCCATAACCTGACGAGCTGTATCCGTCGACGCCGAAACCAGAGTTCGACAATCCCCCTACGCCAGTCCCGTTAGTATCTGCTTTGCCTTCGACCCCCACACCGGTATTGTTGACCTCGCCAAAGACGCCTACTGGAGCGTTTCCACTGCTGTCCGTGCCACCAGAGGCCACGGAGTAGACTCCATTGCCACCGGCTCCGAACGCGTTGGTGTACAGCGCGATTCCGTCAGTACCCGGCGAAGACCCGTAGAGGGCAATACCTCCCTGCGCCGCGTTTGTTGAAGAGTAGACAGAGGGGAAAGAACCGGAGCCGCTGATGAACTTTCCGGCATACGCGGTATCGGAGGTAGCACTGATGCCATACCCTCCATTGGTGCCGTTCGCGGCAACTGCGGGTTTGCCTGAGGTTTTGCTGTTCGCCGTGAGAGTTCCCGTAAAGGTTGGATTATCGGTGAGTGTGGGGATTTTGGTGGTGTCCAGGGCGAGAGTTACCGCGCCGGAAGTCCCTCCACCAGTGAGTCCTGAACCCGCGGTGATTCCAGTGATCAGCTTCGACGTGTTCAGAGCAAGAGTCACATTGCCCGCCGTGCCCCCGCCGATAAGGTCCGTCCCAGCGGTTATACCGGTGATCGTTCCCTTTCCTGTTCCTGGGAAAGTCTGCCCTGGCGCGAAGGTGACGACGCCATTCTTGGCGATGGCAAGTCCGGTCGCAGTGGGTGCGGCCGTACCCGAGCCGAAAAGCAGATCGAGGGCGGCGCCGGCACTTGCCGTGTTATTGCCTGCTGGCAGCGCTTGCCACGCGAATGTCTGAGGCACCGCTTCATGCACCGAGGAGTTGTACGCTGAGGCCTGAAACTGCTGTTGTTGCGACGGCTCACCCGTCGTGTTGGTTGCCGATCCAACGCCATTGAGCTTCAATGTGCCTGTAAGGGAGGTCGTGCCCAGAATAGACGATCCATTCACCTGGAAATTGGCAGACGGAGTTTTTGTGTTGATCCCAACATTGCTTCCATTTACAAAAACGGGCGAATCCACTACCGTGCTGGTTCCAGAAAATTCGGTGATATAGCCCGAAACGCCGCCCGTCGTGGTCACGTTGGTTACGCCTTTGGTTGTAATTGCAGCAGACGCAGGCTCAGCAATTGCGGTTTGCGAGCCCGCTAGCGCAAAAGCTGATGCAGGTAGTCCGCCTAGGGTTTGCGCGTCGCCGGCCTTGAGGGCGTAAGGAACGGAGACCAGGAGCGTTCGCGGCATCTCGGCTTCACCCTCAACTTTCACACCAAGGTACTGCGCTGTCACCGAGGTAAATACCCCGGCGGGCAGGCCCAGCGGGGTCGCGCTGCCTAGATAGACCGTGTAAACACCCTTTTCGTTTGGCGTGAGATGCTGCGTTTCCTCCCAAAGCGCCGGCTGCTGTTCTCCTGAAGCCGCGGTCCCCTGCTCGTAGAGCGAGAACGTTGCAACGATCGGAACACTGATGGGATCACCGCGGCCATCGACCAGGGTGCCGGAGTATTTGATGAGGTGGGGCACTGCGGGTGTGTTGCTGGGCTCAGTGATCGCCGAAGCGTCGGAAGTCTGCGCAACGAGCTGCGCATGGGAAAATGCAGCGAGCACGAACAAAGACAGCACTACGGCTCCGACCGTGTTCGTCGATTGGCGATTGAGGGCGGGCTCGGAGCGCTTCAATTCTGAGCGCTTCAGGCCGTTCGTTGAGAGCAAAGCGTGGTGGGTATTCACGGGAGTTCTCCTTTGCGGGCAACTCAAGATTGGGGACTTATCACTGGTCATCCTGTTCTTCGTCCCTGGAGACGCACGATTAATCCAATTTGGGGGTCGCCGCACCAACACAATCGAGCAGAACGGCAACCGCCTGCAAGCTGTAATGCGCTGCACTGCAATGGTTTCCCAGGCACGCCGTCGAATGCGGCCTTTTGCCTTGTCCTTTGGGCAACAGAAGGTGTCACGTCGGGTTCTGGGTTCCTCAAGCACAGACACACCGCTCAGTGAGTGAATGCGTTAAGACGATGATGTCGTCGTCTTGGCCAAAATTCCTGGCGCCGATGGCGATCTGTTCGGCAGACGCCGTTGCGAGTTCGGCGGAACGATCGCAGCCAAAGAATTCCCCAGAGGGGTTGCGCGTTTCTGCAACTCCGTCGGTGATCAGCGTGAGCTGATCCGTCAAAGCGAGCCGGAAGCGAGATTCTGTGTATGCGGCAGATTCTGTGATACCAAGAGGGAAGCCGTTCTCACAGGATATTTCCGAGCCGTTGATGTAGGGCGCGATGTGGCCCGCATTGGCGATGGTCAACGTGTCGTCCGGGTCCGCACGGAAGACGAGGCAGGTCGTGAAACCTCCATTGCTGCGGCCGACCATGCGTCGATTCATTGCGACGAGTGTTTCCGAGGGACCTTGGGTGGAGAGAGCCAGCGTACGCACGGTTCCGACGAGAAGCGATACGGTCATGGCGGCTGGCAGGCCTTTGCCGCTGACGTCACCGATGATGACAAGGACAGAGCCAGTATTGCGCCCTCGTTCGACTGGAATGATCTGAAAAAAGTCGCCACCAACCTCACCGAAGGGCTTGTAGACGCTGCGGATCGTGAAGCCGGGGATATCCGGGTTCCTTGCGGTCCATCTTGTGGCCTTTGCGGTCCTTAACTTCCTCTGGATTGGCTAGCAGGATAATAAAGTGATTTTCCAGAATGTTGAATACTGGAACCCAATATGAGCCCGTGCTCTCCATAACTACGTGCGTGATTCTCTCCGCTACAAGCCAATCACGCAGACGCACAAGATCGGCCACTGTGGTATCAAAGCGCCGAGTCTGACTTCGTGGCTCTTCGTGAGCTGCACCGGATAGGGCGCAGCAAAGGAGAAATCGCTTGCCTACGTCGATCCCCCACATCGCTCGTTGATTTTTCCCATCCTTGCCTCCTCGTCGCCGAAAGCTGGAGCGAAGCACACAATTTGCTCCACGGGCTATAAGCACCAATCAGGGGATACATAGCGCCAGCAAGGTACAGTTTTATCCACGGGGTCCAAAGCCTCAGTCCGGCAGCGTCCTTACTCCGGCGACGACCTTGATCATCTGAGGCAAGCGGCTTCGTGTCAATGCTCTGACTTACCAGCGGTTTTCGTGATCAGGGGTGAGCGCATAGCGGTCATGGAGGTTTGATCCCGGCACACTGACTCGGCGATAATGCGACAATCGAGAAGGCTTAAACGACTAAATTGTTTGCGATCACTTTTCCGAGCCGGCCGTTTACGACAGGTGGATTGGAACCGTAAATACTGGCGGACTCGTTACTGCTCAGAGCCTGAGAGCCATTGGAGCTTTCACCGGATTCGATTTGCCCTCGGTAATCAAGCATGGCAAAACAAGTGCGAGTCGAATTCCTGACGCAACCCAAGCTCATCAATCACACACAGCTAAGCAAGTCCGACTCTACGGACCAAATCGGCGAATCGCGGGTCTCCGCGGATAGGGTCGAAGTAAGGATGAGTTTTGAGGAACTGCAGAATATTTGATTGTTCCTTATAGGCTTGCTCGAGCCAATAGAAGGCCTGCTCGTTGTCACCCATACCCAGATAGGCGTTCACGAAAGCTCCAGCGGGGATGTAGCCTGCCTTCTTCCGACGTTTCAGTTCCTCAAGAAGCCGAAGCGCATCGTTGCGCCGCCCCGCGTGAGAATACGCTCGGATCAGGATGCCGGTCGCAGCAGGACTACCGGAAAGGGAAACGGCCTTTTCCAGTGCAGGGATTGCGTCCGCCGGTTGATTCTTTGCGATAAGCGCAAACCCGAGGCCCGTAAGAGTGGTCACATTGTTCGGCTGTATGACCAATGCGCTGTTCTCCTCGCGGATGGCCTCATCGAAATGATGGGCCTGAAACAGAATCCAAGCTACGCTGCCACCTGAAACCCCGACCGGGTCGAGCGCCCGCGCACGCTTGATTGTGCTGACGGCCTCATCCGTGCGTCCCTGGCATACCAGCCACAGGGCAAACCATTGATGAGCTTCCGCGCTGTTAGGGTTCAATGCGATGGCCCGCCTATATTCTGATTCGGCTTCGGCCCAGTGCCATTCCTCCTGCAGAACGTTTGCCAGCACGACGCGGGCTTCTGCCAAATTGGGATCGATTGACAGCGCCTTTCGGGCGAATCTTGCGACTTTGGGCCGGGTTTCTTGCGGAGAAACTCCAGCAGAGACCGTTCCCAGCAGGGTGTAAGCCTCTGCCAAGCCGAGGTAAGCGGGTGCAAATGTCGCATCCCTGCTGATTGCGTCCTCGAAGTAAGGGATGCTCTGATCAAGTTGAGCCCTGTTTCCTTGTCCGAAGGCAAACCTGCCTTTGAGATAGCTCTCGTAGACTTCAGGCGCCACTGGGCGCGCAGAACTGAGCCGTAGCTGTTCCTCTCCGCTGACCGTGACCTGGACCTTTTCGGCGATGCTTTGCGCTAATTCGCTCTCCAGGGTTAGAGCGTCGCTCATTTTACGGTCATAGGTCTCGGACCAGAAATGCGTTTCGGTCGAGCCCCGGATTAATTGTGCTGTGACGCGGAGATGGTCACCTTCCCTGATCACAGAGCCTTCGACGACAGCGTCGACGCCCAGTTTCCTGGAAATTTCGGGAACGGAGGCCTGCGGATTCTTGAATTGCATCACTGACGTGTGCGAGATCACCCGTAAATTGTGGATGCCTGCGAGACGACCGATGAGGGCCTCAGTCATTCCATCAGCCAGATATTCCTGGGCCGGATCTCCCGATAGGTTTCTGAGTGGCAACACCGCCAGCGACTGAATCCTCGGCTCAACAACAGGTGTCGTGCGTTGCCGGAACTTGAGCCAGAATGCCGTGGACAGGCAGAGGATGATGACGGCGGCGAGAACGATCCACAGGAGGGCTCGAGGCCTTGCCGCTGTGTGACCGGTAGAAGTATCTCGGGGCATCTCCTCGGCAAGCGTGGCTTCCGATTCAGCATTGGGTGCCTTCCGGCTCCGAATCCAATCATCTAATTCTTGAGACAACGCATAGACGGAGCCTCGCTTGTCGTGCACATGCCGGTGGACCGGCATTCCCTCGCGCTTTTCCCATCTCTGAACTGTAGTGACGTCCCGGCTCAGATAGCCGGCGATTTCCTTCCACGAGTCAAGCCGCTTATCGAGCGGTTTTTCGAAGGGCGGAATTTGATACGACGGATCACCCATGGAAATCTCCAGCCAGTCCAGCTTAACGCAGAGGAAATCAGCCGGTCATGAATCTGCCTGTCAGCACAGCAACAGACGGTATTAGGCAGCATGTGACCATTCCGTGTGTTGCCGCTTGATCCGAGTGTACAGGGAGCGCGATTGTGTTACCAGTTCAGGCGCGAATCGCCGAGGCTCAGCTTAGTTCGATGAACGAGATAAGTCTGGATTCTCTGTGTCTTTCGTGCCAATCCCGGAAATGGAGGCACCTCATGAAAAACAGCAACCTGGTTTCGGCCACCCGAGCAGTCTTACTGCTCTTGGCCGCTTCGGCTACCTGTGCTCTGGCCCAGGATCGGAGCCCCGTGCACTTTAGTGGTTTGATCAACGACTATTCACCTCTAAGTGCGACCGTAAAGAATAGCCCCTGGGAAATGCATGGACAGTGGTCCATGGACTTTCACCGCGAATGGGAAACGGCCGATTTCTCAGCAGATATGACTATGTCTGGCTTTGGCAAAACCGACACCGGTGCCGTGGATCCGGCACAACCACTTGTCAACCCTCACACGCATCACATCCGGTTGACGAACGTCAGGATCACCTGGGACATGACCGGTTGCCCGACATACCAATCTCCAACCACTGTCACCGGCTTTCAATTGAACGGCACTGTCAGTCTGCTGACGGGAAATGGAAGTGTCGCCCCTTTTGAGACCGATCCGCCTTCCTCCACACTTCAGGTTTGCGTTACCGGAGGGAAGGACGTCCAGTATTCGCTGCCGAACTCGAACATTACCCTGGTGTTCGGTGGGCCGGCCACTAAGCATTTTGGATCACAGGCCATCCATGGTGTTGTTCGCGGCGCCAAATAAGAAGAATACAAAGAACCCAGGTGTTGGTCGCGGGACAGCAGCGTGGCACGAACCGCGAGTCGGCAAACCGTCACGGTTGGTCTGTACACCTTGACGGTTCGTCCTGGCAGTTCGGGAGAAATCGAATGAGACTTTGTTCCTTGTTTCTTGCCCTCACATTGACGTGCACGAGCGCGTTCGCTCTCGAAGATCCGTTCGTCGGAACATGGGTGTACAACGCTGACAAAAGCCTGAAACCAACCATCAAGTACACGATCAAAGACCTCGGCGGCGGCCGTTATTCACTGACGGGAAGCACTGGGACAACGGTCGAGATCAAGGCTAACGGCATTTCCACCAAGACTCCCGCCGGAGCCACTGTCTCCTTCAGGAAGATTGATGGGCATGATTGGGGAATGGTGCGAGACGACGGTCAAAAGATGATGCGTACTTACAACGTTTCGCCGGACGACAAGACCCTTACGCTCCATGACGTCTTCTCGGGGAATGGGGAGGACAACTACGAGTTGACCACAAAATATGCACGGCTTGGCCCAGGTAAGGGCATTTTTGGAGAATGGCAATCCGTTTCCATGGATGAAAGGGTGAACGGGAAAGAATCACGGATGATTATTGCGCCGTTTGAGAACAGCGGGCTCAGCTTCAGCATCCCGGCTCGGAAACATCTGAGTCAGATGAGGTTTGATGGGAAAGTCTATGTCGATAGCGGACTCGGTGACGCGAAGGGTAATTCGTCGTCTGGAAGGCGCCTGAATGATTACGTGCTTGAAATCGATAGTCAAGTGAACGGCAGACTGGAAGACCGTGCGAAGCTTCAAGTCTCGAACGATGGCAAGACTCTGACGGTTGTCAGCAAACCTGCGAATTCGACTGCAGTGTTTTCGGAGGTTTGGGATAAGCAGTGAATGAGGCAGTCAATGTTGCATTCATCGAGGTATTGCTCAGCGTGACAGAGGACAAACTGCCCGGCTTACTTACAACTGCAAGTTTCGGGCCCAACACGGAGTGACCTTGCCCTCAGAATGCGTATCCCATAACTGGTAAGAATTTCGTAGTAGTCGAGGCTGTGGGAAAGTTGGGAAGCCGTTTTTGCTTTCCTACTTTTCCATAGCCTGTTTTCGCTGGCCATCTCTGGTTCAGCTTGCGATGGCTTCGGTTCTATCTTGCCACTGTTGTTCGAACTGCATCGGACTGAGGTATTTCAGTGTGGAGTGCAGCCGTGTTCGGTTATACCAGAGCAGCCAGTCGAGGGTTTCGTCCTTTGCCTGGCGGATGGTCTGGAAGCGTGTTCCGTGGAGCCGCTCAACCTTGAGCGAGGCGAACAGGGTTATTGCCTCCCCAGGACTGACCAGAACGCCCGTGACCACGACGGTCGTGGGCAACGACACGGTATCCGTGCTGCCCAAGAAACAGCATCTGAGCATCCCACGCATCGGCGCTGAGCGGCCATCCATGGGAGAAGACGACAGGTTTGCCGGTGCCCCAGTCTTTGAAGTAAAGCCGTGTCCCATCTTTGGTGGTGATCGTATCCATCTTCGTTCCTCCTGATTGGTGCGCGGACCTTACAGTTCGCGGGTTAAGGGTTGGGTGTCGAGAGCCTGCGTAACTTCGAAAGCCCAGAAAGCATTCCTGATGTATCCTGGCCCGGATGGTGATTTGCTTTCGAACTCTTGGCAGACTATGCCTTGAGAAAAGAGAGCAAATCCTCATTCACTTGCTCCGCCAAAGTGACTGTCAAGCCGTGCGGTGCGCCCGGATAAACTTTCAGATTCGCTCTACGAACGATCTTTGCGGTCAGCATCGCAGTATCCGCGATCGGGACGAGTTGATCCTGCTCACC
>Ga0182012_10004979_pt1 | contig 13795 bp, 13 predicted proteins | sample 612S2SmetaG_FD_120486 | JGI IMG/M metagenome (GOLD analysis project Ga0182012, IMG submission 120486) | Permafrost microbial communities from Stordalen Mire, Sweden - 612S2S metaG | ecosystem: Environmental > Terrestrial > Soil > Wetlands > Permafrost | place: Sweden: Stordalen | collected... | reverse complement strand
TACTCGTGTATGGGCCTATAGCTCAGGTGGTTAGAGCGCTTCGCTGATAACGAAGAGGTCGGAGGTTCGAGTCCTCCTAGGCCCACAACCATGTGCCCGTCAGGACGTTGTGTGAGACTCGCATTGCCGTTGGCATTGATCGCCGTCGCGGTCGCGGCGGCGGTGCGTTCCCGACGCAGCGTCGAGGTCTGGCATGTGGCCGACGAGGGGCCTTAGCTCAGTTGGTAGAGCACTGCCTTTGCAAGGCAGGTGTCAGGGGTTCGATTCCCCTAGGCTCCACAAATTAATATCGCAACCCAGTCAAATAGCGCAGTTCAGGGCCGCGGTTGCACGTCCACGCTGGGTGGCCGGGGCGACGGCTCTGGGCGGGATGAACGCCGGACGATGCTGAACGCCGCGGCTCCGCCGGCCAACACCGCGACGACGACTCCCGCGATGACTAACCGCCGCTTGTTGCGGCGTTGCGACCGCCGCGCCTGCTGCAGCGCCTGCGGCAGGTTCGCGACCACTTCCTGCGCGGCGGCCAGCTCCTGGGCGATCGTCTCTTGGGCCTCGGCGAGGTCGCGTGCCAATTGGCCCTCTCGATACCGGCGGCGAAGCGCCGACGCGGTCGTCTGAGCGGAGTTGACCCCGAGCCCGACAACCCCTCGGGTGACGTCCAGCGGTCCAACGGCCGAGTAGGTCAAGCCTCGGGCCAGTCGCTCCCGGGGGGTCAACTGGGATTCCGCCTTCGCTTTCATCCGCCACCTTCCTGTGCTGCCGGTGAAACCTACAGACTGCCACCATAAGCACGCCGGCGGGACCGATGCGCGCGCCATGTTTTCGGCGGGGGGATTCTGGTCGGGTGGCACCGGCTGCGGACGGGCGGGCGCGTGATGGCAGACTCACGTGTCGTGACCAACAGCCCCATTCACACTGCCACTGCCACGCTGCACACGAACCGCGGCGACATCAAGGTCGCCCTCTTTGGAAACCATGCACCCAAGACCGTTGCCAACTTCGTTGGACTGGCGCAGGGGACCAAGGAGTACTCGACCCAGAACGCGTCGGGCGGCCCGTCCGGCCCGTTTTACGATGGCGCCGTTTTTCATCGGGTGATCCAGGGCTTCATGATCCAGGGTGGAGATCCGACGGGTACCGGTCGTGGTGGACCTGGCTACAAGTTCGCCGACGAATTCCACCCGGAGTTGCAATTCGACAAGCCCTACCTGCTGGCGATGGCCAACGCCGGGCCGGGCACCAACGGCTCGCAGTTCTTCATCACCGTCGGTCAGACGCCGCACTTGAACCGGCGCCACACCATCTTCGGTGAGGTGACCGACCCGGCGTCACAGAAGGTCGTCGACGCGATCGAGTCAACGGCCACCGACGGCAACGACCGCCCCACCGAACCGGTCGTCATCGAGTCGATCACGATCACGTAAGCCCCGCGTAGCCGGCGGCGGTGAGGGCGTCGAGCACGTCCAGTGGGTCGGTGCCCAGGTCCCAACGGGAGAAGATCACCAGCGCCCCGTTGACTGTTTCGACCTCGAGTAACCGAACCTTGCGGCCAAAGCGCCGGAACTCGGTGATCGTGATGATCTTGATGTCGGGTGCTCGCAGTAGTTGCGTCCGGAACCAGCCCCGCACCGCCAGGCCGTCGGGGGTGATTGCCAGCTTCGGGCGTGCGCGCCACGACACGCCCGCAAACAAGATCGTGCCCAGTGCCGCAATGCCGGTCAGAAGGCGCCCCGGCGTGTCTGTGACAAGGGTCACAGAGGCGATAGCCATCAGAACGCCAACGGCGCCGCAACCAGCGATTCCCGCAGCAGGTGGCTCCCAGGTTGTTTGCTGCATGCGATTTCCGGCCCTCCCACCACTGCCAACGCGATTATCCACAGACGCTATCAACAGTGGGGATAAATCACACGCGTGTGATTGGGTGGCCCCGTGGTTGCTGGTTATCCGTTCGTGGCTCAGTGCCAACGCATGGTGAGCAACAAACCGGTGATCATGAAGGCGAACGCGATCGCATAGTTCCACGGACCGAGTTGCGCCATCCAGTGCAGCGCGGTGGGAGCCTGACTGCCGACGGCCGCCAATTGAAACACCATCAACCAGATCAGCCCGATCAGCATCAGGCCGACGAACAAGCAAACGAACCACACACTCGACGGTCCGACCTTCACTTTCACCGGCGTTCGGCTGACCGCGGTGACGGTGAAGTCGTTCTTCTTGCGGACCTTGGACTTCGGCATGCTTTCCTCGGGTTACCTTGGGTCTACTCGGGACTGACCTCAACAACGCGGTGCTAACTTGGCTACGAGACTAGCTCACCCGGCCCGGTGACCAGGAAACGGAGAGCCGATGAGCGGTACGCGCCGCACGCCGTGGCGTTTCGGCGTGCCTGTGGTGTGCCTGCTGGCCGGGCTGCTACTGGCCGCCACGCACGGGGTGTCCGGTGGCTCCGAGATCCGCCGCAGCGACGCACCGCGCCTGGTCGACCTCGTCCGCGCTGCGCAGTCGTCGGTCAGCGGTCTCAACGCCGAACGCGACGAGCTGGCCAATAGGATCGACTCCGTGCACGGGCGGTCTCCGGATGCAGCCCTGGCGGCGATGCGGAGGCGGTCTGCCGAGCTGGCCGGCGAGGCCGGGATGGATCCGATCCACGGGCCGGGCCTGGTGGTGACGCTGCAGGACGCGCAACGCGACGCCAACGGGCGCTTCCCGCGCGATGCGTCGCCCGACGACCTGGTGGTGCACCAGCAAGACATCCAAGCCGTCCTCAACGCGTTGTGGAGTGCTGGTGCGGAGGCCATCCAGATGCAGGACCAGCGGATCATCGCAACTTCGGTGCCCCGCTGCGTCGGGAACACCTTGCTACTCAACGGGCGTACTTACAGCCCGCCCTACACGGTTACCGCGATCGGCGATGCCGCGGCCATGCAAGCGGCTCTGGCCGCGGCTCCCCTAGTGACCCTCTACAAGCAGTACGTGGTCCGCTTCGGCCTCGGCTACCGCGAAGAGGTCAAGCCTGACGTAGCGCTCATCGGCCATTCCGAACCGGTTCGGATGCATTACGCACAGCCCGCGGGCCCATTGGGGTATTAAGAGCGGTAAGGGGTACTGCGGGCCGGGCGGTAACCTGACACGATGCGGATCCTGGTTGTCGACAACTACGACAGCTTCGTGTTCAACCTGGTGCAGTACCTCGGCCAGCTCGGTGTCGAGGCCGAGGTGTGGCGCAATGACGACGCCCGGCTATTCGGTCAGAGCGGTCGGACCGGTGAGGGGGGTGAGGGGTATGTCGCCGAGCGTTTCGACGGTGTACTGCTCAGCCCCGGTCCGGGCACTCCGGAACGCGCGGGCGCGTCGATCAGCCTAGTGCGGGCCTGCGCCGCGGCGCGGACCCCACTGTTGGGCGTGTGCCTGGGGCACCAGGCCATCGGCGTAGCATTCGGTGCCACCGTCGATCGCGCACCAGAGTTGCTGCACGGCAAGACCAGCAGCGTATTCCACACGAATAGCGGTGTTTTACAGGGGCTTCCGGATCCATTCACGGCAACCCGATACCACTCGCTGACCATCCTGCCGGAGTCTTTGCCGTCCGTGCTGGAGGTCACGGCCCGCACCCAAAGCGACGTGATCATGGCGGTGCGTCACACCGAGCTACCGATTCATGGCGTGCAGTTCCATCCGGAGTCGATTCTGACCGAGGGTGGGCACCGGATGCTGGCCAACTGGCTCGGCTACTGCGGGTGGGTGCGCGACGACACGCTGGTCCGCCGGCTGGAGAACGAGGTCCGAGCCGCGGTCCGGCCGTATTTCCCCACCGATCCCGGGGCTACTGACCGAACTTCAGCGTGATGATGCCGTCCTTATTGACTCCGGTGCCGGCCGGCGGGTTCTGAAACACGATCCTGTTGTGCTGGGAACCACCGGCGTCGACGTCGGGACCCTTGTCCAGCAGTCCTGCCCAGCCCAGCGCGCGCAACCGCGGCTCGGCGTCGTTCCAGAACATGCCGATCACGTCGGGCATCACGATTTGATTGCCCTTCGAGACCTGTAGCTCGATCACCTTATCGAGCGGAACCGTCTGGCCCTTGGGCGGATTGGTGCCGAGCACCTCACCGGCCGGCCGGGGGCTGTCCACCGGTGCCTGGCTGAACTTGGTGAAGCCGTTGACGGTCAGGCTCTTTTGCGCATCGTCGACGTTCTGGCCGGTGACGTCGGGCACCTCCTTCGTCTCCGGCCCGGAGCCGACGATGACGGTGACGACGTTGGTGATCGCCGACGTCTGGTTGGCAGGCGGGTCGGTTGCGATCACCTTGCCCAGCGTCTCGGGTGACGACGGCGAGTTTGCCTGCTTGAACTTGGTGAATCCGGCGGCCTTCAGCTTGGTGACCGCGTCGGCGTAGGTCAGCGATGAGACGTCGGGTACTTCGCGTTGCTCGGGTCCGGTGGAGACATTGACGGTGACCTCGTCGCCGGCACTCACCGACGCGTTGGCGCCGGGGTCGGTGCCGATGACGTGGTCGGGCGGAATGGTCGAGTCCGGCTTTTGCAGGGTGCGCGGCTTGAAGCCCCGGTTTTGCAGTACGGCTACAGCGTCGGCCGACACCTGGCCGCGCACATCGGGGACCTGAATGTCGCGGGTATTGCCGCCGAACGTATTGAAGCTGATCACGACGGCGATCGTTAGGACCGTCAGCACGGCGACGGCCACCACCCAGCGGCCAACTGAACCACCGCGATCACCGTCGGTGTCCAGGGCCTGCCGGGGCAGCGGGCCGGTGCGCGGTGCGTGTTGGTTCGAAGGTGCGGCCGACATCAGCGAGGTCCGCTCGGCGTCAGTGAGCACCTTGGGCGCTTCGGGTGGCTCACCGTTGTGCACGCGGACCAGATCGGCGCGCATCTCCGCCGCGGTCTGATAGCGGTTCTCCGGGTTCTTGGCCAGCGCCTTGAGCACCACGGCGTCAAGGTCGGCCGAGATGCCCTCGTGCCGTTGCGACGGTGGAAGCGGGTCTTCCCGGACATGCTGGTAGGCGACCGAGACGGGCGAATCCCCCGTGAAAGGTGGTTCTCCGGTCAGCATTTCGTAAAGAACGCAGCCCAACGAATAGACGTCGGAGCGAGCGTCCACGGATTCGCCGCGAGCCTGTTCGGGCGACAGGTATTGGGCGGTGCCGATGACGGCCGCGGTCTGGGTGACGCTGTTGCCGCTGTCGGCGAGCGCGCGCGCGATGCCGAAGTCCATCACCTTGACAGCGTCCTTCGTCGTGATCATGATGTTGGCCGGCTTGACGTCGCGGTGGATGATGCCGTGCTGATGACTGAAGTTCAGAGCCTGGCAGGCGTCGGCGATGACTTCGATGGCTCGCCGGGGCGGCATCGGACCGTCGGTGTGCACGATGTCGCGCAGGGTGACGCCTTCGACGTACTCCATGACGATGTAGGGCAGCGGCCCCGCGGGTGTATCTGCCTCACCGGTGTCGTAGACCGCCACGATGGACGGGTGATTGAGAGCGGCGGCGTTTTGCGCCTCGCGTCGGAAGCGCAGGTAGAAGCTTGGATCGCGGGCCAGGTCGGCGCGCAGCACCTTAACCGCGACGTCTCGGTGTAGGCGGAGGTCGCGAGCTAGATGAACCTCCGACATACCCCCGAAACCGAGGATCTCGCCCAGTTCATAACGGCCGGACAGGGGCTCCGTGCTGCTCATTTGGGTGTCTCGTGTCGGGGCCTGCTCTGGAATCCAGCGCTACCTGTTTCCCCGCGATCCGTCCAATTAAGCCGCAGGTTGTCGCGGGTCCCCGAACCGCTGGGGGTCTTGCTGGGCGGTGCAGGCGGAGCGGCCGGTGGGGTTCCGGTATCGGTGACCGTCGGGGCCGGCGTCTGCTGTTGGGTCTCACCGCGGGAGTTGATGACGATAAGCACCGCGATGATGATCGCCAACGCCCCAAGCACTCCCGCGGCCCACAGCAGCGCGCGCTGGCCGGATGAGAACGTACGACGGGCCGGTGGCGGGCGGTGACCGCCCGTTGACGGCCGGGACCGGCGCGCCGCGGCGCTGCGGCCGGTAGAGCTCGGGGTGGCCCTGGTCGGCGGGCCCGCAGGCATGATCGCGGCCGGGGAGGCCCGGCCTGCCGGCGGTGATTGGCTGGGTCGCGGCGGGCGGCGGCCGGCCCGCACCGCGGCGACGGCGTCGGCGAACGGTCCCCCGCTGCGGTAGCGCATGCTCGGGTTCTTGACCAGCGTGATCTCGATGAGTTCCCGTACATTGGGCGGCAATTCGGAGGGCAGTGGCGGCGGAGGCTCCTTGATGTGTTTCATCGCAACCGTCAGGGCGCCGTCACCGGTGAATGGCCGCTTCCCCGAAAGTACTTCGTACCCAACGACTCCCAGCGAGTAAACGTCACTGGACGGCGTCGCGTCGTGCCCCAGGGCCTGTTCGGGTGCGATGTATTGGGCGGTGCCCATCACCATGCCGGTCTGGGTCACCGGCGCCGCGTCAACGGCCTTGGCAATACCGAAGTCGGTGATCTTCACCTGCCCGGTGGGGGTGATCAAAATGTTGCCCGGCTTGACGTCTCGGTGCACCAACCCGGCCGCGTGCGCAATCTGAAGGGCGCGGCCGGTCTGCTCGAGCATGTCCAGCGCGTGTCGCAGTGACAACCGACCGGTGCGCTTGAGCACCGAATTCAGCGGCTCGCCGTTGACCAGTTCCATCACCAGGTAGGCGGTGCGCCCCTCGCCGTCCATTTGGCTTTCGCCGTAATCGTGGACGCTGGCGATGCCCGGGTGGTTGAGCATCGCGGAGATGCGTGCCTCAGCGCGGAAGCGCTCAATGAACTCCGGGTCCTGGGAGAACTCACCCTTGAGGACCTTGACCGCAACGCGCCGGCCCAGCCGGCTGTCCACCGCCTCCCAGACTTGGCCCATGCCGCCGGTGGCGATCAGCCGCTGCAGGCGGTAGCGGCCCGACAGCGTCACCCCAACTCGCGGGCTCATGGTCCCCCCTGCAACGCGGCCTCGATGACGGCCCGCCCGATCGGCGCGGCAAGCGCACCCCCGGTGGCGGACAGGCGGTCGGCGCCATCCTCTACCAGTACCGCCACGGCAACCTTCGGAGATTGCGCGGGCGCAAACGCGATGTACCACGCGTGCGGTGGGGTATGACGCGGGTCGGTGCCATGCTCCGCGGTTCCGGTCTTGGATGCGATCTGCACGCCGGGAATGGCCCCTTTCTGCTGGGCCACCTTCTCGGCGCCGACCATCAGCTCTGTTAGCTTAGCGGCGACCTGCGGCGACACCGCGTGGCGCTGCTGATAGGGAGCAGTCATGCTGATGTTAGCCAGATCTGGTCCCTTGAGCCTGTCGATCAGGTAGGGGTGCATCGTCACGCCGTCATTCGCGATGGTGGCGGCGACTTCGGCGTTCTGCAGCGGTGTCAACGCGACGTCCTTCTGGCCGATGCTCGACATCCCCAGCGCAGCCTCGTCCGGGATTATCCCGACAGTCGATTCTGCGACCTGCAGCGGAATGACGCTGGGAGTGCCGTCCATTCCGAACGAATGGGCCATGCTGCGCAGCGCGTCGGCCCCGGTGGCGATGCCCAATTGAACGAAAGCGGTGTTGCACGACAAGGCGAAGGCCTGCCGAAGCGACACGGTTGGACCGTTGCCACACGGGGACCCACCGTAGTTTTCCAAAGTGGCCGTGCTGCCGGGCAGCGTGATTTTGGGCGCCGCGGTGAGCTGCTCGTCCTCGGTGGCGCCACCCTGCAGCGCCGCTGCGGTGGTAATCACCTTGAACGTGGAACCAGGCGGGTAGGTCTCGGAGATCGCGCGGTTGGTCAGCGGCGAATCGGGGTCGTCACGAAGCCGCTGCCACGCCTGCTCTTGTAGCGCAGGATCGTGTGACGACAACAGGTTGGGATCAAACGACGGCGCCGACACCATCGCCAGAATTTTGCCGGTGGACGGCTCCAGTGCGACCACGGCTCCCTTGCACGGCGGGCCGCCGCAGCCCTGTTGCATCGAGTCCCAGGCGGCCTGCTGGACACGCGGATTGATCGTCGTTTCGACATTGCCGCCGCGCGGGTCGCGGCCGGTGAAAAAGTCAGCCAACCGGCGTCCGAACAGGCGCTCGTCGGAGCCGTTCAACAGCGCGTCCTCGGTCCGTTCCAGGCCGGTGCTCGAATAACGCAGCGAGTAGAAGCCGGTAATCGGTGCGTACACAGCCGGATTGGGATAGACCCGCAGGAAACGGAAACGGCTGTCGGTCGCTACCGAATAGGCCAGCAGTTGTCCGCCCGCGATGATCTGACCGCGCTGACGTGAATACTCGTCAAGTAGGACGCGCTGATTGCGCGGATCGGCACGCAGACCGTCCGCGGTGAACACCTGAGTCATCGTGGCGTTGAGCAGTAGCAGCACGATCAGCGCCATCACGGTTACCGAGATCCGGCGGAGGGAGGTGTTCATACCCGCTCGATCACCTCGGTGCCGGCAGCTGCGATCGGCGACGTCTTCGGCGGACCGGTGCGCAATGGACGCCGGGCGCTGTGCGAGATGCGAGCCAGGATGGCCAGCAGCACGTAGTTGGCCAACAGTGATGACCCGCCATAGGACATCCAGGGGGTGGTCAATCCGGTCAGCGGAATCAGCTTGGTTACGCCGCCGACGACAATGAACAGCTGGATGGCCAGCGTCGATGCCAGGCCAGCGGCGAGTAGTTTGCCGAAGCTGTCGCGCGTCGCGATCGCGGTGCGCAAGCCGCGGACAATGACGATTGTGAACAGCATCAAGATGCTGGCGAGCCCCACCAGCCCAAGCTCTTCGCCGAACGCGGCGATGATGAAATCTGTCGACGCCGCCGGCACGGTATCAGGTTGACCGTTACCGAGGCCTGTGCCGAAGATCCCGCCGGTGGCAAAGCTGAACAGCGATTGCACCATCTGATAGCCGCTGCCGTCGGGGTCGGCGAACGGATCCCACCACGTCTGCACGCGAACCCGGACATGTTCGAAAATGAAATACGCCACAACGCTTCCCGCGGCGAACAGCACTAAGCCGATGACAACCCAACTGAAGCGCTGGGTGGCGAGGTAGACCACCACCAGAAACGACGCGTACAGCAGCAGCGAGGTACCCAGGTCTTTCTCCAAGACCATGACACCGACCGAGATCACCCAGGCAGCCAGCAGCGGCGCGAGGTCTCGCGGGCGGGGCAGGGTCATACCCATCAAATGCTTGCCGACGCTGGTGAACAGGCCGCGCTTGGCGACCAACACCGCTGAGAAGAAGATCAGCAGCAGGATCTTAGAGAACTCGGCCGGCTGTATCGAAAAGCCCGGCAGGCGGATCCAGATCTTCGCGCCGTTCTGCTCGGACAGCGAAGCGGGCAACAGCGCGGGAACCGCCAAGAAAATCAGGCCCGCCATCCCATAGATGTAGCTGTAGCGGGCGAGTTGTCGATGGTCTTTTAAGAACGTCACCACCAGCGCGAACGTGGCGACCCCGACCAGGGTCCACAGCATCTGCTGGCTCGCGCCGGCGTGATGGCGTCCACTGAACTCGTTGTTGACGAGGTCGAGCCGGTGGATCATCACGAGCCCAAGTCCGTTGAGCAGGGCCACAATCGGAAGCAGCAGGGGGTCGGCGTAGGGGGCAAAGCGCCTGATGGCCAGGTGGGCGCCGCCGAATACGGCCAGAAAGGCCAGCCCGTATCTGGTCAGTTCCCACCGCAAACCCTGCTCCTGGTTCGCCTCCACGATGAGTAATGCCGCGACGGTGATCAGCGCGGCGAAGCACAACAGCAGCAGCTCGGCGTTTCTGCGGGTAGGCAGCGGAGGTGTGACCGCGACCGCTGGCTGGATTTGGGTTGTCATGCTGCGGCCCGGCAGTCGACGCCCGGTTGCTGTGGGGGTGGCGGGAGCGTGGTCACCGTCTGCGAGGTGGTCGTCGGCGCGGGCGCGGCTGGCACTGTGCTCGTGCCGCTCGGCGGGATGCTGTTGGGATTGGCTGTAGTTGAGGGCGTGCTGGACGTTTTTGGTGGCGCGGGGTTTGGCTCCGGTGTCCCGCTCGCATCGGCCGGCGGGGATGTGGCGCGAGGTGGCGGGCACGGCAATAGGGCCTTGGCGGATAAAGTGCGCAGCTGCGCTTCGGCCTCGTCCAGCGAGCCGGCTGGAATCACGCCCTGAACCTGTGCGCGTTCAGGAGGAGGTAGATCCCGCAGCTTCATCACGTGGCAGTTGAGCTGCTCGCCGGATTGGCTGTAGTTGATCAGGGACAGTTCGTTGCGGGCGTTGAGGCAGCCCACCAGATAGACCTCGTTCAGGGATATGCCCAGCAGCGACCCTTGAATCCCGCGCATCAGGGCGACGATGCCGCTGTACTCGGCGACGTAGTAGTTGCTCCTGATGACCCAGCGCCCAACGCCGACGCCTGCCAGCATCAGCAGCAGCACCACTGCGAGCACGATAGCCATCCGCGATCGCGACCAACGCGGTTGGCTGGCTGACTCGACCTGCGGTGGAACACGTTTGGCGGTTTCTTTACGGGGGCTGATAGCCGAGGCCCGGCCGGCGGAGGTGTTGGGTAGCGTGGTCAGCTGGTCGTCTTCACCGGATACCGCGCCGGCCAGAATCGGCTGCGTCTGGCCGTAATCGTAGTCGACGACGTCGGCGACCACGACCGTCACGTTGTCGGGACCGCCGCCGCGCAGCGCCAATTCGATGAGGCGGTAGGCGCTTTCGGCCACGTCGGGGATCTGCAGGGCCTCGTGGATGGTTTCCTCGCTGACCGGGTCGGACAGCCCGTCCGAGCAGAGCAGATAACGGTCCCCGGCGCGTGCTTCTCGCATGGTCAGGAAGGGCTCGACCTCGTGACCGGTCAATGCCCGCATGATCAACGACCGCTGAGGGTGGCTGTGCGCCTCTTCCGCGGTGATCCGGCCTTCATCGACCAGGGTCTGGACGAAGGTGTCGTCTTTGGTTATCTGGGTCAGTTCGCCGTCTCGCAGCATGTAACCGCGTGAATCGCCGATGTGCACCAGCCCGAGTCGGTTGCCGGCGAACAGGATTGCGGTGAGCGTGGTCCCCATGCCCTCCAGCTCGGGTTCCATTTCGACCTGGTCTGCGATGGCCGAGTTGCCGGAGCGCACCGCGGCGTCGAGCTTGCTGAGCAGGTCCCCGCCGGGCTCGTCGTCATCGAGATGGGCCAGTGCCGCGATGACCAACTGGGATGCGACTTCGCCGGCCGCGTGGCCGCCCATCCCATCGGCCAGGGCCAGCAACCGTGCGCCGGCGTAAACCGAGTCTTCGTTGTTGGCGCGGACCAGGCCGCGATCGCTGCGGGCGGCATATCGCAGGACCAGGCTCACGGGCGCAGCTCGATTGCGGTTTTGCCGATCCGAACCGGCGTTCCCATCGGAACTCGTACCGCCGTCGTCACCTTCGCCCTGTCAAGGTAAGTACCGTTGGTCGATCCTAGATCCTCGACGTACCATTCAAAGCCCCGCTGGGATAGCCGGGCGTGCCGCGTCGAGGCGTAATCGTCGGTGAGCACCAGGGTGGAGTCGTCCGCACGTCCGATCAACACCGGCTGGCCGCTGAGGGTGATGCGCGCACCCGCCAGCGACCCGTCAGTCACCACCAGGTAGCGGGCGGCGCGCCCGCGCTGGCGTGACGGGAGCAGGGTGCCCCGCAACGCCAGGCCGCGACGCACCATGACGGCGCCGGTCGGCGCGTAGATATCCGTGCGCAAGATACGCAGCACCGACCAGATGAATACCCATAGCAACATCAAAAATCCGGCACGCGTCAGTTGCAGCACCAGTCCCTGCATCTGGCGTCCTTTCCGTCCTAGCGTCGGACCCCCGCATGGTGACACCGAGCGCATCAGCAAGGCCACGATACTTGTGCGGTGGTCGACGCGGGTCCAAGCCCGGCGGCCCAGCTTTCACTGAGCCCAGTGGGCGTCAGTGAATGCGGACGATGATCTCCGAGTGCCCCAAACGGACCACGTCGCCATCGGCCAACTGCCACTCCTGTATCGGTGCGTTGTTGACGGTGGTGCCGTTCGTGGAGTTGAGATCGGACAGTAGCGCGACCTGCCCATCCCAACGGATCTCCAGGTGCCGGCGCGACACGCCCGTGTCGGGTAACCGGAACTGGGCGTCTTGTCCGCGGCCGACGATGTTGGAGCCTTCGCGCAACTGGTATGTCCGGCCGCTGCCGTCATCGAGCTGCAGGGTCACCGAAGTCCCGGCGGACCCATAGCCGCCTTGTCCGTAACCGCCGTAGCCACCCGCCGGCTGGCCGTAGTCGGCGGCACCTGGTTGGCCGTAGTCGTATTCACGGTTGACGGTCTCGGGGTAGCCGGCGCTGGGTGGCGCGTACCCGCCTGGAGGGCTTTCGGCATACTGGGTGTAGTCGGCCTGCCCGTACTCTGGCCGGCCATATCCCGGGGCGCCCTGCTGATAGCCCTGGTCGTATCCACCGCCGTCGGGGTACGCCGGCCGTTGTTCGGGCGGGGCATATCCGCCCTCGTCCGGGCGAGCCGGCCCGCGAGCTCCCGGAGCATAGTCGCCGTACCCGCCATAGCCCTGCTGACCGCCGCCAGGGGGGCCAGGAGGGGGGTAGCCGCCACCGGGGCGGTAGCTCGGGTCGCCGTAGCCGGCAGGGGCAGGGGGACGCTGCGTATAGGACGGTGGTGGGTAGCCGGCTTGTGGGTAGCCGGCCTGCCCTTGATCGGGGTAGCCGCCGGGTTCTTGATATCCGGCCTGCGGGTCTGGGTGGCCGGGGTAGCCACCTTGATCGGCATATCCGCTGCGCTGGTCGGGATAGCCGCCCTGGTCGGGATGGCGAGGCGGGGGGTAGCCCTGCTGCGGCGGGTATCCGGCCTGTTCTGGCGGGTATCCGCCGCTCGGGTCTGGACCGCCTTGCGGCTCCGGCCCACCCCGGGGCTCCTCTTGCGGGCGGGCGTAGCGGTCGTCGTAGTACTCATCGCCGGGCCGCCCCTGCCCCGGCCCGCGGTAGCTCGGATTATCAGTCATTGGTGCTACTCCTGGTTCTGCGCCGAACGCTTGGTTTGATTGTGGCCGGGCGGGATCGTCGACCGTCGGGCGGGTCTCGACGTCGGGGTTGACAGCCCCGCGGGCGCGGAACTGGCCGGTGTGCAGGTTCGCCGACTGCTCGAACCGGACGACCACCTCACCATACGTTTGCCACCCCTGTTCATGGATATAGTCAGCTAAGTACTTGGCGAAAGCGCTCGACTTGAGATCCTGGTCGTCGCCCACCTTCTCAAAGTCGGATACACCGAGGGTAATTATGTATTCGTTGGGCGCCAAAAGGTGATTTCCCTGCAGCGCCCGAACCCCGTATTCGGCTTCCCGGCGTAGGAGGGCTTCGACCTCTTGCGGGACGATCGATCCCCCGAACACCCGGGCGAACGCATTTCCTACGCTTGACTCGAGCCTGCGCTCGATGCGCTGAGCGAGCCCCTTGTGGCTACTCATCCGTCAGCGTTCATCCGCACTTGTGCTCCCGTGTCGCCGCCGCAAAGCAAACAGCGCGCCCGCGTGTCGTGTCACCCAAGCATGGTATCGGCCCACCGTGGCAAAGCGGCAGCGTGAGAACTCTGAGAATCGTATCGACGCAGCTCAGACCCTGCGAGGCAATTGGGGCGTGATGCCATTAGAGTGATATGGTCCATCGGTTGTTTTCCCGGGCGAGTGGCGGAATGGCAGACGCGCTGGCTTCAGGTGCCAGTGTCCTTCGGGACGTGGGGGTTCAAGTCCCCCTTCGCCCACC